>Ga0222713_10007766_pt1 | contig 9996 bp, 9 predicted proteins | sample C33_649DmetaG_FD_165061 | JGI IMG/M metagenome (GOLD analysis project Ga0222713, IMG submission 165061) | Estuarine water microbial communities from San Francisco Bay, California, United States - C33_649D | ecosystem: Environmental > Aquatic > Marine > Unclassified | place: USA: California... | reverse complement strand
AATTTTGATCCGTAGTATGGCGCCACAATTCCAAAAGTGGAACCGGCAAATCCCGTAATTGAAAGCCACAAACCAGCATCAGTAAGTGAAAATCCCTTCGAAACTAAAATTGTTGGCATCCAGGCAGTTGCTCCATAGCCCATCATCGCTTGTAAGCCAAAGAAAAGTGCGATGCTCCATGCTCCTGGTTTACGGAGTAACTGTCTGTGAAATTTTGCTGGTTCCGGAATGTAAATCTGAGTTGGTATCTTAGAATTGCGGAAAAACCACCAAGCTGCTGAAAATACTCCAATCACAATCCACGGCACCATTGAAAGACGCCAACCCCATGAAGTTGCAGTTGCTAGTGGTACTGCCACAGCAATCGCGATGTTTGCAAAACCACCCATAAGAGTTATGTAGATTCCGGTAATTAATCCAGAGTGCTGGGAAACATTTTCCTTTACCCAAACTGGGAGTGAAAAGTTTAAGATGGCAATCGTTATGCCGATCGTTAAGGAAGAGAAATAAAGCAGCGGAACATTGCCCACGGCCCGGATAATCATTGCTGCAGTTAGAACCAACAATGCGGTTCCAATTACTTGGTTAGTGCTTCCGATTCTTCCAACAAGTGGCATTAAAAAAGCACTACCGGCAAAGCAGACAATCGAAAGTGAGGTAAGAAAGGAAAGCGCAAATGAGCTGAGCTGATATTGCTCTTTTAAGATAGGTATTAATGGGCTGATGATTGCTAGGCCGGTACGCATATTTATAGCGGTAATAAATATGGGCAAACTCTTGCGTATCGCCTCGCGGTTATTCACAACCTTTATTTTTCAATCCAGGCGGAGTTTAAACTGTTAACAAAACTCTGGAAGGGCTTCATCCAGAGATCAATGTTCACCTGCTGATCTTATCTCCAATTTGTATTACAAATCTAGAGCTAAATCAGATCAGCGTTCATAACTTTCGTCCAGGCAGCAATAAAGTCGGTTACAAACTTCTCTTTGCAGTCATCCTGAGCGTAAACCTCAACATAAGCACGCAGGATTGAATTAGATCCGAATACCAGATCAACTCGAGTTGCAGAGTAAGTCACTTCACCACTTTCACGGTTGCGAATCTTGTAGAGATTATCACCTGCTGGCTCCCACACATATTTCATATCTGTCAGAGTTGTGAAGAAATCAGTAGTTAGTACACCAACTCGTTCAGTGAAAACTCCATGCTTGCTTCCACCGTGATTGGTTCCCAATACTCGCATACCACCGATAAGAACTGTCATTTCATGTGCAGTGAGTCCCATTAGTTGGGAGCGATCAAGCATTAACTCTTCAGGGCTCACGGTGTAATTCTTTTTAAGCCAGTTTCGGAAAGCATCATGAATTGGCTCAAGCGGCGCAAATGAATCTGCATCAGTTTGTTCTGCAGTCGCATCGCCACGGCCTTGCTTAAATGGAACCTCAATATCAAAACCAGCAGCCTTGGCTGCTCGCTCAACTCCGACATTTCCAGCTAGCACAATCACATCTGCCAAGCTTGCACCACTTGCTTTTGCAATTGGTTCTAGAACTGAAAGAACTCGATTTAATCTTTCTGGTTCATTGCCTTCCCAATTTTTCTGTGGCTCTAAGCGAATACGTGCACCATTTGCTCCACCACGTAGATCAGAGCCGCGGAATGTGCGCGCACTATCCCATGCAGTGGAAACCAGATCTGAAACTGAAAGATCTGTTGCGGCAATCTTGCTCTTCACTTCTGAAACTTTGTAATTTGCGTTGCCTGTTGGAATTGGATCTTGCCAAATCAAATCTTCGGCAGGAACATCTGGACCGAAGTAGCGAGATTTAGGACCCAAATCGCGATGAGTTAATTTGAACCAGGCACGTGCAAATACTTCGTCAAAATATGCAGGATTTTTGTAGAACTTCTCAGAAATCTCGCGATAAATTGGATCCTTAATCATCGCCATATCGGCATCAGTCATGATTGGGTTGTATCTGATTGAGGAATCCTCTACATCTACCGGCTTATCTTCTTCTTTAATATTAATTGGCTCCCATTGCTGTGCACCGGCAGGAGACTTCTTTAATTCCCAGTCATATGTGAAGAGCAGATAGAAGTATCCGTTGTCCCATTTAGTTGGATTTGTGGTCCAGGCACCTTCAATTCCGCTTGACACGGTATCGCGACCGATGCTTCGAGTTTCGTGATTCATCCAACCAAAACCTTGCTCTGAAATCTCCGCACCTTCTGGGGCTGGTCCAAGTCGAGATGCCTTTCCATTTCCATGTGCCTTACCAACAGTGTGTCCGCCAGCGGTGAGCGCGACTGTCTCTTCATCATTCATCGCCATACGTGCAAAAGTTTCCCGAACTTGAGCTGCCGTCTTCAGTGGATCAGAAACACCATTTACGCCTTCAGGGTTTACATAAATCAAACCCATGTGAGTTGCAGCAAGTGGATTTTCTAATGTTGACGGATCATCTAAATTCTCATATCTCAAGTTACTTGGTGCAAGAAACTCTTTTTCAGATCCCCAGTAAATATCAAGCTCTGGGTGCCAAATATCTGCGCGGCCAAAACCAAAACCAAATGTCTTCAATCCCATTGATTCGTAAGCAATGGTTCCGGCAAGTACTAATAAGTCTGCCCAACTGACTTTGTTTCCATATTTCTTTTTAATTGGCCATAAAAGGCGGCGGGCTTTATCAAGGTTTACATTGTCTGGCCATGAATTAAGTGGTGCAAATCTTTGATTTCCCGTTCCCCCACCGCCTCGACCATCGGCTACGCGGTAAGAGCCTGCGGCATGCCATGACATACGAATCATCAATCCACCGTAATGACCCCAATCGGCAGGCCACCAACTTTGGGTATCTGTCATCAGCGCATGTAAATCTTTTTTTAGCGCTGGAATATCAAGCTTCTTGAGTTCTTGATGATAATTAAAATCTTTACCTAGCGGATTTGTTTTGGAATCATGCTGATGCAAAATATCGAAATTTAGAGCCTTAGGCCACCAATCCATATTGGAATTTTCTACAGTAGTAATCGCACCATGCACAATTGGACATTTTGCAGAATCTGACATTTTCATTCCTTAAATTTGGCGACAGCAACATGGTCATTCTATGCGCGATGGAGAAAGTTTCCATTTGAAATACTGGTTTTAACCCTTTGGGGGTTCGTATCTAAGCCTATGAAAATGGCTCTTCTACGCTCTCTTGCCCCCCAATCGTAGGTCACCCAGATCCCAGAGTCTCCTGCCCTATTTTTCTTGATCGCTACCGGTAATTCGTCCGGCATGGGCAATAGCACTTGGGTCGCGCTTTGATTTCACCAGGCTTGCCACTGTTGAAACAATCAAAATCAGGGCAATTACTGAAAGACTCATGGCAATAGGAATTTTGGGAATGTCATACCAAATTTCATGCAGATAAGTCATGATCAATTTAACACCGATAAAAATCAAAATAATCGATAGTCCTAGGGATAGATAAATTAACTTATCAAGCAAGCCTTTTAGCAAGAAGTACAAAGCACGTAGACCAAGCAAAGCGAATGCATTGGCAGCAAATACTAGAAATGGCTCCTGAGTTACTCCAAATGTCGCAGGAATAGAATCTAGTGCAAATAACAAGTCAGTTGATGCAATGGCAATCATTACCAAAAACATAGGGGTTGCGATTCGCTTCCCATCTATTTTGGTAAATGTCTTAGAGCCATGAAATTCATCTGTCATGGCAATTTGTTTTCTGATTGTTTTAACTAGAGCATTATCTTCAGGTGAAGGATCTTCATCCCAGTGCTTAAACAGACCAACACCAGTCCAGATGAGAATTGCACCGAAGATCACGAAAGTGAAACTAAAAGCAGCTAGTGCAGCGGCGCCGACAGCAATAAAGATTCCACGTAAGACGAGTGCCAAAAGCACGCCAAACATGAGTACTCGTTGATGGTAGATAGACGGAACCTTGAATTGCGCCAAAATAATTATAAATACAAAGAGATTATCGACTGAAAGAGATTTTTCGACTAAATAAGCTGCAAAATACTCAGTCCCATATCTAGACCCTGCACTTTGCCAAACCCAAATACCAAATCCAATCGCCACTGCGATATAGAAAATAGACCAAATAGAAGCTTCTTTAAACTTTACGTCATGAGGCTTGCGACTGACTGTCAGGAGATCAACAATGATTAACGCCAGAATCGCGCCGATTACTACAAACCATGTGGTTAATGAAACATTCATTTATTACACCTATTCGTTAAAGGGTCTCGGTGCCAAGGTCTCCCTCAACCACTATGTGGTCGCAGCTCCGGGATATTTCTATCCGTATTGACGAAGATGCCGAACGAGGTACTCCCCTTAACGTTCTTAAATATTAAGGGGAAATGGGCTTGGATGCAACTTCATTTGAACTTAGATTTCTCAGATAATTCCTGATTCCCTCCCATAATGAAGATAATTTGGTTACATGACGATTGCCGGTGCGATCATTGCTCAATTCAATTGAAAAATAGTCAATGAAAATTCTTCTGCCGCCGAGTGAGAAAAAGAACGAGCCTGAGCTGAAAACTTTCCTTAAATTGAATGCACTTTCATTTAATTCAGACCTCATGGAAACTCGGACTGCTTTGTTAAAAAAGCACAAAGAGATAGATCTATCGCATTGTGATTTTGCTTCGAAATCCACACAACACCGTTGGCATACCTGTATTCAAGAAAGTCGCTGGCCAATTAAAAGTGATTACCCACATGTCAAAACTAACTCGAAGTGATTACCCACATGTCAAAACTAACTCGAGGTGAGGTAACTCGATACTTAGTTTCCCAAGCTAAGAATCCACGAACTCCACAAGATCTCCATAAATTACTTAGCAAAGAATTCAATTGCCGTTTAATCGAACCTAAAGGCAAGAAGAGTTGGTTTTTTGAAAGTATCAACTTAGTTGTAACCCAATTGTTGTGGACAGCAAAAAGGACCTAGTTTTCACCAAGTCCTAATTATTACCAAACCCGCCGTGCGAATTATTACATAATTACTTGATTACGTGCAGTGGAGATTAAAACGAAGAGTCACTGTACAAACGCGAGTTAACTAATTCGCTTAAGTATCGCATTCATCTGATCAATCTGGACGGATTGATCTTTGATTACATTCTCGCCAAACGCCTTAATCTCAGGGTTGCTCGCATCCGCAATCATTGAGCTCATGTCAATGGCTCCATCGTGGTGTTCAATCATGCCTTTAAGCCAAAGCGCGTCAAACTCTTTTCCTGTTGCCATAGCAAGTGCAGAAAGTTCATCTTCATCAAGCATTCCGCCCATACCTGACATTGAATGTCCCATATCCATAGATGCGCCAGCCTCTTTCAGCCAAGAGTTCATCTGAACAATTTCTGCTGTTTGAACTTCAATTATTGTGTCAGCCAGTGCAAGAAGTTCTACATCTTTTGAACTCTTAAGTGCAATATTTGAAATATCAATTGCTTGCTGGTGATGGGGAATCATCATCTGCAAAAACATGATATCTGCTCCTGAGAAGGCTGTCGCAGCTGATTTTTCTTGCTTATCTTGCTTACCTTGCTTACCTTGCTTACCCATGGATCCGTTCTGATGTATTCCGTGGGATCCATCATGGCCATCTCTCTTTAATAAAATTCCAAAAATTGTTGCAAGTAGGACAATAATAATTGCGAGTAACGAAATAGTCTTCTTATCAAAATTAATTTGCATTTTTACTCCCTGTCCTACTAAATGATACTCTGAGATCCAGGGAATTTCCTGTCGAAAAATAAGCCAAAAAAGAAAATATATTAATGCCTTTTTACAATCTTAAAGATTGAAAAGAATACAGCCAGAATGAATATCATTCCGATACCTTGAAGTCCAGGTGAATCATCGGCTTCTCCAAAAACCAATGCAAAAATACCTAGCCCAACACCTAGTACTCGAATAATTGAAATAAACACTCTTTATATCCCGTTCTTACTGCGGAAATAAGCAACTAATGCATTTGCATGACCATGACCCATTTCAAATTTCTCTTTTAGGTGAGCCACTTGCCCCATATGTGCCAACTTTGAAACTTTTTTCAGTTCCTTCATCCAATGCTCTATAGGCTTGCCGTAGTTCTTCTCAATCGACGGGAAATACGAAGCCGGACCAGTCACTTTTTTCTCAGCCATATCTGAAATCTTAGATTATTGGGTAAAGATAATAAAGATGGGAACTCCCAGGAAAAAAATAGCACCTTGTACACTGCACAAATGCTCGCACTTATCCCTGGATTCCTTACAGGGCTCTCTTTAATTATTGCAATCGGGGCACAGAACGCTTTTGTGATTCGCCAAGGATTACTTCGCCAACATATATTGCTGGTGGTCGCTATCTGCGCAATCTCAGATGCAGTACTTATTTTTCTGGGAACTGGTGGTCTCGGAACTCTAATCCAAGGGAAACCATCACTACTCGAATTCATTCGTTGGTTTGGAGTTGCATACTTAACTTGGTTTGGTATCAGAAGTTTCCGCTCCGCTTTCAAAAGTCAAAGCCTTAAAGCTGATGAAGGTGCTGCAATAAGCAAGAGAAAGATTGTTACAACTTGCATTGCGCTCACCTTTCTCAATCCCCACGTTTATCTAGATACCGTAATTTTGCTCGGCAGTGTTGCCAATCAGTTTGACGACAATCGTTGGTTCTTCGCCATTGGGGGTGCTACTGCCAGTTTGGTCTGGTTTACTGCAATCGGGTTTGGAGCTCGATCCGCTTCCAGATTCATGTCAAAACCCATTTTCTGGAAAATACTTGATTCAATAATTTCCACAGTGATGTTCACAATTGCAATCACTTTGGCTTTTTATAAGTTTTAAAAAATGTTATCAATAGAGTCAACTTTTTCATAGGAAATTAATTGAACATCTGGACAAACTTGCTACAAATTTAAACACGGCTTTATCACGAAATCGAACTTGGTATTTTTTAACTAAAGAAATTTAAGTTTAGCTACTTCGGTTAACGAACCTCATTTAGTTTCATGGTTCAGGACTAAGCATTCGGCTTAACAATGTATCTATGAGCAAGACTCAAATTCTTGCGGTTTGAATCTTTATTTCTAGCTGCTAAGAAGTACTCGACTTTAGCCTGTGATGGCGAAACAGTTACGCGCACATGGCCTGAATTGGGAGCCTTTGTTCCACTCTTGTAGGCATCATCATTAAACATCGAAAATGTATCATCTGCTGGATTTGGCATCGATTGGTAAATTAACCCATCGCGTTCTTGGGTGCAGAAAATATGATCATGACCTTGGAAGAATATTGATACCTTGTTTTTTACCATCAAATCGTGAATCGGTAACTCCCAATTAGGGCGTTCCTTGGCAAATGTTGACTGCTCTTTTGGATCTTTTCCTCCCCACTCATAATTAGTTGAAAGTTCAATGCCTCCGCGTCCAGTACCCATTACGTGATGTGCAAATACAAATTTATATTTTGCATTACTCGTCTCCAACGTCTTTTTCAGCCACGCATATTGTTCATCACCAATTCCTATATTCCAAAGATTTTTTGATTTTCCATTTCCAGTTGTGCCAGATGTAGAAGTTTCTGAGGGTGTAATTCCACCTTTCTTTTTTCCGCCTCCTCCGCCTTTAGATCCTCCCGGATCATCTACGCCTGCAACATTGTCTACTGGGTTAATTGAATGCCAGTAAGGATCAAGAGTTACGAATAGTGCATCTCCCCAAGTCCATGCGTAGTAATCCCGAGGGAGTCCTACTCCCTCCACTGGAGTTGTATTTCCTGAATAAAATAAATCAGGAGCGGGCAATGGGTAGTACTTCAACCTTGCATTGCCAGCCAATACCGCTGGGCTAGTTTCAGTTCCATCCAATAAGTAAGCAGCTGCTTGTTCGTGATTGCCGTTAATTAAAAAGAGTGGGACAGAGCTAGTCGCAATTGTCAACCAATTTCGATGGGTACTGTAAATTTTTTCTACATTTGATTTGTTTGCCTGGCCTTTACCGATTAGCGGATCAATACTGAAATCATCACCCATCATGATGTGAAAATCAGGCTGCTGTTTGGCAATATTTGAAAGAGTAACTCCATACAATTCAGCATTAAACATTTTCCCGGCACGCTCTGGGTGAGTATCCCCATGTACTGAGAAACTAAAGGTTGATCCCGGCTTACGAGCGGTAGTGAATGAATATTGCTTACCATTTACAAAGTTTGTATCTGAAGTACCCTTGTAATTAACTCGGTAGTACACCTTCATACCGGTACGCAAACCTTTAATCTCAAAAACTGCTGGAGCGCTTGAAGTCATTTGCAATTGTGAAGTCTTGCTTGAGTAACTTGTCTTTGACGTTCCATATTCAACAAATGCTGTTATTGGTTGAGAAGATGCAACGCTTATTGCTATTGAAGTGTTAGTTGGTCGACCCAAAACTAGAGTAATGACCGGCGCAGTAACCCCAAGTGCCTTTCCGATTGAAGATCCAGCTACGGCCGATGTTGCAAACATTAAAAGCAGGGATCTTCGGGTAATTGGAGCCTTGGCCCACGATTTCAACAACTGTGTGGAGTCATTTGTCATGTGAAAACTGTAAGTGGCTTAGCTAACAATATCCATAAATCACAATTTAGAAGCGCCAAAGAATATCCTGTGAATTTTGCTTGCGGCTCACACTTTTTCTTAGGAATGTTGCCCCAAACACCTAAATACAATTCAGTAGCCCCTTGATTTAAGCAGGGGCTACTGAATTAACTTAAGTTTTTTATAAATTAGTTTATTGCAATTACTCGAGGCTTCTTCTCTTCTGGAAGGTCTCGCTCAAGTTCGATTGTCAATATTCCATCACGTAACTCTGAGCCGTTTACTTTAACGTGATCGGCTAAAGCAAAGGTCTGACGGAATTGACGGCCCGCTATTCCACGATAGACGTAATCGCCCTCAATACCGTCATCGTTGAATCCCTTGGATCCCTCAATGCTGAGTTGGTTGTTGTGTATCTCTACTTTCAACTCAGACTTCGAGAACCCGGCGACAGCCATTTCAATTTTGTATCGATCCTCGGATAGTTGCTTGATGTTGTATGGAGGGTAAGAGGAGGTACCGCCCAGCAATGTATTCTGCATTTGCTCAAGCAATCGCCACTCGCGATCAAAGCCGACCGACCATGCCTCTAGATTTGGAAAGTACTCCGCAATTGAAGGGAAAGAAGTTGCGGGACGTTGATTCTTAACAAGTGTGTAAGACATTTAGATTTCTCCTTATTTAGCAAGATACCTACAGGAAACTAGCCCGACGCCTAAACTAAAGGTGCGATCACCGGTTTCCTTTGGTGAACCCCCATTTGGCAGGTCCACCTGCTCCAACAAAAGGTGATTTTGAAATATTCCAATCCGTTACGGATTTTTCCTTAAATTTTTCTTAAAATTATCTTAAAAATCTGAAAACTAGAAGAGTCGCCCTATAAGCCGGAAGCTTTCGATCAATGCTTAATGCATTGGGCGAAGTTCCACTTTTCTATTGCATGCCTTTGAAGCTGCATACGCCAACCTTTCAGCTAATTCAGGGCTCTCAACCTCAATCAACCACAATCCGCTGAAGTTCTCTTTCGCATCAAATAGAGGCTTGCCTGTGCTGATGTTTGCATCATTACGGTTATCAATCACTGTTGCAGAATTGGGTGGTTGCAAACCCCACGCAAAGATCCAATGACCATTTGCGCGCAACGAGTCATTGAATTTGTCTATTTCAACCATCTCGGCAGCAGTGCCAGGATTGTCAAGGTCATCAATCACAAAGATTACATACTTCATGGTGTCAGTATAAAAGAAGAGTCGCCCTGTAAGCCGGACGCTTTCGATTCTCGCTCAATAATGCCGATTGCCCACGTAACTGCCCACAAAGTTATGCAAAGTTTGGCAAAACTTTACAGGTTCTTATCAGCCCAAATACAAACGGCATCGTAATGAAACTTGCCTAACCCCTTCGCA
>Ga0222713_10007764_pt1 | contig 9997 bp, 9 predicted proteins | sample C33_649DmetaG_FD_165061 | JGI IMG/M metagenome (GOLD analysis project Ga0222713, IMG submission 165061) | Estuarine water microbial communities from San Francisco Bay, California, United States - C33_649D | ecosystem: Environmental > Aquatic > Marine > Unclassified | place: USA: California... | reverse complement strand
AACCGACCACGACCAGCAACCAGCTGGCAAGGGGCTGGCTGGCGCGGCGGTTCATACAGGCGTCCGGGTCACCCGGCCATTATACGGTCCGGGCGACCCGGTTCAGGTCAGGCTGCGAGCACCTGCTCGAGATCGGCGCCGTGCTGGGTGTCGTCGAAGGCATAGGAGGTGGTCTGATAGATCGGCACCGCCACGGCCTTGGTGGTGGGATCCGGGCTGTAGCCGGCGTGGACGGCGAGGGTTTCCGGGCGCATGGGTGTCTACTCCTGAGCAGTCTTGCCGAAGGTGTCACCGAAAAAGTCGCCTGGCAGCCAGGACGGACGTTCCGGATCGTTCGCGATGCCGAGCCCGATGCGCGCGTTGACGCGGGCGAGGGCGGCCATGGACTCCCAGTGGATGGGCAGGCGCATGTCGTCGCTGGGCATGTGGTAGTCGCGGCGCATGTGCTCGCGGAAGATCTGCTCCGGATCGATGTCTGGATCGCTGGAGCGCTTGCCGTCGTCCACGTAGAGCGCCGGGATGCCCTCCTTCACGAAGGAGTACTGGTCGCTGCGCACGAAGATCACCTCGTCGGGGGTCTGGTCGGGCACCATCTCGAGACCCTCGGCCTCCAGCGCGCGGCGGGCGACTTCGCCAAGGGTGGAGTGCTCTGCCCCGAAGGCGGTGAAGCCCGCGGCCGGGTAGAGCAGCACGGGCATGTCCATGTTGACGTTGGCGATCAGTCCCTCGCGCGGCACGGTCGGGCTCTTGGCAAAGCGCTCCGAGCCCAGCAGGCCGTTTTCCTCGCCGGTGACGGCGACAAACAGGATTGAGCGGCGCGGCCGCTCGGTGGCGGAGGCGAGCAGCCGGGCGGTCTCGAGCATCACCGCGATGCCGCTGGCGTTGTCGAGCGCGCCGTTGTAGATGTTGTCGCCGTTGACCGTGGCGCCGCGTCCGAGATGATCGAGGTGCGCGCTGAACACCACGTACTCGTCCTTCAGGACGGGGTCGGCCCCCGGCAGCAGGCCTACCACGTTGGCACTCTCCGATTTGCCCAGCGCGGTGCGGTTCACCAGCGTCATCGTGCCCGACAGGTCGAAGGCCTGTGGCACGCCCGCTTCCGCGTCGGCCCAGACCTGCTCCAGCGTCTTCGGCGCACCGGCGAAGATGAGCTCTGCCGTGCCCAGCGACAGGGACGCGCTGGCGCGGATCTCGGGAAAGGCTTCCACCGGCTGGCCGGCATCATCGACCAACCTACGACGGGGCAGCACGGACTGCAGCACCGACTTCTCGAAGGGCGAGCGGGCCTCCGACTTGGGCGTGGGCAGTGAGACCATGCCCACCGCCCCACGCCGGGCAATCTCCCGCGTGCGCTCCCTGGAGAAATGCGCGCGGATGCTGCTTTCAAGGGTCGGTGGCGAGTCCCAAAGCACCACTGCGATCTTGCCGGTCAGGTCGATGTCGCCAAAATCGTCATATCCATATTTCGGCGCATGGATACCAAAGCCCACAAATACCAAAGGCGCGCTGACCTCCGCATCCGCGGTGAAGTAATTCACGCCGGGGATGAAATCCTTTGCCAGCTCCAGTTCGGTGGTCTGACCGTCACGGGTGAGCGCGGCGCGGCCCTGGGGGATCACGCGCGTGCCCTGCACGAACATCACCGGCTGCAGCCAGCCACCCTCCTGGCCAGCGGGCTGGATGCCGTAGGACTCGAGCTGGGCTGCGACGTAGCGTGCAGCGATGTCGTAACCTCGCGAGCCGGTGGCGCGACCCTCGAGGAGGTCATCGGCCAGGAAGCCCACGTGGGCGCGCACCGCGGCCGGCGCGGCGGGTGGCAGGCCGTCTGCGGCCAGGGCGGTGACGGGTGAGAGCAGGCAGAGCAGGGTCAGGATACGCATGGGGACCTCCGGCAGTGCAGGACGCGCGAGTCTAGCGGAAAATGAGCTGATGCAGACCAACGGGGCATCGGGCGATTTTGTGCTGCGGCAGGCTGGGCAGGCGGACGCCTCCGCCCTGGCGGCCCATGCTGAGCTGACCTTTCGCGTGGCTTGGTCGGCCTTCAACCGCCAGGAGGACATGGACGAATATTGTGGCGAGCATTTCACCCCGGATGCGGTGGCAGCGGATCTGGCCGGCCAGGGTGTGCGGGTCACCCTGGCCGAGAGCGCGGGTGCACTGCTTGGTTATCTCAAGACTGTCGATGGCGCACCTTGCCTCGACCTGCCCGCCACTCTCCCCATCGAGATCGCGCGCTGCTACGTTGCACCTGCATGGCATGGTCGGGGTGTCGCCGAGGCTCTGATGCTGCAGACCCTGGAGCGAGCGCGCGAGTCCGGCTGTGACCTTCTCTGGCTGGCGGTCTGGGAGCAGGCGCCCCGAGCACGGGCCTTTTATGCGCGTCACGGGTTCGCTGTCGTGGGCCGCTTGCCATTCCAGCTGGGGCAGGATCTGCAGGAAGATCTGGTGGTGGCGAGGCGCCCCTGACCACGGGGACTAACGAGGCTTGGTTCGTCGCGTGGCCGGTGCCGAGGCCGGGTCGTCCGGCCAGAAATGCTTCGGGTAGCGTCCCTTCAGTTCCTTGCGCACTTCCTCGTAGCCCCTGGCCCAGAAGCCGGCCAGGTCGCGGGTGACTTGTACGGGCCGCTGCGCAGGGGAGAGCAGCTTCAGGGTAAGTGGAACGCGGCCTCCGGCCAGCCGCGGGGTCTCGAGCATCCCGAACACCTCCTGCAGCCGCACCGAGAGCGCGGGCCCTCCCGGATCGGCATAGTCGATCGGCAGCCGCGAGCCGCTCGCCACCTCCAGGTGGGTCGGGGCCAGTGACTCCAGCTGGCGCAAGGTCGAGTGCCCCAGCCTGGCGACCAGCGCCGCGTGCAGGTCGACCCGCTCGAGGTGGGCGAGGCGGCTGACGCCCTCGAGCCAGGGGCTGAGCCACTGCTCCAGTTCGTCCATGAGGCGGGTGTCATCCAGCGCCGGCCAGTCCTGCGCCGGGCCATTCGGCAGTTGCCGCAGGAATGCCACCCTCTCACGCAGCGACTGCGAGGCCGCAGAAAAGTGCAGGGCGGACGGTCCGCGCTTGCGGATGCCCTCGAGCAGGGCGAGCTGGACCGCTACCGGGTCCGGTGAGTCGATCCGCGACTCGACGAGGCAGAGCGCCCCGAGGCGGACGTGGCGCCTTGCCAGCACGGCACCTGCCTGGTCGTCCCAGGTGATGTCCTCGGCGGATTCGATCAGGCTGCTGCAGTGCTCGTGCAGCTGTGCGCGGGTGATGGAGGCGGCGAGAAAAATCTGTGCTTCCCGCTCTCCCGAGTCGAGCTCGGCGACCACTACGAACTCGCTGCCGGAGAGCCGCTGCGGCCGGCGGAACACGGCCCCACGGCCTCCCGAGAGCAGGAAGCGCCCGTCCGCCCGACGCTGGCCGATCCGGTCCGGATAGGCCATGGCCAGCAGGACGCCGGCGAGATCCTCCGGGTGTTCACCCTCCGGGAGGTGACCGAGTCGCCGACGCAGCGCGGCGGACTGCCGGCGGATACGCTGCAGTGCCCCGCGATCTGCACTGGATCCCGTGGCCCCCTGCGCATTGCCCCTGAGCAGCGCCAGGCGCAGTTCAAGGTCGGCATCGTCGAGTGCCGCGGGGCCACGCAGCAGGTCGCGCTCGCCGAGCATTGCCGCCAGGTCACAGGCGAGACCGGCAGCGCCGATCTCGACGGCGCGCAGCAACATGTGTGCCAGCCGCGGGTGCACTCCGAGCCTCGACATGGCCCGCCCGTGCGGGGTGATCCGCCCGCCGGAGTCCAGCGCCCCGAGTCGGCGCAGCAGTTCGCCGGATTGCGCCAGCAGTACGGGCGGCGGTGGATCCGGGAATGGCAGCGTGGAGACGTCCTCCGTTCCCCAGGCCGCCAGCTCCAGCGCCAGCGGGCACAGGTCGGCATCGAGGATCTCCGGCGGCGACTGCGCTTCCAGTCCGCGATGTTCGTCCTCCGACCACAGGCGATAGCAGGTGCCGGGCCCGAGGCGGCCCGCGCGACCCCGTCTCTGGTCGGTCGCGGCACGCGAGGCGCGTACGGTCACGAGCGTGCTCATGGCCGTGCCGGGATCGAATCGCGGGCGGCGCGACCAGCCGCTGTCGATCACGACGCTGATGCCCTCGATGGTCAATGAGGTCTCGGCGATGGAGGTCGAGAGGATGACCTTTCGGCGTCCTGGCTTCGCGGGCGCGAGGGCGCTGTCTTGAGCGGCTGGTGAGAGATCGCCATACAGCGGGTACACGTCAGTGTCCGGCATCCCTCCGGTCTCGGCCAGCAACCTTTCGACGCGACGGATCTCGCCGGCACCCGGCAGGAACACCAGGACGTCACCGCCGTGGCGCTCCAGGGCGTGGCGCACGCTGGCTGCCACCACGCGCGGGAGGTCGGCGATGGCCGGGCGGCGTCCGTAGACGGTCTCCACCGGGTGCAGCGAGGCACCGCCGGTGATGATCCGTGCCCCACCGAGGAGCCCGGCGAGGGATTCCACCTCCAGGGTGGCCGACATCAGCAGCACTCGCAGGTCGGGGCGCAGGTGTTGGCGCACGTCGAGGCTCAGCGCCAGCCCGAGGTCGGCCTGCAGGTTGCGCTCGTGGAACTCATCGAAAATGACGAGCCCGGTGCCCTCCAGCGCAGGGTCATCCTGGAGCAGACGGGTGAGGATGCCCTCGGTGACCACCAGCAGCCGCGTATCCCTGGAGCTGGCACCGTCGAGGCGGGTGCGATAACCGACCGTTCCGCCGAGGGGTTCACCCAGCAGTGCGGACATGCGTGTTGCCACCGCGCGCGCGGCCAGGCGCCGCGGTTCGAGCATGAGGATTCGCTGACTGCCCAGCCAGTCGGCCTTGAGGAGGGCCAGCGGCGCGAGCGTACTCTTGCCGGTGCCGGTGGGGGCCTGGAGGATGGCGCTGTGCCGATGCGCAAGCGCCTCCAGCAGCGGCGGCAGGAGTGCCTCGAGGGAAGACATACCCGAGCTAGAGCAGCACCGCCCTGCGCAGGGCCATGATCTCCTCTGGGCGCAGCGTACGGTACTCGCCGGGCTTGAGCGCACCCAGCTGCAGCGGGCCGATGGATATGCGCTCCAGCTTGCGGACCTTGAGGCCCACCCGCGCCATCAGTCGGCGGATCTCGCGGTTCTGACCCTCGCCGAGGGTCAGTTCCACCAGTGACCAGCCACCGCTGCGCCGGTCACGGTGCGAGCGCAGCACGCGCAGTGCCTTCACCGAGGCCCGCTTGCCACCGCCGCCGCCACCGCCGGCCTTGCTGCGGGCGATGGCCGAGGGGTCGGCGAGATACACACCCTTCTTCAAGACCTCTATGGTGGCCGGGTCAAGCTGGCCCTCGAGCGTCACCCGGTAGCGCTTCTCCACCTCGTGGCGGGGATGGGCCAGGCGGTGGGTGAGGTCGCCGTCGTTCGTGAGCAGCACCAGACCGGTGGAATCCGCATCCAGGCGACCTACGGGGTAGACGCGCTGACCGCGGGGCACGGCTGCGCTCACCAGGTCCACGACGTGGGCCCGCCCCTCCGGATCACGGGCGGTTGAAATGATGCCCTTGGGCTTGTTGACGGCGAAGTACAGGTAGTCGCGCTGCAGGCGCCCGCGTCGTGCCAGGTCGACGACCTCGCCATCGAACTCAACCAGGTCGTTGTCGGGCAGCACCCAGCAGGGCAGCGTGCGGACCGGGCGGCCGTTCACGCGGATACGGCCGGCCTTCACCGCCAGTTCGCAGTCGCGGCGCGAGGCGAGGCCGGCGTCCGCCAGCACCTTCTGCAGCCGCTCGGAGCCTGGTGGCCCGCTCTCGGCCTCGCGGGGCGCATCGGCTCCACTGGAGGAGCGCCTCGCCACTGGCGGTTTGCGGGGTCCCTGCCGGAACCGGGGATCTTCGATGTCGGTCATGGTGCGCGGATTCTAGCGGGGTCCCGCGCCGCTGCCTTCAGTGACTGAAGAATTGCAGGTCGCCGAACCGGGCTGATGCCGGCAGCGGGCGCGGTGATTCCGGTACCAGCGAGGCGGCAAGCGACTCGGCAGCGGCGAGGTGGCCGGCATAGCCCGCGGCGCGTTCCCGGGCTGGACGTGCGGTGGACTGCAGGGGAGGCGCCTCGAGTGCCGCCGCGAGTGAGAGCACGGCACCAGGTTCGCCGGCCGCTTCGTGTCGCCACGAGCCATCGAGCGGATCGAAGCGATACAGCGACAGGAACCGATGGCCCTCGCGGGCAATGAATCGCACCGCATCGATGACGTAAGCCGCTTCCGGGTCGTCCATGCTGAAATGAAAGCCTATCCGGCACCAGCCGGGTTTGATCCCGTGATAACCCTTGCGTACCCATGCACGGTAACGCTCCGAGAGATCCAGCCCGATGCCCAGCAGGCGATGCCCGTAGGGGCCGGCGCAGGAGCAACCGGCCCGCGACTGGATGCCGAACAGGTCGTTAAGCAGCGTGGTGACGAACTTGGGATGCAGGTAGCCTGCGCCGCGCGGGTCGCGCAGGTTGAAGGACACGATGCCGATCCGCCGTGCCGGGTCCGGGTTGCCGAGGATCTCGATGCCTGGCTCATCGCCCCACGCAGCAAACGCCCTGTGCAGCAGGACCTGCTCGCGCGCCTCGATCGCCTCCGTCGTGATTGCGGACTTGATCTCGAAGGCGAGTGCCGCCCGCAGGGTCTGCAGGATGCCGGGCGTGCCGGCCTTTTCGCGCTCCTCGACGTCGGCAATGAAGTCCTGGTCGCTCGGGCTGACGTATTCCACCGTGCCCCCGCCGGCGAAACTCGGCGGTAGCTCGCGGCGGTAGAGCCTTTGGTTGAAGACCAGGATGCCGCTTGCGCCGGGCCCCCCCAAAAACTTGTGCGGCGAGACGAACACCGCATCCAGCCAGGCGTCGCCTCCCGGGTTCATGTCGATTTCGACGTAGGGGGCGCTCGCCGCGTAGTCGAAGCAGGCCAGCGCGTCGTAACGGTGCAGCAGCGCGGCGATGGCATGCACGTCGCTCTTCATGCCGGTGACGTTCGAGGCGGCCGAAAAGGCCCCGATCTTGTCCCGCCCGGCCCACGCGGGGTCCGCGAGCAGGCGTTCGAGATGAGCCAGGTCGATACCGCCGTCCTGGTCCAGTTCCACCTCGACCACGGTAGCGAGCCCCTGACGCCAGGAAATCTCGTTCGAGTGGTGCTCATAAGGGCCGACAAAGACCACCGGCTGGCTGGCCGCCTGGTGGCTGGCGAGGGCTTCAGCCTGCTCGGGACCGAGGAAGTCGTGCAGCCAGCCGTCCAGCCTCGAGCGGGTGACGGGCGGGATGGCCACCCCGAGCAGTTGCTGGAGCCGGGCGATGGCGCCGGTCGCGCCCGTTCCGCAAGCCACCACGCGCCCCTCGGGGCCGGCGTTTACAGCCCGCTTGATGGCCTGCTCCGCCTCGTGCAGCAGGCGCGAGGTACCCCGACCGGTGAGGTCGTCCTCGGTATGGGTATTGGCATAGGTCTGCAGCAGTCCCTGCAGGTAGCGCTCGACGAACAGCAGCGAGCGCCCGGAGGCCGTGTAGTCGCAGTAGATGAGGGGGCGGGTACCGAAGGGCGTCTCGATGTCCGCATCGATCCCGACGATGGCATCGCGCAGTGATGCGATGGAAAGGCTTGGGACTGGCATGCCGGCCTCGCAAGGTAACCTGATAGCAAGTTAGCAGCGCAGACGGGAACGGGATTGCGTTTTATTCCTGTTTAGGCTCTAAAAGTAGAAAAAAATGCTATAAATATCGAATGAAAAAGAAAATAGATCTGGATGCGAAGGATCTTCAGATCCTCGGGCTGCTACAGGTGGACGCGATGATGCCAGTGGCGGAGATCGCCGAGCGGATCGGGCTGACCACCACGCCCTGCTGGCGACGCATCCAGCGCCTGGAGGAAGCGGGCGTAGTCCGGCGGCGGGTCGCCATCCTCGATCCTGCGGCGCTGAACGTCCCGGTGTCGGTGTTCGTCAGCGTGCGGACCAACCAGCACAACGCCCGCTGGCTGCAGAAGTTCCGGCGGGCGCTGGAGGATATTCCAGAGGTGGTTGAGGCCTACCGCATGAGCGGCGAGGTGGACTATCTATTGCGCGTGGTGGTGCCGGACATCGCCGGTTATGACCAGGTCTACAAGGCCCTGATCCAGCGCGTGGAACTGGCTGATGTGACCTCCAGCTTCTCCATGGAGGAGCTCAAGCACGTCACGGCCTTACCCCTGCACCACGCCGGCAAATGAAAAGGCCCGGGGTGCTCGCGCACCGCCGGGCCCCGAGATGCGGAAAGGACGGTGCTTAGCCGACCTTGCTGCCGGGCTTCTGCACCCACACCTTGCACCAGCCGCCGGCCTTAACATCCTTACCGGGGAACAGGTTGCAGCCGCCTTGGGCATCACCTGCCTTGCCGGTGTACTGGATGCAGTTGCTGCAGCGCTGGCCGGGCTTGTGGGTCGGGTTGGCCTTGGCATCGACCTTGGTCTCGTCTGCGACGTAACCCAGCGCCTTGGCCTGGGCGTCGGCGGGGTCGACCAGCGGGTTGGCAGCGGCCGCTTCGCGCGCCACCAGGGTCGCGGCTGGCGCTGCGGCAACCGCCAGCAGGGCACCCTTCAGCAGGTTGCGGCGGGACAGGTTCTCGTGGCTCATCGTCTCTCTCCTCGGGTTAGCTGACGTCGCGGGCTCAGGGCGCCGGTCAGGGAATTCACGTCTTTTACGACCGCGCGGATGGTGGCAAGTTCACGGGCGTGATGCAAGCCAAGTCATTGTTCTGAAAAGGTAGTATTGCAAATGAGAATGATTAGCGTTTATAGTTTCATTTGCCATGTACGTCTGTGTCTGTAACGCCGTACGAGACCGCGACCTCAAGGAAGCCGCCCGACAGGGCGTGCGCCGCTTCGAGGATCTGCAGGCCTGCACGCGGGTCGCTACCTGCTGTGGCCGCTGCGAGCCCATGGCGCGCGAGGTCTTTACCCGTGCACTTGATCCTGCCCCGCAGAGCGTGCAACCTGCCTGAAGCGGCCGCGCGGCCGCCTTCCGATACCCGCTGATCGAGAGGAACTGCCATGAAGGGCGACGCCAAGGTCATCGCGCACCTCAACAAGGTCCTGCGCAACGAACTGACTGCCATCAACCAGTACTTCCTGCACTCACGTATCTTCGACAACTGGGGCCTTGGCAAGCTGGCCCGGCACTCGCATCACGAGTCGATCGACGAGATGAAGCATGCCGACGAGTTGATCAAGCGCATCCTGTTCCTGGAGGGCCTGCCCAACCTGCAGGACCTCGACAAGCTGCTGATCGGCGAGACGGTGGTGGAGATCCTGGAGTGTGACCTCGCGCTTGAGCGCAGGGCCCACCCGGATCTCAAGGCTGCCATCGCGGACTGCGAGACGGCCGCGGACTACGTCACCCGCGACCTGTTCCGGAAGATCCTCGACTCTGAGGAGGAGCACATCGACTGGCTGGAGACCCAGCTCGAACTGGTCCAGCGCGTGGGGCTGGAGAATTACTCGCAGAGCATGATGGACGCTCCCGGCTCTTAAACCCCAACCCAAAATAGCCCACAATCCAGACCCGGCGGGCCCGTAGCTCAGCGGTTAGAGCAGGGGACTCATAATCCCTTGGTCCTTGGTTCGAATCCAAGCGGGCCCAGTCTTCGAGCGAAGACAGACTCACAGCCTATCCGACCTTCGTGCGGAAAGGGTTCAGAGATCAAATCGGGATATTGCTACGACCAAGGTCACTAACTGTAAGCCCCTAGACCTATCCGAGACTAGATTCGGGGGAGACGTCGCGCCCCCTAAACTCACTCGGTCTAGCGAGTACAGAGTGAGATGCCGACCAAAGCCGGTTGTCACTTTGATGGGCCGATTTTGTCCAGAGAGAAAAGTAACTGAGTGATCTCTAAAAAGTTCCCGTCGGCGTCGATGACTCCGCTACTAATCGTTCGCAACGGCTCCTGTCCGTCGTAGGAGGGGTAGACGCGAGGGACGGGTCCAAACGCGATT
>Ga0222713_10007762_pt1 | contig 9997 bp, 8 predicted proteins | sample C33_649DmetaG_FD_165061 | JGI IMG/M metagenome (GOLD analysis project Ga0222713, IMG submission 165061) | Estuarine water microbial communities from San Francisco Bay, California, United States - C33_649D | ecosystem: Environmental > Aquatic > Marine > Unclassified | place: USA: California... | reverse complement strand
CGAAAAGTTGCGCAACACCGGGTCCTGCAGTGGCTGTGACCTATCCGGATACCAATTCCCCAAGGATGCCAACCTGGCCAAGGCCGACCTGACCAAAGCCGACCTGCGCGGAGCCAATCTCACCAATGCCATCCTGACCAAGGCCAAGCTCACCAAGGCCAAACTGACCGGTGCCATCCTCGTTTCCGCCACGCTAGTCGAAACAATCATCTCTCACGCAACTCTGGATGGCGCCACGCTCGACGGCGCCGACCTCACAAAGTCCAACCTGCGCGAAGCAAGCCTTGTGGGCGCGAGTTTGCAAAACGCCAATCTCACCAAGGCCAACTTGCGTGAAGCAGACCTGACTCGCGCAAACCTCACCGGAGCAGTTCTCATCGATGCCCGGCTTAGCAAGGCGAATTTTGTTGGGTCCAACTTAAGTGGCGCGGATATCAGCGGCGCCAACATGAACAACACGAATCTGAGCGGCGCGAACCTCACGCGAGCCAATTTCAACGGAACCAATCTGACCGAAGCCGATCTGAGCAACGCGGTGCTCGTCGAGGTGGACTTGAGTAGCGCCAAGATCGATAGAACGGTCGGGATCAAACGTTTCTAATCCCCGACGGCGCAGCCTGCCAGAACGTATCGAGCTCGTGTTTGGCGAGGCTGTCCCTGTACCCCCGGAACGCGGCTGAACGGGGCAGGAATCAGCTTGCAAGGTCCGGCCAGTTAATCAAAGGCATCTTCTATCTAGCTATCTCGCGGAGTGCAGAAAAGGACGGTTTTTCCGTGAAATCTTCCCGGACCAGTCCGAAGTTGTGCTCCTGATTGGCCGGATCGTTCCCATCATTTTGTAAGTCGTACCACCAGATCCCTTTGATGAAGGGTAAGTCGCGTGCGCGCTTAAAGATCTTCCGCAAATACTCGGCCTGGGTTTCTTCTGAAACACCACACCTGCCCTGATGAGACGGCCAGCCCATTTCAGTCAGGTAGACAGGCACCGGCCTACCACTCCAATTCTCCAACTGCTCTCCGACCCTCTTCATCCAACGCGTCCAGGACTCTGGGCCGGATAGCCACTCACAGTGCATATACGGATGCAGTGTGAGCATGTCTCCATAATCGAGTATGCCGAGCCTGATGATGCGCTCCAGATAGCCCTGCTTGATGCCCGCTGCCCCCACAGCTCCCACCAAAACCTCTGCCTGAGGATCGATTTTCTTGATCGCCGGATACACTTTCCTGGCAAGTTGGACGTAAGCCTCGGGCGAACCCTTCGCAGTTTCACCAGTCGTATGTTCCCATTCATTCCAAATTTCGTACCTAGAAACGCGCCCTTTGAAATGTCGAACTACGAATTCTGCATATTTGGTAAAAGCCAAAATTCCTTCATCGGTAAATGGCTTTCCGCCATTTTCATAAAACTGATTGCCATAGGCAAGGATCAACAACGGCGAAATATTACGCTTTAGCGCTTCGTCCACCAGTTGATCCATTCGAGCAGGAACTGAATATGCCCCCTTCGATTTCTCTATCGACGACCAGGTCACATCATCACGGAAACTCGTAACCCCTGCGGCCGAGAGCATGTCGAGACTTTTCCCGAGCGGACGGCTTCCCCCTGTCAAATGCGTGCCGACCCCGACCACGAAATCTGCGGCCCAGAGACTTTGCATGCCAATCGGCGCAGCGCCCGAAAGCAGAAGCGGAACGGCCAGCTTTCCTATACGGCGCAGGAATTCCAAAGTGGATTTTTTCACGACACTCTCTAAGTCAGCGTAAATTTCTAAACGACTCTTGGCGATTTTTGCGATCAAACGTTAACCGGCGACCGTGATCAGAAAAAGGGAATTTATTCTTGAAGGTTGCAATCGTGCGGGCGACGGAACGGTTCGCAGAGATCAGTCGATCGTAAACATCGATCTTCGTGCACATCGGAACCTTTCTCGGCTTTTAAGAAATTAGGTCTTTAGACGCATGCATGACCATGCCAAGAATAACGACGAAAGCAGGAATCATGCGAAACAGATGGCGCCTAAGCGGTTTCCGAAAAAGCTTCCGATACATGTAGTAATAAATCTGAACAAAATTTATATGGAAAGCTCCTACTAGGCACCAGCAGAGAATTTCGATGTCACGCGAAACAATGCCTAACACCATAGCGGTGACCATCACGACCGCGTTAATCGTGCCACAGGAAAACAATACGTCAGCACGGTTCATACCCTGAAAGAAGCTTCCACTAGTCGCCAGTACGACTTGCACAGGAATGGCAATGGCTAGGATTTTTATAATCGGCACCACATCCATCCATTGATTCCCCAGCGCCAGCAGAATGATCCATTCGGCAAGTAGATACATCGCCAACCCGGCGGCAGTGCCGAGCAATGAAAGCCTGAATGTGAAGTCGCGATGAATCTCTTCGACTTTAGCGTGGTCATCAGCGTGCCGTCGGATTACTGGCTGAATGGCTGGTGTCATCGCGAAGGTAAGCATCAGTAACGGGTAACGCATCAACTGATAGGCCTTATCGTAGATCCCAAGCATATTCGCGCCCATATATTTTCCGACCAGAATATTGTCGAGGTTACGCGAAAAGTAGTTAATGAGATTGAAGCCAAACTGATATCTAGCGAATTCGAAAAGTGGCCTGACCGCAGAAATTTTTTGGCCGGGAAGCGGCCGACCAAACTCTGTGTCAGACGATAAATACCAAGAGATAAAAAATAGAGTCGCGGCGCTACAGGGACCCTTGGCAGCCAATGCATGCAGTGGATCGATGACTGTTGCAAGGCTGATGGTCGCCGCCGTGCTCAGCACTTCCGCAGCCAGTCCACCCTTCGCTATCTTGTAGAAAGCCTGTTGCCTTAACAACAGAGCATTAGGCACGATACTCGCTGAAAAGAAGAATGTGCTGACAGCGAGATGTGGGACAACCTCGTCCACTCGAGGAAACTCGTAGAGCGCAAGGAATAGCGGCGCCGCCGAGTAGAACAGCAAGCCCGAAGCCAAACCGACGCCGAGGGTCAGGCTGAAGAGGCCATCCCGATCTTCGTTCGTCAGCGCGGACAAATTGATGATAGCCGGACCGAGACCCGCCTCGGCAAATTGCTGAAAGAACACGAAGAACACGAGAATTGCGGCGACCGTGCCGAAGGTCTCTGGCGTGAACATCCGGGCTAGAACCATCATCGAGAGCAGATTGACCGCGTAGACGGCATAGCGGCCGATCATGCTCCTCGCGATCGAGTGGTAGAGATCCTTGTTCTTAGTCATTGGCCCAGCGACCTTCGTCGCCAGACGGCGGTCGACCTCATCAAATGTCTTTCTGGGTGTCTCTTACCAAGACCAATCGGAGATGGTCCAACTGGGCACAACCAGAGCGTCGACCGGGGTGTTGTACCACTGCAGATTCGTGGTGCCGCCACTGCGCGCAAAATCGAGAAACGTGGGGTATGCGTCACCTATTGCGATCTTTTCCTTCGGCCACTTCCATTGGGTCGGCATCACCATCGCGAAGGGGAAGTTCTGGATGTCCTTGGTCGACAAATGCACTTCGGCGGTTGAACCGTCGACCCGCCTGATCAGGATGTACGGATCGTCGACGCCGAAGTTGCTCAGCGCGACCGGATTGGACAGCGTGATCTGGAATGCCGCCTTGGGTCCGCGGATCGTGGTTTGGGTGTTGATCGGCACGTCCGCGGCCGCTCCGCCAGCATCGGTGCCGGGAAACAGCGCAACGGTATCGGGCAGCGCCTTCCACAAGATCCCGCCGTTTCCAACAGTAATCGTGCACCCTGAGTTTGTAACCGGTCCCGGGGCTTGTTGAGCAGTGCTCCGGTCGACTGTGCAAGAACTCGAAGGATCGATCGCATTGACGGGCAAGCCGCTGACAGGTATCCGCAGCGTCCAGTCATGCGTGTACCGTGATCCCCGGGCCAGCAGGAACGCCGTGCCCGAGATCCGCTCGACCTGCCCCTGGTCATTGACGCCCAATGCATAGTTATAGGCGACGACGACATCGTTGAAATCGTAGTCACCGCGATTCGGGTACAAGTCTTCGTAGGCGACGAGGTTGTACTGACCTGCCCCGGGCCTCTGGATCCAGGAAAGAGCGGGGACTTCGTCAGGGTTCAATCCGGTCGCCAGATCGCCGTCGTCGTTGTAATACGTCATCGACGCCGTGCCCTCGGGCGAAAGCTCCACTGCCGGTGCGAGTGCGCGCGGGGCCAGAATCGTCGAGTTCGAGTCGAGGAAATCCGAGTCGGGCTTGTTCAGCAGTGCGATGTCCTCGAAGCCATTCGAGAAATCGTAGAAAGCCTCCGGGTCGCCGGACTGGACGTTCGTGTTCAACAGACGCACGTGGATGACCGCCTTGGTCACGCCGGAAAATTGCGTGCCGGGAGGCAGCACCACCTTCAAGGTGCTGTCAAAGCGTTCGGTGACGGTGTTTGCACCGGTGATCTGCGCCGAACCGCTGCGACCGATCAGCGTGTAATACGAACGTCGCTCGATCGGTGTCCCGTTGTTGACGGCCTTCGCTACGGTTGCCTTGGTTTCCGTGTAAAAGCGACTGCCAAGAACCGTATTCGTGCCGGACGGTGCTGTCCCGAAATTGCGAGTTCCACTGCTGTCGACGACCTCGAGCCAGGCGTACTCAACCGTTATGGCCTGGGTCGTCGCCTTCTCCGTTCCGTCAGCGGCTTCGTTGATGTCCACGCCGAACGAAATCGCAGTCGCGGGAGTCGCGCTGCCCCAGGCGTTGTAGCCCTCGATGTACGCGTTCAGGTTCGGAGGAGTGGCAGAGTTCTTCGGTGTCAGCAGATCGATGTCGCCGGTGCCGTTCGCCTTGATGACATCTGGAAAGATCAGGGACTCGGCGGCCAATGCAGCACCAGAGTACGTGAACGCGCTGACGACGAGCGCTGCCAATGTTTGGCGGATGCGCATCTTCATACGTCGACCCTCCCAGCGGACAAGGTGCCAGTGCTACAATAGAACTCATACCAGACGACGCTGGTGCCTTTCGGTGCCACCAGCGCGGTGTCGCCATTGATCAGGTACGCGTTGTTTACAAATGTCTGATACGCGGTGCTCCTTCCAAAGTAGAGCTGCTGACGCTGATCCATCTGCGCCACGCGCTCGAGATCCGAGGTGTATGCCGACAGGTTCAGCCCGGCGTAGTCACCAACCCACATGCTGAACCAAACGGGCTCGGTGCCGGTCCCGTCACAGCCCGCGCCAGTGATCGCGGGGTTCTGAATACTGACCTTGTTGATGACAGTCGAAAAGCTCAGATTCATCTGATTGCTGACATCTTCGACGGACTTCAGCTGATACTCCGGGCGAATATCCGTTGATGCTCCACCGCCACCCGAAGCTTGATCTTCCGATTGTTGGGACCCTGCTAGCAAGACTGCCAGGTCCTTGCCGCCGGCTCCACAGGCGGCTAAAGCAGGAAGGACAGCGACAAGAAGTGAGATTGCCAGTGCACGTTTCATCATTCTCCCTTGCAGAAGCCGCACAATGACCGGCTCCGAGGTATTACGTGCCTTGACGATACTGACATTGCTCGAACGATCGTGACATTGTTGTGATAACAGTGTCAGGGCTTGTTCACTAATAGGGCATTTGCTGCATCACCACAGACGCCGACCTAGAAGTGGCATTTTTCGCGCCCGTAAGCCGTCGCATTTGTGACTCAGGCTCGTTGGTACGGACCCCTACCAGCGCCGCGCGAAATGCTCATCCATCGCCTGTTGAACGGCAGCGGCGAACCGGCGTTTGAACGTATCGATGCCAAACTTTCCCGCATGCTCGCTGATTGCCGCCGGAACAAAAGCCAGCTGGTTTTCTTCAAATCTTCGAACCGCCTCCACCAGGCAGTCGGCTGTCTGGGTCTCGAAAAACAGTCCTGTCGGGGCCGCGTCACCAGCCTGGCCGAGTCCAACCACGGTCTCCAGCGCGCCCCCTCGGCCATACGCGATGACAGGGGTACCACACGCCTGTGCCTCAAGGGGAACGATGCCGAAGTCTTCTTCTGACGGGAAGATAAAAGCCTTGGCTCGGCGCAAGTGCTGGCGAACCTGTGCCGCAGGCAAGAACCCGGTGAACTCGCAATTCGAACCGGCCTTACCCCGGATCTTGGCCATCTCCGGCCCATCACCGACGATGATCAATCGCTTGTCGGGCATCTGCGCGAACGCTTCAGCCACCAGATCGAGCCGCTTGAAAGGCACGAAACGACCGGCGCACACGTATACGTCGTCCTTGTTTTCTTGTAAGTCAAACAAGGCCGTATCGATAGGCGGCCAGATTACCTGGGCATCGCGCCGGTAGTACTTGTGAATCCTGCGTGCCACAAATTGGGAATTAGCGACGAAAGCATCGACAGCATTCGCCGACAATACGTCCCAGCCTCGCAACTTATGCAATTGCCACCGCGCAAACCATGACTTCGGGCCACGCTGCAAATTCATCTCACGCAAATATTCGTGGTAATGGTCCCAGGCATAGCGCATGGGTGAATGGCAGTAACAGACGTGCACCTGCCCCGGCCCTGTCAACACGCCTTTTGCCACGCTATAGTGACTCGAAATCACCAGGTCATAGGCACTTAGATCCAATTGCTCAATGGCCAGCGGCATCAGAGGCAGCATCTTCCGGTAATGCCGACGCGCGCCCGGCACCTTCTGCAGAAAACTCGTGATGGGCGACTTGCCACGCAGGAAATGTCGCTGATCGGGTGGCACGAAATCGATCAGCGAGAAAAGATCGGCTTGCGGAAACAGGTCAAGGATATGCTCCAGCACCCGTTCCGCCCCCCCATACACGACCAGCCAGTCGTGCACGACTGCCACTCGCATTGACCGTCCGGGTGGCGACGGGGGGAACTGAGTCATGGTCAAGTCTCCGGTTTGATGCGGTCTCAAAACAAAGCGTCTGCTCAAGCTTTCGGGCTGTCCGAGATACTGTCCTGGATCCTGCAAATCAGGAGGTCTACGGCCAGCGGCCATCTGTACTGCCTCGCGTGTTGGCGGACATGCCGTTGCCATGCCTCGCGCTCTTGCGGGTGGGCCATAAAATGCTGTATTCGCTCAGCAAGCGTCGCCGGGTCTGTCGGCGTGCAGTACATCGCGGCGTTGCCGAGGACTTCCGGAAGTGCCGCAGTATTGGCAGCAATCACCGGGCAACCGAGCCACATTGCCTCCAACGGCGGCAGGCCGAAACCTTCGTAATGCGACGGATAAAGAAGCAGGCTGGCTTTCTGATAGAGCGCGACGAGTTCACCATCGCTGACGTATCCAATCTGAACTAGCTTACCGCTTTGCACTTGCTGCCGGCTAAATACACGGTCGTTTTGTCCGCCAACGATCACGCAGATCGGGGCCGATGTACCAAGCATCTCCAAGGCCCGCACGACCGCGTTGAAATTCTTATTCGGGTTATTGCTAGAAACCGCAAGGACAAACGGCTGTGCCATTTGCTGCCAAAGTTGTTCCAGACGAAGGGAGTGCTCCGGCTGGCTCCGCGCGATATGGTCTGCACCGAGGTGCATGACTTGGATCTTGCGCCCCGGGATACCGGCGTAGCGTTGAAGTTCGCTCGCTGAGAAATGCGAATTCGTGAAGATCACCCGACTCAGACGCCCCGTTACGCGATAGAGAATCTGATACCAGAGGCGCAAGTAAGGAGTGAAGTTTCCAGGAATTGCAAAGGGCTGCGCGTCATGCAGGAATACCCATTGCTTTCGCTTGAACAGGGGTGCGGTGTTGCACAAGTTAAGCAGCCACTGCCCCGCGGTACGAGCCGCCAGTTCCGTTTGCTCCCAAAGGTGGCCACGCAGTTTCCCATGGTACTCCAGCGGAATGTTTGGCCATGGATTCTCGAGCGACTTGCCTCCGGGCGCAATGAGTCGCAACTGCACAACCTTCTCGCCTAGCCGGAGCTGCCCTTGCGCGTCCGCTCGCGAGGCGAGCTGGTCAATGACTTCGCGGGCAACCCGCTCAACGCCGGTGATTGGGCGTTGCAAAAAACGCGCGTTAATCCATATTGGGACTATCGTCATAATATTTGCCATTGCGGACTGGTAGTACTCATCCTTAATACAGCCCGATGCGATCGTCCACTAATCCATAAAACCGTAAGTCGGGGGCCGTCGAATCGCCCAAAATCGCACCGCGCAACCCACGGCCTTCGTAGAAACGGGCTCAAAGTCGCATCTCGAATGCGATACTGGCATCCGAACTTAGAATTCGGCAGAAGCATGACGGGATCCGGCAAGAGCAGCGTACGCGTCCACATATTGCTGGCATACATATTCTGATTCAAATTGCAGCATTTGAACCTCCGTGACCTGCTCGGGCTTGAGCGAAAAAATATTGCCATGCTCGAAGTCCTCGAGAAAATGGATATTTGGAAGAAGTTCAGCCAGCTCTGAAATCCCTCCGACTCGATTAGTCAATACGATTTTTCCATGAGCAATGCCTTCCACAACGGCGCGTCCGAAGGGCTCCGCCCATTGGGAAGGCAATATGAGAACATCGGCCAATGCCATAAACTCGTCAACTGGTATATATCCAAGATGAACAACCCCGGATTCAATCGCCAGTTGTTGCATTTCACCGACGTCATCGAATTTCCCAGCCGCGACAAATCGGCATCGACCGGAGTTCGCAAGCTCTTTGGCTAGCTTGCAAAAAACATCGAAACCCTTGTCTATGGTGAGGCGGCCGATAAATCCAAAAGTCAAAAGAAAATGTGGGTCACCTGGTGACTGCGAGGCTGGCTGTCCGGCGCCACTAACCGGCGAAGGGATTGTGTTATAGATGACTTTGTCGGACGCGTTAATGAAGAATTGATGGCGTGTATGCAGCGTCGCGATGTATTTACTGATACCAACATACGCGTCGACATGCCTTGATTGAAACTTCTTAAACATAGACAACAGCATCACCGAAAGTGTACGAGGTTCGATATTTTGACGCGCCTTCGAATCGAACAGCTTGCAATCATGATGGAAGAGATAGTAGTCACGACTAGTGTGGAGCACCTTGAGACCATATTCTTTGGCAGCGGCCCAAACTGAGACTGAAAAGCCTGAAAGATTGTTGGTGTGAACAAGATCCGGGCGGAAGCTCTCGATCTCTTTAGAGACAGATCTCTTCATCAAAATATTATATTGGTCAAGAAAGTGCCAAATAATTTTTTTTAGCAGAGGTTGTCGTTTACCATCAAAGGGCCAATAAATATTCCTCAGCGGAAGATAAACAACGTTGACACCATTGACGCTTGCTTCCCTGCGTGGCCCCATCTTTGACAGACAGACTACCCTGACCTGATAACCTCTGGTGGCGAGCGCCTCAGCAAGGAGTTGGACAGAAATCTCGGCTCCGCCAACTCTTTCAGGAAAGTAGAGCGTATTAAAGATGAGAATTCTCAAGGGTATCCTTTGCTAAATTATTGCGTCGAAATTCTGGGGGGAGGCCTACCATGCCTCGTAGATAATTCGATGCGGTTACGCAACATGAAAATGGCAGCACGAGGCATTTCCTAAGTACAGCGAGTGTAGTTGTAAACATCCGGAAACCCGTATCTCTCAATCAAGTTCTTGATTTGTCGGTCATTGCCACTGGATAAAAGATTTTGATGATACAAAGCGCACTGCTGCGTACCGGGCCAGTCGAAACCACGAGAAAACCATCCGATTCTTTTCGCCATTCCACCGTTTAAACGTACCATCCAATACAACCAGAGATCGTCAGCAGTCGGACAATCCTGTCTGAACACATCATCCCGGAGAACGTCGCGATGGAAAACACCTGGTGGATACATGACTCCTTCAACCCCTGTTGGAAAGACGAGGGGAGATAAGAGCGGGTACCGAATCGCCCATCGCCAATTCAAATAAGCATCAGGAAGCCCATCCGGGCCCAGCACGATACGATGGGCCCGTTGACATAAAACAACGGAATAGTCCCCGCAAAACGCCTCAACAAATCTAGCGAGCCAA
>Ga0222713_10007761_pt1 | contig 9998 bp, 9 predicted proteins | sample C33_649DmetaG_FD_165061 | JGI IMG/M metagenome (GOLD analysis project Ga0222713, IMG submission 165061) | Estuarine water microbial communities from San Francisco Bay, California, United States - C33_649D | ecosystem: Environmental > Aquatic > Marine > Unclassified | place: USA: California... | reverse complement strand
CGAGCCGGAGCCGCAGGCGGCGTTGGCACCCGAGCCGCTCCGCGAGCCCGAGTCGGACGCCGATTCGGTATCGGAGGATATCGCCGAGGCTCACGCGCCCTTTGCGGCTTTTGACGATTCCGCCGAGGACGCCGATAGCATGAACATGTCGGATATTGAGAGGATCGTGGACGCCGACGGCAACGGCGACGCGGAGTCCGACGGCGACGGCGAGGACGACGATGAGCCCGAGGCCGCGACGGTCAAGAATCTCTCAATTGACTCGGACCACGACTCGGACTTCACGCTGCAGAAGGAGCCGGAGTCCGCAGCGGCGGCGGCGGCCGCGGCCGCTCAGCGGACCGAGCGCGAGCCGCGGCCTTCCGCCGATGTGCGCGTCATCCCGCTGCCGAACATGCTCATCAACCGCGCGCGCATGCACAAGGTGCGGCTTGACAAGACCCGCGTGGTGCGGCCCGCGCCTGCGGCGACCGCGACGCGCCGCGCGGAAGGCGCGTTCTTTTAGGCAATGCGAATATGGCCGATCATCGTAGACGGCACACTCACCGAGAGACATGATGCTTTTCGTCGCGGCCTTTGCGCTAGCGAGCGTGGGCTACTGGTTCCTGCAGGATCTTGAGGATCGCCGCGCCGACGCCGCGCGGAAGGCGCGGGCGAGCACGGCGCGCCGCGTGATCCTGTGGTTTTTCCTCTGGACTCTTTCGCTGGTCCTGCTTTACCTGGCGGGCGTCGGCGCGCCCGGTCTGCCGGGCGCGCCGCGCATCGGCGGCGGCGCGGACGGCGGCGCTGCGGGCGGCGGCGGCGCTGCGGGCGGCGATATGGCCGGCGTGCGCGGCACGCTCGCTTACGACCCGACCGAGATGCTGCGCCGAATCCCGGAGGACATCCAGGTCGGCGCGCGCACGCCTTTTTAATCTAGTTCGTAAGGGTAGTAGTTTCAAATACGGTTGTATACGCGAATGCCCCCCTTGCTAAACCTGATCCTTGACATTGACGAGACGCTAATCCACTGCACCGATAAGGAGACCTGGAACGACCTGAGCGATTCCGACAAGCTCAAGTACAAGTTCTTTGAGACTTCCGAGGTCGTCTTCGTGATACGCCCGCACCTCAAGGAGTTTTTGGACTTCGCCTTTGAGAACTGTCGCGTCAGCCTGTGGACCTTTAGCGACGACGCGTACGCTCGGCTGGTCGCGAAGAACATCGTGCTTCCCGGCCGCACCAACGCCAAGCTGGTGAACATCTTCAGCGAGGAGGTTGGCAGCGACGAGGCGGCCGACATGCACGGCAACAACAAGGATCTCAACTATCTGTGGTACGAGCTTTGCGTTCCGCATCATTCCGAGTGCAACACGATCTTGGTTGACGATAACCACAAAAACGGCCTGAACCCATCTAACCGCCGCAACACGATCACGATCCCGCCGTTCAAGTTTGACCGCAACTCCTACAAGGACGACGCCCTTCTGCACGTGATGACTATCATGAAGCGGGTGATGGCGAAGATCGGCGAGTGCTACAAGGGCGACGAGCGCTGGGACAGCGTGTTCAACACTGCCAACATCGCAGCCTACGGCCTGGAGGATTACGTGCAGTACCTGACCTTCAAGGAGACTCGCGTTCCTGCCATCGTGGCTTCCAAGAAGACGATGACGGGCGGGCGGCGCAAGGTAAAGGGCGCTGCGGCCAAGAGGCATTGAACGCCGCGCGTTCAAGGCGAGCAGGGTATAAAGGAAACCCTGCCTATTTTTTGAGAGTACAGCGATCACTCGGCGATCGCTAAGCGCACCGAGCCGCAGGATGACGACGATCATCGTGGCCATGACGGCCGAAGGAGGCATCGGCCTGGACCGCGAGATCCCGTGGGTTTCGCAGGAGGACATGCGCTTCTTCTACGCAGAGACGACGAGGAAAGAGTGGAGCGATAGTTCGGTCTGGGCGCCTCCGAACGCGGTAATCATGGGCCGCGAGACGTGGGAGAGCCTGCCGCGCGCCTTGCGCGGCCGCGTGAACGTCGTGCTGAGCGAGCGCTGGGCGCGCATGTCGGCCGACGATATCGCTCGCGAGACGGGCGGCCCGGCGCCCGATATAGTCGCCGACAGCTTCTCTTCGGCGATTGACGCTCTCGCTGAGATGCAGTGCAATAACGAAGTCGGCCGGATTTTCGCGATCGGCGGCGAGCGCGTTTTCGCCGAAGCGCTGCGCGCGACGGGCGATCACGCTTGCGACGAGCTCATCGTGACGCATATCTTGCCGCTCGTGCCGTGCGATCGCAAGTTCCCGATCGCGCTCGCGGTGGAGGCGGGCTTCGCCGGGCTCGCGGAGACGCCGATCGGCGGCGTGGAAGCGACGGTTTGCGATCAGCCCTTTCCGATCTACGCGCCGGCTTGCGTGTTCCGGCGCTACGCGCGCACTGCGGCGCGGTAATGCGCGCGCCGCCGCGAGACCTTTAAAAATGTGCCGTCTGGATAGCAAAGCCTTCCCGTATTGATACGGTAGGCGTTTAGAGAGCGCGCAGGCGCAGCCGCAGCCATGAAGCTAGAGCTCAAGAAGTTTGACATGCCGAACCTGAAGGACGATGCCGTCGTGATCTACGTGGCGCCGCGCAACCAGGGCAAGTCCACGCTGCTGTTTGACACGCTGTTCTACCACAAGGACATCCCGATCGGCGTCGTGATCAGCGGCACGGAGAGCGCGAACCATTGCTTTGAGCCGTTCGTGCCGAAGATGCTCGTGTACGACGAGTACACGCCGGAGATCATTGAGAAGTTCCTGGACCGCCAGGTCAAGATCAGCAACGAGTACCTGGAGGAGAAGAAGAAGTACGGCAAGTCCGACATTGACCCGCGCGCGTTCCTGATCCTGGACGACTGCATGTTTGACTCGTCCTGGACGAAGGACAAGAACATGCGCTACCTGTTCCTGAACGGGCGGCACGTGCACGTGTTCCTGCTGATCACGATGCAGTACCCGCTCGGCATTCCGCCGGCGATGCGCGCCAACGTGGACTACGTGTTCATCTGCAAGAACAACATGATCAAGGAGCGCGAGAAGCTGTACAACCAGTACGCGGGCATGTTCCCGAGCATGGACGTGTTCTGTCAGGTGATGGACCAGTGCACCGAGAACTTTGAGTGCATCGTCATCAACAAGCGCACGGTGTCAAACGCGCTGAACGACCAGGTGTTTTGGTACAAGGCGAAGCTCGGGCACAAGTTCAAGATGTGCAGCCAGGAGATCTGGAACATGCAGCGCGTGGACGAGGAGCGGCGCTCTATGGGGCTGGCCGAGGAGATTGACCCGGACGACGACTACAACCCGTCGGTCATGCGGCCGCGCAAGAACCAGCCGAAGATCCGGGTGAAGCGGGTTTAGAGCGGCGCTGCGCGGTGCGCGGTGCGGCGGCTGCGCGATGCGATGCGCGGCGAAAAGCGTTAATCGGAATGACGGCCCGACAGCGATCGGGTATTCTTGACGGGCAATATTGTGTATGACATCGGCTTGCCACTTTCCGGAAAAATGAACCGCCCCCGGAACCGGGGCTTGTTGCGAAGCACACACACAAGAGCCAGGAGACAGATCGCTTAGCTACAAAGCTATCCTCGTTCCGATGGCGTCCCCGAAGAAGCCCACCCGGGCTGAGCTGGAAAAGAGATTTATGGAGATGACGACCCGCCTGGAGCAAATGAAGCGCGAGGTGGAGCTGAAAAAACGCACAATGCTCCCCGTGCTGTACCTGATGCCCGTCGGCAATGACGAGTACGTCGTCGGAGGCGCGAAGTCGCTGACGGCGGTGCCGGGCATGCAGCTGGACTCCGAGTCCGATGCCGTTCCCATCTACTACAAGCTGCTGCATCCCCGCGCGGACTTCATGTCGCTGGCAGCGGATCTGGAGCGCTGCCTGGCGCGGTTCAAGGCGCCGGGCAGCATCGGCGCTGGCGACAGCTACATAATTCCCTTTGAGGAGGGCAAGATGTGGGTGGACATCGTGGCGGGCCGCTATTTCCTGGAGGGCATTGACGACTCTCTGCAGCGCAAAGAGTTCATGAGCCGCCTCGTTACGGTGTTCACTGCCATTGAGCGGGTCAGCTTCGGTCTCGCCGAGACCGACGAAAGCGAGGATGCGGCCGATGAAATCGGCGCAACTCCGGAGAAGAAGAAACTGGCCAAGAAGGCGGAGGAGGCCAAGAAGATCGCGCGCTTCGTGAGCGAGCGCTGCGCGGTGGACCCGAATGCTCCGCCGATCAAGAAGGACGAGGTGCTCGGCATGTACCGCATCTGGGCGAAGGGCACGACGTTAATCAGCAACTCGCTGATGGTTGATCACATGCGCGACAAGCTGGGCGTGAAGACGACTCACATCGGCGAGCCCAAGGACGGCATCATCGCCTTCAAGGGCATCACGCTCAAGATGGACGACTGGGAATACGTGCCGACGGACGGCGATTCTAAGGTGAAGCGCTTCCTGATGGAGCAGTGCGAGTTCGGCCCTACGCAGAAGATCTTCTCGCGCACGCTCTTTGCAGAGTACGGCAAGTGGCACGAGGAGAACGGCTGGCCCGCCATGCCGGTGTCGGAGATTCAGCGCCTGATGCGCAAAGAGCTGAAGCAGTGCCCGATCGTGTGCTCCGCGACGAACATCACGATCGGGTCCGAGCCGGCGTCGGGCTGGCACGGCATCGGGCTGCTTGACGCAGAGCCGGTCGCAGAGGTGAAGCCCGTCCGCAACGTGGTCTTTCGCTACGGAAAGACCGTGGAGCGCCGCATGCCGGGCGAGGACGGTGAGGTGCTGAACACCTGGCCCTCGGTGTCGCAGGCCGCGAAGGCGCTCGGCATCGCGCCCTACAAGGTGCAGACCACCATTCGCAGCGCGAAGCCGGACGAGGATGGTGCGATCCTGGCGTTTGCCAAGGAAAAGGTCAGCGGCGACGGCGCGAGCACGAGCAAGTCGTAAACGACGCGCAAAACAACAAGAGCTATGCGTAAGCGACACGCAAACAAGAGGAGATTACTGGGGAGGTCAGCGACGGATTTTTGGCGGTGCACTGATTCCGGAAAATTGACGCCCTCCCCAAGCGGCGACGAGTGTCGTCAAAATGGCGCCTCCTACGCTCCCGCCCAGGGCTCCGATGAAGCGCTTCTGCGCGCTTCAGCTACTCGCTTACGTGTGCCCCGCGCTGGTGTTATGGACGCACTGCGATCCCGACGATGTCTCGCGCATAATCCCGATCGTTATCGCGTTTTCATACGAGCTCGCTCGCGCGCGCCGCTCGCGAGCTTTCGGCGACATTACACTCTCTTTTAAAGCAACGTCGTGTATCCAGCACGAGTTGCTGGACGCTCTAAGCTATCTAAAGGACACTGACGCAGCCGTAGAAGCTGTTAAGAACGACATAAAGCTCAAGAAGAACGCCGAGCTTGCCCGCAAGAGAGCCATCAAGAATCCCTGCACCGTCCCGAACTGCAAGAACAAGGCGACTTACGCGTATCGCTACGGCAAGGCGGACCGGTGCGAGGCTCACTGCGAAGACCGCAAGAAGCAGTACAAAGTGTGCACGTGCGGAAAGGCGCAGCCGAGCTACAATTTCCCAGACGAGATTTCCGCCGCTTACTGCGTTAGCTGCAAGAAGCCGGGCATGGTGAATATCGTCAGCAAAAGGTGCGTCTGCAACTCGCGTCAGCCGTGCTTCAACTATCCGGACGATCAAACGCCGGTTTGCTGCGCCAAGTGCATGGAGCCGGGAATGATACACGTCGGGCGCGTGAAGTGCATGTGCGGCAAGTCTGTCCCCAAGTACAACGAGATCGGCGAACCCTCGCCCAAGTACTGCGGACTCTGCAAGACCGACACGATGGTCAATGTAACTGGCCAGATGTGCATCACTTGCAAGGTTTCTTACGCCGCCTACAACATCCCGTCCGAGCGCAAGCAGCTCTACTGCGGCAAGTGCAAGCTGCACGGCATGGAGAAAGTCGCCTTGCGGTACTGCCCGGGAGCCGAGGGCACTTGCATGAAGCAATGGAACCCGAAGTACCGCGGCTACTGCGTACACTGCTTCGTCAACACGTTCCCGAACGATCCTATGACCTTCACGATCCACCGCAAGAGCAAGGAGAACAAGGTCCGCGACTACATAAATGCCAACTTCAAAGGCTTCAGCCACGACGTGCCGCTCTCCACGGCGCACTGCGACTGCACAGTGCGCCGCCGGCTGGACCACTACAAGTTCATCGGCAACACAGTGCTCGCGATTGAGACCGACGAGAGCCAGCACAAGGCGTACAGTCAGATGGACGAGGACATGCGGTACAACGATCTGTTCATGGCGTTCTCGGGCAGATGGGTGTACATCCGCTTCAACCCGGACGCCTACAAGGCGAAGAGCGGCGCAAAGCGCAACCCGCCGATGGCCGAGCGCTTAGATGCGCTGGGCGAGGAGATCGCGCGCCAGATCGCGCGGATCACCGAGCGCGGCGAGGTCGCGCTCGCTCCCGACGCCGAGGTCAACGAGGAAGATTACATTGAGCGCATCTACATGTACTACGACGGGTACACGTAGATCGGCCAGCGATCCCGGAGGCGGCTCAGCGCAGCCGACGCGACACACAAAAACACCAGCATCATCCTTCTTTTGGCACCGAACAAACTATGTAGCCGCTGTATAGAAAGCCGCCCGATGTCGTCCGTCGCCGTCACCGCGTTCAGCCCGCAGCTGATCTACTACTGGATCGTCGCGTTCTCGGTCTGGGAGGCCGTCAGTATATATGCCATCCTGAAGGTCTTTCACCACGAGACTGTTCAGGAGTACTACCGCAAGATCCCGAGCTGGGTGACGATCGGCGGCGACTTTCTGTACTCCACGCTCATCTTCCTGACGGCGCTCGCGCTCTTCGCGCTCGTGCAGCGCCGCGCGCCCGGCCGCTTCACCGGCCTCGGCTGGTTCGCGCTCCTGTTCGTCGCGACCCAGTGGGCGTACGACCTCGCCTTCGCGACGATCATCCTGCGCCTGCCGAAGCTTACGCGCTACGTGGACTACTTCCAGCGCTACATCGGCGAGGTCGGCTTCGGCGCGGCGTTCAGCGACAGCGCGTATCTGCTCGGCTGGCTGCTCGTGACCTGGCTGCTCGTCAAGTACGTGCCGCTGCACACGGCGACTTACATCCTCGTCGCGATGCTGTTCGTGTGGATCATGTGGGCTTACTGAGGCGCGCGATAGTACATTGCCGCGAGAAGCTCTTCGTCCGCTACGGGAATCGCTTGCTTGCAAGCGGCGACGAGCTTTCGCGTCGCGGCGTCTTGGGTCGCGACGATCTGGCGCTCTATTGCGAGAAAGTCGGCGTTGTCAACGGCCCGCGCGAATTCCTCGGGCGTCACGATGTCCTTGAGTGCCCACAGGTAACCGGCCGCGTAGTTCGCGTGCAGCACGGCGATGATCGGCGATTCGTCTTGAGCGCTAGCGACCGCCCATCGCGCCGCCTGCCGATACAGCGTCCGAATGATCTCGTTCAGCCGCGGAGTCTCGTCGGTCGCCGAACAAGCCACGCGGGCCAGCGTAAGGCCGACGCCGATAATGAGCGCAGCGACAACGATCCAAAACGCGACGACGCGCGACGACGTTCGGTAAGCCAGCGCCATTCCTCTGTTAAACACCGTAAGAGCTCCTTCTAATCTACTGAAGGTTGTCAAAAAGAATGCTCCCGCCCGCTCAGCGCACCCACCACTTCGCCGCGACGAGCCAAGCGGCCGTCACGACCGCATAAGTGCCGCAGCCGATCCAGCGCGTGATCGGCATCTTGCTCTCGGGATCCAGTATGCACATGCCGCGCAGGCCGCTCAGGCTCGTGCTCTCACTCTCAGCGTGATCGCCGTCCTTCTTTTTCTTCAGAGCGTCGTAGTAACGCTCCTGGCAGCCGAGGTGCACGAGCATGCCCGCGACCATCAGCGCCTGCACGGCGAAGAACAGCACCTTAAAGCCGAACGGCACGTCCAGCTTGAACAGGATCACCGCGTACAGACCTGCGACGACGAGCACGTCCTTCACGTGGTCCAGCAGGTCGCCGAACTTGCTCACCATGCCGTACGCGCGAGCGTAGTTGCCGTCGGCGACGTCAAAGTAGTAAGACACGATGTACAGCACCGCCGCCGCGACGAAGCTGCCGCGCGCGAGCGCGTACACCGAAGCGACGCCGAACACCGCCGAAAGCGCCGTCACGTGGTTCGGCACCATGCCGAGCGCGTGGTAAATCGGGTTCACCTTCTCGTTCAGGTCAATCATCACGTTGTCCACGGGGTTCTCGTAGCAGTGCGGGATCTTGCGGCCGAGCCGATCGGCCGCGTCCAGGAAGCGCGCCAGGAACGAGACGTTCGGGTGCTCGGCGTCAACGCCGGGAATCGGCGCGCCGGCCGAGACGATGTTCGGCGCCAAAAGAGCCGCCGCGGTAGTGTCGCTGACGTCAGGAACGCCCGGCTCAACGCGCGCGCCGCGGCAGTGGCTGCGGAGCATCAGGCGCGAGCCGGAGCGCTCCAGAGCGTCGGGCTGCACGGAGTTCACCGTCCAGTCCGGCAGCGGCGCCGGGCAGCCGCCGGCCTCGGCCGTCGGAGGCCGAGCGCGCTCGGAGATCGTCTTAGGCTCCGAAGCCGCGCCGAACCAGCCGAAACCGACGTCCGTGCTCCCGACAACCTCGCGCGAGAACTCGCTCGCGCCCTCCGGAAGATCGGCGACATCCTTGAGCGCCGAGCCGGCGCCGTTGAAGCGCTGCTCCGGAATCGCGCCGGCCACCATGTTGCCGCTGCTGGGAACCATAGATCCGTAAGCCGCCATCGCACCGCTTCGCTTCGCCGCCCGGTGCTCGCCCGGATCAGTCGTATACCTATAACTTGCTCAGCAAATTACACACGGCGCGATGCTCTTATATCCCCTGCGATCGCCACCAAAAATCCGTCGCTGACCTCCCCAGTAATCTCCTCTTGTCTTCGCGCATTGCGCGTCGCTCACGCGCTGCTCGTGCTCGCGCCGTCGCCCTTGTCCGCGGCGAACACCAGGATCGCACCCTGGTCGTCGGGCTCCGCGTTGCGCATGCGGCTCTGAATCCGGTACATCGGAATGCCCAGAGCCTTAATGGCCTGCGTCAGCGAGGGCCAGCTGTCCAGCAACTCGCCGCCCTCGCCGGGCATGCGGCGCTCCACGACCTTGCCGGCCTTGAACGACGCGATCTTGCGAGTGGGCGTCCCGATGGCATCCTTCTCGCCGATTAGCCCGATGCCGTGCCAGCCCGCGGCGGACTCCTGGCCGAAGGTAATGCTCGCCGCGTAGCAGACGATCTGGCACGCCTTCAGCTCATTGCGCAGCTCGCGGTTGAGATCAGTGTGGTGCAGCGCACCAAGCCCTTTCTCCTTGCGCCAGCTCGCGTACGCCTCCGTGATCTTGCGCGCGAAGGTCTTCTCCGTCGGGCCGAACACGGCCTTCTCCTGCAGGAACCGCGTCACAGACGCGCCGCCCGGCTCGGGCGAGTACTTCCAGTCGTCCATCTTGAGCGAAATGCCCTTGAACGCGAGGATGCCGTTCTTGGAGTCGCCGATGTGGCCGACCTTCAGCCGCAGCTCGTCGCGCATATGCTCAATCATGAGCGAGTTGCTGTAGAAGGTGGTGCCCTTCGCCCAGATGCGGTACATGCCCAGCACCTCGTCCTTGCTGACGAGCGGGGATTTGTCGTCCAGCACGCAGCACTCCTTCACGAAGCTCGCGATCTTCTTGATCTCCTCTGCCTTCTTAGTGTCCTTCTCCTTCTTGATGCTGGTGACGCTGCCGCCGACCGAGGCGCCCGCGTCGCTGCCGTCGGAGCCCATCATCATCTTGTAGGTCTCCTCCGAGAGACCGAACTTCGCCTTCTTGATCTTCATCATCAGGACGAGCGCCTCGCGCATCAGCTCCTGGTACTCTGGAGTATCATTCATGGTCTTGAGCGTGGCGAGACCCGCCACCAGCTCCAGCCACATC
>Ga0222713_10007755_pt1 | contig 10000 bp, 5 predicted proteins | sample C33_649DmetaG_FD_165061 | JGI IMG/M metagenome (GOLD analysis project Ga0222713, IMG submission 165061) | Estuarine water microbial communities from San Francisco Bay, California, United States - C33_649D | ecosystem: Environmental > Aquatic > Marine > Unclassified | place: USA: California... | reverse complement strand
GCATAAATAATAGAATTGAAATATGTTTATTTGATCATGAGTTTTTTTGTTATCCTTATATCATCTGAAGAAGCGCCGATCATCAAAGTATATTCGCCCTTCGGATGTACAAATGCAGAAACCGACTCATCCCAATAACGCAAGCTTGATGCAGCGATGTCAATCTTCACATTTTGCTTATCACCCCGCCTGATGTTTAGACGCTTAAATCCTTTTAGTTCTTTTATCGGCATTGGAATATTTCTTGCAGGCAACTTCACATAAACTTGTGCAACTTCATCGCCATCAAAAGAACCTGTATTTTTTAATGTAAAGCCAACATGCAAAGATGTGTCAGTCTGGTGTAGAGCAAGATTGCTGTATTCAAATGCGGTATAACTGAGTCCATGCCCAAATGCATAAAGGGGATTCCCCCTGAAATATTGATAGGTTCTGCCTTTAGAAATGTCATAATCATTCATGGCAGGCAACTCTCCAATGTTATTATAGTATGTAATGGGCAGCCTGCCCGCTGGATTATGATCGCCAAACAATACATCTGCTATGGCATTTCCACCCTGTTCTCCAGGATACCAGGCATTGAGAACAGCTGGAATATTTTTATTGATCCAGTCGATCGACATTGAATTGCCTGCTTCAAGTACCACGACAGTCTTTGGATTTGTCTTGAAGATTTCCTGGATGAAGATTTCCTGATCGATGGACAATTGTATATTCTCCCGGTCACCGCCTTCCTGATCAAAATTCTTGTTGATGCCCAAAACAGCCACTACAACATCTGCGGATTCTGCAGCTGATGCAGCATCTGCAAACAAGTCTTTGATTCCTTGTTTGCTCTCAGGCGACTTCCAAAAAAGCTTGGCAGCAGACTCTCTTCTATAACTGAAATATTCAACCCTTATTTCATATTCCTTTCCAGCTTCAAAATAATAATCTGCTGTGGTTGTTTGCAAAAATTTTCTTCTCCAGGAGTCAATGATTTTCTTTCCATTGATGAACAAGCGTGCACCATCATGAGCCAAATAGCCCAAACTATAATTTCCAGTCAATGCTGTTTTTATTTTTCCTGTCCACCTTACAGAAAGCGGCGTTCCTGGAATAAATGCATCGGGGGGATGATTGGCGGGATCCAAATCGATGTTGACTTCCATCCTGCTTTTGGCTTCCCCCATCAAATCCAAATTGGTGAAATACTCAGCTTTCAAACCACCTGGGAAAAATTCTTTTTCAATCAATTCATAGGCTTCCAGTCCATTCACGGCTTTCCATGGAACGTGTATTACCTTAACCTCATCACCAACCTTGGCCCTTATGCCCTGAAGAATAGATACGGCTGTTCCAGCAGGATTACCACTGTATGAACCAAATTCTGTATTGTTTGAATTGATGCCTACAACGGCAATTGATTTTATACCATTTTTGTTAAGCGGCAGAAATTGATGCTCATTCTTCAGCAACACAATGCTTTCTCTTGCAGCTTGTAACGCCAACGCTTGATGTACCTTCGATCCAATGACATCGGGTGATATTGTATTGTATGGATTGTTGGCTGGATCATCAAACAAACCTAACTGCATCCTGGCCCTCAAAACCCTATATACCGCAGTGTCAATTTCAGCAATTGTCAGCTTTCCGGTATTTACTGCTTGCAGCAGTGGTTCCTTGTAAATGTCATCCCCGCATTCCAGGTCTAATCCTGCTTTGATTGAAGCTACAGCAGCAGCCTGTTTGGACGCTACAAAATGATGCGCGTCCAGCAAATGGTTGGGCCCACCACAATCTGACACCACATAACCTTGAAATCCCCATTCTTTTCTGAGCACATCATTGATCAGAAAATGGTTTGCACCTGCGGGAATTCCATTCACTGCATTGTAAGATGTCATGATAGCAGCTGCCTCACCTTCAACAATACAGGATTCAAAAGCGGGCAAATAGTATTCCCTCAAAAAGCGGATTGGAACAATGGCGTTGTTTGCAAAACGATTCGTCTCCTGATTGTATACCGCAAAATGCTTGGGAGTAGCCACCGTTTTCAAATAACGGGGATGATTTCCTTGCAAACCCTTCACAAACTGAACGCCCAAGGAACCAGACAAAAAAGGGTCTTCCCCATAACTCTCCTGGGTGCGTCCCCAACGAGGATCGCGGGCCATGTTGACCACTGGTGACCAAAAGGTGAGCAAGTCATTGAACTTCAACAATTGTTTTTTCCCTCCCTCCAACTGATTCCATCTTGCCCTTGCTTCATCCGAAATGGCAGTTGCTACTTGATGCATCAAAGGTCCATTCCAGGTGCTTGCCAACCCAATGGCTTGTGGGAATACTGTAAAATTGCCCGGCCGCACAACACCATGCAAGGCTTCATTGCCATGATAATATTTATCGATGTTAAGTCTAGGGATGGGTTCAGCACTGGCAACCAACATCCCAACTTTTTCTTCAACCGTTAACCGCATCAACAAATCAGTAATCCTCTCTGAATGGCTCAGCTTTTCATTTTTGAAAGCTGGCAAATCCTGTACATAGCCTCTTTCAGCCATAAATACCAAAATACATCCAAGAATAAAGGTGTGGTACTGATGGTTCACTCTGCTTTGCCTCCCCCTTTTTTATATGGACGAGCCCCTACCTTGGCAAACCAAACAGCATATTCCTCCATCATGGCCTTTGCTCTTGCAGCCTCTATACCAGACAAATCATTGATCTCTGTTGGATCTTTTGCAAGATTATACAGAGACCAATATGTTTCTTGAAATTCCTTAACCAGTTTCCAATTTCCTTTTCTGATGGCTTGATTACCTTCATGCTCCCAACAATAGGTTCTCTCAGGTGCCTTGTTCTTTGTCCACAAATAAGAGAAACTTTTACCGGCTAAATTGGAAGATTTTACTCCTGCCAATTCCAGGGCTGTAGGCATCAGATCGACAACATGTCCGATTCCATTGCTGTATCCTTTTGTCGGTTTTATCTTAGCAGGCCATTGTATGATACAAGGGGTAACAATTCCTCCCTCATGCATATAATGCTTGTACTTCTTGAATGGTGTATTGGAGGCGTTTGCCCAACTCTCACCATAAATATGATAAGACCCCCGCTCCCCTATTTTCTTTTCAGGATCGCTCAAGAGCTTTGTATTCACTGTTTCTGCACAAGCGCCATTGTCTGATATGAAAACAATCATCGTATTTTCATATTGTCCATTTGACTTTAGTTTATTGATAAGTCTTCCAATGTTTTGGTCCATCCTGTCAATCATGGCAGCATACACAGCCATCTTCCGGGCCCATACTTTTTTATCAGCCACATTTTCCCAGGCTGGAATGATTTCCGGTCTTTCTGTCAATTGGTAACGATCATCCACCAATCCCAATTGCTTCATTTTTTGAAAACGCTTTTCCCTGGTTACATCCCAACCTTGCAAGTAGAGTGATTCATATTTGGCAATGTCTGGCTCCAGTGCATGCAAGGGAAAATGGGGAGCAGTATAGGCTAAGTAGAGAAAGAAAGGTTTGTCTGATCTGTTAGTTTTGTGCTGATCCAAATACCCCAAAGCATGATCGGTAAATGCATCTGTCATGTAATGCCCTTCCTTGGGAATTTCATAATCCTTGTCATCCAACACAAATTTACGCTTGTCTCTTTCTGCAGGAGTGATTTCAAAAAAACTGGAAGCGCCTGAAATCAATCCATAGTAGCGATCAAAACCTCGCTTCAAAGGCCAATGTTCAGGTCTTTCACCCACATGCCATTTACCAGACATATAAGTACTGTATCCTGTCTTCCTCAATTCCTCTGCAATGGTTGGGAAACTGTCATTCAGAAATCCCTGATAGGATCCTCGTTCAATCGGCGCCTTGGCTAAACCAACCATCCCCCCCATTCCTACCGTATGTGGATATTGACCAGTCAGCAAAGAGGCGCGGGTCGGACAACAACGTGAATTGTTGTAGAATTTTTTCAACTTGAGGCCGTTTGCAGCAAGCTGATCAAGATTGGGTGTATTGACCTCCCCACCATAACAACCCAGATCAGAATAACCCAGATCATCTGCCATGATATAGATGATATTGGGTCTTGGATCAACAGGAATCTTTTTGTGTGAAGGAAATAAAATAAATGAAACAATCAAACAGACAACCAAGCCCAATAAAAATGTGGCTTTTGCATTGAAGATGCCCAACATAGACTGAATACTTATTTTTCCTTTCATGGCTTTACTTTTTTAACTTGATAACTTCAGAACCTGCCAGTAAAAATGCTCCGGCTCCATAAGATTCCCAACTTTCTGCATTGAAATTTCTTTTGGGGTCTGCCCCTATTGGCTGCACCCAGCCTACTTTCCCTTCTGAAGTCAGCAGGGTATTGAGTCCAGTCCAAGCAGCTTTAACCGCAGGAAGAAACGTTTTCCTGTCCAGTATCTTGTTGTTCAACCCCCATGCCAATGCATAACAATTGAAAGCAGAGCCACTTCCCTCTCCACCAGCATAAGCCATTGGATCCAATAAACTTGTTCTCCACAGTCCATCTTCTTGTTGTAAAGACAACAAACGTGAAGACATGTCCTTGAACAGGTTAATATAAAATGCGCGGGTTGGATGATCAGCTGGCATTTCATTCAACAGCCGAACCAGGCCTGCCATCACCCATCCGTTTCCGCGAGACCAAAAAACTTTCTTTCCGTTGGATTCCCTTTTACCGTTACCATTGGCATCGATGAGATAAGATGCATCCCTGGCAAACAGTTTCTCTTCATTGTTGTACAACAACCTGTAGCATTGCATGAAAAGGGTATCTGACAATACCAGGTAAGAAGGATCGTTGAAAGTCTTTGCGAGCTTTGCCAGAGTGGGGGGCGCCATAAACAGTGCATCACACCACCACCAGGTAATCCCATGCCTAATGATTTCTCCACCAGGCACAAGCATTAATTTTTTGATTGAATCAATGCTTGCCTTCAACATCAACGCATTTTTATTGATGCGATAAAGATCGATATATGTTTGGGTAATGGCAATGTCATCGGCATGATCATATCGCTTGCCTGGGAGCCAATTGTTGCGCGTGCCTATGACCATCAAAGAATCCAGCAATGCAGTTGATTTCGTTGTTTCATATGCCGCAACAACTCCTGTATAAAAAGCTGCATTGGTCCAGGTATTTTCAGGCTTGCCATTGGAATGTTTAAACTGCCAGCCTGAAACCTTCAGCATGGAAGCCTTGATATTGGAAGACTTGAAAATATTGGAAGACTGAGACAAGGCCAGATTAGAAATTGGAATGAGCAGAAATAACAAGATAAATTTGGCTAAGGCCTGTTTTAACTGATGCATGGTTAAGGTTTATATGATTGATTTATTTATTTGTGAATGCCGGATTGTACTTGCCCCTTTCCTTGAATCCTTCAAAAGATTTCATTGCACCAAATCTTGGATAACTTTCAAAGACATCTCCTGATCCCTCTGATCGAGGATCATGCTGTTCTTTGAGTTTGGTTTCCAATAATTTTTTCAATGATGATTTGATTTTTGAGAGTTTTTTATCCTGAGACAAATCGTTGAGGCAGTATGGATCTTTGATGATGTCATACATTTGTTCCCCATTTCTTTTTTCGAAACCAAGGGCAAACAAACCAGGAAAAGACTGGCGTTCCTTGATCATATGCGTTTTGGTAGGGGATGCATCAATGTCCTCATATCCCTCAAATATTTTTACATTGGAATTGCCCTCTTTAGCGATCTGTTTATCGGGTGCCGGATCCCCTGCTGGCCAACGATCGGGGGTATAGTTCTTGATGTACAAATATTGTTGTGTTCTGATTGCCCTGGCAGGATAACCCAAGTTGTCTGGGCGTGCATGGGTATGCCTTTCTCTGCCTGTTAGCACATAAGACCTGGATGGATCTATCAGGCCTGAAGCCTTGGATTGAAGAATGGGGAGCAGAGATTTACCGGTAATGCCATCAAAATGTTTGACGCCAGCCAGATCCATGATGGTTGGAGCCAGATCAATCATGCCTACAAGGTCAGTTACTTTTCGGGATGAGCCATTGATGAAAGGACCGCAAATGGCCAGTGGTATATGTGTTCCATAGTCCTGCAGATTTGCTTTGGCATATGGGAATGCCATACCATTGTCTGCAGTAACAATGATAATGGTATTATCCAATTCTCCTATCGCTTCGAGCATTTTAATCATTGCTCCCAATTGCCTGTCAAACCAACCAATTTCCAATGCATAATCAAGCATATCATTTTTAACCAGATCATCATTGGGTAAAAATTTTGGCACAGTAGAATCACTTGGTTTCAAACCTGCCCTTGTACCAGAACCTGCCTCATAAACCCGGTGTGGTTCGTGGGATCCGTACCAGAAGAAAAAGGGTTTGTCGGCTGGCTTGTCTTTTAGAAAATCATTAAAATTAGCGGCGTAGTCATTGCTGGCAATTCCTTTGGTAGGAACTTTTTCGAATTTCCTTTTGTTGTATTCCGGACCTACAGGGTTTCTATCCCATCCTGCATTTTCAAAATTGCCCGGATCCCAAGCTTTTCCTGTAAAACCAATAAAATAACCAACAGTTTCCAATGCATTGGTAAAAACCGGAAATTTTTTCGGAAAATAACTGGAATGTGTACCAGCTTCTTCCAGTTGCCAGATATTTCTACCTGTAAGCATAGCTGCCCGTGAAGGGCTGCACTGCGGAGCAGCAACAAAAGCATTGGTAAATAGTATCCCACGCTTTGCTACTTCATCAAAATAAGGTGTTTTAAAAATATCCTGACCCAGTGCAGAAACATGTGCAAACGACTGGTCATCTGCTATGGCAAAAAGAATGTTGGGTGGGCGATTGATTGTCTTTGGTTCAGGGACAATAAGCGATTGCTTGCTGCTGAAAACAAGTGACACCAATATTATGATCAAAAAAAATATTATTCTCTTCACATTTTTATAGTTTATTGAAAGATTTTTGCAGGGCTTGTTCAAACTCCCATAAAGGTTTTTGGATGGAAGACTGCCGTTCAATCAATTCAGGTTCAAGAACCTTACTGACTGGGGCTTCAAGTTTTACATCATTTTCAATCAAACGCAGCAAGAGTTCTATTGTCTCTACAGCAATCTGCTTAAGAGGCTGTGATGCCACGGTAATGGATGGAGTAAAAAGCCTAAAAAGATCATTGTCGTCAAAACTCACGACTGCCAAATCATCTGGCATGGATTTCCCCAACTGCTTCAATGCTTCGATACCATGAACGCCTAAATAGTTGGTTGCAAAAAACAAAGCCTCCACTGCAGGATTATCCTTAACAAATGACATGATGGATGAAATGATGATTTCGGCTGAATCATCAAATTTTACTTTTAATAAAAGTTCCTCAGTGGATGGATTTTTTGATGACTCCATTGCAGCCAAATACCCACTCTCTCTTTCAATCATTTGAGACATGTCACTGTGAATCGTAACAAATCCTATCTTCTGGTAACCATTGTGGAGCAAATGACGGGTGAGATCAAATGCACCCTTAAAATTGTCGAGTACTACCGCGTTGGCAGACAGTCCAGGAACTGTTCTGTCCAACAATACAAAAGGAATCTTATCATTTTTTAACTTCTCAAGTTCTTGAGTTAGGTCTTTGGTTGGTGTGATAATCATTCCATCAACTGAACTGTTGCGCATTTTTCTGATCAGCGCTTTTGCCGTTTTAGGATTGTTGTCGGTACTGCTCAAAAAAACATTGTATCCCCTTTTTGACGCTTCCAATTCAACAACTTTGGCAATGTTGCCAAAGAAGTAGTTGCCAAGGTCTTCTACAATCAAACCAATGGTGTTGGATTTTCCCGTGCGCAGAAGCCTGGCAGCATTATTGGGGCTATAATCCCGTTTTTTGATAAGCTCCAATACTTTGCTGGATGTTGCCTCACTGATACCCATTTCTTCACTCTTACCATTGATTACAAATGACACGGTTGTAATCGAAAGTTCAAGCTCCTTGGCGATATCTTTTATTGAAACTTTTTTTGTCATTGTTTCGAAATCGGTTTTATGGTAAAATCTTTAGCATGGTATTTCCATCAATCCTTGATTCCCCAATTTTTGTTTGGTGAAGATCCCATCTGCAGCATCAAACTTCCTCCTTTTATTAAAGCCGAATGATCGAAAAAAGGTTTTTGGATGGCAGCACCATTGAGGGTTGCAGACTGGATATATAGATTTCCTGCCTTATTGTTCTTGGCTTCAATCACAAACTGCTTTCCAGGATAATATTTTTCATTCAGTTTTATGGTAATCTTGTTGAATATGGGACTGGTAATCTCATAAAAGGGTTTTTCAGATGTTCCTCCATCTGTAGAGAAAATTCCGATTTTCAATAGCACGGCCAATGATCCCATCAATCCCTGGTCTTCATCTCCACTGTATCCTTTTTGTGGAGAGATTCCACTGTAAACTGAATCAATGAGCTGCCTGGTCCAGTACTGTGTCAGCCATGGCTTTCCGGCATAATTGAAGAGGAAAGGTGTCTGCATACAAGGCTGATTGCCGTAATTGATGTACACTCTTCGTTGGGCTTCCCTATCAGGTGGATTCTCAGATTTGCCCGAAACAAAACCATGTTTGCGTGCCTCGGTGAAAGCAAAATTGAGTTTATCGCTAAACTTGTCTTTACCTCCATGGAGGGCAATCAAACCTGGAACATCATGGGGAACAAACCAGCTGTATTGTGCCGCATTGCCCTCATTGAATCCATGCTCATATTGAAGAATATCCACTGGATCAGCCCATTTGCCGCTCCGATCTTTGGCCAACATCCAGCCAATTTCCTTGTTGAAAACATTCTTGTAGTTTCCAGCGCGTTTCATGAAAAGATCATAATCGCTTTGTTTGTTCAAGACCTTTGCAATCTGTGCCATTGCAAAATCCTGGTAAGCATATTCGAGTGTTTGAGCAGCCCCATCCTGGTGAAAGCCATATTTGATGGGATGCAGTGGATGAGGTACATATCCCATTGAAATATACTCTTCAATTCCGCCACCTTTAAACGTCTTGTGTTCATAACCTGCCTTGCTCATCATCCCTCCGGGAAAATGATCCTTGCGCATTCCTTCATAGGCCTTGGCCATATCAAAACCCCTGATGCCTTTGAGGTATGCACTCACGATAAAGGGTGTTGTTGTAGCACCTGTCATCACATAGGTATAATTTCCTCCGGATGGACCACGTGGAATCAAACCACCATCATCATACATTTTCAGCATGGCATTGATGAATTCTTCCGTAACCTCAGGATATACAAGGTGCCAAAGGGTATTGAGAGACCACTGAGCACCCCAATATGAATCTGAATTGTACATCTTGTATTTGGGCTTCCCATCCACTCCCAGTGGGATGTTGCGTGCAACAGGATTTGCTCCCGTATTGTCAATATATGATCCGCTCACATCACTTACAATCCTTCTTCCCTGCAGGGCATGAAAAAGGTCTGTATAAAAACGACGTTGCTCAATATTTGTACCGCCTTCAACTTCTATCCTTCCCAGCCAATTGTCCCATTCTTTTGCAGATTCACGAACCACCTTTGGAAAATCCCAATGGGACAATTCGGCATTCAGGTTTTTCTTTGCCTCTTCAATGCTCACATATGAGATGGCAACCTTCATCATCCTGACTTCGTTCTCATTGGTTTTGAAGCGAACGAAAGCTCCAGTATGTGGCCCTGAAATTTCTTTTGCAGATTTGATAATTTGACCTTCTTTCCATCCTCCAAACTGTTCAAATGCCTTGTCAAAATCAGCAACAAAATAAACAGTAATCGGCTTCGGCCTTCTAATTGTTGCAGCCATGACAACTTCACCAACAATTTGATTGTTTGAAACCTGACTGACTTTTGCTTCCTGGGTTTCTGATGAGCCCAATACGGTAGTGAAATCAAATTGAATGAAACTTGAATCGGATTTTGGGAAAGTATACCGATGAAAACCCACCCTTGTTGTAGAGGTCAACTCA
>Ga0222713_10007749_pt1 | contig 10004 bp, 21 predicted proteins | sample C33_649DmetaG_FD_165061 | JGI IMG/M metagenome (GOLD analysis project Ga0222713, IMG submission 165061) | Estuarine water microbial communities from San Francisco Bay, California, United States - C33_649D | ecosystem: Environmental > Aquatic > Marine > Unclassified | place: USA: California... | reverse complement strand
AGTCCGCTCACGCAAGGCGGATATGATTGGGGAGATGTTTACATCCAAGACATCCTTTCTAATGGAAAACTGGAGTACGCTAGCGATGAATACAGAAACCGAGCACGATCTACTGACAATCATAGGCCAGGAATGGTTATACTATGATTACCGAGTGTTAAGTGTGGACTTTGACGACGTTATGGTTCAAAAAAGGTTGCAAGGGCGTCACCAATGGCATACAATCCACCGTGGCACCTTTGAAGATTGTCTGATATATGTAGCGAGGTTGTGCGATTATGAAATTATTGGTTGAGTTAGCGCTAGGTTTCGCTTGTAGTATGGTATTCTGGAGTGTTATGCTAGCTGGACTTTTGTACACTTTGGAGGGTTGAATGATGAACGAACTTGCTGAACAGGCTGACACATATGCAGATTCAATGTATTTTGGAGGGAAAAACTATGTTGAAGCACTAGGGGAGCGGAAATGAGAGACAAATGGTCTGCTCTGTTTGTCGGGCGTGATACTGGGCTGTTAGCAGAGTACGGGAACGCATGGATAGGCCATCCAGCCCACTATTCAAGAGTCGCCGTGGTGTCTGAAGCGGCTCTTGATAAAGCCAACGACCATATCGAGAAAATTGAGCGTGACTTGCGGACATTCAAGAACCATTGCAACACGCTTGACGCCGAGTTGGATGCGCGTGATGCCGCGATCAAGCAACTGACAAAATTGCTGCTCAAAGCTAGGGGGTGTCTAGACCGAGAGATGCCTTGCCTAGATTCAAACAAAAAATGGGAGGATTTTTGCGAGTTGGTGGTCGAGATAAACCGGGCCATCGCGGTCAAGGAGGCAATGTGAACCACGACGAACTGATTGAGCGGCTTGAAGAAGCCGAAGTGCGCGAGCCGCAAAGACCAAGCGAATATACACCACACAATTGGGTTGTCTTAAAAATCAAAGAAGGCAAATATGACCGAGGATTCTATAAAGTACTCGGTGGCTGGAGTGGCGGTTATCTTGATGGTGACTCTTGGCGCATGAACAGCGGTATCACGGGTGTAGAGAAACAAGCATATCTTTATGGATTCTATGGTAGTTCTGGTTCTGTATATTGGTGTCATCAAGGAGGTTACGGGTTGCGTATGAATAACGCCGGCGTGTATAATCAACTTAAAGAAAACGAAGCCTTTGAAGGTCAGATTACGCTGATGCCTGAAGATACTAATTGGATGGAGATTGAGTGGTGAAAGAAGTGTATAGACATGAGTTTAACTGGTGGCAGAAGATTCTCCAGAAAACACTGGGTATGTGGAGAATTAACCGAGACTCTATCGACTTCAGTTGGGGTTACTTCGCTCCACACTGGGGTTTAGAACTAATGCTTCATCGTGGTGGATATTTTAATCAAAATTATGCTGTTTCGTTTTGTATTCTATGGGGCGAGTTTCATGTCACGCTTCCTATTAAAACTAAATTGCACGAAGGATCTGACATGCCGAAGTATGGTTTCATAACATTTGACAATACCGTAATGTTCTATGGAGGTGGTCAGTATGATGAAAGTATGGGTCAGATGTGTGGTAATTGTAAAGTGTGGGATATTCCTTGGATCAGTTATGTGTTTGAAGGTCACTGGATTTTAGATAAAAACAATGCTTGGCAGGAAGTTGGAAAGAAAAAGTTACCCGATTCTTGGGATTTCAGAGAAACCGATGCTTACAGTGAGACACACGACTACACCTACACTCTGAAGTCTGGCGAAGTACAACACCGCAAAGCAAAATGTACTGTTGAAAATCGCAGGTGGCATCGCAAATGGCTTCCTTGGGTGAAGATGGAACGCAGAGTGATTGAAATTGAGTTTGACGGCGAAGTGGGTGAGCGTACTGGGTCATGGAAAGGCGGCACAATTGGATGCAGTTACAAAATGCAGGAAGATAAAACCATAGAGCAATGTCTGCGTAGAATGGAACGTGAACGAAAGTTTAATTAGGGAGAGTGAATGATGAAAGAAATCAACATTGAACAATCAATTATGCATTGTTGGAGTGTAGTAGAGGATATAAACACAGTATATCATTCAGAAGATTTGTATAATGATCAGGATAAAATGATGAATGTATTGCTTGGTCTTTCTACACTATATCAACTTAAATTTGAAGAATGCTTTAAACTGTTTGAACGGGTAACTAAAGAATACTGGGAATTGAAAAACAAATGCATGTAAAAATTGGACCTTATCTATCTTGGTACGGTCCTTATCAGATCGCCGAACTTCTTATGTTTTGGAAAGATAAGGACGATGATACTGTTTATAATTTTGGTACATGGCTGGCTGAGGATAAGAATGGTAACGAAACTTGGCTGGCTAAACTGTGCCAGAAGATTCATGATAAGCGTAAGCGTAAAGTAAAAATCCATATTGATAACTTTGATGTTTGGAATATGGATGATACACTTGCTATGATTATCCTCCCCATGCTTTATAAACTAAAAGATTGCAAGCATGGCTCTGCTATGGTTGATCTAGAAGATGTACCAGATTCAATGCGTTATACTAATACAGAGGATTACAGTGACCAATATACCTTTGATTTCTATCATGATGATGCTGATTTGAATCGCCAAAACATTCAATGTGATATCCATGATCGTTGGACATGGGTAATAGATGAAATGATTTTTGCATTTGAACATCATGTTGATGGTTCATGGGAAGAGCAATATCGTTCAGGTGATCACGATCTTCGGTGGAAGAAGCTCGAGAACGGTATGTCTGAGATGATACGTGGACCTGGTGACACATATAAGTGTGACTATGATGCCATTGAAAAAATCAATAAACGTATGGGAAATGGATTCCGTTTATTTGGCAAATACTATCGAGGTTTGTGGGATTAGACGATTGAGGAGTTGAAGAATGAGATTTAAGTCCGACCGCATCTTCAAAATAAGAATCATTGAAACCGAACATGGCGTGACCTATCGTACAGACATGACTGGAGAGACATGGGAGCGATTGTCCGGAGTAAGTTGGGAGCCTGTCTTCTTTGGTGAGGAAGACGAAGCAAAAGAAGAATTTGTTCGGTACTTCAATTAGAAAACATTTTGGAGTTGAATGATGAACGATAGGATTGACGAAGTGAGACAACTTGAAGATGAGATTGAGAGACTACGAGAACTCTGTGAATTATTGAAAGAACAAAATCAATCTCTTAAAAAAACAATATCGAGTATTATTCGACCGAAGGGTAAGTCTCGACTTACAGTGGATTTGGAAGGTAATCTAGCAACGAAAGAAATTACATGAATGATGCGATAGTGCGAAAGCTAGCTGAAGACGGTTTCGATGTAGTCGTTCTGAATCTAATCAAGAAGTTTACGCCATTTGATTAAAGTAAGATTTTCTGGAGTTGAATGATGAAAAATATTTTGGATTGCCAAGACAACGAATCAACCAGCAGTCGAGAACTGCGCTACGCTGTCGAGAATGACGACGATGGCCTGATGGCAATGGTTTGCACGAACGGCGCCCGCTGGACGGTGCGGTTCATCGACACCGATGCGGATGCCGAGGTAGCGCGCCGGGTTTTCAAAAACTATGACGATGCCGTTGTCGCGGCCCAGGCTTTTTGCTTTGGGGCGCCGGGGGAGCCGAACGTCACGATTAGGATTTTATAATGTTGGAGGTGACTTATGATAACATTAAGTGAATTTTACACCCTTTTGGACCACCATGACTGGTTTTACGCATACTCGGACGATGGGAGGTACTACAGAGCAGGCTTGGAGCAAATGTTAGCAATAAAAAGTGTCCTTGAGCAAGCGGAAGGGGTTGACAAGAGGTACGAAGACCTGTATGATGACTTCCGTGCGTACATTGAATCACCAAAGACAGTGGAGAAACCAAAAAATGAGTATTGACTACAGCGATCTAACGCCTGGCGATATGGTGTCTGACCTTTGCGACTACCAGATCAACACGTGCACCCATATGGAACTTGTGGGTTGGGCTTACGAGCACCTGAGAGCGCGGTACGACGGTATGAGCGATCAAATGATACACCACGAATGGCTCAGAATGGTGCGCCAAGATGAGGAGAAGCACTAATGCGATGTAAAGCCTGCGATAAGTTTCTTGAAGACTTTGAGCTTACACGAAAAGACCGGGAGACAGGAGTGTACCTAGACTTGTGCAACAAATGCTTTACAATCAGTGAGGCTGACCTGTTAGACACAGATGTTATATACATAGATGACCTTATTACTACAAATTATACCACAGCATACGATGAGGAGGTTGACTTCTAGCAAATTATAGTGTATAATTACTTATGTATACTTAAGAATAATTCTTTAAGTATAATCTTAATGTATATCCTAAAGTACACTTAGGATACCGGGATCGCTTTACTCAAAAAAAGAGGATTGTATATTATGGTAATCGAAGGCAGTGTAGCATTTTCCAATCTGACCCGTCATGAGATGTTCAACGGACAATCAACGGGGAAATACTCTCTGGTTGTGACTGTGGACGACAGTGCAGCCTCGGCCTTGCGTGGCGAAGGGATCAAACTGAAGCAGTACAATGATTCGTTTCAACGAAAGTTCAGTTCAAAGTTTGACATCAAGGTTGTAAACACTGAGAACCAGCCGGTTCTTGGCGAGATTCCCCGAGGGTCCAAGGTGCGCCTGAGTTTCAAAACCGGGCAGCCTCACCCAGTCCACGGCACGACACCGTACCTCAATGCCGTTCGGGTTCTGGAGTTTGCAGACGATTCGACTGGTAGTTCGGAAGAGGGCTTCTAAGGGCCTTTGGCAGGGCTGGCCCTAGGGTAACCTAGGGTCTAACCCAAAAACGCCTCAGAACGCTTCCTAGGAGGTTTAAATGGCATGTTTAGAAGAGAGAGGCCTGACTATCGACAGGCTGCGAGAGGTTTTGAGACTTGAGCCCGAAACTGGAGAGTTGTACTGGGAGTATCGTGACCTGAGTTCTTTCCAAAGTGAGGGCGCGGGAAAGATCTGGAATAAACGCTTCGCTGGAAAGAAGGCTGGGTATGTGAATCCAGTCAACGGTTACATGCGCTGCCGAATTGATGGGCGGGACTTTTGGGCGCACAGGGTAGTCTTTGCGCTAGTGCATGGGAGATTTCCAAATGAACAGATCGACCATATTGATGGCGATAGGCGCAATAACAGGCCCGAGAATCTCAGAGAGGTTTCTGACGCAGAAAACAAAAGAAACTCTGCTCGCCCATCCCATAACACAAGCGGAGTTATGGGTGTTAGTTGGCATAAGGCCAGCGGCAAGTGGAGGGCAAGGATCCGGGCACAGGGGAAACTAGTCCACCTGGGCCTCTTTAGAGACTTCGATGAAGCAGTAAGAGCACGGAAGGCCGCCGAGCGGGAGCATGGCTTCCATGCAAATCACGGGAGAGAAAGGCATGAATTTAGCTAAAGTAAACAACGACATCACCATCGAACGGGTTGACAACGGGTTCTTGGTATCCCTAAGCGGAGAGAATGAGAATGGTTCGTATAAGAGCGTCAGGCTCATCTGCCTTGGGTGGGCTAATGTAGAAGAGATCCTTGAGGCATGGAAAGGAGCCCCTTTGAATGATTGATGTTGCTTATGTTGACCATATGGGGAGCGACCTGACGGTAGTCAATGCCGCTAGGGTGTCCTTTGGTAAACAAAAGGAGACTTTGGACCGTCAGGACGAAAAACTGATCAAGTACTTGGCGGATCATGATCACTGGACGCCCTTTGCCCATCCTCAGTTAACATTTAGAATCAAGGCACCCTTTTTTGTTGCTAGACAGTTGTTCAAGCACAAGGTTGGCCTGACGGAAAATGAGGTGTCCCGTAGGTACGTTAGTAGCTCCCCTGAGTTGTACTGGCCCAAAGTGTGGCGAGGTGCGCCTGAGAACAAGAAGCAAGGCTCTGCTGGTGTATACAACAACAAGTACAGGCACGACATCGAGCTAATCCTGAACAACCTGCTGGATTACTATGAGATGTTGATTGGCGATGGTTGTTGCCCAGAGCAGGCGAGGATGATCCTACCCATGAACACCATGACCGAGTGGAGTTGGACTGGATCCTTGGCGTCCTTTGCCCGTGTAGTGAAACTGAGGACTTCTCCTGACGCCCAAGAGGAGACGAGGGAGGTTGCATTTATGATTGAAAAGTACCTTCGGGATTTGTTCCCCATTAGCGCCAAGGAGTTGCTGAAATGATCTTTTGTCTAAGACAGGGAAACGTGATATACTACTCTGATAGAAAGATGGACATAACCTACTATCAGGTAGAGAATGATGGAGGAACTTACTTTGAAGCGAAGAATCTTGAGACCCTCAAGAGGAAAAACCCAAAGAATTGCACCCACAATGTTAATGATAACATCCTTGGCTCTGCCTATGGCGACCTTGGCGGGGGAATTTAGTGTAGCTTGGGAACCCCCAACGGAGTACGTTGACGGAACCCCATTGTACCCCGAGGACATCTCTGGGTACACGGTAAAGTACGGTACGGCCAGCGGGACGTATCAGTACCAAGCGAAGATTCCTGGGGTTGTGTCAAGCGCCACAATATCTGGTATATCTGGAGGCACCTATTTTGTTGTTGTGTCGGTAACGTCAACTGCTGGCGTAACGTCTGACAACAGCAATGAAGTTGTGAAAAAGGTTGGTATGGGCAAGCCAAAGGCACCGAGACTATGAGTAAATTTCTACGGCATGATGAGTGTCCTAAATGTGGCTCTAAAAATAACTTAGCGGTATATGATGATGGCGGAAAGCATTGTTTTGGTGTCGGTTGTGGCTACCATGTTCATGGTGATAGTCCTGATAGCATTGAAAGGGTAAAGATAATGGCACTTGAGTCTCCCCAAGGCGGTCGCTTGGCTCCAATCAAGGATCGTAGAATCTCTGAGGCGACCTGTAGAAAGTTCTCCGTTACGGTGGAGTATTCTCCCGAAGGTAACATTAGCAAGCACTTCTACCCCTATCACGACCTAATGACAGGTGACGTTAAGTTTGTTAAGACTAGGTTCACCCGGGATAAGAAGTTTCTATCCCAAGGTGAGCCGAGTGGCGTGGGGCTCTTTGGGCAAAAGACATGCCGAGGAGCAGGCAAGTACATTACGATCACCGAAGGTGAGCTTGATGCCATGTCTGTGTCCGAGATGTTTGAGAACAAGTGGGACGTTGTTTCACTCAGGTCAGGAGCCACGGGTGCCCGAAGGGATATTCAGGAGCAACTGGAGTTCCTCGAGGGCTATGAGAGTGTTGTACTGTGCTTTGATTCTGATGCTGCCGGTAAGGCTGCCGTGGACGCCGTTAAGGATTTGTTCAGTCCTAATAAACTGAAGATCATTACGCTCCCTGACGGCCTAAAGGATGCCTCTGATGCGTTGCAACAGGGTAAGCTCACTTCGTTTACCCAAGCATGGTGGAACGCTAAGGCGTATCGCCCCGACGGTATCGTGGCAGGCTCTGAAATGTGGGAGCGTTTGATCAAGAGCAACAATGTTAAGTCAGTACCATACCCATGGGCAGGCTTGAACACTCTGACCAAAGGTTTCCGAGTGGGCGAGTTGGTTACGCTAACATCAGGCTCAGGCATGGGTAAGTCCAGCGTTGTTCGTGAGCTTGAGCACTACTGCCTTAATGCAACGGAGGGCAACATAGGTGTCCTGGCCCTTGAGGAGTCTGTGGAGAGGAGCATCAAGGGGATCATGAGCGTTGAGGCTGGGTATCCTATGCACCTTGATGAGACCCTTACGCCTGATGACATGATGCCCTTCTTTGAGAAGGTGATGGGATCTGAGAGGTTCTACTTCTTTGATCACTTTGGTTCCACCAGTGAGGACAACATCCTTGCTAGGGTTCGGTACATGGCTAAGGCGCTAGAGTGCAAGACAATCTTTCTGGATCACCTGAGCATCATTGTGTCTGCTCAGGAAACTCAGGACGAACGTAAGGCCATTGACGCAATCATGACCAAGCTCAGGACTTTGGTGCAGGAGCTTAACGTCTGCCTGTTCCTTGTGTCACACTTGAGGAGAGCGCACGGCAAGGCTCATGAGGACGGTGCCCAGATTTCCCTTGGGGAGCTTAGGGGTTCTCAGGCCATTGCTCAGTTGTCCGATATGGTGATCGGCTTGGAACGTAACCAGCAGCATGAGCGAGAGGAGATTCGTAATACAACGACAGTGAGGGTCTTGAAGAACCGCTACAGCGGACTAACTGGACCTGCCTGCTACTTGTATTATGACGCAGAAACTGGTAGACTAAAGGAAGTGCCTAAGCCAAACGATAGTGAGGGCGATGACGATGAGGACTTCTAATAATGTTTCTGTATACCGACCTAGAGGCAAACGGCTTAAACCCGGACACAATCTGGGCGGTCTGTGTAAACGACAGGGTATTTACGGACCGTGAAGAATTTGCTAAGTTTGTGGAGTCTTCTAAGGAGGAGACTTGGGTATTCCATAACGGAATCGGTTTTGATATTCCTGTACTTGCTAAAGTATGGAACATCAATATTTCTAAAGAGAAGGTTGTGGACACTCTTGTATTGGGACGGCTTGCTGACCCCAACAGGGATGGTGGACACTCCCTACGCGCCTATGGTGATACCTTGGGCTTTCCGAAAGGAGATCATTCGGACTGGAGTAGACTTTCGGACGAAATGATAACGTACTGCTTGAGGGACGTTGCAGTAACTAAGGCGGTCCATGAGCATTTAATTAATGATAAACTGAAGGGCTTTTCCCAAGAGTCAATTGACCTAGAGCACCAAGTTGCATGGGTCATTGCTCAACAGGAGCGAAACGGATGGCTTCTGGACCAAGAGAAATGCTCTTTACTTCTGTGTAAACTAAAGGAGAGACAAATTGAACTTGAAGGACTTGTACTACAGACTTTTGTTCCAAGGGCGAATTTTGTTAAGGTCGTGGAGCCAAAGTTTACGAAGGATGGACAGTGCTCAAAAGTTGGCCTTGGCCATCTCGGTGAGCACTGGACTGATACTGTTGGCCCTCATTCTCGGATAGACTGGCCAGAGTTTAACCTAGGATCGAGACAACAGATTGGCAAGTATCTTCAAGCCTTCGGTTGGAAACCTAAAGTCTTTACAGAGACGGGTCAACCAAAGGTTGATGAGAAAACCCTTGAGGGTGTTGAGATCCCAGAGGCTCAACTGATAGCTGAGTATCTGATGATTCAGAAGCGGCTGGCAATGGTTAAGTCTTGGCTTGACGCAGTAAACCCGGCGGATGATCGAGTCCACGGCAAGGTCAATCCTAATGGTGCAGTTACAGGAAGAATGACGCACAACAGTCCAAACATGGCTCAGGTTACCGCCAATGGTAAGCCATACGGTGAGGAGTGTCGTGAGTGCTGGACTGTACCAAAGGGTTATAAACTTGTAGGCGCTGACGCAAGTGGCCTTGAGTTGCGTATGCTTGCTCATTACATGAAGGACGATGAGTACACCAAGGAGATCCTGGGTGGTGATGTGCATAGCGCAAACCAAAGGGCTGCTGGTTTGGAGACTAGAAACCAGGCGAAGACGTTTATTTATGCGTTCCTTTGACAAACTAGAGGAAGTAAAACCTTGTGAATTCAGGGAAACTCTCTGAAAAGAGACAATCCTGAGCCAAGCCAAGTATACTTGGAAGGTGCAACGACTATCGAAACCTCACAGAGGGAGTAGAGTACACCCAAGCGGGTGGAAGCGCAAGGCACACAAAGTTGTGTGATGATATAGTCTGCTCTGCATGGTGACATGCAGCAGTTCATAGGAGAACGGGCCGGGATTAGCGACCCCGGTCGAACATAAGGTACGGTGCTGGAGATGAGAAGATAGGGTCTATAGTTGGCAAGGGCAGAGAGGCAGGTAGGAAGCTCAAGGAGAAGTTCCTAAGCAACACTCCTGCCCTAGCCCAACTCAGGGACAAAGTGTCTCAGAAGGCCGCTCAGGGCTTCCTGAAGGGCCTTGATGGCAGGAGAGTGT
>Ga0222713_10007738_pt1 | contig 10010 bp, 8 predicted proteins | sample C33_649DmetaG_FD_165061 | JGI IMG/M metagenome (GOLD analysis project Ga0222713, IMG submission 165061) | Estuarine water microbial communities from San Francisco Bay, California, United States - C33_649D | ecosystem: Environmental > Aquatic > Marine > Unclassified | place: USA: California... | reverse complement strand
ACGCTATACGCCCTGGGCGCGACCGCGCTGGTGCTGATGCTGGCGTCGTGGCGGAACTGGCCATTGGGCTGGCCGACTGCGACGATGGCCGCGCTGGCGGTGCTGGCCGTCTCGCTACGCGGTCGCAGCGCGCCGTGGCCGGTGCTGACCGGCGTCAACTGGGGCGTGCTGCCGCTGGTGGCCGGGTTGTTCGTGCTGGTCGAGGCACTGCGCCAGACCGGCCTGGTGGCGACGCTGGCCAGCCTGCTGCGCGACCAGCTCCAGGCCGGAACGCCCCAGGCCACTTGGATGATCGCAGTCGCCACGACCATCGCAGGCAACCTTGCCAACAACCTGCCGGTCGGGCTGCTGACCAGCGCCACACTGGCCCAGGCCGCACCACCGGAAGTGGTGCGCGACGCCGCGCTGATCGCGGTGGACCTGGGCCCCAATATCGCCGTCAGCGGTTCGCTGGCGACCCTGTTGTGGCTGTCGATCCTGCGCCGTGAGGGCGAGCACGTGGGCTTCTTCCAGTTCCTGCGCCTGGGTCTGCTGGTCACCCTGCCGGCGCTGGCCGCGGCGATCGCCGTGCGCCTGGCGCTGGGCTGAAGGGATTTCAAGGATCACGATGCAGCTGGCGCTTTTCGACTTCGACCACACGCTGACCACGCGCGATACCTACGCGGGCTTCCTGCGCCGCATCGCCACGCCGGAGCAACTGGCGCGGGCGAAGTGGAACGTGGCGCCGTGGCTGCTGGCTTACCGGGCCAGGCTGATGTCGGCCGCGTCGATCCGCGCGCGGGTCACGCGGATTGGCTTCGGCGGCCGCAGGCTGGACGATGTCTATGACGCCGGCGCGCGGTATGCCGCGCAGGTGCTGCCAGGGCTGATTCGTCCCGAGATGCGCCACGCCCTCAAGACGCACCTGCAGCGTGGCGACACCGTCGTGGTGGTGTCTGCCTCATTGGACGCGTATCTGCAGCCCTGGTGTCGCGCCGAAGGACTGGAACTCATCTGCAACCGGCTGGAGAGCCGCGCCGGCCTCTGCACGGGGCGTTACGACATTGCCGACTGTGGCCCGCGCAAGGTGGAACGGATCCAGGCGCAGTACGATCTCACCGCGTTCGAGCGCATCCACGCCTACGGCGACAGCGGCGAAGACAAGCCCATGCTGGCGCTGGCGCACGCGCGCTGGTATCGCGGCCGCCGCATCTCCTGACCCAAGCCACCCTGACCCCACACCGCTCAGCCTCCGCCAAGCATGACCAACGCCCCGCTCTCTCTCGCCAACCGCCTCGACCGTCTGCTGCCGCAGACCCAATGCGGGCAATGCGGTTTCGATGGCTGCCGGCCCTATGCCGAGGCGATGGCGCGTGGCCAGGCCGGCGTGGAGCGCTGCCCGCCGGGTGGCGATGCCGGTGCACGTGCCCTGGCCCGGCTGCTCGACGTGCCTGCGATGCCATTCGACCGCCGTCGTGGCGAGCACCTGCCGCCGCAGGTGGCGCTGATCGTCGAAGCCGACTGCATCGGCTGCACCAAGTGCATCCAGGCCTGTCCGGTGGACGCCATCATCGGCGGCGCCAAGTTCATGCACACCGTGCTGGAGGACCTGTGCACCGGCTGCGGCTTGTGCGTCCCGCCGTGCCCGGTGGACTGCATCGAAATGATCGCGGCGGACGCACCTGCCGCCTGATTCACTCGCCGACCGGCGCGCCGCCCTGCGCCAGCAGGTCGCGCAGTTCGTCGACCATCGGCCCGTAGCGCTTCCAGCGCTGCAGCGAACTGCGGTAGATCTTCGAGCGCACCTGTACGGCGCTTGCCGTGGACACCGGCGCGGTGTTCTTCTCGAACTGCAGGCAGGCGTCCTCCCACGGCAGGCCGCAATGCTCGAGCAGGCGTCGGGTCTGGCCTTCCTGGTCGTCGACCACGTCCTCGTAATGCACTTCCAGGATGCGGCCAGGCATCACCTGCTGAAAATGGCGCATCAGTCGGTCAAATAGCAGCCAATACCTGCCTGTTTCGAGCAAGTCGAACGAGTAGTTGTAAACGGGGGACGCCAGCGCGAAGAGCTGTCGAAAATTTGCGATGCAGCTGTCCATAGGATCACGCCGCAGGCAGATCATCTTCGCGTTCGGCATCGCGCGCGCGATCCAGCCAGCGTAGAGAAAGTTGTGGGGAAGCTTGTCAATGAATCGTGGCGTGTGACCGGTGAGCGGCCGCGTCCCTGCCAGATAGCTCGCGCCAAGTGCCTGCCAGTTCAAATGGGCGCTGGCGAAGACGGTGGACCGGTCAAGCGGCCAAGGCGTGCGTGATCCCGTGGCACGCTTGAAGGACAAAGGAAATACCTGCAGCTCGCCGGCCGCATGCACCTGAGAGTGCGACGACACAATACGCTCCACCAGCGTTGTTCCAGTGCGCGGCATTCCAAAGATGAAGATCGGCTCATCCGTTCGATGACCGGCCTCGGGGGCAGGCGCGGCACCACAGGTTTCGATAATGGCGTCGAAGATGGCGGCGTCCGAGTCACCTGATCGGTCCAGTTGCCCCTGCCACGCGCGCTTTCCTTCGATGAGATGGCCGAGCGCCCGCTCGTAGTCGCCGAGATCGTCGTACTCTTTTTCCAGCGCAAGATGGAGATACAGCGCCGCATCAGGCCGGACATCGTTGCCCGCGAGAAGAGATTTCAGCCGGGAGATGTGGTTGCTGGCGGGAGTCTGTTTGGACAGCTGCGCCAGGGTCAGGTGGGCTTTCCAGAAGCGCGGATCCAGGCCGATACATGTTTCGCACGCTTCGACAGCCCGCGTGAGATCTCCGTTGGCCGTCAGCGAAGTCGCCAGGTTGAAGTGCAGGCTGGCTTGTCCAGGCAGGCGTTGCACGGCGCGCTCGAACGCTTGGACAGCTTGACCGTGGGCGTTGGCACGGGTGTAGACCACCGCGAGCGTATTCAGGGTCAAGGGGTCGTCTGGTCCCAACGACATCGCGCGGTCGGCCTGCTCGATCGCTTCGCTCTGCAGATGACATTCCAAAAGCACACGGGCCAGCTGCGCTGCGTAATCGGAACGCGCGGGACTGAGCTGCACCGCCGCGGTCATATGTCGAAATGCGGTTCGCATGTCGCCCATCTCTAGAGCGGCAATCCCACAGACGAAATGCACCCCACCATGCCGCGGCGCTTGCAGCACGATCGCATCGGCGATCTGTCGCGCACGGTTCCAGTCCCGCTGATTGAGCGCTTCGATCGCCGCGCCGTATTGCGCGCGCAGTTGCATCTCAGAACGTCGATCGGCTTGATTCATCGCGCTGCCTTGCAGGCGCTGCAGACCCGCTCCACCGCGTACCCTTTCGCGCGCAGCTTCTCGACGACGCCGTCGGGGCCGAGCAGGTGCAGCGCGCCCACGACGACCAGGGTGTCATCGTCACCCGGGCCTTCAAGGCGCTGGGCCAGCTTCGGGACCCAGGCATCGTTGCGCGCCACGTTGATGCGCTGATATAGCTGCGGGTACTCGCGCTTCATGTCGGCGGCCATGCCATCGCGCAGGGTCGCAATATCGCCGTCACGCCAGGCGTCATGCAGGCGCGCGCTTTCGGCCGCGCCGGTGGCCCCGGCGTCGTCCAGGGTCTCGGCCAGGTACTGCTCCTGTTCGAGTGGGGTCATGCCATCGAGCATGTCGATCTGCTGCTGGCCGCGCTCCAGACCGGTGACGGGCTTACCAGCCTGACGCGCCATCTCGATGAAATGCACGTCCAGGCCGAGCTTGGGGTCCAATCCCTGCGCCACCATCTCCTGCAGGCTGACGCTGATCGCCACCAACCAGGGCTCCAGGTGCTGGAAGCTCTCCACCGGCAGGTTGTGCGCATGCGCGTAATCCACCAGCGCCTGCCAGGTCGATGGGTTGAGGCGCTGCTCCAGCGTCTGGCCATCTGGCAGCCGCGCGGCGGCGTACATGGCCTGGCCCAGCGCAGGCGAAGACAGTTCGTCACCGGACAGCTCCAGCACCAGCTGCTCGGCATCGGCAAAGGCGGCGTCCACGTCCGCAGAAAGGGGGTAGTCATCGGGCTTGAGCAGATGAAAGGAGCCCAGCAGATAAAGCGTGTGCTGACCGTGGGTCGCCTTCCACAACAGCGGCACCGGTGGCGCGGCACAGGCCAAGAGCGGCACGCAGGCCAGACACAGGCCCAGCCACAGGCGCAGGCTATCGTCCCGCCAGCGGGTCACGGCGCTGTTCAAGAGGACTCACCGCCCACCGGCCCGGTGTACATCTTTTCGCCTGCGTCGATCGTCAGGTCCAGACGATTCTGCGCTGGCGGCAATGGGCAGGTGGCGAAGCGGGTGAACACGCACGGCGGGTTGTAGGCCCGATTGAAATCCAGCGTCACCGTGCCATCGGCGGCCGGCGCAGCGGTGTCCAGGAAGCGCCCGGCCGGGTACGAGCCGTGCCCACTGGTGCGATCGGCCAGGACGAAGAACAGTCCGCCTTCATCGCCCTCCATTGCTGTGAGCTGGTAACTCTTGCCGTCGTGCTCGAAGCTGACCACGCCCGGGCTGGGCGCGGCCACGGTGTTGCCGACCATGTCGACGAAGGTGAGCGTGGTACCGGCCGGGCTGGGCGTGAAGTGGCCTTCGATACGCCAGGCCGGGCTCGGGGTGTAGTAGTCGATCTGGGTGAACTGCAGGCGCGCGGCGGCGTCGGCGCTCTTGATCCGCAGTCCGTAGCGCTCACCCCGGTGGATCAAGGTCATCTGGTCCGCGCCGCCGCTGAAGCCGATCACCGTCGGTTGACCGGACTGGTCGTCCACCAGGCGGATGCGCCGCTTCAGCGGCTGGCCGTCCGCGGTGACCATCACGCCGCGCTCGGGCGTGAAGTACACCTTGTCTCCCTGCTGCTGGACCAGACCCAGCTTGGGCGGCCCGACCTCCAGCACGATCCCACTACCGGTCCCGCTGCCGATGTAATGCGACTTGAGCTCGAGCCAGTGCAGCCCGACCAGGCTGGTCCAGCCGTCGGGCGCCAGCAGGGCCTCGCGCCGTTGGGTCCTCCACACCGCGTTGTCGGCCAGGAAGTCGACATCGGAAGGCGCTTGCCGCTGCACCGCAGGAGCCGGCGGCTCGCTGCAACTGGCCAGCAGTACGGTGGCCAGCAGCAGTCCACGAACGGCCACGGTTGGAATCATCAACGCCCGCGCAGGAACCATTTGTCGATCTCGGCCAGATTGAAGTGCGCCCAGGTCGGGCGTCCGTGATTGCACTGCCCCGAGCGCTCGGTGATTTCCATGTCGCGCAGCAAGGCGTTCATTTCGGGAACGGTGAGCTTGCGGTTGGCACGCACGGCGCCATGGCAAGCCATCGTCGAGAGCAGTTCGTCGCGTGCGGCCGCCACGCGACGGGTCTGGCCATGCTCGCGCAGGTCGGCCAGCACGTCGCGCAACAGCGCGCCAGGCTCGGCATGGGCCAGCAGGGCCGGCACGCTGCGCACGCTCAGGCTCTGCGGACCGCTGCGGGTGACATCGAAGCCGAGCTGGGTCAACGTCGCGGTCTCGCGCTCGGCGACATCGGCTTCGCGCTCTGCCACCGCCAGGGTCATCGGCACCAGCAGCGGCTGCGAAGTCAGGCCAATGCCATCGTGCGCGGTCTTCAGGCGCTCGTAGCCGATGCGTTCGTGGGCCGCATGCATGTCCACCACGATCAGGCCCTCGGCGTTTTCGGCGAGGATGTAGATGCCGTGCAACTGGGCCACCGCATAGCCCAATGGCGGGATCCCGCCGGCCGCATCGTTGGCCGGCATCTGCATGGGCGCCGGCTGCGCGGACTGGCTGGTCGGCGGTGCCGCATACAGGGCCGCGTAGGCGCTGGGCGCGTCAGCCACGCGCAGGCCCAGCGGCGACTGCTGGTGCCCGGTCCACTGCAGATGCTGCGGCGCCGTCACCGGTGCCGGCGTGCCATAGGCGGCCTGGGCGAAGGGCATCGGTGCCGCTGCAGGCAGGCCGTCGGCCGGCACCGCACCGGCGCCGATGCCCGCACGCGTGCCCGCCAACGCCTCCTGCAAGGTGCGATAGACGAAGTCGTGGATCATCCGCGACTCACGGAAGCGGACCTCGTGCTTGGCCGGATGCACGTTGACGTCCACCCGCGCCGGGTCCAGCTCCAGGAACAGCACGTACGCCGGCTGGCGCCCGTGGTAGAGCACGTCCTGATAGGCCATCTTCACCGCATGGGCGATGTTGCGGTCGCGCACGGCGCGCCCGTTGACGTAGACATACTGCTGGTCGGCGCTGGCGCGTGAGTACGCCGGCTGCGCGATCCAGCCGTGCAGGCGCAACCCGGCCCCGCTGTGTTCAACGCGCAAGGCGTGCTGGGCGAACTCCTCGCCAAGGGTTTCATGCAGGCGCAGCACCGGCTCGCTCGCCCCATCGCCCTTGTAGCGACGCGACGGCCGGCCGTTGTGCGACACCCGCAATTCCACATCCGGACGCGCCAGCGCCAGGGAACGCAACCACTCCTCGATATGCCCCAGCTCCGTGCGCTCGGCGCGCAGGAACTTGCGCCGCGCCGGCACGTTGTAGAACAACTCGCGGACCTCGACGGTCGTGCCAGGCGCCTGCTGTTTGGGCGCGACTTCACCGACGCGGCCGCCTTCGACCTGCAGACCGTGGCCATGCGCGTCCTGTGGCCGCCGCGAACTCAACGAGAATCGGCTGACCGAAGCGATCGACGGCAGCGCCTCTCCACGGAAACCGAGCGTGGCCACGGTCTCCAGATCATCGAGCGAGGCGATCTTGCTGGTCGCGTGGCGGGACACCGCCAGCGGCAGTTCCTCCGGGGCAATGCCGCCGCCGTCATCGCGGATCCGGATCAGCCGCGCGCCGCCCTCTTCCAGGTCGATTTCGACCCGGCGTGCGCCGGCATCCAGCGCGTTCTCAACCAGTTCCTTGACCACCGAGGCAGGTCGTTCGACCACTTCGCCGGCGGCGATCTGGTTGATGAGGGTATCGGGGAGCTGGCGGATCGGCACGGGCGAGGATGGCGCTGGAAGCGCGAGTGAAACCAGCCCCGATAATAGCCGAGGCACCTGCCCGACTTCAGAATCCGACGCGCCTCAGGGCGATCCGCCACCCGCCGTCACACCGCCGTTGTCGGCCAGCGCGGCCTGCGCACGGGCGGCGAACAGCGTGCCTGGCGGCGGCTCGCGCGAGAAATAGGTTTCCACGCCGCCCAGGATGGCCGTGGCCAGCCTGCGCTGATAGCTGGGGTCGGTCAGCTGCTTTTCTTCGGCATAGTTGGAAATGAAGGCCGTCTCCACCAGCATCGCCGGCATGTCCGAAGTGCGCAGCACCGCGAAGTTGGCCTTTTCCAAGTGCGACTTGTGGGTGTTGTTGACCTGCTTGAGGCCATCGAGCACGAAATCGGCCGCGTTCTCGGACGCCTTCATATGGCCACTCTGCGCCAGGTCGATCAACACCGAGCCCAGGGTGCTGTCCACCTTCTGCAAGTTGCGTCCGCCGACCAGATCCGAGGCGTTCTCCTTGTCGGCCAGCCAGCGGGCGCGTTGCGACGTTGCGCCCTTCAGCGACAGGACATAGACGGACGACCCGCTTGCGCTGCGGTTTTCCGCAGCGTCGGCGTGGATGGAGATGAACATGTCCGCATGCGCCGCGCGCGCCTTGACCGCACGCTGGTTGAGCGGAATGAAGTAGTCGCCATCGCGGGTCAGATAGGACTTCAGGCCCGGGGTGGCGTCGATCTGCTTGGCCAACTGGCGGGCGATGGCCAGGGTGACGTTCTTTTCGTATTTACCGGTCGGCCCGATCGCACCGGAATCCTGCCCACCGTGGCCGGCGTCGATGGCGATGATCAAGGGCCGCATGCCCGCGCGCATGGCGAGCTTGGGCTGCGGCAGCACCGTCGCCGGCGCATCGGCCGGAACCGCAGGCGCCTTGACCGGAGCGGGCCTGCCGGTGGCAACGGTCACGCCGGGGGCGACCGTCATCGGGGCATCGGCAGGGGGCTCCACGCCCGGCACGGGCTCGCCGGCCAGGATCGCTGCAGGCGACAACGCACCTGCCGGGACACTGGTCACCGGCGTGGAAGGCGCGGCGGCCGGGACTGCGACCACGGGCGTCGGCGCTGGGACAGCGGCGGAGACGGCGGCCTGGCGCGCGGCATCGGCCAAGGCCGAGGTGGCCTGCGAGGCGGATGCCGAAGACGCCGCCACGGTTTTACCGCTGGACGGACCATCGCCCGGCCATTCGATGACCAGCCGTGAGCTGGCGCCACTGCCTTCCATTCGGGGGGACATGGCCTTGACCGGCCCGGCCAGGTCGAACACCACGCGCAGGGTGCCCGGGACTGGCTGCCCGGTGCGGACCGACGTCACCACGCCAGCGCCGGCCGGAAGCTTCAGGCCCTTGGGCGCGGACGATTCGGGGAGGTCGACCACCAGCCGGTCAGGCCCGGCCAGCGAAATGGTCTTGTACTGACCCGCGCCCTGCAGCTCGATTTCGGCCCGGGTGCCGGTGGCACCGTTGACAACTTCGATGCCGCGCACCTCACCAGCGCCGGCCGCGGGCACGCCTTGGAAGAGCATGGCGCTCCCCAACACGATCGCAAATGCGGTCATCCCCTTCGGCATGGGCCGAATTCAAGCATCAACGCGTAGGGGATGCAAGCCGTTTTCCCTTAATAATCCGTGACCTGCCGAAACTTCTTCTTATCCGACAGCACTAACACCCCCTAACTGTGAAGGCCGTGTAGAGATTCCAGCCAGGTCGCGCCGCTCTCTGTCCCGGCCACCAGGCGTGCATCCCGCCCCTCGCCGACGATGCCGAGATGGATATCCAGGTCGGGCGGCGGCAGGCCTCCGCGCCCCTTTTCCGGCCATTCGATGAGCCACAAGGTGGCCACCGCCTCGTCCAGGCCCAGAAAATCGAGTTCCGAGGCGTCTCCCAACCGATACAGATCCAGGTGCCAGGCCTCGCCGCCTTCGATGGGATACCGCTCGATCAGCGTGTAGGTGGGGCTGCGCACCGAGCCGGTGACCCCCAGCCCACGCAACAACGCGCGGGCCAGCGTGGACTTGCCCGCGCCCAGGTCGCCGTGCAGATGAACCGCCGCCATGGGCGGCCGCGTCCGCGCCAACGCGTGGCCGAGGCGCGCCGTCGCATCGGAATCGTTCAAATGGAATTGCATCAGGTCACCGGTTCCGGGTTGGCCAAGGCGGGCAGCGCGTCGAACAGGTCGGTCGCCAACAGCCCTCGCTGGCCGCGCTGGGCTGCGACATCGCCGGCCATGGCATGCAGGAGCGCGCCGGCACTGGCCGCATCGAAGGCCGGCAAGCCCTGCCCGCGCAGCGAGGCGATGACGCCGGTGAGCACATCGCCCATGCCGCCGGTCGCCATGCCCGGATTGCCCGCGGCCACCACCCGTGGCAGCGCCCCGTCCTGGGCCACCAGGGTGCCGGCGCCCTTGAGCACCACGGTCGCCTGCAGTTGCGCGGCCAACGTGGTGGCAGCCTCGAAGCGGTCCGCCTGCACGCCCGCCGTGGCGCGACCCAGCAGGCGCGCGGCTTCGCCGGGATGCGGGGTCACGATGGCATCGCCCAGCGCGCGCGGCTTGGCCGCGATCAGGTTGAGTGCATCGGCATCCAGGACCAGCGGCTTGCCGGCGTCCAGCGCCATGCGCAACAACGCCCGCCCCCAGTCCTGTTGTCCAAGGCCGGGGCCGATCGCGATCACATCGGCCGTTTCCAGCAGGGGCGCCAGGTCCTGACTGGATTCCACGGCATGCACCATGGCTTCGGGGCGACGGGTCAGCAGCGCCGTGACGTGGGCCTGGCGCGTTGCGACGCTGACCAGCCCGCTGCCGGTGCGCAGGGCGGCTTCGGCGGTCATGAGGATGGCGCCGCCATGCCCCAGGTCGCCGCCGATGCACAGCACGCGGCCACTCTCGCCCTTGTGCGCGTCACGCCGACGCGGGCGCAGCCAGCGCCCCAGCAGGCCGGGGGACAGCAGCTGCGCGCTGGGCGCGCTCATCGAGA
>Ga0222713_10007737_pt1 | contig 10010 bp, 12 predicted proteins | sample C33_649DmetaG_FD_165061 | JGI IMG/M metagenome (GOLD analysis project Ga0222713, IMG submission 165061) | Estuarine water microbial communities from San Francisco Bay, California, United States - C33_649D | ecosystem: Environmental > Aquatic > Marine > Unclassified | place: USA: California... | reverse complement strand
TAGCACCACCTTGCAGGGCTCTTCTCCGGCTAAGAGCCGTTTGCGCAGCGTGCTTTCCTCTAGGGCGCCGAGGCCGAGGTTGTACGCAAAGCTGACGAGCGCACCGACCTGCTCTGGCTTCCAGTCTTTAGCCAGCGGCAGCAGATGCAGCACACCAGGGCCGAAGAGGTTTTCAACCTCGTTCTGCAGCAGCTCATCGGCCATGGCCTGACTGATCTTGTCGCCGCTGCGCACCGGCGCGTCAATCAATCGAGTGGTGCCCCAGCCAATGGTCCACACGCCAGCCGGGCACTTGTAGGCCTCTAGGACACAGCCTTCAAACTCACGGATCAGCTTCAGCGCTGGGGCCACCCACGGCTGGGGGAGCGGTGGTTTGAGCTTTGGATCAGCGCGATACAGCTCTGCAAACTCACTGATCACCTGATCGCTGAGGTGCCCTTGCAACCAATCCCAAGCAGCAAGCTGATGCGGCAGTTCCTTGAAATGCTTAGCGGCTTGCCGGAGCTGGATAGCGCTCAAACCTTGGTCTCCAAAACGGCAATGCGTTGCTCGATGGCATTGAGGCGTGGGTATAGCTCTTGCCGGTCTTCTTTGATCTCAGCCCGCAGCAAGGAGACCTCACCGGCGATGTGCTCCACGGCCAAAGTCAACCGGATGACCGCCTTGGAGGCTTCATCGTCTTTGCGCATGAAGTTGCCAATACCGCTGGCACCAATGCCAACAATGGCGCCGGTGACCGCTGCCAAGATCTCAACCATTGCCTCAGCGACGGCGCCGTTTGGTGTTTTGCTCAGCCTGAGCTGCAGCAGCGATGCCGCGTAGTGCAGCAAGGATCAGCTGCACCCAGCCGTTGGCCTTGACCCCAGGGATGTAGCTCAGCAGTTCACTGCCAGCCAATAGGGCGATGGCCAGACCTGCGAGTTCTTCTGGCGTCATCTGCTGCAGGTGGTGCTGCACCTAAGTTGCCCGCAGCAGCGACCGCTACAGCACCGGCATCTCGTATTCAGTGGTGCTGCCCGCATAGTGCTTCCAGATCACCTCGCTGGTGTTGCCTGCCCACTGCGCCGCTTGCGTCACCGGGATGCCAGCTTCTAACCAGCGGCTAATCGCAACATGCCTTCTGCGGCGCCTTGGGCATCCTGAAGTTGGCGACAGGATTGCCGCTGATCAAGCCAACGTCTTCAGCGCAGGCCCAGCGATACATGCTGCGCACGTACATGCACACCCGCCGAGCAGCGAGGGTGGGCTTTTGGCTCAGCAGCCAAATCAATACCTGCCGGCCTTGGGCGAGGTCCTGCACTGGGCAGCGTGCCAACCACTTCGTCACCTGCCGGTAGTCGGAGGTGAGGCTGGTGGGGCAGAGCGCAATGCTGCGCTCTTGAAGAAACATCGCCCACACTTCAGAAACTGTGTGAGGGCAGACGGGCGCAGCGGTCTGCGAGCGATAGGCTTCGGCCATCGGGTCCAGGTCAAGTGGATCTGATCACGGGGCAGGCCGTTGGCGCGGCGCTGCTCCACCCAATGACTAGCACATCGCCCGCAGGCTAGAGATACCGACTAAGCAGCCCAGGGAAGGCCCTGCGCAACAGTCGGGCTCATCTGTTCGGCGAGCTGATTGTCGAGTGCGGTCTGAATCTCTTCGACCTTCTCGGGACCAAACTTGGCCTGCAGCCAGTTGATCACCTCGGCCTCAGTCACGTCCGCAAACGGGATCATGTTGTCGGGATCTGCAGGGTCGAGGCCCAGGCTGCCGTAGGCACCAGCGGTGTACTGATCGTTTTCACTACGAGCGTCCACGGTGTAGTGAACGGTCTGGATTTCACCCGTTGCACAGAGCCTTTCGAGCTGGGCGACTTTCCAGGTGTAGGTGTTGGCCATGAGTGATGTGGCGATGGTTCAAGCTAAAGGTTGTGCAACCTGTTGAGTAGGCCGGTTGCCCGCCTAGTGACGTGGACTAGGAACTCCTAATTAGGAGGAAACTAGGAGGTGGCTAGTGAAGGGGACTACGCGCCCTCAAGAGCAGCAACTTTGGCTTCAAGGGTTTCGATGCGCTCAATCGACTCTTTGAGAGCGGAAGTTAAAACAGAGATCAGGTTGCCTTCGGCAATGCCAAGGAACTCCTCCTCTGGAGCAAGTACATTACCGTCAGAACTAATAACAGCAGGCCGAACGTTTTGCTTAATAACGCTATTAAGCCAAGGTTTGCCAGCAAGAACAGTCTGAACCTCTTGTGCAATGAATCCAACCTGAGTACCACCTGGGAAATTGTGGCCCTCACGTACTAAAACCTCATTACCATCGTCGTTAATACGGGTAATATCTTGCTGAGGCTTCCAGTCAAATGAAACTGGACGGAGTGCTTTAACAAGATCAATGCAGCCATTCAGTGTTGCAATGTTTTCCTTGTAGCGTCCGTCAGAGGTAGCGATAGTTGCACTTGTGGCAAAGATCTGACTATTGACTTGTAGACGGTAGGCGCCGTTGTCGGTGGTGTAACCAATGAGTAGCTCTTGCGCATTGTTAATCCTCATCGCCTCCGTCGGAGAAATCGCCCCGTCGGCCGTAGTAGAAAATACAAGACGACCTGGCATGTCATTAGTGCCAGGGGTGCCGTCTACTTGACACTCAATAGACGCTGCGTTTAACAAAGCGGAGGTTCCGTCATTGGCAGCAAAAGCAGCAACACCGACAACGGCGTTGGCGGCTACAGTACTGCTGTTTGCCAAGAAAAACCTGGCAGCCTCATTGGTGCAGTTAATAGATAAAGCGCCACCCAAGTTTGGGAGAGAGAATGGACCTTGGATCTGTACGGCTGGTGTTCGACTGTTGGAGCCTACTCTATATGTATTAGCTGCGCTAGTCGTCCCAATCAACATTCGACCCGCTGAGTCGATACGCAGTCTTTCTGTCGGTGAAGTTCCACCCACTGCAGTTGTTGAAACAATCACTGCTCCTGGAACACTCCCAGTACTTGGCGAGCCGTTGACAGTTACATCAATCTTGGCAGCAGTAACAAAGCTTGTGCCATCATATCCTTGAATTGCAAAAGCGCCAAGTGCATTGCCATTATTAACTAAAGTTGGAGTTGCTTGGGTTCCACGCGCCCTAGCAACTATGACTTGCGAGATATTGCTATCGGCATAGCTAATCAGTTTCAAGCGATTTTCTCCATCCTTGGCTGATTCAATACTTGAATCATTGTCGACGGCTGCAGTTGCCCCAAGAAGAAGTCGACCGCTTGCATCAACCCTGAGCCTCTCCGTGCCATTAGTCGAGATGCCTACGGTGTTTGCGGCAGGTAGATAAACCCCATTCGTGGGGACGGTGCCGCTGGTGGGGTTAAGACTGGCACCTGTGACCGTGCCTGTCGTGGTGATATTGCGACTACCAAAGTCCGGCCCACCGATTTCAACAATGCTTTCGGTGCCGTTGTCCTTTTTGGTATAGAGCCGCCCGTCGTTTGTATTGACCGCAAGCTCTGACAGCTCAAGGTCTGTCGTCAGGGGCACCTTACCCGCAACGGCAGACCTTTTGATCTTGATTTTGCTGGCCATTTGGCAGTCGCTGTGTGGCTATTAAGCCGGATTGCCTAAGTTGCCGATCAGAAAGTGCCGCCATCCACGGTGTCAACCGCGATTGTGACATAACCGTTGCCAGCGTCCTTTGTCCAGCTGAGACTGCTATTGAGGCGGATCACACCGTCGGTACCATCAGTGCCCCAGATATATCCAGCCGTGCCGCCACTAACAACAGCAACCTTTTCATCCGTGCTGGAGGCTGGGATGTTGAGAGCAGTTTTGAAAGAGTTAAAGGTGATTTTCTTCTCTTTCTGAGCACTTGCCTCACTGGCATCATGGATGATCAGCAGATCACTGGCACCATCAACGGCCGCAAGCGTGCTGAGATCATCAATCGCAGGGACCACCGGCAGCTTGGTGGTCGTTCCGGTAGCAACGTGAAGAGTGCCGCGATCCGTGGTGACCAGAGGCTCACCTGCCAGCATCCCGGTGGTGGGCAGGTTGGCCTTAAGACCACGCTTGAGCTGTAGGCGAGCCATTACAAAGGCACTAGCAGTGCCCTAAGTTGCCCCGTCTAAGCAAAAGTGCCGCCATCCACAACGGCAGACCATATGGCGTCGTAATTGGCGTTGGTGTTTTTCAGCAGGATGTTGCCAGGGGCACCACCTGTTGGCAGACCAGCAGCATCGCCCGATGGTCCTTGAGGGCCTGGCACCTGCACCTCGATAACGTTGGCGGCTGTCTCGGTAACGACAACCTGATTGATGGTGGTGATCTCGGTTGCCATCACGCCGGTGCGGTGTACCCCTGGCTAGGGCGAACGATGCCTTCTAGGTAATACTCGCGCAGGCCGCTGGCATTGATCAGCATCACGTCATACCGGCATTCGTCCGGGAGCGTTGCCGTGATCGTGTAGGGCAGGGTCAGCGTCACGCTGCCTGTTGCAGCAGCTGTGACGGTCACGGTGAAGTCGCCGTACTTGGTGGTGCGCGTCTTGTCCCACACCTGGGCCAACACCGTCCAACCGGTGATGTTGATGCCGTTGCCAGCGCTGTCTTTGAACTGCACCGCCAGCGGATAGTCAGCCCGGCGCTGCGGGCGGATGTTGTAGCTCGCTGGTGTGATCGCCATACCCAAGGTTTCCGGCGCTATGCCTCGGGATCGGTCTGGATGTCAACGCGCATTTGCGATCTTGGCCCCACACCACGGGGCACGTTGATGCTGACGGCATTGCTGCCGGGGTACTGGCTGATTAGTACACCACCCACTTCCTGCAGGCTGGTGTCACCGCTCCAGTCCACCAGATACAGCATCCAGCGGCTGAAGGCTTGCTCGCGTTGGTACTGGCGCACGGGCACCAGCTCAGGCTCCCGCAGGATCACCACTTCCATGCCGGTGACGGTGGTGTTGGGCGGCAGGCTTTCCCCAGCAGCTCGCACGGAGATCGCTGGCGTCTTGGCGCCATTGGCCAGGGTGTAGTCGCCCAAGTAGTTGACCAGGACGGTCTCTAGCTCGGTGCGGAGGGTGAGCACGTCCATGGGCCTAGATTTCCGCCGCGACAAGGAGACAGCCTGCCTCGATCCAGCCGAAACCAGGGCGTTCCGGCAGCTTGAAGGCATTGCTCAACAGTGGCTTGTCCAGGTCTCTCAGGACGATGGTGCCGCTGATCTGCCCACGAACAAGCACCAATCCGCCGCGCACGTTGCTGCCTTCCCACTTGGGTGCCAGCACCCACACCGCATCGTCGTCACTGCGCAGCGCTCGGGGACTGGGCACCTTGGTGCCGTCCTTGACGCTGGCCAGGACCTGCGGCCAGCAGGTGATCAACAGCGGTGGTGCCTTGTCCTCGTGGCGCAGCTCTAAGGCCACAGCTGCAACCTCAGGGGTCAACACGCTGTCGTCTTTGCGCTCGTCGGCAAACAGGGTGAAGTCCTGCAGGCTGAAGGGCTTGCCTTTCTTGGGGTCACGGTTGACGTTGGCCAGTAGTGCCGCCAGCTGAGCGACGGGCAGCTCCTGCAGCTGCACCTGCTCGCGGCGGATCCGCTGCAGTTCCTTCCATGCCCGCAGCACAACGCTGCGCAGCTCCCGCTGATAGCTGGTGCGTGGGAACTGGCCGGGGTAGCCATGCGCTAGGTCGTAGAAGATCGCCGCCCAGTCCGTTTCGCCCCGGCGCCATCCGCCGGCCGCGGCTTTCCCAACTCCTCCTCCGTGGGTGGCTCATTGGGCATCGCCTCGGCTTCCTGTTCCTCCTGCGCCAAGGCCCAGATCGCGTTGAACAGGGCGCGGTGCATCTTGCGGGTGTCCTCCACTCCCCAGTCGCTGAGGCTGCAGCGGCAGCGGATCAAGGCCGTGACAGTGGCCTCCATGTTGCGCTGACCGGCACTGGCGTACACCCGAGCCACCTGCTCGATCTGAACGGCATGGCGGGTGCGGATTGCCTCGGCATCAGCCTCCAGGGCTTTGCCGCTGATCGCGCTTTCGATGATGCTGAACGCCTCAGAGATGCTGATCTCTTCTGCCTTGGCAATGGCGTCCGCAATCTGCGCACCTTTGACAAAGGCGCTCTGCTCTGCTGCCAACAGTTCACTTACCACCGCCGACTCACCCACTGTGAGACCACCCAGCACAGGCATCTCCAGAATCCCGCTTGCGGGTGTGCCAAGACGCCGTACTTTCGGTGCGTCTGGCGCCTGAACAAAGGGCAGAGTTGGCATAGGGCTAGCGGCGTTTTTGTTGCTGTAACCGTAGCTGCGCCTGCTGTTCGCGCTTCTGACGCTGCTCGCGGTTGTACTTGGTCAAAGACGCCATCTGCTGCTTGAGGCGGGCCAGAGCGCTTGAAGAGTTGCTCACAAAATTAGGTCTCCCGAGGTAAACCCTAGCTTCCTAAGGCGAGAGATGCAGTAGTTGGTCTCTCCCCAGTTGGTTGCGTAGAAGACTTGAGGATTACTCCAGTTTTTGTTTGCTGGATCCTTGGCGGGCCAATGCGCGACATCTTTGATGTTTCTGTTGTCATTTGCCACCCAATCAGTGTCGTAACCAACTTCGTCTGATCGAAACCGAGGAGGCACGGAGTTCTTTTTTAGATGCCTAGTAGGGCTGAAATTAAACTCGCCCTGTGTTGATCGTTGCAAGTGGGCAACGTCCACAAAGTCGGTATCCTCAAACTTTCTAAGCGGGTCAATAAACTGCGTTTTCACATCCTGATAACTATCAGCCTCTGCTGGGTTGCTTTGGCACCAAGTGAACACACTGGGATTAAGAAGCAGCTCGTAAACCCCTGGAGAGAAGTAGCAGCCGTCTGTGGCTAGCTGACGGCTTCCTGGGTTTGCCCATTCATACAGCGCGAGCCCATAATCAAATCCCCAATCCAGCCGGTGGCCCTGTTCGTTGTAGTCACCAACCCCAAAAGCGCTAACAACCTTGAGAGCCGCATGATTGATAGGATCCCACTCGCCTGTTGTGCGTCCGGTCCAATCCCATAGACCACTCTTGCTCTCAACATAATTGCCGTTTCCGTCGTAGATATTCAGCGACAGCTCCTTGTTAGGGGCGGGCAACTGCGGGTATAGCCGTTCCAGTTCAGAACGCAGCCGAGCAGGTGGGGTCAACTCTTTTGTGCTTGTGTTAGTAACCAGCGCACACTTCAAATGAGTTGTGTGAACGTCGGTAAGCGACCCTTCGGGAACCCAGGCGTGCCGCCACTGCCAGTACATGACATAAACAGCGCGGGTTTCATCAATAGGTAAAAGAAAAGTGTTAAGGCGCTCAATTCCTCGAAGTTCGTAGTTCCGCGTCCACGCAAAAGCTGGCTCAAAGGCGTAAAAGTTGAGCGTGGGTTTGTCGGGGTTACTTCTGTATATTGGGTAAATCTCAAGCCCAAAGTGAACACCGCTATAGCTAGGGGTTTGCGGGTTTGTGGAGATGGGATTATTAGGGTCTAAATTTGGATAATCAAAAATATCCCATCTGCCATAACCGACTAGCAAATGAAATACGCCTGGAGCAAGGGTGTTAAATCTAAAAGCTGCCGGGCGACGACGGTCAAAAGGTGAGCTTCGCTTGGGCGATCCCTCAGTGTACGTAATCTGCTGGGCAAATGCCGGTAGCTTTTCTGCGGATGCAGGTGTATTGCCAGACGCTTCACGCGCCTGTCGTTCGCTTCGGTTTTGGCTTAAGGCTTGTCGGCTTTGCTCTTGTAAGCGTTGCAGCGTTACATCAATGTTGATGCGTGTGCTCATGACCTGCCTTAGTTATCGACTGCCAAGGTGATCGTGTACGTCTTGGATTGGCCTGCAGCCATCGTCACGCTGGGTGTTTCCACCAGCAGGCTGTGCAGGTAGGTGGCAGTGCCTATGCGGATGCACACCGTGTCGTATGTGTAGCCAACGCCGGTGGCAGTGAAGGTGGCATTGATAGCAGGCAGCTCGTAGCGAGCGTTGCCGGACGCATAGGCACCGGTGCCGATGGTGCCGGTCACATCGGCATAGCCACCGCCAGAAACCTTGGCCGCAAGCCAAGTGGCGGCTGTTGATTCAGCCGTCAAGGTGCCGCTGTTGACCGCCAAGAAAACGGTGTAGGTCTGGCCTTCAAACGCTGCTGCTGCTTGGCGCTGCAGCTCTTTGGTGCTGATCGTGGTGGTCAGTGCCATCAGGCCAGGGTCAGAACGCCGGTGGTCGGATCGAAGTCAACGGCAAAGGATTCACCGGAAGCCAGAGTGATGCTGCTGCCGTAGTCCCACCAGCCGATCAGCTCTTTGTTGGTTGCGGTGTCGTTGTAGAGCGCTGCATAACGGAACGGGCCAATGCTGCCACCGCTCGCGGTCCAAGTTGCAGGGTCACCAAGCACCAGCTTGTACGTGCCGGAGCTTTGCGCCGAGCTAGTCACCGAAGCGGTATTGCCGCCGGCTGTGTAGCCGTTGCCGGCGCTGATCTCGGTCAAGTCTGCCTTGACGCTGTTGGTCGCAACCGGTGCGGTATTGGTGAGCAGCACCTTAAGTGTGTCCGCGCCCAGGTCATGCTTTTTCTCGGCCAGTGCCTCCACAAAGCTGTTGAACTTATTGAAAGCAGCCATAAACGCAGGGCTTTGGGGCTAGGTTGCCGTTGCCGCTATGGGTTAGGAAATGCTTCAGTCGGCGCAGTGAAGTTTGCCGTGTAACGAGCTGCTTTCGTGGCCCGAATCTCGTCGATGTAGCCGCCAAAATCAAAACTGCCATCAGTGCGACAGCCAAAGACCAATGCCGTCTGCGCGTAGTTGTTGCTGTCGCTATAGGTCGAGCCTGCCTGGGTTCCATTTAAGAACATTCGAGTGCTGGTCCCAGAGCGACACACGGCGACGTGATTCCAGACGCCTGCGCTAACTGCACCCGATGTGATGCGAGCCGCGCTGTACGAATACTCCAGCACATTGCTGGTGTTTAGAACAAGGTTGTGAACGTTGCTAGAAGCTCCATACAGCAACCGCCTTGCGCTGTTGTGAGAAGACACATAAAACCACAGCTCGACAGTGAAGTCGGCGGTGCCCCATGTAAATGCGGCATCAGTTGCGGTTAGCAAATAATCATTGACGCCATCAAAGTAGGCAGAAGTAGTTCCAAACTTTGCTTGCGCTGTCGAAGTTATTGTGTTGTTTCCGCGAGTGATACTGAAGTTGTTGAGACTGGAATCGGTGAAGGTAGTGCCGTTGTCGGCACCGTCTAGGTGGAGCAGCAGGCTGGTAGCACTGGCGAATGGATCGGGTACAACCAATGTCGCGTTTTGACCTGTTGCTGTGAAACTGCCTGCAGCAGGCGCTAATAGGCGAAATACTTTGAGGTCTGGCGCTTGGCCGCTCACGTTGTAGGCACCAACCGCAGCGCTTATCGTGGTGGCTCCGCTAGATGCAGCGTTCTGCCCGGTCAGCACAAAGATCCCGGCTTCAGCGCCAAGCGGACCAAGCACGCGCTTCAATGCAGAGTTTTGGCCGCTGAGCGCAAAGGTGCCGGTATTGGTGCCAATGCCGTAGGTGCGCACGCTGCCTGCGCTGTAGCCGGTGCGGACAAAGCTGCCTGTTGCAGCCTGCAGACGCCGGACGTAAGTACGACTTGCAACCTGACCGCTCAGCGTGACGGCTCCCACCGCTGCAGTCAAATGCGTTGCAGCCGTCACTTCAGCTCTGGTTACCAGTACGGCCGTACCTGTTGGCAGCGTCAGCGCGTAGTCCCGATCCAGCACTGACACGATGCTGCGGGTGCCCGCCACCACTGGCAACGTCTCGATCACGACCGGCACGCCACTGCTGGGGGCAATGCTTTGCGCATAGACCGGCGCTTGCCCGCTTGGCAGGCTGTTGAAGATCGCCCCTGGCGCGGTGGGGTTGAACCCGCCTGGTGTCGTTGCGCTGTTGGCTGGGGCGGCGCTGTTGGTGCTCACAGTCGGATTGCTTGGCAGCGTCGTGATGCCTGGTGCCACGGGGAACCAACGGGTGCCCGTGCCACTGATACCGCTCACGTACAGC
>Ga0222713_10007735_pt1 | contig 10011 bp, 9 predicted proteins | sample C33_649DmetaG_FD_165061 | JGI IMG/M metagenome (GOLD analysis project Ga0222713, IMG submission 165061) | Estuarine water microbial communities from San Francisco Bay, California, United States - C33_649D | ecosystem: Environmental > Aquatic > Marine > Unclassified | place: USA: California... | reverse complement strand
CCCAGCCGGCGAGATTGAGCGCGGAATCGGGAAACTCAGGTTCCCAGAACCGCCGCGTACTGCAGTGAAAAATGTCGACACCCGCGGCGGAGAGCGGAGCGAGGAATTGCGACAGCTCGGCGGGAGTCTGCGCCAGCTTCGCCGTGAAGTCCTGTTGCTTCCACTGTGAGAAACGCAGGATGATCGGAAAGTCTTCGCCGGTCTCACGACGAATTTGTTGCACGATTTTTTCTGCGAACCGCGTGCGTTTGACGAGTGAGCCCCCGTACTCGTCGTCTCGCTGATTCGTGCCTTCCCAGAAAAAATTGTCGATCAGATAGCCGTGGGCACCGTGCAACTCAATGGCATCGAAGCCGAGCGCCTGTGCATCAACCGCTGCCTGGGTATAGGCGTCGATGATCTGCTCAATTTCTGACACGCTGAGCGGTTCCAACACCTTCTTGCCGGGCCCGAGCAAACCGGACGGCGTAGCCGTGGGGTAATCCGGATGTGGGCCCAGACCAGGTTTGCGAATGGCACCGACATGCCAGAGCTGAGGCGCAATCTTGCCACCCACGGCGTGGACAGCATCAACGACACGCTTCCAGCCCTCCAGTGCAGGGCCGTGGAAGCAGGGAATCTGGACGGCACTCGATGCCGCCTGATGATTGATCGTCGTGCCTTCTGTGATGATGAGGCCGACCCCACCGCGAGCCCGACGTTCGTAGTAGCTCACTACGTTGGTGTCGGGGATGCCTTGCGGCGAGAACTGACGCGTCATCGGCGCCATGACAATGCGATTCGTCAGCTGCAGTTTAGGGTGAGTAAAAGCTTGGAACAGACAATCGGGATTCATAGGTATTCCTGGCTGGTGTGGCGCATTAAACTCGTCGCGCTACGTATTGATCGACCAGCATTCTAGTAGGTGAGATCGTTGATGTCGATGCACTCAGATCAAGGCTGCCAGGAGTAACGAGTTGCCGCCCGCTGCAGTTGCAAGCGATTGGCAACAGTCGGTGGAGGTTCAGACTCACCGAAGATCGCCCTTATCCAATGACCGTCAGTCGGATTCGGGAACACGATGAAGGTATTGCCTATCTGTTCTCGCTCTGACTCCAGCAAGTTCAGGCGTTCATCGACATCCGTCACATAGAAACGGCGACTGAAATCATTAAGGTTGTCCCCCAGTAATACGGGTACGTGGTGAGTCTCGCGGATACGGTTCTGCACCACTTCCTTGTTGGACGTATCTCGCAGCACGACAAGGTGCTCAGGATCTGCAAACGGAAAGTCCAACGCCTGCAAATTGGCGAGTGCGAGCGACTGCGTGGCTTCGCCCTGATCGCGGTTCGTGACATAGAACACTTCGATGCCCTGCTCGACGCAGAAACTCAGAAACTCAAGAGCCCCCGGACTCGCGACGAAACGATTGCTCGCTACCCAGCGATCCCAGCTCGCGTCATCGAAGAAATCCTGCTGTGCATTGATCAGGTAACCCCAGTAATCCGGTGCGAGCAGCAGCGTCTCATCGAGGTCAGTGATGACTGCTAACGGTAGCCCGGCATCCGGCGCAGACAGCGCCTGTTCCAGTCGCAGTCGCGCCAGGGAAAATCCCTGGTAATACAGTGCCCGGTATTCGGCTGCCGTCTGTTTCCAAGCGACCGCATACAGCAAGGCATTGTTGCCTGAAGTCGGTCCCGTTTGATCGGTTGGCGGCGTAGAGAGACATCCACCTAACACGGTACAAAGGATAAGATATTTCAGCTTGTTTGACGGCATGCCTGACTCCACAGTAATACCTTTCGCCGGTTAGGCGGGTGAATTCGCGAAATTTACGCGGGGAATACATGGAAATTCCAAAGTGACCTGTACTATATTGCTCACATCCCCTCATTCCAACCAAAACGAGAATAATCATGAAAGGGCTGCCGCTGCAATTACTTACACTGACGCTTCTGCTTTGCTCCAGCCTGACCAGTAGCGCACAGTCTTATCGTATATTGCTTTCTAACGATGACGGTATTGAGTCTCCCCTGCTATATGCCCTGTATCAGGAACTCGCCGCATTGCCTGATGTGGAAGTTGTGGTCTCTGCCCCCAATGAAAACCAGTCTGGCAGCAGCCAGTCCAGCGTCGGGACACCACTCGTCGTCGATCGTTTCTACAAAGAAGGCGAGTTCTTCGGCTACTCCGTACATGGCAAACCCGCTGATTCGGTCCGGTTTGGAATTGTCGAACTCGGCAAGGAAACTCCTTTCGATCTCGTTGTCTCTGGAATCAATCGAGGCGCCAATGTGGGCGACGTGTCCCATTCCTCAGGCACCGTAGGCGCGGCGATGGAAGCGCTGTATCAGGGTGTGCCCGCCATCGCCGTTTCGCAGGAAGTAAATAACGTCAACACCGAGGCATCGGCTCGGTTTGCTGCGCAAATTGTGCGTCGCTATCAGCGGCAGGGTGCCCCCGAGGGTATCGTGGTTTCGATCAATATTCCCGGGGGTGAACTCAAGGGAGTCAGTGTCAAGCCGATGGGCGATTCCTATTTACAGACGGCGGCCTACACCCCTGTCGAGAGCAGCGGTGACCGCACAACCTATGAGCGCGAACGTGTTATTGTGCAGTCCACAAATACAACATCAGATACCTATGCCTACCAGCAAGGTTACGTCACAATAACTCCTTTGCTTTTCGACTGGACTGCCCTCGACTTTATTGACGACGTCGAGTCCTGGAATCTGCAGCTAGCGGACTGAGGGGAATTAACCTTGCTGGAATTCGAACACATTGTGCAGGTTAATGATTTGACGAATTCGGGCCTTAGCGTCCTGTCACGATCTCAGCTGTGGCGAGGGCTCGTGTTGCGGGCCCGCCATCCGGACAAGTTTAATGGTGGACTGGAATGCAATTCGGAAAAAGTTTCCAGTAACGAATTCCTGCGCACGATAGCGGTTGGGGAGTTCAGCTTTTGTGAACGGGTTGTGCTTGAACCCGAATCAAAGATCAGCACCCGCACATTACCGCACTTGCAACAGATCCACTCCGAGAGCATTACCTGCATCGAGGAGCCAGAGACGGATTACCTGTTTGTTCGTTTCTCGTACCGTCGAGAGCTGGACGACAACGACGAGCGGGTCGCCGTCGGTGAACATCTTAAGGCGGCCTATGTGCAGGTGGATCGGGACGCGATTGCGATGATTCGCATGCTGGCCGAATCCAGACTCTTCGATGAGACTATTAACTGAGCGTTGAACGGCACTCCTGCCACCACCAGTGGCGTAAACTGGCTCGCCTTTGATTACTGCGCCTGACTTGGTTTATGCTCTAAACCCGCACCGTCGGACACTACACCTCCGGCGAGTGTGGCAAGCCAATACAAGCCAATAGCAAGTCCGTAACAAGCATGTACAAGTGCCTGCCACATTGCGTTAGACCTGGCTGTAATTCACTGTCCCGGCGCTACTACCGGGTCGGTAACAACCCCACTTCTGCTTCCGTCGTCCCTGTGGAGAATTGCAAGATGACCATTCGCTCTCTTTCCTATACCTGCTTCGGTCTGTTCACCAGCCTTGCCTGCGCGGTAAGTTTCGCTGAGGAAGCGGATACTTTCGATGCGGCCAAAACCTACCAGGACACCTGCTACGCCTGCCATGGCACGGGAGCCGCCCACGCACCTGAAGTCGGTGACGTAATCGAGTGGGAGATTCGCCTCGAGAAGGGGCTTGATGCGCTGGTGCAGAACAGCATTAACGGCCTCAACGGTATCATGCCTCCACGGGGTCTCTGCACAACGTGCAGTGACGAGAACATGAAAGCGCTGGTGGAGTTCATGCTCAAGAACAGCCAATAATTCGTCATCAGAAACGGAGAATACCTATGCCCGCTGTCCACCTGAATTCGAGTCGCCTGTTGGCTGTTCTCAGCCTGTCCTGTCTGTTACTGGCTTGCTCACCGGCCAGCGACACCACATCAATTGCGGTACCAGTCGGTGCGAGTTCAGTCGGCGCCGAAAATTCCGGCGGCGCCGCAACTTCGGCTCCTGCCTCCCCTGCCGCGCGCCAGTCCTCGGTGCGCAACATGGACTGGGCCCTCCATAATCTCGATCTGTTCGGATCACGTTTCGCGCCCAGCGACCAGATCAGGCCCGACAACGTGGCCACGTTAACGCCCGTCTGGTTGTTCCAGCACGGCGTCATCGATGGTGTCAGCAACCAGACCACGCCGGTGATCATTGGAACAACCATGTACGTCACAGACTCCCGTGGCAGTGTGTATGCGCTCGACGCCCGCGATGGACAGCTGTTGTGGACCTATGATGTGACCCGCCTGCTCGGCGGCGGTCGTCGAGAAGGCTATATCTTCCGTCACCGCGGCGTGGCTTATGCCGACGGCGTCGTCTATACCGCCGCCGGCTCGTTCCTCTTCGCCCTCGATGCCACCACCGGCGAACCGTTGCCGGGATTCGGCGTCGATGGCAAGGCCGACGTCATCCTCGATGTGTTGCACCTGAAGGACCCGAGTGTCGAGACGGCTATCTCCAAAGGCTACTGGTTCACGACCGCTCCACAGATCTACAACGGTGTCGTTTACCTCGGCACCACACGCAGCGAGAGCCATATCTCCGGTGGCTACGTGCTCGCCATCGATGCCAAAACAGGCGAGGTGTTATGGAATTTCAATACTGTTCCCCAAGATGAGACCGATCAGGGATGGGACATTGCTGGGCCGACGTGGGATGGAGGTGAGCGCAATGGTGGCGGCATCTGGGAAACTCCCTCGATCGACCCTGAATTGGGTTTGATTTACTTTGCCGTCGGCAATCCATTCGGCGATAGTACCAAACGCGACGGGATGAACCTGTTCACCGACTCACTGATCGCACTGACACTGGATGATGGACATCTTCAGTGGTATTACCAGCAGGTTCATCACGATGTCTGGGACTATGATTCCGGTAATCAGCCCGTGCTGTTTGATATGGAAGTCGATGGTCTACCGGTAAAGGCTCTGGCACAAGCCAGCAAGAACAGCTGGCTCTACATTCTCAATCGCGAGACCGGAGCCCCGGTTCATCCGATCATCGAGACACCAGTATCAACCGAGACCGACCTTGAGGGTGAGGAGCCCTGGCCGACCCAGCCAATTCCCCACAAGGCCAATGGTGAGCGTATGGAACCTGTCTCGCCCGTGTTCCCCATCGACATACCGGCGCAGCACATGGAATCCAACACCCTGGTAGAGCAATTTACACCTATTGGTCCTAACCAGATTTTCGCACCGGGTTATGGTGGTGGTTCCAATTACTCACCCATAGCATTCAGTCCGCAAACCGGCTTTCTCTACATCAACGCCATCGACCAGCCCTTCAATTCGGGCAGGGATCCGAAAGGCTATTTCTCAGCCTATGATCCCACCACAGGAGAATTGATATGGAGACAGATCTATGAGGGATACGGACAAGCCGGGTCGGTCGTAACTGCGGGCGGAATCGTCTTTGTAGGCACTGGCAGCAATCTCGCTGGTTACTTCTATGCCTTCGATGCCAAGACAGGCAAGGAGCTGTGGAAGTTCAACACCGGAGCGGGTGTGTTTGCCTCACCATCGGTGTATGTGATTGATGGTAAGGAGTATGTGACAGTGGCATCTGGCGGCGGTGATCGTGGCCGACGCGGAGGCGATCTTATCCTGACCTTCGCACTACCGGAGCGAAACTAGACTTTACTGACTTGAGATGACAACACGAAAGCCGATGCCCGGGCTACGAACGCCTGGGCCGACGCCGCCGCGCACGGCCGCGCGTACGTTATTGATCTGGTCAGAGAATGATCCCCCTCGCATGACCCAAAGCGGCTCGCCGGAAAGCTTTGTCTCGTCACCACTGGAATCATACGGATAGTCCTGCAGGGGACTGCGAGTGTATTCCCATACATTGCCACTCATATCAGACAGACCGTAGCTGCAAAGCGGGCAGGGAATAGACCCGACGGCGATCGGTCCAGCACCGGCGAAGTTGGCGAAGCTGTCAGTGCGCTCCGAACCCCAGGGAAAGACCCGACCGTCCTCACCCCGTGCAGCCTTCTCCCACTCTGCCTCAGAGGCGAGCGTGACGTGTGCTCCGTTACCAAGTGCCTGGCGCAATTCCGGCGGGGTGATGTCGGATGCAAGCAGGGCGGCTTCCAGCCACCGTGCATAGGCAAGCGCCTCGGGCCAGGTGACATTACTCACCGGCAGATTGCCCGGCAACCCTTCCATACTGGCGCCAATGGCGAGCTGCCTGTCGAGGGCGAATGCCCGAAATTGCGCTATCGTCACCTCGAAGCGGCCGATGTAAAAGTCATCGAGTTCCACCGAGCCCTGCCGGCGACTGGCGGACCAGCGCTCGTTCTCGTAAGCCATCGGATCCAGTACCGGGTTGCTGCCCATGATGAAGCTGCCAGCTGGAACAAGCACGAAGCCAAGTAAGGCATCATCGGGTAAATAGAAGGCATCAGTACGGAAACCGGCAACATTGACAGTGTCATCAGGCATTACCTGCGTACCGGAGCTATCTCTCAGCTCGCTCTGATGCTGCATCCAGAAGCCTGCGAACAGAATAAGCAGCGTCATCAGGGTAAAGCCGATCGCTCTGCCGGGAACTTTACGAGCGGCACTGTCCGGCGTCGTACCGGTGTCGGTGGGGCGGGTTGACGGCGCGCTCATAGCGGGCTCGAACTGGCATCGCAGGCAAATTGCCAGTGATGCGCACACGCTCGATTCATCAGTTCCGGCACTGGCGTTTGCATCAGATTAAGTCCACCTTCGCGGAGCATCAGCCGCAGATCGAGTTCGAGTGGCTCGGCGGTTGCCAGCAGGGCTGGATTCAGCAGATTCGCACACGCGGCCTGAAACTTCAGCTCACAGGCACGAGAGAAATAGCTGAAGGCCAGTTCGGGGTCTCGCTCGGTGATGCGGCCTTGGCGATAATTGCGACCGAGCTCATTGCAGGCCCAGGCGGCATTGTCGCCGCAGTAGGTCGATTCCAATTGCAGCAAGCGACTGCAGGCGTTCACGCGGCCATCGTCACAAGCCTGTTGCCAGAACGGCAGGCTGTCGCCGGTATGCTGCCCGTCCGTCTTGCCCAGCAGTGTCATGGTGGCGAAAACGATAATCCAGATACTCATGTGGGCCAGGTTGGCACGACCTCCAAACCACGAATCCCGCCATACGTTGAGCAAGGCTTTGGAGTTGATCGCCGTGACCAGCCGGTCGATCATGATCACGCTCAGATTAAGCAACGGCACGCACAGCAGTTTGTCATAGAACGTCGGCACACCCAGACTGCCGAGTAGTTTGTACAGTCCAAACACTCCAAGGCCATACAGCACGCCAAAGATGGATTTGCCCAGTGGCGTGCGCGGAGAAGTAGACGGGTCGGTGATCAGCAGGTGCAAGCCGAGAAATACGGCGGCGGGTATTTCCGAGTCAAGGAAATACGGAACCCCTGCCAGACTGCCATAGAGTGCACTAAAGCCGAACAGGGTAATTGCTGCAAACCCGGCAACGAGTGTGATGGAAAAGAGATACATCACGATCAGCCCGACCAGGAACAGGAAGGTATAGATATTGGGTGCGAGCGTTAAGGTGGAGGCAATCTCCTGACCCCAGGTCAGATCTGTCGTGCCGGTCAGAATCAGTACCAGTGAGAACAATCCGAGCGCGAACGCAGACGGGTTGAAGATGTGCACATTGCGGCCGTCCCGTTGCCAGCGCACATACTCTTTGCCCATGAAGCCCAGGGCGATCATCAGGAATTGCATGTAGAACCAGTCGTCCCGGAACCACATGAATAAATTGGTACTGAATATGATCGGGATCGGACCGAAGCCCAATGTGTAGTCCCGACGCCGGGTCCATGACAGCAAGGCATCGAAGGTGTAGACAAAGAGCAGCTGTGCGGCGATCAACCAGGCATGGTCATACACTGGCCGCCAGTAATAGCCCCAATAGGCATAGACGCTAAACTGCACCATCGCCTGCACATAGTGCTGGGGTCGCAGCACGATGTTGACGGCGCGCACTTCGCTACGCTGTCGCGCCAATAGAAACAAGACCAGTTGCCAAACCAGTAGCACGGCAGCAGCACCCAGAAACGACCACACGAGAGTGGCGTTCTGCTGCACGCGTGGTGAGAACGACAGCGCCAGCAGGGCCAAGGTCGTACCCAGCGGCAATAAAAACCGTCGTTGGGATATTCCGGCGCCAGCGCCAATAACTCTGGCTTGCGCCCCAGAGTTGTCCGTTCTGGCTTTGACTGCATTGTGACCGGCGACTGCCATTTGATGTATGTCCTTGAGGAAGCGGAAGATTTGCTGCGGAACTCTGCCCGAATCCAGCAGTGCGCAAGAATAAACCACCTCCCCTAGCAATTCAATTTACCGCGCCCTGGCATCGCCCCCGTGGGGCCGATCCCGCTCCGAACCGGAAGGCTCCGGTCACGCGAAATCCCATTACACCTGTTACGTTGAATCACCTCCAGCGCGCAGGCGGGATGAAGGCGTGTTGCCGCCTGGATATTCGGAACATCCTGTGCGCCCGAAGGCGGTGAACTAATACGGGGTGAACTAATGCGGGGTGAACCAGAAAGGGGTTAACCAGAGCGGAGCCAACCGGGGCGCGTTCGGGTCCGGCTGCGCGGGTTGTCACCCACCGGGGCAAGGGAACAGTGCACCCAGCGGAAAGGCCCGTATTTCGCGGCTTTGACGAAGTCTCGGCACTCTGACTCTGCCAATTTCCCCTTGAAAAATCGTTGCAACAGGCGTAGTTTCAGTGGGCTAAATCGACAATCCTTGTCATCTTTTCGGAGAAGCAAATGAGCAGCAAAATGATAATTAGAAAGGCCGCTACGCTCGCGACCCTGTTTATGGCTCCCTACCTGTCTGCGCAGTCCGTTGCGCCGCAATCCAGTGACATGCCCCGTACCGAATACGGGCAGCCCAATTTTCAGGGAACTTACACCTTCCGCACCATTACCCCGCTGAATCGTCCCGCCGAATTGGCCGACAAGGCGACCTTGACTCCCGAAGAGGCGGCAGAATGGGAGGCTTACGAGAACGAGCGCCAGAACCGCGACCTGATTATCGACAGCGTGGGTGGCGCCGGTTATCCCCCGGGCGTGATCTCGTACAATGAATTCTGGTATGAACGCGGCAACGAGACCATCGAGAGCCGTCGCACTTCTCTGGTCTACGATCCACCCAATGGTCGGGTGCCTCCCTTGAACGCGATCGGTCGTGAGCGCAATGCCGCCTACGGTGAACGATTGAACGAGAGCGCTGGTCCGGAAGCACGAACCACAGTGGATCGCTGCCTGACCGGGTTCGTTGGTGGCCCGCCCATGATTCCGGGTTCGTACAACAACAACATGCAGATTGTGCAGACCAAAGACCAGATTATGATTCTCAATGAGATGGTGCACTCCGCCCGCATCATTCGCCTCAATGATGAGCACAACACCAAGCAATTGAAGTGGGAAGGCGATTCGGTGGCCCATTGGGATGGCGACACTCTGGTCATCAACACCCGCCATTTCTATTACGATTACAATCTGCGCGGCATGTCTGACCAGGCGGTGATCGAGGAACGCATCAGCTGGATTGATGCCAATACACTGAACTATGACTTTACCGTCGAGGACCCCCTGACCTGGGATCAATCCTGGTCTGCGAGTCTGCCTCTGCAACGCTCACCTGACCCGGTGTATGAATACGCCTGTCATGAGGGTAACCATGGTCTGGCCGGTATCCTGGCGGGCTGGAGACGCTATGAGTCCATGGGCATGAACGGTGATGGTACACCCAAAGATACATCCAAAGACCCCAATCGCCGGGGCCCCGACAGCGAGATCTGATCATGACCGGAACACTGCCACGCAGCGCCCAGCTGCTTTCCCTGCTCACCGCCGGCTTGCTGCTGGCGGCGCCGGTTGCGGCCCAGGAAGACACGATCAAGCGCACAGAGTATGGCTACCCCGACTTACAGGGATTCTTTACCTATCGCACC
>Ga0222713_10007734_pt1 | contig 10011 bp, 9 predicted proteins | sample C33_649DmetaG_FD_165061 | JGI IMG/M metagenome (GOLD analysis project Ga0222713, IMG submission 165061) | Estuarine water microbial communities from San Francisco Bay, California, United States - C33_649D | ecosystem: Environmental > Aquatic > Marine > Unclassified | place: USA: California... | reverse complement strand
GCAGGACGGAACCCTGTGGGGCAGTACGACGAGCGGCACGCTCTTCTCGGCTGACCGTGTAACCGCTGACCAGGGTGGCACCAGTGGCCTTCGCACATGGTCAATTGCTGGCGGGTTGATTTTGGGAATCGCACCGCTGACTGACGGCAACGTTGGGATCGTACAGCGGGACAAGGTGTCGATCATGCGTGATGGGGTAGTGGTGACGAGCACAGCGTTGTCACGCGGGACCTCAGCGCTCGCGCTTACGACTAACGGTGAGGAGCGGCTGTTTGTGACGAGCGCGAGCGGGCTGACAAGCTACACGGCATCGGACTTGTCCAACACGAGAACATCGCCGATTGATGGAGGCGCGACCACCATCGCATCTGTTGATTGGTTTGATGGACCGCGACTGTATGTGGCGGGGCGTGATGGCGTGCGCGTCTACAGCGTCAAAAACGAGAGCGCGACCCTGATGGCTCAGATCACGATCCCGGGGGCAACGGCAATCGTGCCCAACGATGCGAGCCGCATGGTGCACGTGGTAGCACCCGGCCCCGACGGCACCGGCGGATCGTTATGGACGATTGAACCGAATGGGAACGCACGGTTCACCGATGTCTCCGTGGGGGCCGACGCACTCGCGCTTGGAGCGAGTGGCGCCGCCCTTGACGCCTCGGCCGAGCGAGCCGACGGTGGTAGCGGAGAGTTCATTCTTGCAGCACCGTCTGGCGCCATGACGCAGGTGAGCGTGGGCGAACTGGCCGCCGGCTGGCGTTGGCCTGGGGTAATCGCTGGCGCACTTGCCGCAGCCCTCTTGGTGCTGTTGGCGCGGCTACTTACCGAGCGACGCGACGTGGCTGCCCTCGTTGGTGTCCTGGCCCTGCTTGATGGGGCTGGCTTCGTGCAGAGCCGAATCGGTATGAACGACGTTTACCTACTCGCGTTTCTCCTTGGCGGCGCGGTCGCCTTTGTCGCATGGCTACAAGGCCGTTTTAGAGGTGCCATCTCTGGCGGGCTCCTTCTCGTCGTGGCTGGCCTTCTCCTTGGGGGAGCGCTCGCGAGCAAGTGGGTGGCCCTGTACGGCATCTTCGGCCTGGGCGTCATTTGGCTGGCACGCACGGCACCTGGGCGACTGTTGGTCGCAGGTGGGCTCGCCCTCCTCGGCGCCGTGCTTCTCCCGCAAGCGCTCGCCGTTGCCGAAGGCTCCACCCGTACGCCGAATCTTCCATTCGCCGCTGTACTGGCGCTGCTCCTTGCGGCGACTGGCGCGGCGATCTATCGCGCTGGTGGCATTTCGCGCCGTGACGCGACCCCGCGCTCCCTGCTTGGACTCCTCTCGCTACCAGGCGAAGCGACGCTCGTATTCTTCACCCTTGCCGCACTCCCACTCGGCGTGTACATCGCGAGCTACCTACCGTGGGCGGCGCTGGGAAATCAGTTAATCACCGGTTGGCCAATTGGCAACACCGGACAGACACTGGCTGACCTCACCGGGTCGATGTATCGCTATCACGACACGCTGCGTGTTGCGCATGCTGCGAGCTCTCCGTGGTGGGCGTGGCCACTCGACCTTAAGCCGGTCTGGTTCTTTCAGTCGAGCTTTACCGCAGGGGGCAGTGCGGTGACCGCTGCGGTGTACGACGGCGGCAACGTGCTCTCGCGCATTCTGAGCATTGGTGGCGCCTTCTGGATCGCCGCAGAGGCGTGGCGACGACGCAGCTGGGGCCTCGCATCTGTCCTCGTTCTTGGCCTTGCGCTCTGGCTTCCATGGGCGCGCATTGATCGCGCTGCATTCCAATACCACTACTACCCAACATCACAGATCGCCCTTATCGGACTCGCACTCTTGCTTGCTGATCTACGTGCTGGATCACAACGTGCGGCGCAAATCCTGCGAATTGGTGGTGCGTGCGCCGTGCTCGCTGCGCCGGTGCTCTGGATGGCGACTGGTGCGCTGTGTGCACTCGCAGGTGTTTCGAGCGTTTATGCCGAGAGCCAGGTGTGTCTATCGGGCGGGTTCGGCACACCAGGTCCGCTTGTTGGCGCAATCGCCCTCGTTCCCGCAACCGTGGCCGCCTGGTCAATTCTCGGAGCGAGTGATGTGCGACGAATGTTCACCATCACGATCAGCAGTATCGCAGTGGTTGCACTTGTCTGGTATCCAAACTGGTCGGCGCTACCACTCCCAACAGGGATCCACAATTGGTATCAGGGAGTTCTTCCAACATGGACGTGGCCGTTCCAGTTCGGGGTGACACTTGAAAGCCCAGCCGAGACCGCACTGATTAGCAGTGCGACACTCGTTGTTGGAGTGCTACTCCTCTGCGTCGCCGCCGTTGGCGCGTATGGAGCGAGCAGGTTCCGCACCGCTACCCGCAGAGAGTTCAATGAGGATCGCGCGTAGCGGCAACTCGTGCGCGGCAACGGTATAGGGCGTCAGTCGCTCAAGGTGGAGCGATTCACCAGCAGCGAGTTGCATCAGCGCATCGTGGGCGGTAACCCAACCACCACCCTCAATGATCACGAGTACAACGTCACCAGCGCTGCGCAGTGGGCCGTAGGTGCCACCCGGCGTGACCGTAAATTCGGTGATCTGTGCAACATCGTTAGAGAAGATGGCGCTGCTCAACACACCATTGGAGCCCGCGGCGTGGTCGGCACGTCGGTGACCAGGACCAAACGGGCGAATGTTCATGTTCTCTCTCGGTGCGCAATGGCGCACCTCAACGAGCTACCCGCGACGATTCGCTGGGCGAATGGTTGCCTCAACGCCATCAGCAACCTGGCGTCGCGTGCGCAACAGGGCGGCATGCTCTGCTTCGGCTGCAAGGAGTGGCGGGAAACGCTTGGTCACGGTGTCGCGCAGGGCGAGGAGCCCAACAAGAGTGGTCGCGATTGGGAAGAGCCCGTACCACTGGAATGCGGCGTAGACCAAGTTCATGCCAAAGGTTCCGAGGCTGATCCATAGGATGTACTCCCACTCGTCACCAATCACCCCACGGCCACGGCTACCGCGCGTCGCGTACGCGTAGACAACGATGGTTGCGAGAAAGAGCACCAGATTGGCGATCCAGAACGGCGTGTAGAACGTTCCAAGATCCGCGTTCAAGACGGTGAAGAGGTATTCCCAGGGCCAACGAAACATCTTGTCCTCACTCGCTAGGTTTCGGCTCACCCAGCACAACAGCGTGCGGGTTTGTGTGAGCGAGTATGCCACCATCAGTAGCATGCGCGTCCTTCTGCTGACCTCGCCCGAGAGCCCCGCCCTCGTTGGGCTGGCACCGATCCTGGCCACCCTGATCGCCCGTGGTGCCACGATTGAAGCTGGCCCGGAAGCGTCACATTTGCGGGCGGAATCGATCAATGTCACCGAGCACGCTGATGCCGCGGGGCTCGATCAGGCGGCGGCAAGTCTCACTAGCTCCGATCTTCTCATTGCCCCCGGGGGAGAGGGGGCTCCACCGACTGCAATCGTCGCCATCACCCGAGCACTTCTCGCAGCGGAGAGCGGGCCACTCATTGTTGTGGATCCATCCGCAATCGGCGATGTATTGAGCGATCTGGCATCTACAAGAAACCTTGACGCGATACGAAGCGAACTACGCCGATCGGCGGCGCTCGCGATTGCGGCTCATGTTGCGCCGCACGTGCGCGACAACGAGGAGGCGATGCCAGCGCGCGATGTGATTGTGCTTGAGCGAATTCGAACGTTCGGGCACGGCGAGAATCAGCACCAGGCCGCCGCGGCGTACCGGCGCGTGCATGCCACCGAGACTGGAATCATCGGTGCCCGCGTGCTGCAAGGGCAAGAGCCCAGCCTTAATGATCTACTCGACCTTGACGCAGGTGCACGCCTTGTCGCGGACCTGCCCACACCGAGCGTTGCGCTCATCCGTCACACCGATCCAATTGGCGTTGCAACTGCAGAGACAACGCTCGGCGCACTCACTCGTGCGATTGAGACAGATGCAGCGGCAAGCTCTGGTTCAACCATCGTGTTGAACGTACCGATCGACCGCGCTGTTGCTGCCGTGATTGCGGCAGGAACATTTGAGTCAGTGCTTGCCCCGGCGATCGCCGACGACGGAGCTGCAGAAGCACTCCGCACGCGGCCGGAGTTGAGCGTGGTGATTGACCCTTCACATCAGGTCAATGAATTTGACATGATCGGCGTCAACGGTGCGGTGCTCCTGCAAACAGCTGACACCGGGAACATCGAGCGATCACAACTACGTGTCGTCACCGAGCGCCGCCCAACACTCGACGAACTGACAGACTTACTATTCTCGTGGCGAATCGTTCGCCACATCCGATCAAACGCAATCGTCGTTGCGCGCAACGCTGCAACGCTCGGTATCGGCGCAGCGCAAGTGAACCGACGTGTAGCGGTTGACATTGCGCTTAACCAAGCGGGCGAACGCGCACGCGGTGCGGTGATGGCGAGCGACGCGTACTTTCCATTCGCAGAAGGGATCGCCGCCGCCGCCGCGGCAGGAATCACCGCGATTGTGCAGCCCGGTGGATCACGACGCGACGCAGCGGCAATTGAAATCGCTGATCGTCACGGCATTGCAATGGTCTTCACAGGGCGACGACACTACCGCCGATGACTCGCTCAATAACGCGCTAGACCCAGCGCAGCGCGGCCTCGTCCCACGCACCGACACAAAGCGCAGCAGCATCACCTTCGACACGTCGTTGTACATCGCGCAGCTCACGAGCTGTTCCTTGCCACCCCGGCGCCTTGAGCGTTGGAGAGATATCGGCGAGTGGCGCCAACACAAAGAGCCGTTCGGTTGCAGATGGATGCGGAACGACGAGCGGTCGATCTACGTCGGCGCCATCGGGTTCTGTGCCGAGTGGACGCGGATGTACGACCGCGATGTCTTCCATCGCAATGATGTCAATGTCGAGGCGGCGCGGACCAAACCGAACCGTTGGTACCCGTCCGAAGAGCCGCTCCAACTCTTTGACGCGAATGAGCACCTCAACGGCCGCCGCAGCGGGCTCATCTGGAAGTGCGAGCCGCATTCGCAGTGCAGCATTGAAGAATTCTGGTTGGTCAACGAGCCCGACCGGCGTGGTGCGGTAAAGCGGCGAAACCTGTTCAAGGTTCCACCCTGGAATGTGCGCAAGGGCAACGACCGCTTCGGCGAGCGTGGCGACAGGGTCGTCGAGATTTGCTCCGATCCCGAGGTGCACAACGAGCTCACGCATGTGTCCGACGGTAGCGCCGCGTAGGATCTACTGCATGGAAGAGTTAGAGCGTCTCATCCGCGAAGAGATCCAACGCGAGGGCTCGGTTAGCTTTGCGCGGTTTATGGAGCGCGCCACTCTCGAACCAGGGCTCGGCTACTACGCCACGCCCCAGCGCCGAGCGGGCCGCAGCGGTGACTTCATGACCGCGCCAGAACTCCACCCCATCCTTGGTGCTGCCATCGCGCAACTGGCGACCGCAACCTGGGAGCGACTCGGGCGCCCTGCCACCTTCCGCTGGCGCGAGTTCGGCGCTGGCGAGGGGACCCTCCTTCTGACCGTACTCGACTACCTCGCCCGCGAGAGGCACCCCCTATTAGCTGCGCTGGAGGTTTCCGTAACGGAGGCAAACCCGCACCGTCTCGCCGATCTGGCGGCTGCACTCAAACAGCTCCCAGCCGGCGGGCCACCTCTGGTTGCAGCGGGGAGCCCACCCATTGCAGGGATCGTGGTGGCCAACGAGTTTGCCGATGCCCTCCCCTTCCACATCGTGGTCGGTCGAGCCGCCTCCCCAGGCGGCTTCGCCGAGCGCCGCGTCACCGTCGACCCTGTAACAAATGCCCTCACCTGGGCGGAAGGCGCGCCTGACCCACGAGTCGCCGATCGCCTCGCCCCCCTTATGGCGGGCTGGCCGCCGCTCACGGAAGGGCAGCTGGCCGAGATCTCGCCCGCAACGGCGGATTGGGCCGCCACGCTGGGGGCGGAACTCACCGAGGGGGTCGTTCTTGTGCTCGATTACGGACGCGAGGGGGTTGACCTACGGGACCCTTCCAGCCGAATGGCCGGCACCGCCCTCGCATATCAGGGGCATCGAGCTACCGCCGACCTGCTCAGCGAGCCTGGCAGCCGCGACCTGACCGCCCATGTGGACCTCACCCTGCTGCGGACCGCCGCGCAGGCGGGTGGCCTTCGTCATGTAGTGAGCACGAATCAGGCCAGATTCCTCGCCTCGGCGGGGGTCGACAGCGAGGTCGCCCGAACACGCAGCGGTCCCGAAGCAACCCTTGAAGGGGCGATTGCCCTGCGCTCCGCGCTGGCCCAGTTGATGGACCCGCGACGCATGGGCGGATTCGCTGTTGAGGTGTTTGTGGCGGGACGTTCCCCAGGAGCAAATGCTCTCGCCGATTCCGCATCGCCACTCCCCGGAACGGCGGCTCCGAATCGCCCCCTCGTCTAGAATCCGAGCGTGATCACCCGAGGCCCCGCTACGGGGTACGCGCTGGGTTGATGGATCGAACGGGGGAGTTTCATGACAGGACTCTGGTATGTCCTCGGCTTCGCAGGAGCAGGAATCTCCTTCGTCTTCCTTACCATCGGCATCGCGTGGCTGATCTCCCACCGCACCCGCGGCAGTCGCGGCAAGCAGGTCCCCTACGAATCAGGCATCGACACGTACGGCGACACGCACGGACGCTTCGGCCTCTCCTTTTATCTGTACGCACTTCTCTTCGTCGCCTTCGACGTTGAGATCGTTTTTATCTACATCTGGGCACTGAACTTCAAGGTGCTCTTGATGGACGGCCTGATCTCCATGGCGATCTTCATCGGTGTGTTGCTCGTCGGCCTCGCCTACGCATGGCGCAAGGGGGTCTTGGCATGGCGATAACGCGCGACCCAAAGTTCAGCAACCTGCCTGAGGTGCAGCCAGACGGCAGCGTTCAGTCACCGGCAACCGTTGGCAACACGTTGTGGAGCACCGACGACCCACGTGCCTACGGCGGACTACCACTCGAAGCACATCCGAACCTTGAGCTCGCGCGCTACGACGCGACCGGTGACGGCCGTGTTGATGATGCGCGCTGGGGCGGTGCACTCTCTGCGATTCCAACAAAGGCCGACGTTGTGCTCGACCTGATTCGCGCCAACAGCTTGTGGCCGCTTCTCTCTGGTCTCGCCTGCTGCGCAATCGAGATGATGTCAACTGCAACACCAAAGAACGACATTGATCGCTGGGGCATGTTCCCGTTCCGCGCGAGCCCACGTCAGGCTGACGTGCTGATTGTTGCGGGAACACTTACTACCAAGATGGCCGAACCACTGATTCGTTTATGGGAGCAGATGCCTGAACCGAAGTGGGTCGTTGCAATGGGCGACTGCACCTGCTCTGGCGGACGCTACAAGCGCAGCTACTCCGTGGTGCAAGGGATTGATCGCGTCATGCCTGTTGACGTGTACATCCCTGGTTGCCCGCCACGACCAGAGGGTCTGATCTACGGAATGATGAAGTTGCAGCAGTTGGTGAAGGATCGACGCGGCCACTGGCCAGAGCGCGCGATCGGACCAACCGTTCCGAAGGGGATCTAAGTGGATCGCCGTCTCGCCGCACTCCTGCAGGAGAAGTTTGGTGAGCGACTACTTGCGCCAGTGCGCCAGCGATATGACGAGAGCGAGATCCGAGTTGCGCTCAAAGATGCAACCGATACGTTACGCACATTGCACGACGATCCGGCGTTCAGATTCGAAATGCTGATCGATCTCTGCGGCGTTGATACCGGCGAAGAGATGCAGGTCGTGTATCACCTCTCCTCATCAACGAGCGGCGATTGGTTGCGCGTGATTGTTCCAGGTCTTGATCGAACCGCACCACGCATCGCATCGGCAACATTCATGTGGCCAGGTGCCGAGTGGATGGAGCGCGAGGCGTACGACATGTTCGGCATCACCTTCGAAGGGAATCGCGATCTACGACGCATCTATATGCCAGACGATTACCGCAGCTACCCGCTGCGCAAAGATTTCTATCTCGCTGATGACGCATCGCGTTCGCCCGCGGCCGGCGTGCGCAACATGGAGCGCGCGGGAACACCGGCCGACGCAACCGCAGCAACCGTGCTGCGCAAGAGCCCAGGGGTATAGCGATGACACAGCAGATGCGCCCATCGCTCGACGACCCACGCGTCGCGATTCCTGCCGATTCAACCTGGTACGAACCAGCACCGATTCCACAGACAGAGCGACAGGCGGAGTTCCTCACGTTGCGCGAAGGCGAGATGTTCGTGAACATGGGACCTCAGCACCCATCAACACACGGTGTGCTCCGCGTGATCATCAAGGTGAACGGCGAGAAGGTTGTCGATCTCGATCCAGTGCTCGGCTACTTGCACCGCGGAGTTGAGAAGCTCTGCGAGAACGCCGACTACCACCAGGCGATCTGCTATACCGACCCGCTTGAATATGTGAGCTCACTCTTCTGCGAGGCCGCACCAGTCGCCGCCTTCGAGAAGTTGATGGATGTCGATGTGCCGCGTCGTGCGCAATACATTCGCGTTCTCACGATGGAGCTCAACCGCATCGCCAGCCACACGCTCTTCCAGGGCTGGATGGCGCTTGACCTCGGCGGCATCACCCCGATCCTTTGGGCGTTTATTGAACGCGACGAGATCGTCGATATGCTCGCTGCCCTTACCGGCCAGAAACTGCTCTACAACTACTACCGAATTGGCGGGGTGAACGGCGACTTGAACCACGAGTTCATGAGCCGACTTGGCACCTGGATGAGTCGCGCAGCTGCCCAGATCGACTCCAATCTGGCCCTGATCAACGAGAACGAGATCTTTGTGCGCCGCACGCGCGGCCTCGGCGTTCTCGATGCAAAGACGGCACTCAAGATGGGCGTCACCGGTCCAAACCTTCGTGCGAGTGGCGTGCCGTTCGACTTGCGTCGCGATCGCCCCTATCTCGTTTACCCAGAGCTGGAGTTCGACGTGCCGACCCGCGACGAGGGCGACTCACTCGCCCGCTATCTGGTGCGCATGGACGAGATCAAGCAGTCGATCCGCATCATTGACCAGGTTCTTCACGAGATGCCCGACGGTCCAGTGATGGCGAAACTGCCGCGTCTTCTTCGCCCGCGACCAGGCCGCGCCTTCGGCGCGGTTGAAGGGCCACGCGGCGTCTATGGCACGTACGCCATCAGCGACGGCACCGACCAGCCGTTCCGCATGCGCATTCACGACCCATCATTTGTGCACCTGCAGCTCGTTGGGCCACTCACCAAGGGGAACCTCATCGCCGACACGATGGCAGTGATGGCAAGCCTTGACCCAGTCATGGGCGGAGTCGACAAGTGAGCGGCGCATCAATGGCCTGGAACCGCCTCACACCAGCAGGTCGCATCCTCGCCGTACTGCTCCCAGTGCTCGCGATCGGCGGCGCACTAACAACCGTTCTTCTCGCAACGTTTGGTGGAGCTATCGCTGCAACCATCGGCGCAAATCTGCCGATCGTGCGCTTCCTAGTCGCCTCGGTCGTCACCTTCCTTATTTCAGTTCCCGTCGCGTTCCTCTTGATCTATATGGAGATGAAGATCATTGCGCTCATGAACCTGCGCATCGGACCTGATCGAATCGGCCCAGCTGGCGCGGTGATGAGCGTGGTGCACGGCCTCAAGGTGCTGATGAAGGAGGACTACACGCCACCGAGCGTTGATGTTCCTGTCTTCACACTCGCACCAGTCGTTGTCTATCTCGCAAGCTTCATGACACTGCTTGTCATTCCGTTTGCACCAGAGCTCACGAGCATGGGTTTTGAGCTAGGCCTCCTCTACTTCTTTGCAATCGGCGGACTCAGCGTTGTTGGCCTCATGATGGCCGGCTGGTCATCGTTCAATAAGTACTCACTCCTCGGCGGCATTCGCGCCGCAGCACAGGCGATCAGTTACGAGATCCCGCTGACACTCTCCGTCGTAGGAATCGTCATCCTCACCGGCACGCTCTCGCTGCCGAAGATCGTCGCCGCACAAGACGGCTCGTTCCTCGACTGGTTCATCTT
>Ga0222713_10007733_pt1 | contig 10011 bp, 9 predicted proteins | sample C33_649DmetaG_FD_165061 | JGI IMG/M metagenome (GOLD analysis project Ga0222713, IMG submission 165061) | Estuarine water microbial communities from San Francisco Bay, California, United States - C33_649D | ecosystem: Environmental > Aquatic > Marine > Unclassified | place: USA: California... | reverse complement strand
CAAGTTGTCACTTAATCTGTCCCTATCTTTGACAAATGACAAAGGTTTACCTAAATAAGCGCATTACCCCAAGAATTGCTATGGGGCATCCATGGATCTATAACAACGAAATAGACCGTATTGCTGGAACAGTTGCTCCAGGGGATATCGTAGAGGTCTATTATTTTGACGGACAATTAGCAGGCCGTGGCTATATCAACCCGGGATCTCAAATCATCATCCGATTATTGACTCGAAAAAGAGACCCTATTGATGCGGCATTCTTCCATCAAAAAATTAGTGCAGCATGGGCCTATCGACAACAATTGGGCTACACCGAAAATTGTAGACTGGTATTTGGAGAAGCAGATGGTTTACCAGCATTGATTATAGATAAGTTCAATGATTATTTTGTTTTACAAACTTTATCATTGGGAATAGAGCAATGGAAAACTGCTATTGTTGATGCAATCAATACCATCTTTAAACCAAAGGGTATTTATGAAAGGAATGATGTGCCTGTTAGAGAACTTGAAGGATTAGAACAGAAGAAGGATTTTTTATCCGATCCCTTTCCTACAGAAATCATCATTCAAGAAAATGGATTAAACTTTTATGTAGACATTGAGCATGGACAAAAAACTGGCTATTTTTTAGACCAACAAGACAACCGTCGCGCTATTCAACATATCGTGAAAGGCGCAGATGTTTTAGGCGCATTTACTTATACGGGGACATTTGAAATACATGCTGCACATTACGGCGCAAAATCTGTACTAGGTATTGATATTTCTGAAAATGCAGTGGCCCAAGCCAATAGGAATGCTGCGCTAAATAAATTAGATCATATTGTAAAATTTGAAGCAATGAATGCTTTTGATGTCCTAAAAAATTGGGGCAAAGAAGGAAGAAAATATGATGTAGTGATGTTGGATCCACCTGCATTTACAAAAAGTAGAAGTAGTATCGAAAAAGCAGTTACAGGCTATAAAGAAATTAATTTGAGGGGGATGAAAATGATCAATAATGGAGGTTTTTTAGTGACTTCTAGTTGTACGAACCTAGTGAGTCCAGAACTATTCTTAGATACGATTTATATGGCCGCCAAAGACGCTAAGAAAAGGATTAGACAAGTTACTTATCAATCACAATCAAGTGACCACCCTATTATCTGGGGTATGGAGAACACGCATTATTTGAAATTCTTGATAGTGGAAGTTTGTGATAGATAAAGCTATTTAAAAAACATAGCAAGATCCAAAAAGGGTCCCGATAAATCGGGACCCTTTTTAAAATCATTCATTCAAATCTTGCGTTTTTTATATTCTATAAAAACTAGCAAGATTTAACATGGTTTAATATTTCAGTTCAATGTATTTAAAGTTGTTTGGATTGCCTCAAAATTAGGCAAGTCTCCAGGTGTAGGACAAACTTCCGCATATTGAACCACTCCATTCGCATCAAGCACAAATGCAGCACGCTTACTTACACCTTGCATTTCAAATGCAGGGAATGTTTCATACAATACATCAAATGCAGTTGCAGCTGCTTTATTGAAATCACTCAATAATGGGAAATTAAGATTTTGCTCTTCTTTGAACTTACCTAATGCAAATAAAGAATCAACAGAGATACCATATACTTGGGCATTGGTTGAATTGTATGCTGCGATATTATCTCTTACAGTACAAAGTTCAGTTGTACAAACACCTGTAAAAGCAAGTGGGAAAAATAAAAGTACTACATTCTTACCTTTAGCATCTGCTAAATGAACGAGATTTTTATCTGTATCAAATAAAGAGAAATTTGGGGCGTTTTGTCCGATTGAGATTGGCATAATTGTAAAATTTATTAGTTTAAGAAATCAAAATTAAAAGTGTTTTATGAGACCTCCGTTTATTTACATAAAATTAATGTGCATTAAGGGCTAATTTTTCCCTTTTCGATAATGCTTCCACCGAATCCATTAATTCTTTCATTTCCACTGGATGCTTATCCAGATAATCCATGGTAGTATAGAATTGTACCCTATCTACTTTATTTAGATTAAATACTTGTTGGTAATATTGTGCTTTCTTAAGGGATGGTTCTATGGTCGTGTCGGTCTGAATTTGTCTTGTCAGGTATTCATCTACTTGCATTAATTGCCATACAGTTTGTTGCATGGTTTTGAAAGGTAAAAGCTTCCCTTTCTTTGTATCGCTTGAAGCACATGCTGCAAGAAACAATATACCTATGATGATAGTTTTTTTCATTCAAAATATACTTTATACTTATTGATATTGGTAATATCTATCACAGATAATGTGGTCATCAATTGCTTTTTTGTTGCCCTATCGGCATTCGAAAACAAACCAATCAATTCTGTCACCCTGCCTTGCATAAAGATAGAGATAGCCATAGAATTCACATTATCATCATTTAATTCTTGTAAACTCATGAGTGCATTAAGAATCGCCACTTTAGCCTGCTCAGGATTTTCCGCTAATTGATCTATCCCATTTCTGTAATAGTTAAAACTAATTTCATGTAATTTTTCAAATCCAGATTTAGTTAGGTTATCAATTAATACAAATCTGTTACGTTGTCCATCATAAGATTTCCATCCACTGATACCAGATCCATCTGGTGCATTGTACACAATATTTAATGCTTTACTAAAATAAGGTGCACCTCCATTTTTAGAGAAGGAATCATAATCTAAGCCAAGTATAATATACACATAGTAAGCAATGGTAGCTGTTAAATTCGCTTCTAAAGGATCTGTTCTGGCTACATTATTTTCATTGAATTCAATAGGCTGACCTAATTGATATTTAAAAGTAAAATTAGCATCTTGCATATTCAACAAAGGCGTCGTAAAATTGCTACGATACGCCGGCCTATTGGCAACAATACTTAACTTAGCATTAAATACTCCAGGAGATACCAAAGATTCAATAGTAATAAAAAAACTACAATCAATTTTCTCCTCTTGCGTAAAAATATCTGAGGTCCATTTACGCTGGTTGATAAAATCTTTTAACTGTGTTTGAAGTTGCGTAAAAAATTTAGGATCCACTAGATTATCCACTTTATTAGTTTGCAGGCTTACAACAGCCGCAAGCTCCTGCCCTTTCAATTGTTGAAAAGTAGATAAGCACAATAATAAAATCGATATTTTCCTGAAAAACATACCTCTAGTTGTTTTATACCCTAAAATACAAAAACGTCCCGAATCTTCGGGACGTTTTTGTATAAATACATTAATAGTCTAACGGAATAAATCTGCTTCCTCATTTTTACGATGATAAATCTTATCATCAATGAATTCAGCAGTTGCTAAAATAGCAGGATTTGGCATACGCTCATAAGCTTTAGAGATTTCGATTTGCTCTTTATTCTCATGAATTTCTTCCAAGCTATCTGTATGACTTGCAAACTCCTCTAATTTAGAATGTAATTCTTCTCTAATAGAGATATTGATTTGATTGGCTCTTTTTGCAATGATAGAAATTGATTCATACAAATTTCCAGTCTTTGATTTCAAAGCTTTCAAACTCTTTGTTTCTACAACAGCAGGTGTGTTCGCACCCATATGTCTTCTTAATTTACTCATTTTATATTATTTAAATATTGATCAGTTTGTTTCTTTATTTTTTTTGCTTCTGTCATCAATGGACTATCGCTATATCTATCTACAAAATCATTGTATTCAGCAATCACTTTTTCAAAACGCTCTTTTTGTTTATCAATAAAACTATTTTCTGCAAATTTAAAGTAGGACTTCAAAGTCAATAATTTATAATTATCAGCTTTTTTAGAATCTGGAAAATAATCTGATAATAAACCATAAGAAATCGCAGATGCTCTGTACAAAGCAAGATTATAGTACAATGTAGCAGTTTTGTAATCCTTTAATTCCAGCTTTTCTCTACATGCATCAATTACTTCAGAAGCTTCCTTCACTCTTGTACTTGTTGGATGCGCATCAATAAAAGATTGCATTAATTGCATTGCTCTATTGGTGGTGGTTTGATCTAATTCGGCTTTTGGAGAACGCTTAAAATAAGTAAATGCCCTCATGAATTCTACTTCTTCCACTTTTGGAGAATTAGGGAAATACTCTATAAAAGTTTTATATATATTTTCTGCATTCTCATAATCCTGATCGAAGTAATAAGAATTTGCATACATCAAATATAATTCCTCGTAACGAGGTGTTCCTTTTACGAACTGAATCACTGATTCAAAGAGCTGCTGTGCATTAATGTATTTCTTTTCAGCAAAATATTTTTCTGCCATTTTAACTTTGTAGTCTGTGTCCTTGTTCTTCAACACTTTTTGGAACTTTGAAGTACAAGCACTCAAACTAAAAACCAAGCAAATTAATAAGATGATTCTATTCATACAGGGTGGCAAAATTAACTAATAATCCCCAATTTAGGACGAAAAAGATTGCGAATAAAGGCTTTGACGTTAAGAAATAGCTAAAACCCAGTTGATAGTCAATTATTTACCTAAAAAGGGGGTAAACCAATTGCGGGGCTAAAAATCATTAGAGGTTTTTTTGAGCCTTTATATTTCTATAAAAGGCGATAAAAAACAAAAGCCCTGCAATTGCGGGGCTTTTGTAACTTATTCAAGTAAGGAACTATCCTTCTTTGTTTTCGTCTAATTTAGCTTTGATTTCTGCTAAAGCACCTAGATCACCTAATGTAGATTTTTCTACTTTAGCTTGCACTGCTTTAACTGCTTTCTTAGTGTTTTCACTTTCAGCTTTTGCTTCTTTCTTAGCTACTTCTTTTTCTTCTTGGATGTTTTGCTCCCAAATTCTTGCATGAGAAACTACAATACGCTTTTCATTACGATCAAATTCGATCACCATGAATTGTGCTGTTTCTTCTGCTTGTACTTGCTTGCCATCTGCTTTAGCTAAGTGACGGTTAGGCGCGAAACCTTCTAAACCATAAGGCATTTGAACGATAGCACCTTTATCATCCTTGCGAACGATGGTACCTTCGTGGATAGATCCAATTGCAAAAGTTGCTTCTAATGCATTCCAAGGATCTTCTTCTAATTGCTTATGTCCTAATTGAAGTTTTCTATTTTCTTTATCAATGTTCAAAATTTTGATATCGATAGACTCACCTACTTTCACATACTCAGAAGGGTGATTGAAACGCTTCAACCAGCTTAAATCGCTGATGTGAATCATACCACCAATGCCAGACTCTAATTCAACAAACACACCGTAAGGAGTGATGTTTTTAACTAGACCTTTGTGCATACTGTTTTCTGGGAATTTATTATCGATTGCGCTCCAAGGATCTTGAGACATTTGTTTAATACTCAAGCTCATCTTACGAGCATCTTTATCTAACGTAACTACTTTCGCTTCATGCTCATCTCCTAATTTGAAGAATTCTTTAGCGTTGATAGGTGTGTTTGCCCAAGTGATTTCAGAAACGTGCACTAAACCTTCAACACCTGGTTGAATTTCTAAGAACGCACCGTAATCTTCGATGTTCACAACTTTACCTTTCACTACACTACCTTCTGATAAGTCAGTTGGTAATACATCCCAAGGGTGAGGAGTCAATTGTTTTAAACCTAAGCTGATACGTTTTTTGTCATCATCAAAGTCTAATACAACAACTTGAATCTTTTGATCCATCTTAACCACTTCACTTGGATGAGAAATTCTACCCCAAGAGATATCCGTGATATACAATAAACCATCTAATCCACCTAAGTCCATGAAGGCTCCGAAATCAGTGATGTTTTTAACAACACCTTCTAATACTTGACCTTTCTCTAATTTACTCATGATCTCTGCACGTTGTGCTTCGATATCACTTTCAATTAATGCTTTATGAGATACAACAGCATTCTTAATTGTTTCGTTAATCTTAACAACTTTGAACTCCATTGTTTTTCCTACAAACTGATCGTAATCTGTAACTGGCTTCACGTCGATTTGAGAACCTGGTAAGAAAGTTTCCATACCAAATACATCAACGATCAATCCACCTTTTGTTTTGCTTGTAACTAAACCAGTAACAACTTCACCAGTCTTATGTACTTCCATAATACGCTCCCAAGCACGGTAGATACGAGCAGATTTACGGCTTAAGTGAAGATTACCATCGCGGTCTTCTTTTTCTACAACCATTACCTCAACTGTATCACCAGTTTTAACACCATTGGTGTCACGGAATTCATTCAATGATACCAAGCCATCACTTTTAAAACCAATGTTTACTACAACATCTGTTTTAGTTAAAGCAACAACAAGACCATTCATGATCTCACCGTCATTAATTTGTACGAAAGTGTCATCATACACTTTATCATACTTTACTCTTTCTGCTTCAGCATAATGACTCACATTACGTTTGTCTACGCTCCAATCGAAATCGTCGTGTGCAGTTTCTACAACTACCACTTCAGGTGCTTTTGTTGTCGCAGTTGCTTCGGTAGCGGTAGCGCCATCGAATTCCTGTGCGTCTGCGTTTAGGTTTTTTGAAAATAGTTTCATATAAAATTCCGGCGTTTTTGAACCGGAGGGCAAAGGTAGTAAAAAGGGAAGAAAATAGATCAAAAAAGCCCCAAAAAATGTGGCATTGTTAAAACTTAACTAATTGATTTTCAATAATAAATTGAGACCCTAACGCTATTCTTACTTGGTTAACCATTTGTGGCGCCCATATGCTGTGCAGCTAGCCATCCCGAAGTCCATGCATGTTGGAAATTAAACCCACCTGTGATGCCATCTACATCCATCATTTCGCCCGCAAAATGCAAGCCTGGAACTAGTTTACTTTCCATCGTACCCGCATCAATTTCTGCAAGGTCTACTCCACCACAGGTCACAAATTCCTCTTTGAAAGTTGTTTTGCCTTTGATAGATAAGGACATTCTTGTAAGCAATTGGATGAGCTGTTGTTGATGTGTATTTTTAAGATCGGCCCACTTTGTTTGCAATGCAATTCCTGCTTCTGTCAAAAGATAATGCCAAAGTCTTTGTGGTAAATCAAAAGGATTCTTTGATCCCATTTCCCTTCTTCCTAAATCTTGTCTAAAATTCATCCACTCTAAACGCAAAGAATTTTCATTGTAAAAAGGCACCCAATTAATTAAAATATTGCCTTCATAGTTTGCATCCGCCATTGCCCTTGCACACCAAGCAGATAACTTAATGGCTGCAGGTCCACTGATGCCCCAATGTGTGATGAGCAAAGGCCCTTGTTCTATAAATTTTTCACCATGCCATTGTATACTTGCTTGCTCTACTGATAAACCCATCAGCGTAGTGATTTTTTTATCAACCACATTGAATGTAAATAAGGAAGGAACGGAAGGAATAAAATGATGCCCAAGTGATTCAATCCATTTAAAATTTTCTGCCTTTACAATACCTCCAACTGCAAAACAAATTTGATCGGCAGGTATTGATTTTTTATTGCTACAAATTAATTCAAATTGGGCTTCATTATTTTTTAGCGTAACTTTTTTTTCGACACTGACTACTTCGTGATTTAAAAGAATTTCAATTTTATATTGATTCACTTTTTTCATAAAGCAAGCAACAATTGTTTCGGAATCATTGGTGATAGGAAACATCCGACCATCTTTCTCGGTATGTAATTTGACATCATTTCTTGAAAACCAGTCAATCGTTTGCAAGGTCGCAAATTGATAAAAGGCTTTCTTTAAAAATCGTTGCCCTCGGGGATATTTTTGAATTAAATGGTCAACTTCAGGACATGCATGTGTTACATTGCAACGTCCACCACCACTCACACGTACTTTTGATAATAATTTAGAGGACTTTTCAATGATGGTAATTTGCCAATTGGGATGCATTTCTGCAATTTGAATCGCACAGAAAAAACCTGCAGCACCTCCTCCTACCACTACAATGTTTTTTGTTTCCATGATTCAATTTTACAAATTAATAGTAAGATGAATTCAAATTGATATTTGCTTTTTCTGCTGCTTCAATGATAGAGAAGTCAGATAAGATCAATGCCTCATTCTTCTTAACACATATATCATGTTCAAAATGTACGGATACTTTTCCATCCTGTGTTTTGACTGTCCATCCATCCTCTTCTGTAAATACTTTATGTGTGCCTAAATTAATCATAGGCTCAATGGCCAATACTAAATTTTCTACCAGCTTCATACCCGTCCCTCTTTTACCATAATTAGGAACTTGAGGATCTTCATGTAATGCTGTTCCTAAACCATGTCCTACTAGTTCTCTCACAACACCATAGCCATTTTTTTTCTCAGTATGTTCTTGTACAGCAAAACCAATATCACCTACTCTATTATTAACGATAGCCTTTTCAATGCCTTTGTACAATGATTCCTTTGTCACCTTCACCAATTTCAAAAGTTCTGGTGCAACTTCTCCTAATATAAAAGTATACGCATGATCTCCATGCCAACCATTTAAAATCACACCTAAATCAATTGATACTAAATCTCCCTCTTTCAACGCTGTCTTATTTGGAAAACCATGTACCACCACATCATTCACTGATGCACAAATATGATGCGGATAACCATGATAATTGTAAAATGACAATATCCCTTTATGATCTTTCACAAATTCCATACAGAATTGATCTATATCTAAAGTAGTCATACCAGGTTTAATTACTTTCGCAACTTCTGTTAATGTTTGACTTACTAATAAAGCAGCCTCTTTCATTAAGCCAACTTGTTCTTCTGTTTTAGTATATACCATAGAGCGCGAATTCGATGCTAAAAAAAACAAACCTGTCTTTTAATGGACAGGTTTGTAAATATAATTATTTTATAAAAAATTACATACCTGTAATTGGTGATCTCCCTTGAATACGACCTGTACTCATCAATCCATCATACTGACGCATTAATAAATAAGTCTCGATCTGTTGTAATGTATCCAAAACAACACCTACCATAATCAATAGAGAAGTACCTCCAAAGAATGTGCTAAAACCTTGGGTCACACCCAATTTTTGAGCAAAGCCTGGAAGGATACCCACCAATGCTAATAAGATCGCACCTGGTAATGTGATTCTATCCATTACTGCACCAATATAATCTGTTGTTGGTTGACCTGGCTTAACACCTGGAATGAATCCATTGTTACGCTTAAGGTCTTCAGAGATCTGCTTTGGATTAAAAATTAAAGCAGTATACAAGAAGGTGAATCCAATTACCATCACAGAATAAATCAACATGTACCACACATTACTGTGGTCATTGAAAATTCTAACGATACCTTGTGCAGAATCAATATTTGTGAAGGAAACTAAAGTGGGTAAGAACATGATCGCTTGTGCGAAGATAATAGGCATTACACCAGCACTGTTCACTTTAACAGGTAAAAACTGACGTGCACCACCAACTTGAGCGCCACCAATGACTTGCTTTGCATAAGTTACAGGGATCTTACGAACACCTTGTACCAATAAAATCAAGCCCATGATGATGGTTACTAAAATAGCAACTTCAATTAAGAAAATTAACAAACCACCACCGCCTTTTTGGCTTTTAGAACCAAATTCCATGATGATTGATTGTGGCAAACGCGCTAAGATACCAACCATGATGATGATAGAAGTACCATTACCTAAACCTTTATCTTGAATCTTCTCACCTAACCACATTACAAATAATGTACCAGCTGTTAATGTGATTACTGTAGAGAACCAGAAATAATCTTTGTATGCAGGAATCAATGCATCAGCATAGCCTGGGCTATTTAAATAAGCTACATAAGCCCCAGCTTGGAATAAAGTTACAATCACTGTCAAATAACGAGTCCATTGATTGATTTTGTTTCTTCCACTCTCTCCTTCTTTTTGAATCTTCTGTAATTGAGGCACTAAAATAGTCATCAATTGCATAAAGATAGATGCAGAAATATAAGGCATGATACCCAAAGCTAAAATTGAAGCTTGAGAAAATGCACCACCGGCGAACATATCGAAAATGCCTAGTAGACCATTGTTACCGCCTGCTTTTTGAGCAGCTTCGATTGCCAATGGA
>Ga0222713_10007731_pt1 | contig 10015 bp, 9 predicted proteins | sample C33_649DmetaG_FD_165061 | JGI IMG/M metagenome (GOLD analysis project Ga0222713, IMG submission 165061) | Estuarine water microbial communities from San Francisco Bay, California, United States - C33_649D | ecosystem: Environmental > Aquatic > Marine > Unclassified | place: USA: California... | reverse complement strand
CTGGAAGTTGCGCATGATGGCGGGGCGGAGAATGGCATGGAAGGTCTGGGGCACGGGTTTGGCGGGACCGTCTTCCACAGCGCGGGCCTCGCGCTTCCATTTGGGAAAGCCGCCATCCAGCACCTTCACATCGTCATGGCCCATGGCCTTGAACATCCACCACACGCGCGGGGCTGAAAAAATGCCCGAGCCGTCATAGATCACCAGGCTATCGCCGTTAGCGATGCCCAGCGCGCCTACGGCGCGGGCAAAGTCTTCCGGGCGCGGGAGCATGTGCGGCAGATCGGTGGACCGGTCAGCAATCGCGTCGATGTCGAAATGCACCGCGCCAGGAATGTGCGCGGTTTCAAATTCAGCAACGGGGTTGCGGTTTTCGCTGGGCATGTACCAGGAGGCGTCCACCACGCGCACATCGTCCAGATGCGCCGCCAGCCATTCGGTGGACACAAGATTGGTCATTGCCCACGTCTCATAAAAAGGGAACCGCGATGGCGGCGCTGCGGTCTGCCAGCCAAGGCGGCACGGGCAGGCCCTTCTCGCGCAGGAAAACCGGATTGAATAGCTTGGACTGGTAGCGGTTGCCGTAATCGCAAAGGATCGTAACGATGGTGTGGCCCCGTCCCATGTCTTTGGCCATGCGGATGGCGCCCGCGACATTGATGCCGGTCGAGCCCCCCATGCACAGACCCTCATGCTGCAGCAAGTCGAAGATGATCGGCAGTGCCTCTTCGTCCGGCACCTGGTAGGCGTCGTCGATGGGCGCGCCTTCGAGATTGGCGGTAACGCGGCCCTGGCCGATGCCTTCGGTGATCGAGCTGCCCTGCATTTCCAGCTTGCCCGTCTTGATCCAGCTATAAATCGCCGCGCCATGCGGATCGGCGGCCGCGATGCGGATATTCTTGTTGCGCTCTTTCAGCGCGATGGCCATGCCGCTCAGTGTGCCGCCGGTGCCGACGGCGCAGACAAAGCCATCGACCTTGCCATCGGTCTGCGCCCAGACTTCGCGACCGGTGCCTTCAATATGGGCCTGGCGGTTGGCGATATTGTCGAACTGGTTGGCCCAGACCGCGCCGTTTTTTTTCGTCCTGGCCAGTTGTTCGGCCAGGCGCCCCGACAGCTTCACGTAATTGTTGGGGTCCTTGTACGGCACCGCAGGGACTTCGATCAGTTCGGCGCCCAGCAGGCGCAGCGCGTCTTTCTTCTCCTGGCTTTGGGTGTCGGGAATTACGATCACCGTCTTGAAGCCCATGGCATTGGCGACCGTGGCAAGCCCGATGCCGGTGTTGCCGGCGGTGCCTTCGACGATGGTGCCGCCGGGGCGAAGCTGGCCGCGTTTGATCGCGTCCTGGATGATGAACAGCGCGGCGCGGTCCTTGACCGACTGGCCGGGATTGAGAAATTCAGCCTTGCCCAGAATCTCGCAGCCCGTGGCTTCGGACGCCTGTTTGAGACGGATCAGCGGCGTGCCGCCAATCGCGGCGATGACATCATGCTTTATTTGCATGACTTGGAACCTAGTCGGCCCGGTCTAGCGCTTCAAGCCTTTGAAAGCGCTCAGCGCGCGGTCACGGCCACCTGCCAAATCCACGATGGGGGCAGGGTAATTTTTGGGCGGCTGGGGCGCTTCCCAGGGACTGTGGATATGTTTGTCCGACAGGCCCGCCAGCTCCGGTACGAAGCGGCGGACATAGACGCCCTCCGGGTCGAATTTTTTGCCCTGCAGGACGGGATTGAAAATGCGGAAGAAGGGCGCGGCATCGGCGCCGCAGCCCGCCACCCACTGCCAGTTGGCGCTGTTGCTGGCCAGGTCGGCATCCACCAGCGTGTCCCAGAACCATTCCTCGCCATCGCGCCAGTGGATGCCCAGATGCTTGATCAGCAGGCTGGCCACGATCATGCGCACCCGGTTGTGCATCCAGCCTGTCTGCCAGAGCTGGCGCATGCCCGCATCAACGATCGGAATGCCGGTCTGGCCTTGCGTCCAGGCGCGGAAGTCTTTCGCGCTTTTGCGCCAGGGGAATTGGGTAAAGCGCTGATCCAGCGGCTTGGTCGGCAGGGCGGGATTGTGAAACAGGAGCTGGGCGCAGAATTCGCGCCAGCCCAGTTCCTTCAGATAGGTTTCACTGCCCGCGCTGTGACCATGGGTGCGCACCGCATGCCAGATCTGGCGCGGCGAGATTTCGCCCCAATGCAGATGCGGCGACAGCCGCGAGGTGCCGTCGCGGTCGGGCAGGTCGCGCGCGCGGGTGTAATCCTTGATGTCGTCCAGGAAATCATACAGCGCGGCCTGGGCGGGCTTTTCGCCCGGCGTCCAGTCGAAGCCCTTCGACCAGTCCGGCTTGTGCGGCAGCAGCTTCCAGTCCTTCAGCTTGTCGCTTTTGGCGGCGTGGAATTTCAGGTTGCGCGGCGCGGGCTGCGCCGGCGCGACATCGCGCTGCCGCATGGCGGTCCAGAAGGGCGTGAACACCCGGAACGGTGTGCCGCCCTTGGTCTTGAGTTCCCAGGGCTCGTGCAGCAGCGCGCCGTTGAAGCTTTGCGCGGCATCGCCCAGCGCGGACTTGATAGCCTTGTCGCGCGCGACGGCGAATGGTTCGTAGCAGCGGTTCCAGAGAATGCGGTCTGCGCCGCTTTCGCGCATGACAGATTTGATGACGGCGGCGGCGTCGCCACGGCGCAACACCAGATGGCCCTTGAGCGACGCGTCCAGCGCGGTGAGGGAATGGTGCAGCCACCAGCGTGATGCCCCCCCCATCTTCCAGTCGCCAGCCGCCTCGTCATCCAGAATATAGAGGCACAGCAGCGGCGCGCCCGTGGCCGCCGCGGCGCGCAAGGCGGGATTGTCAGCCAGTCGAAGATCCTGGCGAAACCAGATGATGACGGAGTTCATGCCGCGCCTACGCGCCGGCGCGCGATTCGGATCACTGGCGGGCCAGGCTGGCGCATTCCTTGTGCCGGAAGCAGGTGGTCAGGTGGTCGTTGACCATGCCGACGGCCTGCGCGAAGGCGTAGACAATCACCGGGCCGCAGAAATTGAAGCCGCGTTTTTTCAGCTCTTTGGAAAGTCCGACGCTCATGTCGGTCTGGGCCGGCACATCGCCGCGTCCCTTGAAGCGGTTGGTCTGTGGCTTGCCGCCGACATGCTTCCAGATCACATCGTGAAAGCCGCCGGGCTCCTTTTCCTCGATCTCCAGCCACAGCCGCGCGCCGCGAATGGTGGCTTCGATCTTGGCGCGGCTGCGTATGATGCCTTCGTTCTTCAAAAGCCGCTCGACGTCGCGGGCGTTGTAGCGGGCGATCTTTTGCGGATCAAAGTCATGGAAAGCTTTGCGGAAGTTCTCGCGCTTGCGCAGGATTGTGATCCAGGACAGTCCGGCCTGAAAACCGTCCAGCACCAGCTTTTCGTACAGCGCGCGGGAGTCATGCTCCGGCACGCCCCATTCGGTGTCGTGATAGCTCTGGTACAGCGGGTCCTCGCCCGGCCACCAGCAGCGCGTCTTCAGCTTAGCCATGACGGCCTCGTTAGCGTCACCGGAATGGACGCGGCCGTGATGTCGCCCTGCGTTTCTTCCAGCCGGTCCAAACGCACCAGTGCAAAGGCGGTTTGGCCATGGCTGGACAGGATTTCCCCGATCTCGCTGCCGCCGCGTGTCACCGCGCCGGTGCCGGGCAAATCCATCTGGGCGGTGATCGTCAGGATGCGCTTGCGGGTTGTGGCGCGGTGTTTCATGCGCGACGTCAGTTCCTGGCCGATATAGCAGCCCTTGGTGAAGGACACGCCGCGCAGTTCTTCCAATCCGGCATCCAGCGCGAAGACTTTCTCAACGCCGAAGTCGGAGGCCTCCGGCACGCCCAGCGCCAGCCGCGCTTCGTGATAGGCGCGGGGGCCGGGCAGGTTGGCGGGCATCTCGGCGGTCGCGCCGATGCTGCGCAGGCCCAGCGCCGGCACGCGCGGATCCGCAAAGGTGACGGCGCGATCGGCATAGGATGTGGCGCGGTTCTCGGGATGGCCCCTCAGATTGCTGTAGACCGCCAGCGGGTCACGCGCTTCTATCTCGACCCGCGCCCGCAGCTTGTACATCTTCAGTTTCTTGAGCAGCGCGTCGCGCGAATCCTTCGCGCAATCGATCAGCAGCGCGCCGTCGCCTTCGGTCACGAAAAAATCGTAGAGGATTTTGCCCTGGGCGGAGAGCAGGGCGGTATACAGACCTGTGCCCGGCGCCAGCCCGCCCGCCACGTCATTGGTGACAAGGCCCTGCAGAAATTCCCGCGCCTCGGGGCCGGAAATTGCGAGTACAGCGCGGTCGTCGAGAAGTGCCGGTTCCATCCATCCCAGTTAATCCCCCTCGTCAAGATTGCCAAGGGCTGAAAGGCCGGGCTAACTGCCGGTCATGAGCACGAAAAATCCCCAGAATTTCGACCTCCTGATCCGCGGCGGCATAGTCGCCACCCCCAATGGAATCGCCGAGGGCGATGTGGGCGTCATCAACGGGCGCATCGCCGCCATCGGCGCGCTTGGAAACGCCAGGGCCGCCGAAGTGTTCGAGGCCAAGGGGCTGCATGTGCTGCCCGGCGTGATGGATACCCAGGTGCATTTCCGCGAGCCCGGCAACGCGCACAAGGAAGACCTGGCCACCGGCAGCCTTGCCGCGATTCTGGGCGGCGTCACCGCCGTGTTCGAAATGCCCAACACCGTGCCGCCGACCACCACGGTCGAAGCGGTGCAGGACAAGCTGGCGCGCGCCGCGGGGCGCATGCATTGCGACCATGCTTTTTATGCGGGCGCCGCGCCGCAGAACATCGCCGACCTGGCGATGCTGGAAAAGCTGCCGGGCGTTTGCGGCATCAAGGCGTTCCTGGGTTCGTCCACCGGCACGCTGCTGCTTAACAAGGAAGAAGATATTCTGGCGGCGCTGAAGTCGGGCACGCGCCGCGTCGCGGTCCATTCCGAAGACGAAGACCGCATGATCGAGCGCAAAGCTTTGGCCGAGCGCGGTCGCCCCCAGACCCATCCGGTGTGGCGCGATGCGGAATCGGCGCGCATGTCCACCGAAAGGGTGCTGCGCCTGGCGCGCGCCGCGGGCCGCCGCCTGCATGTCCTGCACATCACCACCGGCGATGAAATTCCGCTGCTGGCCGCCGCCAAGGATATTTCCACCGCCGAGACCACGCCGCAGCATCTGACCCTGTCGGCGCCGGAATGCTACGACCGGTTTGGCACCTATGCCCAAATGAACCCGCCCATTCGCGACGAGGCCCATCGCCTGGCGCTGTGGGAAGCGGTTCGCGACGGCGTGATCGACGTGATCGGTTCGGACCACGCGCCGCACACGCGCGAGGAAAAAGACAAGACCTATCCGGAATCACCCTCAGGCATGCCCGGCGTGCAGACGCTGGCGACCATCATGCTGGATCACGTCAACAAAGGTAACCTGACGCTGGAGCGCTTCATCGACCTGACCGCCTCGGGTCCGCAGCGCATTTTCGGCATCGCCGGCAAGGGCCGCATTGCGCTGGGCTATGACGCCGACTTCACCATTGTCGATATGGGTCTGACGCGCGAAATTCAGAACCAGTGGATCGCCTCCACCTGTGGCTGGACTCCGTTCGACGGCATGAAGACCAAGGGATGGCCGGTCGCCGCCATCCTGCGCGGACGCACCGTCATGCGCGACTTCGCCGCCACCGGCAAGGCCGATGGCAAGCCCGTGCGGTTCGTGGAAACCCTCGAGCCGGCATGACGATTCTGTACCTGGTCCTGTCCGGCATGGTGATGGGCCTGATCGCGGCGGCCCCCGTCGGACCGGTGAACCTGATCTGCATTCGGCGAACCTTCGCCTTTGGCACGGTCAACGGTTTCGCCTCCGGGCTGGGCGCGGCTCTGGGCGACGGCGTGTTCGCCGCCATTTCCGGGTTTGGCCTGACCTGGATCGCCCAGCTTATCGAAGGCTATTCCACCATCATCCAGTTGATTGGCGGCGCCATGATGGTGTGGTTCGGCTGGCGCTCTTTCGTGGCGCCCGCCGTTCCCCGCTGCCCGGAGACCGGGGAGGTGGACAAGAGCAACACCAAGCTGGGCCGGGCAATGCTGTCGACCTTCGCGCTGACCATCACCAATCCGGCCACGCTGCTGTTCTTCGGCGGCATGTTCGCCGGCCTTAGCGGGCTGGCGGGCGAGACGGGTGATTTTGGCGATGCCGGCTGGGTGGTTGCGGGCGTGGTCGGGGGGTCTGCTTTGTGGTGGCTGGTTCTGACCGCCCTGATCGGGCTCTTTCACACCCGGATCGACGAGGGGGCCATGCGGTTCATCAACCGCGGCTCTGGCCTCCTGGTTGGGGCTTTTGGCCTGGCCGTTCTGGTCCATCTGGCAGTCAAATTCGCCTGAACCCGCACATCGGTTAAGCAGGATGGCGGATTTCGGCGGCCCGCCAGGGTTTTCCATGGTTTCAGGCGCTTGGGCCTGGGGCCTGGAGCGGGGTAGTATGGCGGCGGAGCGGAGCACCCTGTTGTTTTCGGAGAGTGGAATGAAGCGGTTCTGGACTGTGTTTGCGGTTGCGCTGATGGCGGGCTGGACGGCGCCCGCCTTTGCGGCGGACGATGCGCTGAGCATCGAAGCCAACGAAAAATACCTGGCCGAGAACAAGCTCAAGAAGGGCGTGATTACCCGGCCCAGCGGTCTGCAGTTCCGCATCATCCAGAACGGTTATGGCAAGCGCCCGACCGCAGCGGATTCGGTGACGGTCTATTACACCGGAACGCTCCTCAACAAAGTCATCTTCGACGGCACCTCGCCGGGCCTGCCGGCCACCATGCAGCTTCGCAGCGTCATCCCCGGCTGGATCGAGGCGCTGCAGTTGATGCGCGAAGGTGACCGCTGGCTGCTGACCATTCCGCCGCATCTGGGCTATGGCGTGCGCGGCGCGGGCGACGGGCTGATCCCGCCCAACCAGACGCTGCTGTTCGACATTCGTCTGGTGAGGGTCACGACAGCGCCCAAGCGCGGCGAAAAGGGCTACATCCCCGATCCCAGCGAACGCCAAGACCAGTAAGTCGTGCTGCGCGACCTTTTTACCCGCATCTGGAACGCGCGGCATCTGGGCGGCGGCAAGCTGCGCATTGCCGTCGCGCTGGTGATGGTGGTCGCGGCCAGCGCGCTGTTCTGGACCAGCCGCGACTATACGGTGGTGGCGCCGGAATGGGACGGGCAGGTGCGCGGCATCGCCTACAGTCCCAGCCGGCTGTTCACCGCGCGCCAGACCAAGAATATTCCGATTGACCGTATCGACCGGGACCTGGCGCAGTTGTCCGAGCTTACCAGCCGCATCCGCACCTACACGGTGGATGGCGGCATGGACAAGGTGCCGGAGATCGCGCGGCGCTATCGCATGACCGTGTCGCTGGGCATCTGGATCAGCGCGGATCTGGAAAAGAACGAAAAGGAAATCGAACTGGGCATCCGCACGGTGCTGGCCAACCGCCGGACCATCGACCGGGTGATCGTCGGCAACGAGACGCAGTTGTTCGGCTATGTCTCGCCCGACCAGCTCAACACCTACATCCAGCGGGTCCGCGAGGCGCTGCCGGCCCGCATCAAGATTACCACCGCCGAACCCTGGTCCACCTGGATGCTGACGCCGGAGATCGGCGAGCATGTGGACGTGATCTTCGTCCATCTGCTGCCCTATTGGGAAAATGTCGACATCACAGGCGCGCTGAAGTCGACCGAGAATTTCTACAATCACATCCAGGGCGAATTTCCCGACAAGCAGGTTGTGGTGGGTGAGGCGGGCTGGCCGTCGGAGGGACGCACGCGCGGCCGCGCCGAGGCGACCGCCGCCAATGAAGGCTATTTCCTGCGCGGCTTCGTGCAGTTCGCGCAGGAAAAGGGCTGGGACTATTATCTGTTCGAAGCCTATGACCAGCCGTGGAAGAACCAGGGCGAAGGCGCGGTGGGCGCCTATTGGGGCCTGTTCGACGCCAGCGGCAATCCCAAATTCGCCTTTACCGGACTGCTGCGCACATTCCCCGAATGGCGCAGCTATGCCCTCATGGCGTCGGTCATCAGCTTGCTGCTGGGCCTCCTGGTGCTGGGCCGCATGCCGCGGGTGCGCCAGACCGGCTATCTGATGATGGGGGGCATGGTGGTGCTGGTGTCCACCGGCTTGCTGGCGCTGGTGGACGCGACGGCGCTGGAATATGTCGAGCCTGCAGACGTCATCGCGATGATCGCCATGTCGCCGCTGGTGCTGCTGGCCTGCGCGGTGATCCTGACCGAGACGACGGAACTGTCCGCCAGCCTGTGGCGGGTGGAACGGCGCGAGATGAAGCTGGCGATTCCGGAAAAATCGCCCCGCGTTTCCATCCATGTGCCCACCTATAATGAGCCGCCGCAGATGGTGATCGAGACGCTGAACGCGCTCGCACGGCTGGATTACGACAATTACGAAGTCATCATTCTCGACAACAACACGCCGGACCGCGAAACCTGGGAGCCGGTGGAAGCCCATTGCCGCATGTTGGGGCCTCATTTCCGTTTCTTCCATTTCGAGCAGTTGAAAGGCTTCAAGGGCGGTGCGCTGAATCGCGCCCTGGCGCTGACCGACCCCAAGGCGGTTTATATCGCGGTGATCGACAGCGACTATCAGGTTCAGCCCTTTTGGCTGCGCCGGGTTATTCCCTATTTCGCGTCACCGTCCATCGCGCTGGTGCAGGGGCCGCAGGACTACCGCGATGCGCGTGAGAACCGATTCAAGGCCATGGCCTATGAGGAATATCGCGGTTTCTTCCATATCGGCATGGTTGAACGAAACGAACACAATGCCATCATCCAGCACGGCACCATGACCATCGTGCGCAAGGACGCACTGGAGGAAGTCGATGGCTGGAGCGAGTGGTGCATAACCGAAGACACCGAGCTGGGTCTCAAGCTGTTCGAGGCCGGTTACGAGGCGGCCTATATTCCGCAGAGCATGGGTTCGGGGCTGATGCCCGATACGCTGGAAGCCTTCATGTCGCAGCGCTATCGCTGGGTCTATGGCGCCATGCAGATCATGAAGCGTCATGCGCGCGAGATTTTCGTGGGCGGTTCGGCCCTGTCGCTGACCCAGCGCTATCACTTTCTGTCGGGCTGGCTGCCCTGGATTTCCGACGGGCTGGGCATGGTCGTCACGCTGATGGCGCTGGTCTGGACGCTGCTGATGTGGACGCTGCCCAGCTACATCGATGTGCCGATGCCGGCGCTGTCGGCCGCCGCCATGGCGCTGTTCGCCACCAAGCTGATCAAGACGCTGATGCTCTATCCGCCCAAGGTGGGCTCGGGCTTCAAGGGCGCGGTGGTGGCGTCGGTGGCGGGGCTGTCGCTGACCCATTCGGTGGGCAAGGCGGTTTGGACGGGACTTTTCACATCCGGCAAGCCGTTCCTGCGCACGCCCAAATGCGCCGACTCCGCCAGCTTTACCCAGGTGCTGCGCGTGGTGTGGCAGGAAGCGCTGCTCTGCGCGCTGTTGATCATGGCGATGATTTCCATGGCGTTCGACCGGGGCTTCCAGGATCCGGCTGTGACCATGTGGATGGTGATGCTGGGGGTGCAAAGCCTGCCGTATGTCGCCACCATGATCACCGCCAAGGTCAGCGCCCAGTCCAACGCCCGGGCCGACAGCGCCCCGGCGGACAAGCCCTTGCTGTCCCAGGCGGCGTGACACTGGCAACGGGCGCAATCATCCCTATATTAGGCGCTGGCTTGTGAGGTTGCCGCGGTGCTGAAGATTTTGGCTGTCCTTTTCGTAATGTACTGGCTGCCGACGCTGATTGCGCTGGTCCGGCGCAGCCCCGCGGCGAAGGGCGTGGCGGTCGTCAACTTCTTCCTCGGCTGGACCATCGTGGGCTGGGTCGTGGCGCTGTTGATGGCGCTGGCGTCCTTCCCGCCGCCGCGCGAGCGCGTGACCATCTATGTCGATGGCCGCAAGACCGAAGCGGAAATCATCCGCTAGGCGCAGCGCCGAGGCGGATAGGCAGCGGG
>Ga0222713_10007730_pt1 | contig 10016 bp, 6 predicted proteins | sample C33_649DmetaG_FD_165061 | JGI IMG/M metagenome (GOLD analysis project Ga0222713, IMG submission 165061) | Estuarine water microbial communities from San Francisco Bay, California, United States - C33_649D | ecosystem: Environmental > Aquatic > Marine > Unclassified | place: USA: California... | reverse complement strand
TGATTCGTGTTAAAAAAAATGGCGGTACTATTATGACAGATACTAGGACTGTCTATTTTGGTGGTAGTTATCAAAGTTATTATTGGGATTGGGCAGCGACATGGGCAGGAGATATAGCACAGAATGATTATTTTGAAGTAGAAATAGCAGCACAACAAATTGGTGTAATCATATTCCCATACACAAATCCATACATTGATACCTTACTTATATGTTTAGATGCTAACCTTATAATAGGTAATACTGTACCTGTTGCCGTAGATTTAACAGAAGGCGACACAATGAAGATAGGCTATACCTTGCCAAAGTCTATGAAACAAAGGGATTTCTTGAAAAGCATTATTACAATGCATAACCTGTATATCCTACAAGATAAATTACAAGACAACGTATTAGAAATTATACCATACCCATTATTTTATAAAGCATATAAAGATGAGGCAGTAGATTGGACATCTAAACTAGATGTGAGCCAAGATGTTGTTATTTTACCAACAAGCGAAATAACTGCCAAAGAATATAGAATACAATTTGATGAGGATTCGGATTATTGGAGTGGATTTTATAAGGCGAAGTATAACGAAGGGTATGGGGAAAGCAGGGTAACACTAGACAACGACTTTGAGTTAGATACTAAAACATTGAAGGTTATATTCGGCACTCCTATTATGCGTGAGGAAGTACAGGGTAGAATCATGTTGCATTTATACAAGGTAGAAAATGGTGTGAAGGTTAAAGATAACTTCAAGCCAAGAATAGCATATTGGAAACCCGAAGTACAATGTCCAACGATGTGGACAATGTCTTTTCAAGCGGGAACGGCATCATATTCAGCCTATCCATACGCGGGGCATTTGAACGACCCGATAGACCCTGTGGCTGATTTATTGTTCGGTACCCCGAAGGAAGTATATTTTAGTATATCGGTATATCCAGGAGCAAATTTGTATGGTGCTTATTATGAACCACTTATATCATTGATTGGGGATAAGGATAGTCGTGTGCTTCAAGGTAATTTCTATCTCACTCCACAGGATATTATGGATTTAGATTTTAGGAAGATAGTGAAAGTAGGGAAACATTATTATCAGTTACAGAAGGTTGATAGGTTTAATCCAATAGCCAATACAACTTCTAATGTATCTTTATTCAAGATACTGAAAGATTTGCAACCGACTGATTATGATTTCATCTTACTAGAAACAGACTTCTATATGTTACAAGAAAACGGAATTAGTAGATTTTATATTTAAAGATATGGCAGATAAAAGGATAAGTCAGTTAGTAGAAAGGGTAACATTATTGAACAATGATGTATTCCCTATCGTTGCATCGGGGGCAACTACAACTAACAAAGTAACATTACAGACTATTGATGATTACTTACAAACCAATTTGGACTTCGGTGTTACATCAGTAGCCATGACAGTACCAACAGGGTTGAGTGTAACAGGTACTCCTATTACATCAACAGGTACGTTTGTAGTTACATTTACGGCAGGTTATTCTATTCCTACAAATGCCAAACAAACACAATGGGATACGGCATATAGCAATAGAATTGTTAGTGTTACTGCTCCTATCACTTTCGCTAGTAATGTACTAGGTATAACACAATCAGGTGCTGCTAGTGATGGCTATTTAAGTTCTACTGATTGGAATACATTCAATAACAAACAGGCAGCATTAACATTCGGCAACCTAACAGAAGCCACAAGTTCTGTTCTAACTATAACAGGTGGAACAGGAGCAGTCATTGGTGCAGGTACTTCGATTGAAGTAAAACAAGCATCAGGTTCACAAGATGGTTTCCTTGATTCTGCTGATTGGACTACTTTCAATAACAAACAGAACGCATTGAGTGGTACAGGTATTGTGAAAAGTACAGGTGGTACTATCACATACTTAACAGATAATACAAGTAATTGGGATTCAGCATATAACGATAAAATAAATAGTGCATCCGTAACAGGTACAACTACTAAAACACTTACACTTACACAACAAGATGGTGGAACTATAACAACTACATGGACTGACCTAGATACAGGTACTGTCACTTCGGTTGGTGTTTCTATGCCATCTGCATTTAGTGTAGCCAATAGTCCTATCACTTCTAGTGGCACGATAGCCATAACAGGAGCAGGTACTACGGCACAATACATTGATGGAACAGGTGCTTTACAAACCTTCCCTAATATTATTTCACAGGCTACTAATTTAGTAACAGAAGTATATAATAATTCAGGTGCGACATTAAGTAAAGGTACTGTCGTTTATATAACAGGCGGTCAAGGTAACCTACCTACTATTAGCAAGGCATTAGCGACAGGAGATTCAACTTCTGCTCAAACGTATGGTGTTGTTCAAACGGATATTACCAATATGAACAATGGCTATGTGGTAGTGGCAGGTAGATTAATTGATTTAGATACACAAGCATACGCAAACGGAACGCAACTTTATTTAAGTAGCACAACGGCAGGTGCTTGGACAAGCACAAAACAATATGCTCCTGACCATTTAGTGTATGTAGGTATTGTTGTTCGTTCACATCCAACGCAAGGAGTTGTTGAAATTAAGATACAAAACGGCTATGAAATGGATGAGTTACACGATGTGTCTGCTCAAAATCCTAACAATAACGACATACTTCAATATAAAACTGCAACAGGACTATGGACTAAAACGGCAGGAACTACAACTAATATAGCAGAAGGCACAAACTTATACTATACAGATGATAGGGCGAGAGCCGCATTTAGCGAATCAGTTACAGGATTGGATTATAATAGTTCAACAGGTGTACTATCAACTACAACAGGATATGCTATTCCAACTACTGCTAGTCAAACAAATTGGGATGCGGCTTATAATGACAAGATAAATAGTGCTGCGGTTACAGGAACTACAACCAAGACATTGACATTGAACCAACAAGATGGCGGTACAATTACTGCTAGTTGGACAGACATAAATACTGATGCAGTTACTTCTGTGTTCGGAAGGACAGGTGCGGTAGTGGCAACAGAAGGCGATTACACATTGACACAACTTGGAGATGTAACTATAACAACTCCTACAAATGGTCAATTCTTAAAGTACGATGGTACTAGTTGGATTAACGCAGCAGCAGGTACGGTTACTTCAGTAGCATTGGCTACAGGTACAACAGGTACAGATGTAGGTGTTACAGGCAGTCCGATTACAGGAGCAGGTACAATTACCTTGAATATCCCTGTTGCTTCGGCTACAAATACAGGTAAGTTAAGTAGTACTGATTGGAGTACTTTTAATGGTAAGCAAGCAGCATTAAATGGTACAGGTTTCGTAAAGATTAGCGGTACAACAATTAGTTATGATAACAATAGTTATGTAGATACTACAAATCCGCAATATATAAGCGGTTATAAAACATTCTATGATGGTATATCTGTACAGCCGACAGGTGCATTGACTAATGTAATTAATTTTACTGCATCAATGAATCCAACAAATGCTAATCCTGTTGGTGCTAATTTTGGTTTTTCATGGATAGCAAATGCAAATAACCAAACATTTTCAGGTGTATATATAAGTGCTGCAAGTCCTAGTAATCCTAGCGGTTATACAGGATTGACTACTTATGCATTACAAACAAGTGGTAATGTAAAAATAGGTGGAACACTACAAGCAACAGGTAATATTACAGGTGCAAATCTTAGTGGTACAAACACAGGTGACCAAACACTAGCAGGATTAGGCGGTGTACCTACAAGCAGGACATTAACAATTAATGGTACTGCTTATGATTTAAGTGCTGATAGAAGTTGGACAATAGCAGCAGGTGTAACCTCATTCAATACAAGAACAGGTGCAATTACTTTGACAAAAGGTGATGTACAAAATGCAGTAACAAGTGCAGCAGGTGACCCACCAACAGATGCTAATACATTTTACTATGGTGTATTGTACAACTATTATGGTAGTGCATCAATTACTAATTCTCCTGAAAATAGTTATGGTGCATTATATGCATTAGGTGGTGATACAGGTTCAGGTGCTTTAAGTACTCAGATATTTGTTGGTATTAATCATGCAGCAACAAGTGGTCGTACTAGAGATATGTATTTTAGAAGTAGTAACAATCTTGGTTATGAGAATGCATGGAGAAAAGTATGGGATAGTACTAACTTGACTAATTTGAACCAATTAACTAATGGTCCTGGTTATATAACAAGTTACACAGAAACAGATACACTCGCTAGTGTTACAGGTAGAGGTGCTACAACAAGTACAAGAAGTACATTCGTTGAAATAGGTGTAACTAGAGCAGGTAGTGATACGATTGGTGATGGTCCTTGGTTTAGATGGACAAATGTTGCAGAAACTAGGCAAATGCTTACTCAATTAAATGCAAGTAATGGATTAACTTGGTGGGGATTTAATGGAAGTGATTGGATTAAAAGAATGAGTCTAGACCAAGGTACTGACACAATGCTAACTTTGAGTAGTGTTGGTAATAATCCAAGAATTAAGTTTGAACAAGCAGGTGTTATCAATAGAGGTGCTACAAGCCATGAAATGTATATTGGAGAAGATGTAGATACAGGTGGATTTAATATTAGAGGTAGTGGATTAGTTAGCATTGGTGGAGATATACACATGGCATTAAGCAGAAAGATTAGAGTTCAAAACCCCTCAATGATGATTGATGGTTTAACTCCTTCTTATTTTGGATATAGTACAGGATATGGGGTATTGATAGTAGGACATACAGGTAATAATAATAGAACATTATCGTTTGGTGTTGATGTGAGTGGTAACCCAAGTGGATCATTTACAGGTCATGGAAATGAATATTTATGGCGACCTGCGGCAAGTTTTATTACACCTAATCCTAGTAATAATGGCTACTATACATTATTATCATGGAATAGTAGTGCTCAAATGACATTCAATAATGCTGCAACTTTTAATAGTACTATATATGCAGCAAGTTTAGTCTATTCAGGAAGTGATAGAAATTATTTCGGTAGAGGTTTTATTAGATTAACTAATGAAACCAATAATGCAAATGTTCTTGATATAAATGTTGGAACATCAAATACAACAATTAATGGTAATTATTATGGTGGTGGTTCTGATAATTCAATAACAATTGGAACATATGCATACAATGCCAATCAATTAAGATTAAATACTAATGGTCGTGTAGGTGTTAGAACAACAGGACCTGATTACACTTTCCATGTAGGTGGATATATGTATAATGAGGGTGGTCTTGTTAATGGAGATAATACCATGGACAAAGATTTAGGTTCTAAATCATTTCCTGATGGAGTATCAAATCAAGCAGTAGATATTTTATTTGGAGATATTGCACTAGGTGGTTTTGTAGAAGTAACTATTTCAGGTACATATTCTTATGCTTCTGCGGCAGGTGGTATCACAAAATGTTTTGGTATATTAACAAATCCCGGAGGTTCAATTTATACTAATGAAACTTTTGTAAGAGAATCATTGGGTACTATTCGTGGTCATTTTGCTATTGGAGATTTTCAATGGAGTGCATCAAAAGGTTATTTTATACCAATTTCACATATACATTCAAGCGGTAACCCTGTATATGTTAGAATTAGATGTTTCTCAAATCAAGGTAAGGCTAGGGCAATGTTTGATTCATCAAGTTTAGGTAATATATATACCTTAACTGCATTAGGTACTAACAATGTTTATTTTATAAATAACACAGGATTTGGAGGTAAAATTAATCCAAGTTATGCAATACATTCCGCAGGTACTATCTATTCAGATGCAGATGTTGTAGCATATTCTGATATGCGAGTGAAAGAAAACATTAGACCAATTGATAACGTAATTGATAGAATTACAAATTCAAGAGGTGTAGTATATGATAGGATAGATATTGAATCTAAAAACAATATTGGTTTTATAGCACAAGAATTGGAAACTACATTCCCTGAACTTGTTGAAACAACAGAAGATGGGTTGAAAGGTGTTAAGTATCAGAATGCGGTTGCCGTTTTGTTTGAGGCAGTCAAAATGCAACAGAAACAAATTGAAGAACTTAAAAATTTAGTCAATGCCATTGCCAAGTAGTGGACAAATGAGTGTTGCAGATATAGCAGCAAATCAAGGTGCTAATTCTGTTGGTGTGGTTACTCCATACTCAATGTTTCAATTGTCAATGTTGACAGGTAAAAACTTTGTATGGGATGGCATACCTGTTTACTATGAAATGGCAGTTAGTTCATTTTATGGATGGGCAGGTTACGGATACAAATATGGAAGTCCTGCTATATTGCATGATTTTGGTTTGAGTTCAAGATTCCCTACTAATTCTAGTAGTATTATAGATACAAGCGGTAATGGAAGAACAGGTACTTTTGTAACAGGTACAGGAAATGGTAGTGCAGTTAATGTTACAGGTTATACATCATCTTATGTTGCAAGATTAGCAACTGCACATAGTGGTCAGTATTCTGTAAGATTAGAAGATACTGCAAAGTATGGTGGTACTGCCTCTTTCACATGGGTAGCATGGTTTAGAAACACAAGTTTTGACACAAGTTACAATGGCATCATTGCTTGTGAAGGTAGAAGTGGTTCTGCTCCTATTGGTCAAACTTTGTATATATCAAATGCTAGTGGCACATTTATTCAATATGAAAGATGGAATGGTACAAGTGGTAGTGGTACAGGAATGGGTATAACATTTGGAAGTGGAGGTGTACCTGCTTATGTAAGTGGTAAATGGTATATGATAGCAGTTAGATATAATGGAAGCACAGCAAATATGCATTTATATGTAGATGGTAACAGATATTCAAATAGTTTGAGTACAAGTATTAGTGTATCAACAAGTGCAAGTTGGAGTTGTTTCGCAGGATTGAGATACAATCAATGGATGACAGGTCAACTCGGATATGTTGCTTGTTACTCATCAGACATAGGGCAAAGTGGAGTAGATGAAATTAATTACTATTCAAGATTTAGATATGACTTTTAAATTAAATATAAGACAGATTATGGTTGCACTTTTTTGGTGCATATTCTTTACCTTGCTTATCGTTATAAAGCAAATAAGCAGTCAATATGTAGCAATACAACACACGCAGCCTGTATATTTTAATATGTCGGACTCAGTATGGACAAACTTTCACCCTGAAAAATAAATAAAATGAAAAAAATAGAAGCAACGCCAATATGGCACAATGGACAAATGAAAAATGCTGAATACCTTGATGTTAGAATTACAAACATTATACTAGGTTCATCTGCATCATTTAACTTTTCTTTGTATACTAAACAAGAAACAATACTAGAAGAAGGTATTGGGCAAGGAGAAATATTGATTAGTGGAGCATTGGAAATGAATGGACAAGAGTATGCTAATTGGGGTAGTGATGATGACTATGTGTGGATATGGTCAGCAGACAAGTTGAATTTAACACTCGTACCAAATAATTAATAACAATAAAACCAAATCAAAATGCAAGTAACATTTAACGAAGAACAAATCAAGATGCTTCAAAATTGGGCAAGTGAAATTCCAACAAAGTATGGTATGGACTTTCTTAATTTTTTAGGTAAAGCAGTTCAAGACCAAAACCCCCCACCTGCCGAGGAAATTAAGGCAGAAGAATAATGGCAGAAAATAGTTTAATACTTGATGTTGATGTAAAACCACTAAAATCACAACTTAAAGAAGCGACTGTTTCATTACAGGCTGCTAGACAAAAGTTTGGTGAGTTTAGCGAGGAAGCAATACAGGCTGCCAATAAGGTTGCTGCTATCAAAGATGAGATAGAAGCAGCAGGTGAACAGGCTGCATTGTTTGACCCAGGAAAGCGATTTCAAGCATTGACTACGGCAGCGAGTACGGCTGCGGCAGGTATATCAGCGGTATCGGGTGCTATGGCATTGTTTGGCGAACAGAATGAAGATGTAGCCAAAACTTTGCAGAAGGTACAGGGTGCTATGGCATTATCACAAGGTCTATCTCAATTAAAAGATATTGGGAAGGTCGGTGAACAACTTAAAATTTCTTTCAAAGGCTTGACCGCAGGTGCGAATTCCTTTAAGAAAGCACTTATCTCTACGGGGATAGGTGCATTAGTTGTTGCCGTTGGGTTATTAGTAGCCTATTGGGATGATATCAAGGCAGCCGTTGGCGGTGTAAGTAAGGAACAGAAAAAATTAAATGAAAGTTCCAAAGAAAATCTAAAAACACAGGAAGATAAGTTAGATGCGATAGATGGGCAATCTAATCAACTGAAACTGCAAGGTAAAAGTGAAAAAGATATACTCAATCTAAAAATAAAACAAAGTGATGAGGCGATAAAGGCTGCCGAAGTGAATCTTGCAAACTCAAAAGCAACAAAAGATGCACAGGTAAAAGCAGCACAGAGGAATAAAGAAATATTACAGGGTATTATAACATTTCTGTCAGCACCATTGGTTGCCGTATTGGCGATGATTGACCAAGTTGGTAAAGCATTAGGCAAAAACTTTGGACTAGCAGAAGGCTTTACAGGTGGACTAGCGAAAATGGTGTTTGACCCAGAGGAAACTGCCAAAGATGGGGATGCTACTATCAAGGAAGCAGAAGATACTCTGAACAAATTGAAAGAAAAAAGAGCAGGTTATCAAATTGCAGTACAAGGTATAGACAAAGCAGCAGCAGATAAGGCAAAAGGTGAGAAAGAAAAACAAGATGCCAAAGAATTAGAGGCTCAAAAAATACTTCAAGAAGCAAAAAATAAACTACTTGATAAACAAAAACAAGAGGAAGCAGCCATAGAGGAAGCCTATAAAGAGAAATTTAAGAAACTGAAAGAGGCAGGTATCAAAGATGATGGTAGTTTAGAGGCTGCTAAGCAAAAAGAATTGGCTGATATTAGAGAAAAATATGCGAAAGAGGAAGCAGATAAGCAATTAGCATTTGATAAAGAGATAAATAAGGCTAGAACAGAGGCTCGTTTGTCTGCAATTAAAGATGAAAACGAAAGAGCAAAGCAAGAATTGTTGGCTAACTATCAATCACAATATGCAGATATAGATGCTAACGAAAAATTTACTGCTGAACAGAAACTAGCACTAAAAAAAGCCTTACAAGAAAAGGAAAACGCAGAATTAGATAATCTTGAAAATCAAAGGAAAGCACAGAAGTTCAATCAAGATGTGGCTGACCTAGATTATCAAATGAAACAATCCGAAATTCAGTTTGGAATACAAAAACAATTAGCAGATAAGAAGTTAGCACTAGCCAAAACGGAGTTTGAAAATGGTAGAATGACTCAAACAGAGTACACTAATTTCTTACGAGCCAACGCAGAAGAACAAAAAAAGATAGATGAGGCTAGTGTACAGGCTAAAATGCAGGTTGCTCAACAGGTCGCAGGTATTTTAAGTTCAATGTCTGACCTAGCAGGTAAAGATACGGCAGCAGGTAAAGGTTTGGCGATTGCCGCTGCCACAATTAACACATATACAGGTGCGACACAGGCTTTGAATAGCAAAGTTCCCGCTCCTGAACCATTGGCGACTATCATTCGTATAGCACAAGCAGGTGTTATTATCGCTAGTGGTATAAAATCTATACGCGAAATAGCCAAAACAAAAGTTCCAAGCGGTGGTGGAGCATCTGCACCGAGTGTAAGCATGGGTGCACCTGCAACGGCATCAGCAGTTCCCACTTTGGGGAGTAGTCCTGTAACGGCGATAGCCAATGTAATGCAAAATCAAAAGCCAATTAGGGCATTTGTAGTAGAAAGTGAGGTAACAGGTACACAAAGAAGGGTGGCTGATATTGAACGTAGGGCAGGATTTTAATATTTATAACTATGAAAGTGAAATTACCATTATATAAAATGCTAATCGCCGATGATATTGATGGCGAGGAAGAAGTTGATTATGTAGCATTGGTTGAATATCCTGCTATCCAGAGGAATTTTTTGGCATTTAACGAAGATACAGATGAGTTTGAAAGTTATGCTGACTACCCTGATGGA
>Ga0222713_10007728_pt1 | contig 10018 bp, 4 predicted proteins | sample C33_649DmetaG_FD_165061 | JGI IMG/M metagenome (GOLD analysis project Ga0222713, IMG submission 165061) | Estuarine water microbial communities from San Francisco Bay, California, United States - C33_649D | ecosystem: Environmental > Aquatic > Marine > Unclassified | place: USA: California... | reverse complement strand
CATAAACTGTAGCTTTTTCTTTTGCTGCTTTTTCAACTTCAGCTCTTTGTTCTTTGGTAGGATTAGCAGGCATATAGTTAGATAAATAATCTGCTTTGAATGTTTGATAAGCTGCTACACGAGAAGCTAATTCAAAGGTAGCCATCCAACTATCAAAGAAGTTTGTTATACCTTCATTAGTTTTAACTATTTGGTTTTTACCTAATGTTTTATGTAATTGTTGAATCTGATTAGCTACAGTTAAACCTTGTACAACAGAGATCATACCGCCATTTTCTAGATAGTCTAACATATCTTGTGCATACTTATCAGTCTTGGCCATCTCTCTAATTTTATCAATATTACCTTTTACATATGCAGTTGCTATCTTACCTGTTTTAAACATACCTCCAGCTACTACTTGCTGTGCAATTCTATTCATATATGAGAAAGTATCTCTGATGCCCATATCTGCAGTAATAACATATGCGTTAGTTAAAGCGTCTCGAACAAAGTTTAACACTGGGAAAGCAGGGTTGAACCTAGTATGAGTCTGACCTAGTGCGCTTGTAGCTACGTTTAATATATCTAATAATGGATGAGCATCTTGATATGTTCGTCTGATAGCTTCTAATTCATTAGGGTTTTCTATCTCCATAACAAAGATGTCACCATTTTCTGCATAATGTAAGATACGATTCTTTTTGTTTAATAGTTTTTCTATTTCTTGATTACCAATATACTTATCATTAAATGAGAATGGATTAGCTTTATTAAGAATTTTACCTTTTAATAATCCTTGATCTATTCCATTAAATATAGCTTGTGTAAGTTCTTTACGTCCAGCCCTTGCTGCTGAAACTGCGGCATCAACCATAACTTGCATTACTGGGTTATCTGCCTCTGTTTTACGTCCTTCAAAGCTATCTTCAACTTGTCGTAATTCACCAGACATTCTTTCACCAGTAAATTCTAGTTCAGCTGCAACGTCATCTTTAGTTTGTAATCTACCTTTGTATGGTACATAGTCTTGCCAGTCATATAGTTTAATAATGTTCTGTGCACCTTTAGGGGTATAGTGTCCTTCTTGATTTAACTTCATAGTCCTAGCTTGAACTTCTTTCATAGTCTCTCTAATTTTATCTATTAGCTTTCTATCTTTGTCGTTGTTATATGAATTAATAATATTATTAACTTCAGTCGGAGACAGAGTAGATACACTATATTCTTCATTAGCTGGGTCTATTGATTTATAACCTGCAGGACTAAATCCTTTAGGGTCAACAGTTTTTTTACCATTGAATGTAAATGTGTCATCTGTAAGTTTATCTAGTATTGCTCTATATTGAGCTATAGTAGCATCGTCCAAGTTTTGATTGCTAGCAGTATCTTCAAAGATACGTCTACGGAATTCAGCAGGGCTAATATTCTTGCCGGGATTAGCTGGATCAGGTATAAACTGTTCTTCACTTAGTGGTACGTTTTTAATATACTTAATCTTGCGACGCTCTGGTTCATGAAGTGCCATTAGATATGTATGTAACTTAGCTAGAGCCTTTTTACTATCTATTCCTGATTGTTTTATATATTCAGCAATAGAGGTTCTATAATTATCAAGAGGTTCTTTTAGATATTCTTTAAATCTGAAATCTGCTTCACCAAATGCAGTGGTAATCTTATCAAATATATTATTAAATTGAGGTCCTATTGTTTTAAGTAGCCCAGCTTTTTCTAAATCATCTTGCCATTTCTTAATTGCATATCTTGAGTTCTGGAAGTTTGTTACTAAAAAATCTATAGACTTCTGACCACTACCAAATATTCTTTTTAATGTATTAAAGCTTCGTCCAAAAAAGCCTCTTTGTACATAGTCATCTCGTTCTACACGGCTAATCAGTTCATCAACAGATTTATCAGCTTTGTCTTCTGCTTTCTTAGGCGCATAGGAAATGTCCATCGCACGCATATCCATACTAGGAGGGGCATACCGGTTGTCTTGTAATATGTTTTCAACTGTTTGAATAGCATCTTTTAATACTGTACCTTCATATGGTGTAAAGCCTAGCGTTTGAGCTATTGATCTAGCTATATCACGTATAACTTGTATAAACTTAGCACCTGGTCTTGGTTTAATTTCAGCCAAAGCTTTTTGAAATTCACGGTTAGAAAATGCTTCTGCAACAAACTCTTTTAGGTTACCTATCTCAAACTGATTACCTGGTGGTAACTCTTTTATCACATGTTTATAGATACGCTCTAATCTATCAAGACCTAATTGTTGTGAAGATGCTAGTCTAGCTCTATTATCTATGACATGGTCCATCGTTGCGTGCATTGTTTCATGCACCATGATTTCACCAAGATGTCTACCTTTAATATTATCTAAGTCTACTATGATAGTACCAGACGCAGGATCAAATGCTGCCGGTCTACCTTCTGCTACTGTGCCAAATACTACCTTAGTTTCATTCTTAGTAACTCGTTTTGTTTTAGGGTCAGTAAATAGTCTACCTACAAATTTACTTAATTGTTCAGCTACAGTTTCATATTTAAATGTTCTGTTAAACTCATTAGCACTAGCAATATCTTTTAATATCTGTGATAAAGTTTTACCTTCTTTTATAGCATTAATAACATTATTATTAATTCTTACTCTAACTCTATTAAACTGACGCATTCTCTCAGCCATAGACATTATAGCGCCTTTGCCTTTACTTATCTTTTTGATAAATTCTTCATCAGCTTTTGCTTCTAAAAAGTTTTCTACTTCTTTTATATCTTGGTTTTCTTGTCTTAGTTTTTGTTCTGATACAACTTTACCACTAGCTCTATCTAATCTAGCTACAAGTCCACGTCCAATATAGTTTTGATATTTAGTATCAACCATTGATTGTTCTTCTGGAGTTAACTTGTCAAAGAATTTTTGTCTTCTATCTCTACGTTTTATTAGTTCATTAGTAGGCTTTTTAGTATTGATGTGTTTAACTTGTATTGCACTAACTTCTTCTGGAGTCATAAACTGTAAAGGATTGTAGATAGAGTATTCGCCTTCTTGTAATCCTTTCTCTTGAGCAATAGCTTGTATTTCATTATCAATAGCTTCTGTGTTTGAGTTTGCAATTTCATCCTGTGCTTGTTCAAATGCTAAGTCATCAATAGCTAATTGTTTTAATTTTGCAGGGTCTTGTGTTCTTTCTATAGGCGCTTTCTCTGAATAGATAGTACCTGCTTTCACAAAGTCATCATCTAATTCAGCTGGTAGTTCTTGTAGTGCAGGGTTTTCTTTTACTTTTGTATTAAATGTATTTCGTCTTTGTTCTAAGTCTGCCTCTTCTAGTTTACCTGTATATCTATCTGAACCTGTATCAGTCACTGACTTACGATATTGTGCTGCTAATTTAGAGTATACTTTAGGGTCTTGTTTTATTTCATCTAACTGTGTCTTATCTATTTTAGCTTCTAAGAATTGCTTGATCTCACTTGGTTTAGTAAAGTCAAACTTCTTACCTTTCTTAGGTGCATCATAGAGCGTTAATTCTGTAAGAACATTTTGTAGTGTTGTACCTTTAAGCTGTTTCTTAGGTACTAATGCATAGTAGGTAGGGCCATCTTCAGCCTCTTGGAATTGTTCTACTGTATGAGTCTCTGCAAGACTCTTATTTTTATTCTGGAATTGTTTAACTTTATTTTGATTGGTGTCTGTAAATATAGAGTTTTGTAGAGAGGCCCTATCAAGAACCTCTTTCTCTACTTTTTCTTCACCTAATGTAGCGTTACGTTTTGCTTCTCGTTCAGTAAGTTGTCCAGTAGCATCTCCAGTGCTAACCACTGGAACTCCGTCAACTTTGCTAGATTCTTCGGTAACGGCAGGTTCTGTCCCGACGCCAGATAATTTAGCGCTTCTTCTACTTCTTTGTCTGTTAGATCTAGCATTATTTTCTCCTTGTAATAGTATAGCACCTATTCCTATTAGAGGGTTAGAACTGGTATCAGCTGGCTGTTGTATTATTGTTTCTGCAGTTTTTTCAGTTTTTTCCTCAGGAGTAGGCGTTGTTGGAGGTAATATTTGCGACTCGGCCGGTGTTTGTGGTTCAGGGTCAGTATTTGTAGGGCTTGTTGCTGGGTCTTCTGCTGTAAGATTAGTCATAGATTGGGATACTAAGTTAGTAGTACCACCCATAACACCACCAGATAACAATCCAGTTGCAGCTGCTTCAGCAACACCTTCCATAGGGTCTTTACCTAAAGCAACGTTTTGTAACATTTGTTCTTGGAATGATTGAGGTAATTCTTCAAGTGCACCTTCAGCTAAGGCACCTTTTGCAGCTTGAACTAATATACTTCTTTTAACAGCTTCACTAGTACCACCAGCAGTCAATGTTTCAATATCAGCAATACCTAGTTTCTGAGCCATTCGACCACCAAATAAACCTAGTGCCGAAGTTAATCCACCTGATACTGTAGCTAGACCTGCCTGTTTAGGTGATAGATAACCATCTTCAGTTTGCTTTCTAATATCTTCTGCTTGTGCACCTGCAGCTACTACACCTTCACCTACCGCACCAGCTACTAATGGAGATAGAGTTTTACCTGCTTTTGCAGCTAGAGCAATACCACCTCGTGCTATACCTGCACCACCTAACATAGAAGGTATAGATTCAACGACAGTATTTAATAATGCAGCTGGGTTATCTATTAAAGCTTTTGCTGTGCCAGTAAATCCTTTAGCTTCTTGTACAGCTTGTTCTTGTGCTAATTGTTCAGGGGTTTTAAGTTCTTGTAGTTTTTCACTTAGATCTTGAGTAGTACCCCCAAAGACATTTTTCTCAATAGCTTCATTAACTTTACCTACAACACCAAAGGTAGGAATATCTAAAATACCAACCGCTGCTTCTTTAGCGCCAATAATACCTTGTCCAAGACCAATTAATGGGTCTGCTAAATATCTTCTTATTGCGCTTGATTTATCTTGTTGAGGTTGTTGAGTGGTTAGACCTAATTCTTCAGGAGTATATTCTCTTTGTTCTAATTTTGGTTGTTCAGTAGGCAGGCCTAACTCTTCGGGGGTATATTCCCTATTTTCTAAATTAAACTGTTGAGTAGGTAACCCTAACTCTTCGGGGGTATATTCCCTATTTTCTGCCATGATTTACCTTTTATTAAACAGGTATGTAATTACCGTTAGGTAGCTTTCTAAATTTACCTTTACCAGGAATGTCTACTATATTAGCATCGGTTTTAGGTGTTTGTTCTGTTTTAGGTTTAGTGTTTTGCTGAGCTGTGTATGGGTCTAACTGTTGTGTATATTTATCTATTAGTGATTGTTTCTCAGCTCTTAATGCATTTAATTTTAGTTGTTTATCAGGTGAAATAGTGCCATTTCTTTCCATCATTTCATATGCATTTAACAATGTTTGGCCAGTAAACTCTTTTTCAACTCGTGCCATTACTTCTTTATCTACAGCCAAATTTAATCTATTAGCAGACAGTTGTGCTGTGATTGCTCTTGTATTTGTTGCAGCGATTCTTTCTCTACTTGACATTTCTTCACGAGCAAGTCTGTCTTGTTCTTCTTGAAGATCAACTTTAAGATTTTGTGCTCTAGCTGCATCGGCACTATCTGCGCCTCTATTAGCAACTGCAATATCTTCTGCTCTTTCAACTTTGGCTCTTTCTGCTTCAAGTTGAAATTGTTTCTGTCTGAGGTCATCAATGTTAGACATTTCTTCAGCATACATACTAACGCCAGCTTGTGCACCTTTACCAATATTTTGTAATGCATAGGGTGAATCACCTGCGGCAATACCTAAACCAGCTTGAATCATAGCTAAACCTGGGGCTCTTTCTTCACGACGTCCAGCACGTTTTTCTAATTCAGCTAGTCTTTCATCAAATACAGCACGGTTAGGATCTTCACCTAAGAATCCTCTAAATTGCTCCATACGTTGTTGAGCATAAGCAGGTTCATCTAATCTTAAGTTAGCATAGGGGTCTCTAACCATATCACCTTGAGCAAAAGCTACAATACCTCCCCCTGCAAACTCTTGCATATTAGGAGCAGGCATACTTTCTAGACCTTCACTTTGTGGCTCTGCCATACTAGGATCTACAGCTTCAGCTGGTAATGCACCTGGCACTCCCATAGCTGCTAAACCTTGTGGCATAGTCTCTTCTACTAATTGTTCAGATACAGTTTTATTAGGCTCTCTTTGAGCTTCATAACGATCTCTCATTGATTTACGACGTTGTAATTCACCTAATGCAAGATAAGTAGGAACATCACTATTAGGATTTTCTACATAACCAACTAGCGCATCATCAGGTATGCCTTTTAATCTGTCTTGTATCTGAATAATATTCATGCTTATTTCCCTAATACGTTATATAAACCTAGTCCAGCTAAGCCTAAACCACCAATCTGAGATGCTAAACTTGGTGCTGGTGCGTAAGCCACTTGAGTAGAACCCAATGCACCTTGAGTACCACGTAAAATGTTTGATTGATATTCGAGCAATCTTCTTTGGTAATCTTGCTCTTCCATAAATTGTTGGTATTGTAAGTTCTTTTGTTCTTGTTCAAGAGCTTGAACTTCTGATGTACTTGCTGCTTGTGCTTTGAGTCTTTCTAAGTTTGCCATCTGCTCTGTAGCACTTAATGCACCTGTAGCTTTACCTGTTTCAAGACCTGTTTGTAGTCCAGCTAGTCCAATATCTCTACTTAGTCCGGCACCAAATTGCTGACCTTGTTGACCTAGTTCTGCTGCTTGTAGCCCAGCTTGTATATTTGTTCTTTGTGATTCTAGTCCCCTTGCTTGATCTGCTTGAAATGCTTGTTGTGCCTGTTGAAACGCTTGTGAGCCTCCCTCAGCCTGTATCTTATTAAGTAAGTCTTGTGTAGCACGATCTTGTTCTGTCTGCATCAATGCTTGTCGAGCACCACCGAATGTACCTCGATTAATAGCACCCATAGCTCCACCTGTTTTTTGAATGTTTGCTTGGCGTAAAGCTTCTTGTTTCTGAACATCAACAACAGATTGTGTATAAGGGTCCATATACTGTTGTGCAGCTGCAGTATCAAATGTGCCTGTAGTTGCTGTTTGTGGAGTGTAAGTTCCTGGTGTGTACCCCATTGCAGCTGTTAGACCTTGTTGAGCAGCAGTGCCTGCCTGTGAACCAACTGTACCTAAAGTACCTGATGCAGTTTGAAAACCACCAGGTGTACTCATACCAGCTACTTCAGTTTGAACAGCTTTTTGTCCAGTAGTAAAATCAGCTAAGCGATCGCCAGTATATGGTTGATATTGTTTAACTCCTGTAACTGCACCTGAAGCATCAGTTTCATAGACTTGTTTACCAGACTGCTTTAAAAGTTCTTCATAGAAAGGCTTAGCATATTCAGGTAAGTTTGTAGTATATGACGTAGATTGTTGTGGGCTACCGCCGCCACCGCCTTTACCCTTATAAAAAGTAAGGTACTCAGTAAAACCAGTACATATATTCCAAAAAATTTTATGTAACCACATTGTTATTTACTCCACAGGTAATTCGTAAAATATGAATCGTTGCTCATATCCGTCTTTTTTAAATACTTTTTCCCAACCTGGTCTGCCATATGATTCTATTACATCACACTCATTTTCTCTTGCAAACTTTTGCAATATTTCCAGCATGGGTTTTTTCCATCTAGGTAGTTTCTCACCACCTGTAAAATGCATTATTAATGCACGCATCTGCGGATACTGAAAAACTTCTGTTACAACAGCACCGTAATAATTATTTTCATCTTCAAAAGCTACCCATAACTGTTGCTCATTTTTACGTCTTATGAGTTCGCCTTTTATATCTGCTGCTGAAAACCTACCAAATGTATATTCTGCAGCGCCTATCATATATTCTCTTATATTTGGCCATACGAGTTCTACATACTCAGTAGGCACTAAAGATACCTGCATTATCTAGGCATATACCTTTCTGGCTTTATCTCTTTGCCTTGTTGTTTATTACCGGTTCTAGCAGTACGAACCTTATCCATCATTTCATATAATCTTTTTGCACCAGCATCTGATGAACCATTACCTAAATGACTAACTACATCAGCAGGTATTACAAATTCACCATCAGATAATCGAGCTTCTTGGTTATCTTCAATATTAGCTTTAATGTCATCAGACATTCCATCGCCAACTTTACCACCTGTTTCTAAATACCCACCACCTGCTAATGCTTCTAAACCTAATCTAACTGATTCATTCGGCGATGTTGTTTGTTGTTTAGCAAAACCTTGAGCTAAAGCTTGGATAGCACCTGCACTTACTTTTGATTTATCATCCGCTGAACCATCCATACCTTCAAATGCACTTGAACCCTCTTGTTTTTGAGTCTGTTGTCCATCTTTAGGTAAATATTGTTCTTTATATTCAACATCACTAATTAAACCTGGTCCGGCTTCTTTACTTGTTTCTACAAATTTACCACCTACATCAATCTTACCATATACTGGTGGAGGAGCTGCTGGCTGCATTCCATACATTGCCATACCGCCATTATTATATCTTTGAACTTGACCACCTTGTGCTAATAATCTCAAACCTGTATCTTTATCACCTAAGTATTTAGAAATACCTGTATCCATATTTAAATTTAGTCTTCTATTTGGGTCATATCTTTCTTCTTCTCTAGGACCCATATTTACAGGTTCTTGGTCAAACGCTCCAGCTTGTCCTGCAACGCCTAATCCTGTAATACCAAGTTTACCAGCACCCATTGCTTTACTACCATCACCAAGCTGACTTAAGAATTCACCTGGGTCCCTAAATGCTGCCTTACCTGATTCAACACCTTGAGCAAAAGTATCACCAATAGATTGATACCCACCGCCACCTGCTACATCACTAGTTAAAGAGCGAAAACCCATGTTTGGTGCCTGCCCCCCTTGTATAGACTGAGCTAACTGTTGAGGTCCTGTACCTCCAGGCATTTTCATAGCTAGTGCTTCGTTAGGTATAAATGCATTACCAGCGCCAGATTTTAAGCCTGTTAAACTTGCATTCATTGTTTGTCCAGCTCCTGCACCTGCTGGTGTAAATGGGCTAGTAGCATTTAAAGCGCTATTAATTGATCCAGTTGGAGCTCCTGCTTGGGCAAGTTTAGCTGCTTCTGATAATTTAGTAGCTTGTGCAGCTGTACCCATAGCCCCACCAGACATACCACCTAGTCCGCCAGTAAAAGCACCTCCAAGTATGTCATCACCTGACAAAGCTGCGATTCCTGCACCTGTAAGTGCACCTGCAGCAACAGCACTACCCATACCAGCACCTAGTCCAGCAAACCCAGCTGGTCCAGCAAAGTAGCCTGCGGCTATTGGAGCTGCTGCTCCTATAATTCTACCTAAACCCATAATAAGATCCTATAATATAAGTTGTATAATACCATTAAATATGCTACATATAAACCTTTATTCACGTCCAATATACTGTATTACTCCATATGCAGAGGGTACCTCCGGATGTGCATAAGGTAATGTTTGTGCTCCTTCATATTCTAAATAAACACCATTTGAGCCTCCTGAAACAGCGGCTTTATTTGTAGCCCAATAAAGTGCTACTGATTGTCCTGCTACAGCCTCCCATGTTATAAAAGCATTTAAAGACTTATAAGTAGGCGTTACACCACTGGGAGCTGTTGGTAATGTAAATTTAGTAGCACTGTTAGTCAAATTGACACCATCTATTTGCATCCAAACAACTACATTATGAGAAGTAGTGTTATCTGAATTAACACCTTGTAGACGATATTCAATCTTATAAGTGCCACTATAATTTGTCGTTGCTGTATTGTCCAGATTTAAAGTAAACCCAGCTACATCTGATACGCCAGTCCACAACACTTTAGTCGGTGTATTAGTTGTAGTCGCATATTGGTCTACGTCGGAATAAGCCGCGATGTGAGGAAAGTCAATATTAGCCCCACCTTGTCCAATTAATATCTGCTCAAACCCTGAGTCAAGCTGGTTAAAATAGAGTCGTAACTGATTCCGAAAC
>Ga0222713_10007727_pt1 | contig 10018 bp, 10 predicted proteins | sample C33_649DmetaG_FD_165061 | JGI IMG/M metagenome (GOLD analysis project Ga0222713, IMG submission 165061) | Estuarine water microbial communities from San Francisco Bay, California, United States - C33_649D | ecosystem: Environmental > Aquatic > Marine > Unclassified | place: USA: California... | reverse complement strand
ACTTGATATCTTCGATAGCCGATTAGTTATTTGGCCAAACGGGCTTGGAGACCGCCATATCAGTCGGGTAGACCACGACTGGCACACCGTTCTGCCATTGAGAAATCACCAATTGGGCATGGACATTCCGACCGGTCGCGTCGAACTTCAGACGACCACCTGGGTAGAACTGCGCCGCACCACCCTTGAGATCCATCTTACGAATGGCCTCAGCCACTTTGACGCGATCAGCTGATTTCGCCATCTCCATGGCTTCAGCAAATACCCACATGTCGCCGTAGGTCGAAATGGGATCCTGTGCCATCCATGGCTCGCCAGTACGTTTCTGGAAGTCCGCAATCAACTTTTCCTGACCCTTTCCGGCCCAGTTGGCGGAAATGTTCATCAGCCCCTCAAGCTTGTCTTTGCCGATCATGTTCAGCAATTCTGGCGAGCCCAAAGTACCGTTGTTGCCCACAGCTGGTAAACGCCCTTTACCCAAACCCATCTCATTCATCTTGTCGATGAAAATCTTGTAGTCAGACAGTGGCGTTAAGACCAAGAACAAAATGTCTGGACGATTCGAGCGCAGCTTTTGCACCATCCCGCTTGCATCTGACAATGGGGGGGTGTAAATCTCGTCGTATACGTTCGTCAGTTTCAACTTGGTCAGCAAGTCGCCTTCACGCATCGGCTTGGTAAAGCCCATCGGCGCAGCGGTATTGTCAGAAACAATTGCCACCTTTGTCACTTGCTTGCCGGTTGCGCGACCGAGGTTCACGAGCGCTGGTGCACCGCCTGCCGACATCGCGTCAGCAGTAGGGGAGGTTTGGAAAATGTATTTAAACCCGCGGCTCGTGATTTGACCAGAGAAGGAAAGTGTGAGCATCGGTAACTCGGCACGCTCAGTGACCTCTGTGATGGCCAACGTGAAGGACGAAAGCCACGAACCCGTTGCACCCGTGAGGTTTGGATTCTGCGAAAGCATGCGCTCTGCAGCATTTCGCGCCGTTTCCACCTTGTCGCCAGCGTCAACCACCACAAGTTTCATCTTGGCGCCGCCGAGAGCCTTAATACCGCCTGCCGCGTTGATGTCCTCCACCGCCATCTTGGCGCCCTTGTACATCAGGTCGCCCGAACGAGCCCAGGGTCCCGTCATTGGTGCGATCAGCGCAACTTCGACTTCTTTCTGCTGCGCCATACTTGGAAATGCGGTTGCCAAAGCAACACTGGCTAATCCCAACTGGAACAAGCGCCGTTTTAATTGAAATTTCATCTTGCCGTCTCCTTTTAAAACCACTCAAATCCCCAGGTACGCCGCGCGCATTTCATCGCCACGCGTCAAGGTATCAGGGGAGCCCTCCATCGCAACTTGCCCCGAACGCAATACGTACCCGTAGTTACAGGGGCTTAGCGCTTCCGCTACCCGCTGCTCTACAAGCAAGATTGCAATTCGTGTGTCACGATGAATTTCTTGGATTCGTTCGAAGATGATGTCCGTTACTTTGGGTGCGAGGCCCATTGACGGTTCATCCAGCATCAATAACTTAGGCGCCGACATCAGCCCGCGGCCGATCGCCAACATTTGTTGTTCACCACCTGAGAGCGTCCCAGCGAGCTGAGTGCTGCGTTCTTTCAGGATTGGAAATAGCGCATAAATCTGTTCCAAGTTATGCGACATCTCTTTTTGCGCCTTGGGCGTTTGAGCGCCCACCTCTAAGTTTTCGTAAACAGACAATTCTTTGAAGACCTGGCGACCTTCAGGCACGTGGGCGATTCCGAGCAACGCGCGGTGTGACGCCCTCATTTGCAGGATATCCTGCCCCTCCCAGAGAATCCGACCCTTGTGTGCTTGAACGGTGCCAGAGATCGACTTGAACAGTGTGCTTTTACCCGCACCGTTGGGGCCAACGATCGCGACAAATTGGTTTTCGTCGACCTTCACTGAGACATCGACGAGTGCCTTCAAGCCTCCGTAGGAGGTGTGTAAACCTTCAATCTGTAGCATTGTTCACCCACTTTTTACCTAAATAAGCTTCGACGACTGCTGGATCTTTCATTACGGTCGTTGGTTCGCCAGTCGCGAGTACGGTACCGTGATTCAGAACAATGAAGCGATCCACCAAACGAACCATCGCCTGCATCGTGTGTTCAATAATCACAATCGACTGTCCCTGGTTCGCGAGGTTTGTGATCGTGCTGAGCATCACCTCCACCTCTTCAGCGCCAAGGCCAGCCAGTGTCTCGTCCATCAGCAACAATTCAGGACGACCGGCGAGCACGCGGGCTAGCTCCATCAGTCGCAGCTCCAGGCTGTTGAGGCCGCCAGCAAGCGTTTGTGCATGGCCCGCCATACCCACTAATTCGAGTGCCTCCATGGCATGCTGACGCGCGACATCGTCGTCGTCATCTTTGGCAAACGCACCGACGACCACGTTGTCAAGAACAGTGAGCCTTGAAAAAGAGCGAGCGACTTGGAACGTTCGACCGACACCGAGGCGACAAACTTGGTTGGGTTTCAATCCAACCAAATTCGTATTTGCGAAGGTGATCTCACCAGCGGTCGCGGGGATGAAGCCATTCAGTAAGTTGAACAGCGTCGTTTTACCAGCGCCGTTCGGCCCAATAATGCCTAAAACCTCCCCTTTGTGGACTTGGAAGGTGACATCAGAGACTGCCTTCAATCCACCAAATGAGACCGAAATGCCGCGGACATCGAGCATCACCTCGTCACTGATTCGCCGCTTTGAATCACCGCTAGCGGTGGCGGGTGGCGTTACTTGGGGCGCTTGCTCGTTGGGATCTTTTCGCTGTTTAAAAACGAGCGATTTCAGTTTGGTGAGAATTCCATCGGGTGCGAAGATCATCATCAAAATGATGGCAACGCCCAACAAGACGCCGTGGATACCATGTAATTTCTCGCCAACGGTTGCCTGAATGATTTCAGAGGTCGGGATGAGAACCAAGGAACCAATGACAGGCCCCCACACCGTCGAGACGCCACCAAACAAGGTGACAATCATGGCCTGTGATGAGGTCAACATACCAAACACCGAGTTGGGTGTAACGACCAAAACCAATGCCGCGTACCAGCCGCCTGCTAGTCCAGCGAGTGCGCCAGACACCATGATTGAGCGCAGCTTCCATTTGGTCGAGTCGAGTCCTGCAGATTCAGCCGCCGCTTCGTTTTGCTTAATGGCTGTGAGTGACAGTCCGAAGCGAGACGAATGTATTTTGTGGGATACCCATACCGCGAGACACATAATCGCAACTGAGACCACGATGTTGTAATACGGATTCTCGAATTGCATGTGCCACAGTCCCTCGGCACCCGTACGCATCGGGATTGTCGGCTCTTGGTAACCCAACCACTCGAAAATATAAAGTAACGTGAGTGGGTAAGCCAACATGGCGAGCGCAAAATAAACCCCCTTCAGTCGGAAGGTTGGATAGCCAATCAAAACCCCTGCGATCAAACCGCCAAGGCATCCCAACGGTATACCAATCACTGGCGAGACATCAAAGTTCAGGGACAAGATGACAACCGTGTACGCGCCGATACCAAAAAATGCGGCGTGACCAAAAGACACCAGCCCGGTATAGCCCGAAAAAATATTCCAAGAAATACCCATCACCGCCCAGATAGGCACTGTGCTCAAGACGAATCTGAAATAGTTATCGTCAACGAAGAGCGCCGCCCCCAAATAGAGCACTGAGAACAGCGCAAGTTGGGTGTAGATGTTATGACGTAATGATTGCATCAGACGCGCTCCACATTCTTGCCAAACAGACCTTGAGGTCTAAACAGAATCACCAACAGGAACAGCACAAAAATTGTTCCGTTTTGAAGTTGCATTGGTAAAAAGAGTGCAGACAGTTGCTGCACCAATCCGATGATCAATCCTCCCCAAAAAGGTCCCATGATGCTGCCGAGGCCGCCAAGTACGACGCCCGCATACATGATCACGACAAACTCCAAACCAATGTAGGGTTGGAAAGGGTAATAAGAGGCGACCAAGCCACCGGCGATGGCCGTGATTGCAACCCCGAGCGAGAACGAAATCCGGTGTGCACGTTCGACATCAATACCCATGTAGGTGGCGGCGTCCGGGTTGTCAGCCGCTGCGCGCAACGTTTTCCCAAGCCGTGAGCGCGATATGAATAAATAGGTTGCCATGGTCACGACAACGGCGGCGACAAGCGCCATGACGCGTGCTTGGTTGAAGAAGAACATCAACATGCCATCATCGGCAAGCGGTCCAAGTTCCCATGCCTGCGACGCGTAAGGCGTCCGAATGCTCAGGGGCAAGTTTCCGAATACAAGTAAGGCCCCGTTCGCTAGTACCAACGAGACACCAAGTGTGAGGATGAGTTGCTGGTAGTGACCATCACCTTCGGTGCCTGCAACTGCACGCCCAGTGCTATTTGAAAGCAAGAACCGGTGAACACCCCAACCCATAGCGAAGCTGAAACCAGCAGATAAGACGGCTGCAAGCAGCGGCCCCATGATGCCGCTCAACCCCATCCACCCAAACAGGTAGAAGGCGCCGTACATACCGAGCATGAAGAACTCGCCTTGCGCGAAATTGATCACGCGCATCAAGCCAAAGATCAAGCCCAGTCCAACGCACATCAGCCCGTAGAGCGAGCCGATCAGAACGCCGGCAATCAGTGACTGGAGAAAATTCTCTAATGCGATCATGCCCTAGTGCCCTCGTGGAAAATCAACGTGGTTTTTGAATAGCCCATAAATATGCTAGCGCCCGGATGCTGTTGTTGTCACAGGGTTTTCATTGAGACAATGCGGGAATTTGTCATATTGGCGTCAGTAGCTGCCTGCCAATGGCGCTACCGCCTTCAAGTCGGGTGTGCGCCAGGTGCGCTTCTTCCAACGGATATGTCTGGTCAATACAAGCCGTCAGCTTCTCTTGTCTTAGCAACTGCAAAACGTCCTCCAGTTGGCGCTTAGACGTACTGGTGACCGAGAGCATGGATTGGTTTTTCAAGAAGAGTTGTGCGGGATTAAAAGGTACAAACTCACCGGAAAGCTGCCCAATGAGTAACCACCGCCCTTGGATGGCCAGCGACTTGCGAATGCCAGAGAACAGCGCAGTCCCTACGTTGTCAACCACCACATCCACACCACGCCCGCCAGTCGCTTCGCGCACCTGTTCGGAGAAGTCCTCTCCCCTCGCATGCACCACCACGGCGTCTGCCCCAAGCGCTTTCAAAGCGGCCGCTTTCTCCTGGGATGTGGTTTGGGCAATGACAAAAGCGCCAGCGAGTCGCGCCAATTGGATTGCATGCACCCCTAAACCACCGCCAGCGCCGGTCACCAAAACTGCCTCCCCCATTTGCACCCGACCCACATCGCGGATGGCGTTTAGGCCAGTACCGATGGCGCACGAGGCGATCGCCGCACTGTCATATGAAACACCGTCAGGTATCTCGGTCACGCAACGCTCGCTGACGGCCAGGTACTCTGCATAGCCGCCGTTGTAGCCATGGTCGCCCATGAAGATACGTGTTGGGCACAGGGCTTCGAAGCCGGAGCGACAAAAACGGCAATGTCCGCAGATGTAGCTTCGTTGGGTTGTGGCGACCCGATGACCAACCTTTGCCGTTGTGACTTGGCTTCCCAGGGCGACGACCTCGCCCGCGACCTCGTGACCGAGCACGCAAGGCATCTTCACGCCGGCCTTCAAAGTACCATTCCGGGTAACCAGATCATGGAAGCAAACGCCACATCGGTACACCTTGATGACCACTTCATCGGGCGCTGGCGTCGGATCCGGCACTGTGGTGTACTCCAGCGCTTTAACGTCACCGGGCTTTCTGACAAGTACTGCTTTCATCCGCTTATTCCGTTAATTGAAATTTAAGCAGGGTGATGTCGTCGCTCAAGGGTTCGAACTGCGCCACCACTGGCGTCCCCTCCGCCGCATGGGCAGGGGGCGAGCCAAACCAATTGCTGTAAACGTTCACGCCAACGTCGAGCTCAACTTGGATCACGCTGTAGGGGATATCGGCTGCAAAACTTGGCCAATATGCTTTGTGAAAAGTCGCAACAGAAACCAACCGACCTTTGCCGCTAACCTGTTCCCAGTGGCTCTCGTCCGACAAGCACTGCGGACACACCGAGGCGGCAGGAAACCTGAAGCGCCCGCAGTCTTCACAGACTTGAATCATGACGCGACGTTGGCGCAGCCCCTCCCAATAGGGCTTCATGGGCACTGTTAACTCAGGCAGGGGCTTTGCGTAGGCTGGCTTTGTCATGGTTCCTCTCCATAAACGATAGAGGTAATCACGGGTGCAGCGGCCATGTAGTGCACGTGGCGTGCGTCCTTGACCTGGCGCTCACCGCAGCTTCCCCTGATTTGCCGAACGGCTTCAAGTTGTAACGCCCAGCCTTGCATATAAGACTCCGACAAATGACCGCCTGACGTGTTCGTAGGGAAGTTCCCACCCAGTCGGAGTTGACCACTTTCGATGAAAGCCCCCCCTTCACCAGCGTTGCAATAGCCGAAGCCTTCAAGGCTAAAGAGAACTGTCGGTGAAAAGTTGTCGTAGATCATCAAAGCATCCATGTCGCTTTGATTGACATCGATCGAGGCAAACGTCTCGGCTGCTGCGGATCGCATCGGTTCATACCAAAAATCCTTTGGCGGGAACGTTGAATCTACAAAGGCAGATCGTTGCGCCATCGACCGAATGAACACCGGTTTTTTCGGACCATCGCGTGCGCGATCTTCAGTTGTCAAAATCAGTGCGACACCACCATCGTTGATCAAACAGTAGTCCAACAAACGCAACGGCTCGCAGATATACCGCGCGTCCATGTAGGTATCGAGGTCAAAGGTCTGGCGCATCACCGCTTGGGGATTAAGCGATGCGTGATAGCGAAAGGCCATCGGTATATGGGCAAGCTGCTCGGCAGTCGTGCCGTAGCGCGTCATGTGTGACTGCATCATCAATGCATGAAAAGCGCCGGGCGACGTCATCCCGTAAGGGAACCAAAAACCCGCGCCGCCACTGCCATAGCTATCGGTGTCACCGCCATACCGTTGCCCAGCCGATTTACCGTTATTCCCGTAAACCAGCGCTACCGTCTTTGCCAATCCCGCCTGAAGGACGGCAACTGCGGTTTGAACGCAAATACCTGCAAAGCGCCCATGACCTGGCGTGGTCATGGTGTAGTTGGGATTCATGCCGCACATTTCGGCGAATCTTTGGTAGTCGGGTACCCGACTCAGAATAAGTCCGTCAATGCTGTCGATGGACAGATTCGCGTCATCCAGCGCCTGCTTTAACGCGATGACACCCAGGTCGTACGCGTCGTACTCCGGCATAAGCCCATACCGGGTATTGCCCACGCCAACCACAGCGACGCTCGGGGCGCTTTGGCTCTTTGCGGGCATCAGACGTCCATTTCTTTAAAGACTTCTTTTGCGACCCGAATGGCATCCAGCGCTGCAGGCACGCCGCAATAGATCGCGACCTGAAAGAAAACCTCCGCGATCTCCTCCTTGGTGAGACCGTTATTCAGCGCACCGCGCACGTGGATTTTGATCTCGTGGGGTCGATTCAGCGCCGCCAGCATCCCCAAATTAAGGAAACTGCGTGTTTTCCTATCTAGGCCTGGGCGCGTCCAAACGCCGCCCCATGCATATTCCGTTATGAACTCTTGAAACGGCAGATTGAAGGCATCCGCCGACTTGAACGCGTTGTCTACGTATTCCTTGCCCAGCACCTCGGTTCTCGTCTTGAGTCCAGCCTCGTATAGCGGTGTTTTCTTTTCCATGTTGTCTCCTTTTGGGTTTATCAGATAGGGATAGACAGTTGCAGGCGATTTTCTGGAACACCCCTGATGTCGGTTTCCAGTGCAAACAGATGGCCACTTTCAGGGTACTGATGTGCTTGGCCTGGTGCCAAATCCAACGTGGCGGTGGTAACGAAGATTGTTTTCATTTCAGGACCACCAAACGTGACCGATGTGGGTCTTGGCACCGGCACATGGAGCGTTGCCACAAGCACCCCTTCTGGGTTGTAGCGGTTGATCGCCCCCGCGCCAATTTGGGCGCTCCAAATATGACCCTCAGCATCAACCGTCAGACCGTCGGGATGACCCCCGCCCTCAGGGATCTCCACCCAATTGGATCGCGCACCGACTTGACCGCCTTCGAGGTCAAAGGCGTAGCGGTAAATCATCCGCGCCGGCGTATCGGTGACGTAAATCCAGCGGCTGTCAGGACTCCAGCCGATCCCGTTGCCCAGTTCAATCCCATCGGCGTGACTTACCCACTGATTTCCCGATGACCAGCAGTAAAGCCCACCGATGGGGGCCTTCAGCTGCCGATCCATGGATCCCGTCCACCAACGCCCCATGGCGTCGACGCGCCCATCATTCAGCCGCTCGACCGAGAAATCAACCCCCTCTAAGTCAAGCGTCGTCCAGCTGCCGGTGTTGGGGTCAAAGTGCGCGGTCCAATTCCGACCGTTGATGACCAGCGCTGATTCCCCATACTGCGCGATTGCGGCGGGAAATCGGGGCGTTTCCCATTCTTGGACCGTTTGATCGGCCAGTGTGTAGCGTGAGAGCTTGCACCCAATAACGTCGATCCACCATAGAACCTGGCTTCGGGGATCCCAATGGGGACCCTCGCCAAGAGCGTTTGCACAGGGCACAACGACACGCCAGTCCATTCAGCTTCTCCAAAAGAGACGTTATCTTCATTCTGGCAGTCGCCGCTAAACCGGCTCTATCGCGAAGGTGACATAGGGCAAAAGGTGAATCCTAGGTGACAGCGGCGAGTGAGGCGATACGGGAATATTTGCGTATGAAAAAAATCCGCATTCAATTCACATGGCTGACCGCTTTTTACGCGCCACTCGTCGTGACGCTGACGCGGTCATTTCTGAAATCTGAGGGCCTTGACTGTGCCTGGTCTGTTGCGACACCCGGTCGATCGGCTGTGGACGCCTTGCTAGATGGCAGCGCAGACGTCGTCCAAACCACTTTGACAAACGCCTTTGGGTTTCTCAACCAAGGCAAGCCGTCACCGTGTTTGCATTTCGCTGTCGTTAACGAGATGGACGGTTTCTTTTTAACAGGGCGTCAGCCGCAGTCCGATTTCAATTGGAAAAACTTAGAGGGGTCGAAATTGTTGATCTTGCATGGTGGCCAGCCGATGCAAATGTTCAAGTACGCGTGCCTTCAGCGGGGCATCGACATCAACAAAATTCAGTTACTCAATTTGCCGCCTGCTGAGATGGACCAAGCATTTCGCGACGGCGTTGGCGACTACATCCACCAACAAGGGCCCGCTCCGCAGCAGTTGGTTGCCGATGGTGCGGGACACATCGTCTCAACGGTTGGCCCAGCCGTTGGGCCCTGCAGCTTTTCGAGTTTGGCCGCCACCCGCGAGTGGTTGCAAACCGAAGAGGCCGTTGCGTTTGCCAAAGCCTACAAAGCCGCCAAGGCCCATTTGGTCGGCACAGCAGCGACTGCGCTTGCAGATGATTTGGCGTCATATTTCCCATCGATCCAACGGTCCGTTCTGGTGCAGTGCATCCATGACTATCAGCAGCTCGGCTGCTGGACCGAAGAGATCGCCATCACAGACAGCGGCTATCAAGCAATGCTGAACATCTACGAGACCAGTGGCGGCATTAGCCAGCGTTATGACTACGCTGATGTTTGTTCAAGGCCGCCGGGTTATTGAAGTCGCGATAAAAATGTCAGCACCTGCCGGTTGAACAACTCGGGCTGTTCGAGGTAGGACATATGCGAACAGTCGGGTAGGACGACCAGCGTCGAGCCTGCAATTTTTGCGTGTATCGCTTGGGACATCGCAACCGGTGTTGCTGGATCATGGTCGCCAACCATGACCAAGGTGGGGCAACGTATCTGGTCAATCGTCGCTGACAGATCCATCGACGCCATCGCGCTGCTGCCGCCGACATAGCCGTCAACAGACGTTTGCAAAATCATCAGGGTGACCTGCGTGATCAACGCGGTTTGATGCTGCAGGGTCTGTGG
>Ga0222713_10007726_pt1 | contig 10018 bp, 24 predicted proteins | sample C33_649DmetaG_FD_165061 | JGI IMG/M metagenome (GOLD analysis project Ga0222713, IMG submission 165061) | Estuarine water microbial communities from San Francisco Bay, California, United States - C33_649D | ecosystem: Environmental > Aquatic > Marine > Unclassified | place: USA: California... | reverse complement strand
AAAAGCAGCTACAATCAATTCAGATGTCATTTTTAACTCCATTTTTGTAAAACCAATAACGCTTTGCCCAGAATCCTTCTACTGCATCACGAAGGTCAAATAAATGCCCAATAACAATTTTATTAGGATCTTTCCTAATAGCATGTTTCCAACATTCAGTAATATACTCCTCAAATGGTAACTCTAACATCTGCTCTAATTTCATATTAAGATCCTATGATTACGTAATACTTACCAGATACACGATAGAAGCCTTCAATATAATCACCCCAGTAACCCGCCTTCCATACCATCTTTAGTATTTCTTTCTGGGTTGCTGGTTGAACAAATAAGGAATCTTTTACTTCAATAGTACATGAATGCCCATCAAAGTTAATAATATGCTGACCATCAGAAAAGAACTTTATCCGATTTGGGTAGTGATTAGTCAGCATGTCCTTATCAATAAACCATGCACAATGAGATTCCTCCCATTGTTCAATTGGTAGACTACTGTCCTTGTAAATACTCCATGTCATAGTTTGACCACCATTCTTCCATAAAATCTGTTACTGTATGATCAGCCACTGTTTCTTCAGGATCAACACCATAGGGTACTATTAATGCCCATCCAATCTTTTCCTGATTAGAATTCCGAATATTTAATTGAGCTATTTCAACACTTTCAATTGCTCCAATAATATCCCTAAATTGAAATGCCTGTTTAACCTGCCATTCTTCTCCATCCCATACAGAAACTTTATGATTGCGATCAAGACAGTATTTAACCAGATGTTCATATGCTTTTACCATTGTTTCTTGCTACCTTCGGTTTCGTTATAATCATAACCCGCATTATAGGCAGCAATTTGTTCTTCAGTCATATCCCTATAGTCTAGTATATATGCATCGAGCTTAGTACGTTTCCTGTAATGTGGAGATCTTGGGCGATGATAATAAGAATCTGCCATACCCCTATCAAAAGGACTACCATGCGTAGAGTCATATTCTTTACCATTAACGGTAGTAGTATCACTACAGTCTTGAAAAATATCACTAACTTCCATTGATAACTCCAGCTATTTAAGATTAATCCATAATCCAACTTGTGCAAAGGCATAGCCTGTCCATATCATGCCATTAGAAAGATCTCCCTTCCACCATTGCATGAAACCAACAATTGCATAACCTATGCCAGTTGAGCCAATAATTATTTGCTCGATACTCATTTAGTTAAACGGTCTAGGTTCAACCAAATACCTTTATCAAGTAATTCGGTATAACCATAGTCACCCCCATAACAATATAGTTTCTTTGATTGATTCCAAAAGAATTCTGAGTCTTTACTAGAACCTAGTTTGTGGAGTAGTAAACTTGCTTGTTTACAAATAGTTTCAGCATGAGTGTCATTTTCTGGTTTTTCTAGCTCTAACCAAATTCTGTTCATCGATTATGTCTTTCCTCAATTGCGTCTAGGCATTCATTAGCACATAACTGCCATGCAGATTTAGAGATAAAAGAATTACCCCAATCAGAGGTATCTTTGATTACTTCGTTAGAGTAATAGGCAATTGCTTCAATAATAAAAGCTTCCTTGAGCGATCCAGCTCTAGAGTGATTCATTAGATCAAGTATAAATGCTTGATTAGTTTTCATGTAATTTAAAATAGGTTAGAGATTTCAGGTGCAAATACTGCTGCACAAAATAATGCCCATGCAAGATAAGCTGTTATCATGTTGGTATCCTCATTTGTGATTTCGTATAAAACTCAATAAATAATGATTCAAATGCGTAAACCAATTTCCTTCGATTACTTAAATCTGCATAATAAAATGCCTTAGCAAGTGAAGATGCAAAGTGTCCACCCTCGCTACTCATTAACTCAGCAGCCTTGTATAATTGCTCATTAGTTAGTTTCATTTAAATTCTCATCTATACGAATTTTTTCTAGTTGCTCTAGAGTCATATTTTTAGTGCTATCATCGATATCAAAAGCAGCTAATAGCTTAGGTTCACCACCCATATCTACTAGTAAACTTTTTTCATAAATATAACAATGTGTCTTGTTAATAACAATAAATCGATTATCCATTTAAATCCTTAACTAAAAGCACTTTCAATTTCCTCTTGTAACTCTTTAGCTGCCTTCGATCCAATATCAAGTATTGTTTCTAAGTCTAACTGCTCAGTAATATCTTCCCCATTATAAACTACTTTCCTTACTGCTAACATACCATGAAAAGAATTTGGTTGATATTCAAGTTCACAATCAAAGAGATCTCTTACTTCTTCAGAGTAATAACTATAGTCATAAATATTCATCATGCATGTTTGATCCAATTTGGTTCCTCCCGATGAGTGTATTTAAGCAAATCTGCTTTTTCAGTAATATAATATTTTCTATAGGCTTCGACTGTATCATTACCCTTGCAATGATCTGGCATAGCCTGTGGTGGATCTCTCAGCCAACCAACTACTTTTAATTTAATTGGTGGAATCATGAGTCGTCTTTGGTGCTCAATAATTGTTTTATGCTCTTTCTTATAGCGATAGGTATACTCAGTTCCGAGAGCACTCATTAGTAACCATAACCAACTATAGTGTGTTAGAGATTCTCTTACCCAAATAGCTGATGGATGGTTTTCATGTGTTTTCTTATAGGGACCTTCACTGTCAAGTACCCAATGTGTTGTTGATAATAGTTGAGCAGATTCAAGAATCATTTTAACTACGTGTTTATCACAATGGTATTGAGCAGCTATCCTTGGATCTGTATCAAGAAAGAAGATATTCATTTAGCCGAATCGTAGAATAGACAATAGCTCATTTAAAGAATATTCAACATATAATGTTTCACCTGTAATTAAAGTTAATGTTAGCCATTCTGCATTACCCTTTGCTATATGAATAGAACAAATATGTTGAGGATTAACTAAAATTTGTACATCAGATTTTTTATTATTTCGTAGTCGAATAAATGTTACATTTGGATTCATTGTAGAAATCATTTCAGCCATTGTATAAATTGTCCCATAGTTTACTTAACACAATTTCTTCATTACCATAATCTAGTGCTTGATAACAAGAATCAATCAATTCTGTATTCAGATGCTTAGTAGATAAAAACTTCATAGCATGTTCAGGTTCAGATGGATATGCCCATCTTGAAACTAATCCAAGCAAATCTTTATAAACACCATGATCAGCAGAATTTAACGCTTCCTCAATTTTAGATATACTAATATTTGTTGATGAAATATAATTAGAGTTTCTAAAACTAAAATTATAAGATGGAAAATCCCTATCATCGTAGAAGCTATCAAGAGAAGAATACAGAGAAGTTTCTGTTTCTTTTTTCTCGTTTGTAACAGGAAGTAGATCCCAATTTACTTTAATAATTGCGCTAGCAAGTTGATAGAAGTGATCTAATACTAGGTACTCATTTGGTGTATGCTCATAAAAATAACCAGCACTAATATTAGTACATTCAGGTATAAAATCAGTAAACTCGGCAGTATCTGTATAAACACCTGTATTATCTGGCGCATATAAACATCCTAATTGATTTAATTCATCACTAAGTGTTTCAGCAAAGTTTTCAGAGCAGCATCGATGTCCTAATTGATGTGTGATAATTGAATGCGTTGATTTACGGTCAAATGCGATTGCTTTATCAAATTCAAATAGTAGAGTATGATTAGAATCGGCAATATAAGATGATCCGATACCGCCTCTTTCTTCACCTTGTGTAAATATATAGTATCCAGGAATATTGTTATCAATTAAATGCATAAGTAACGCAATTCCAGCACCATCATCAGCACCTAATGGTTCAATACCATTTGAGTAAAGTCTACCATCTTTCTTTATAACAGTATTATATCCATCTCTTTGATGTACAGTATCTAAATGTGCTACAAATAAAGTACGGTTATAGTTATCTACTCGATTATCAAAATGAATATTTCCAATTGGATCACAGAAAGCAGTCTTAGGTAATTTTGCTCTTAACCACCTACTTAATTGTCTAACTCCTGTGCCTCCATGAGGTCTCATTTTAGATAATGCTATATTAAGTGTTAATTCAAGTAATTGATTCGATTTCATTTTCTTCGCACCATTCTTGGTAACTTTCTTCACTAGTAAAAACCATATCTTCTATATAGTATGCTGCTTCTTTGTGGAGAAATCCTCCTTCATGTTCACCATGTGTAATTTCAATACTATCTTCCGTAAGAATAGTATCACCATATATATCACCTATTGTATCATCTTCATGATAGTAAGAACCATTAATTTCAATCAACCCATTGTCACATAAATAGTCTTCGTGATAATGCACACCATTTATTGTAACTATATCATTACTATGAACGTAGTATTGCTCTCCTGATGAACCATAAGCATAAGTATAATTATATTCATAACAATCATAACAAACTGTTATATCTTCGTATTGGCCTACAGAATAATATTCACTATCTTCACGAATAGAATCACCACAGTTATCACAGTCACAAATATATCTAGAATAGCCACCTACTCCCTCAGTATCATCTGCTTCATAATCCCCATCACGCTCAATAGAAATTAATTTAGTGCCATCCTGAGCAGTTATAATGCTAATATTTTGAGTATAACCATCGATATACGGACATACAAATTTTCTTGATCCTAATGGAAAATATTCTAATTTAGCACCTTCTGGCCATGACTCAAATTTTTCAATATTCTGATTCTCAAGCCAAGCCTCAAGGATTTCATCAGAATAAGAATAACCACCTTTGTCTTCTAAGTTACGTTTATAACTCCTGACAAAAACTTTCTTTGGAGTAAGGCTTTTTGGTGTTTCTAGATACTCATAAATTAAAGCTCTACCATCAATTCGATCTTCACCCTCTTCATCTTTTACAATTCGAACAGCAATTGACCATCCTAAAGATGGAGCATAGGTACTATATGGATGTTCATCTTTACTCCAACCTTTAGACATACAAGAAGATGGACCTTCATCAACAGCTTTTATAATTAGCTCTGTTGTATTCCAAATTTCAATTTTATATTTTGCTGAATCTGCTAGACCTACAAGATCTCTGATTTCATGGTCTTTGATTTCAAAGTTGGCTCGTAGATATTTACCTAAGGTAGTTCGTACTTGTCTATCTCGATTTCCATCTTGAACTGATCGAGTATAAGCAATAGTAGCTAGATCAGGATCTTCAGTTGAAAGATGAGGCCAGTGTAATACTAATTGTTTCATATCCCCTACAGGGTATTTTTCTATAGCATTAGATATAGATGGATGTAGGTTATATCGACTAACTTCTCTCGAAAGATAACTATATTTTTCTTTTGGTAATAGTTTTGCTAGTTTTTCATTAAACAGATCAATCATAATTAATCCCAAAGACTTTGATAATACTTACCGAATAAATTTAAACCTTCTTGAACTTTCTCTTGATGGTTTTTTAGCCCTTCATAATCAACCTCTAGTTTATGTCCAAGAATAGGATGTTTTTCGCTATCTGGAATCTCTTTAAAATATTTAGAATCGCTATTCTCATCAAGAATACTCTCAAATGAAAATATCATCTTATCGAGTATCTCATCCCATTTATCTGATCCAATATCAATTGCATGGATATCAGAATCCTTATAAAAATCAAAACATACTTGATTTGAATATAAGTACTCATCTGGAACCAGATCAGACGGTACACCATGTTTTGTAGCCTTCAATTGCTTTAACATAGGTAGAATTATCAATGCAAGTGTGTGATCCATACTATATGTATCATACTTATGCAATTGTATACTTATCTTTCGTTTAATAAATTTTTCGTTTAACCAGTCAGTAATAAATGAGAAGCGATCAACTATATTATCAATAGTCTCTTCTTTTAATCTCAGTAATTTACCAATAGGCTCAACAATTGGATAAAGAGAAAAATAATTCCGATATGGCCCAATATAGACTTTCATTACTTAGCTCTTTCCATAGTAAGAATTAAAGCAATTAGCTCCGATTGTTCTCTAGTAAATAAAGCATCATATTGTATAATACCAGCTCTTTCCTCAAAGAAATCTCTATCAACTTCAGAAAGTTTTTCTACTCTCTCAGTGATGAATTCTTGAATCATTTTACTTCTTTCCATTTATTTAGGGGAGTATATAAATAAAAATATTCACAATAAAAAGCCCTGAAGTGCTCAATAAAGTCCTTTAAGTTATTAAATAAAATAGGCCGTCCAGGTGAAATCTGAACGACCTTTTCTATCCTTGGCTCAAGTAGTTTAATACCACCAAGGTTAACTACTGATTCAGCATCAATTGGCACTGAATAAAACTTACTCAAATGGTGTAATGTATATTCTGGATATCCATCATAATGTACATATGCTCCTAATACTTGAAAATTAGATTTTTGAATACCTATAGCTGCTCTTGTTGACATATAGTTTCCATTTTAGATACAACTTAATCCTCAGTTTTAAAACTATAAAACTTATGTTGACCAATTATTACTTCTGAAAATATTTCCTTACTTTTAGACCAATACGGTCGGATAGATACTGTGTGATAAAATTTAGAGTTTGCAGTTGAATCTGGATGCAAACCAATCATAACTTCATAAGCTATTAAATATATTTCTGCATATACTTTTTGCTCTTTGATTTTTTTACTAATTCGTTTATCACAAGTCCACGAGAATTGACAACCTGTCTTTTTATTTGAGCCTTCATAAACGACTCCACAAATACTACGAGACCACTGTTTAGACTTTGTTCGATTGATAGTAACATGCGCTACTGCAATCCAACCTTCTTTATTTTCACCTCTAGCTTCATGGTATATATTATCCGCTAAACATTTAAGTTCTTTTATATCAATTTTAGGATGTGGATAATAATTATGTGAAGCTATTTGTTTAGTTTCAAATATAGTACTTGAAATCACTACTGATAAAAATACAAGAAGTAACCAATAAAATAGCTTCTTCATAATATACCCTGTTTAGTTATTAAATAATCCTATCTGCAATCCCATGTTTTATCGCATCCTCTGGTGTCATCCAACAGTCAGAAGCGGGTAATAAGTGTTTCCTGATATAGGACTCAGACTTTCTAGTACATTTCTTATAATGTGCCATAGTCTTAGTAGAGATAATTTCAAACTCTTTAATAGTGGAGAATAGCTCATGTTCTTTACCTTCGGATCCTGCACTATACTGATGACTCATAAATATAGTATTTTCCGTTGTATAGCGATGACCTTTTTCTCCACTCATAAAGATAAATAGAGCAGCAGAGATAACTTCACCCATACCATAGGTATGAACTGGTATTGCAGATTGCTCCATTAAATCGATCAATTGAAGTGCAGCAGCAACATAACCACCTTGACTATTAATAAGCAAGGTTAAATGAGGAGGCTGTAATTCAGATGGTCTTAAATTATATTCAATGATAGATGCACAAATAGGGGTAGTAGTTTCTAGACTAATATCCCCGCTAAGAAACATAACGCCATTGTCTTGAAGCAAATCTCCAAACTCACGCCTCTCTGGTGTCTGTTTCTTCTTTTCTTTTTGTACCAATGTATACGTACCTGGGGCCTTCCTTTTTAACAAAGGTGAATAGATAGTTGGCTTTTGTAATTTCAGTTTGCTCATTAGATAGTTCTTTATAACAGATTAAAGCATTTAATGGTTCATTTAATAATTCACTGTATTGTGTTATTTTCCATCTATCAATACTAAATGATCGATTACACATTTGTGTATTTAAAGTGTTCAATATTACATGATCAAGACATGATACTACAAATCTGGAATTCGTAGTCCATAACTCATTAATCAAATCGATTGAATCATCATTAACATCATTTATACCAATTAAAGGATGACTAATACCAACAAGCTTATTATTTAACTCTGAAATAATAGTTTTTGTTATTCTTTTGGCCATACTTCGTTGTCCTCATTATTCTCGGAAATATACTCTTTTAACCAATCTTGTCGTTGTCTTTTATAAGGAATCCGATTTTTAGATTTTGAAAAGCTATCTTTAAAATAGTTATCCTCTTGTTCCATTTGATTCAATTGTTGTTTTTCTTTATTATTGCTTTTATGGAGTAACATAATCAATATCCGACATCAAGTTCCTTTGCTTTCTCAGCTAGAAAATAACTGAGTTCTTCCTGTAGTTTCTCTTCCTGTTGTGTATCAAGAATAGTCGAATCTAAGATAGAGATACAAACAGATTCATACGCATTAAATAGAATAATAGCGTTAATGGAATCTGATCCTCGTACAAGATTAGATACACCATCTTCAATTTTCTTTAGTAATTCAGTGTTCATTATTAGTCCAAATGACATTCTTAAATTTAAATTGATTGATTGCTTGAGCACAGCCTTTACATGGTTTAGCAAGACCATTAACCCAAGAATCATCATCTTTATTTGGATGTTTAACTCTAGCAATATACATTGTAGCTTTAGATAGAGTGTTATTATCTACTTTCTTTAATGCTTTTGCTATCGCATCAATTTCAGCATGTAAACACTCAGCACCTTCAATTTTTTGATATTGTTTAGCTAAGGGATGTGTTCTCCTGGAATTACGCCCAATAGAAATAATCTTATTATTAACAGCTATTAGTGCAGCAATTTTTGCTCTATTAACTCCAGGATTTTCAATTGCATGGTTAATACAAATATTTAAAAATTTACTCGGTCGAGGCTCCATAAGTATTCCAGTTCCAATCGCCATTCATACCATTTACACTATACTCAGTTACTCGCTTCTCAAAGAAGTTATCATGAGCAGTTCCATTTAATACCCAATCTAACCAAGAAATCGGATTTTCTTGAATATCAAAGATAGGTTTTAAACCAAGTTGTAGTAAACGTCTATTGGTAATATGACGGATATATTGTTTAACTTCACTTTCAGTAATTCCTTGTACAGTATTACCTTCAAAAGCTAGTCTAACGAACTCATCCTCCAAGTTAACAACTTGTTCAGACATTGTGTAAATCTTTGATTTAAGTTCGTCATTAACGATACGTGGATGTTCTTTACAAAATTCATGAAATAACCTTGCTCCACCTTTTACATGAAGAGTTTCATCTCGGATTGACCATTCAACAACTGTACCCATTCCTTTCATCTTACCGAATCTTTGCATATTCAGTAACATAACAAAAGAGGCAAATAAGGATACGCCTTCATTAAGTACACCTTTAGCTAATGTAAGGGCAGTACCTGTTTGAGTATTACTATCATTCAATTGCATAAAGTCAATCTTATCTGACATCTCTTTATACTCAAGGAATTTATGATACTCCTCATCAGGAAGACCTAATGTATCGTTTAACAATGCATATGCCCTTTGGTGAGTACCTTCTCGAGCAGCAAATGATCCAAGCATTACTCGTACTTCATTATTCTTAAACTTCGGAATCAAGTAATCATAATAATTCTGACCTACTTGCACATCACCTTGAGTAAATAGCCGAAGAATATGAGTAACGAATTCTTTTTCTTGAGTAGTTAACTTAATTTTCCAATCATTAACGTCCTCTGATAAATCTGCTTCATCTTCAACCCAATGAATTTCTTCATGTTCCTTGGTTAATGTTACTGCCCACTCATGATTAAATGGTTTGTAAGTTTTACTAAATTCTAATAGTGTTCCAGACATATTAACCTTCACATGCTTTACATTCGTTATCTTCAGCTAATCCATTATTGTCCATGACATTGGCGGTTGCTGCATCTGCTTTTCGGAGCATATCGTAGAATTTCTCGAAGCCACCAACATACTCTCCATTGAAGTAAATTTGTGGGAGAGATCGTACATCATTTCTTCCAGTAATTTCAGCTGCAGTTTTACCTGTTGTAGTGATGTCGATATATTCGTATGTAATTCCTCTTGACTCAAGTAATGATTTTGCCATTTGGCATTGGGGGCAGTTTGGTTTTCCATAGATTATAGTTTCCTTGGTTTCTTCCAATTTACTTCTCTCAACTTT
>Ga0222713_10007723_pt1 | contig 10020 bp, 16 predicted proteins | sample C33_649DmetaG_FD_165061 | JGI IMG/M metagenome (GOLD analysis project Ga0222713, IMG submission 165061) | Estuarine water microbial communities from San Francisco Bay, California, United States - C33_649D | ecosystem: Environmental > Aquatic > Marine > Unclassified | place: USA: California... | reverse complement strand
TGACGATTAAGTGCGCCACCACCTGCAAGTGCTAGGTTACATGCTCCTGTTTCTACTAGAGTCCAAATGCTTAGACAATGTAAACAGTATTCAAATATTGCTTGTGTAGCGGCTGCTATGTCGTACAAGTCTTGTTTAGAGTTAAACTCTGGGCGCCACCACATACATCCTCTATGTAAATTTTCACGCATACGTATACGCTGAGGATCTGCATAGGTATGATCAACGTCTATGAGTTCTTTTCTAATAAGAGCAGAAAAGCGTTTAGGATCACCTTTGGCAGCATACTGAGCTACCAAATGCTCATCACGTTGCGGCACTAGCCCAATGCGTTGCGTCATAGCACTATAAAATAGTCCTAGACTATGTGGATAACCCTGACTGTGAATCTTCTGTAGCTTCCCCTTGTATCCGTGCCAAATGGTTAGAGTTTCAAACTCGCCAATACTGTCTAAGCATATTACTGCACAATTATCATGGGGCTGTGTGTAATAAGCATACGCAGCATGGCTATGATGATGCTGGGTATACTTGATAGGCAATTTATACCCTATGTAGTTTTTTAAATAATTACGTATATTATTTTCTTTTAGTAACCAACCCTGGCCTGCTCGCCACTGACGTAGTGTTTTTAAGAAAGGACGTTCATACCAAACTACTTGCGTTGGACCTCCATATAAATCTAGTGCCTTTTTAACAATTTCACTATTTAGGTGAGGATCGTTAGGTACACCGCTAAAATCCTTAGCTAGCGCAGCCCACCTTAACTCGTTATCTTCAAATACTGCCAGACTTGCGTCATGGCTGTTTCCTACTAAACCCCAAGTAATCATAATCTTATATCAATCCTATTACTAATGTTTTTAGGTTTATCCAGTTGTCCTTGTTTGTTGTAAGTTGTGTACTGAACAACGTCAATAGTTATACGCCCTCGATCGTCAACATGCTTTATATTTTCTACAGTTGTACTATCGGGTTTGTTTACAGTTCTAATATAAGAACTTACTATTTTAGCAACACTGGAAATGCGATCTATCATTTGTAGATAAATGGATCTCGTTTTCTTAGTTCTTTTAATTTTTTTCTATAAGAAATTTCTTCTTTAATTCTATAATAAGGCCATGTTAGCCAATCTTTTATTTTCTTTAACCAAACCATTTTTTTGCTCTCAATCTAATTTTAAGTGGTGATTCTTCCGTACTTGAAACTATACTGTGTAGTGTATACAGTCTACCGTAGCGTTTTACAGCATCACTTATGTCGTTAACATCAACGGGCCAATTTGGCATACTAACACACCAGTCTAGCTCAATTGCTCGTTCAACTAGTTTACTACCTGCTTTGTCTCTATCAGGCACAACAATAATCTGCTTGTTTAGTCTATTTATTAGCAGAGCTTGTTGCTCAGAAATTTCTGAGCCTCCTAGTGCGCAACCTTCAATATGCAGTGCATCGATTTGTCCTTCGCATACTATTGCAAATATCTTTTGTGGTCGTTGTTCATCTAGGTTAAAAACAAATCCAGGCTGTACCTCTGTTAGATATTTAGGAGTTTTATCTTTTTGTATCGTACGAGCAGTCCAACCTACAACTCGCCCTTCGTAGTAGAAAGGAATAATGAGTCTGTCTCGGTAACCTAGATTAGAACTCCAGTGGTAGTTAGTATCATCTATACGTAAATCTCTTTCCAACATATATTGAAATATACGAACCATCGGTTCGGGTATAGTGCCAACGTCTGCCCATTGATGATCTGAAAGACAAACAGCATCAGCAGGCAACGGTATAGTTTCAAATGTTGGTATCTGAGCTATGCGTGTTTGTACTTCAATACCTTCGTTTTCTCTTAAAATTTCTAGTGCTAGTTTATTGATTATATCGTCAGGTGTTCCTAACCATTGTAGAAGTTTACGCAGTTTATGAGATAGGTTTCTACCAGGTTGCCAACTTGCTTTAAATCCACAATTAAAACAATGATAGCTTACAGTTAGTCCTTCGTTAATTAGGCCGCCTCTACTACGAGTGTCAGCAGTGTGACCATTATGATGACAGCACGGAGCATTAAAAGAAATCCATCCGCTAGGCGTTGTTTTACGCTTAGAAGGCAGATAGGTTAATACTGTATCAGATACTATACTCATATTTTAAGTATAGCATCTAGTATGCGTTATGTCAATTAGTTTCTTATTAATATTTTAGAAATGTTGCTAGGGTCAGAATCACAAACAAATCGAATAAAACTAAAAACTCCAATAACATTAGCTGGAGTGGGGGATAGCTCGGTTTGGGTAAATGTTAATGTGTTCACAGTTGTCCATGTAGTTGATTCTGTAATTTGATTTTCTAAGGTTACTTGAATATCAATATTTCCTATATACTCGTTTGTATAAAATGCAATAGTGTGTAGTGCTTCGTTACTACCGGCTGCTACTTCAGCATCAACTGCACTACTAATATAAACAGACCCTACTTGATTAAATGTTGTGACAATTTTAGACTCTTTAGGACCAGGATTAAGTGCTGAACTTAGTTTAATATAAGAATCTGCACCAAAGTGTGTATCGGTGTAGGTTAAAACGCTGTCACCTGAATTATCAATTAAAAACACATTATAACTTAAAAATTGGTCTTTAAGGTTTATTGTGTCTCTATCAGTTATAGTAACTGTAAACAATCCTCTTGTTGCAGTTGATCCGTCGTCTAATACAGAACCGTTAGCTTCAATAACTAGGTTGTTATTTTCATCAAATGCTCTAAACTTAGGCGTATAACCTTGTGTGTTTATAGGTTTTTGATCTACATTTAATAACTTAAATTCTAGGACGTTATCAATTCCTTTGTAAACTTGTACTTGTCTTTTATACACTGGTCTGTACTCCGTAACGAATCCTGCCAAATTGGCAACGATGTTGATTTTGTTTGAGACTAAATATCTTGGTAATAGCTGCATAGTATAAGTATTTATTGGAAATGTTGACAAAAGATATCGAAGAAAATTTTCCCTTTTTAAGCGTAGTCTCGTATGGAGGCATTGAATACGTGGGCATAATATCAAACCAAGATCAACACGTGACCAGTATGTATGTTTATACTAACTTAAAAACTGATATTGACAGGCGAAAGTTTTTAGAGTTAGGAGAAGCTTGGTGGTGGGAATCAAATAGAATGATTCCGATCAATATTTTTCTTAAAAGAGAATTTGATATGTTTCGTTACTGTATGGTAACCATGAACTCTAAGGACGTAAATGTAACTATTGGTCCTACTGTAAATTTGAACAATTTATCTCTTAAACGAGTAAAAAGAAAAAATGTTCAATTAATAAGAAAAATTAAATAAGTTCTTCTGCATCTTTTAGCATCTTTTCGCACAGCAAATTAGCATGAACTACAACGGCCATAGCATATGATACTGCATGAGCTTTCTTAAAGAAATACTCGTTACTGTTCGGTTTCGTCCAAACTTCCTTCATAATCTCCTGCCATGTCTTCCCAATCAGGTGCCTCTTTGCCGGTCTTATCATAGCTAGGACCGCAGCTAATTGCTCCACGGAAGTAGGGCAAAGTTTCTTCACTACCGTGCCATGCCCGTTCAAATGAAATAATTGGTCTACAAATTTTTCCTGAGTAAATAGTTCCCATATTGGCTCTCTTTCCATTAACGATAGTAGGTGTGCTTCATCTTTAATGTCTTTGTATATTGAGACATTAAGAAAATCAAGTTTAAAGTAACCTCGTTCTTCTGCTGCTTTGTAATCAATAGTAGCTAGGTTGTCTATAGGATTATGTGGAATTTCAGTAGTATATATGCCTGTGTTATGTTTTTTGCCTGTTTCGAGACGTGCAACCCTGTGCTGCAATTTTGACAGCACAATCTCTCTATCTGCAAAATCTATATCAATATCAGGCATTAGTATTTTATCGCGTATATAAAGTTAATAGTATTAAATTCTACAGGCTCGCCACGTCGAGCATCAAATCTAATGCCTATTGTGTCTCGCTTGTTTATGTCGTATGTTGTTTGAAATCTACTCAATGTTCCATCTGAAATCTTATTTCCTAATCCTGTTGTCCAGGCGTGATCAATTTTAAACGCAATCTTTTTATTTTCAAATGGTCTAAGTAGTGTTCCTAACTCTAAGCCAACAAAGTCTCTTCGAGGAAGATTTGTTATGTTTATGGTTGCAACCTCTGGTCTAACATATAAAGTAAACCCGTTCGCTACTTTTACCTTATATCTTGTACCTATTTCAAAATTTGTTAAAATTGAATCAGACTCTCTATCGTTGGCATATGTAGCTCTAAAATCTACATCAAGATTAGAATCTACATCATGTATAATCTTAAATGTGTATCTGTCTAGCGTTTTATTATTAGAGTATTGATCCTGCACTCCATAAATAAATCTTATAGTTCCGTCTGCATGTGCAGGTGATGACATTATCAATAGTGAAACTACTATACCTAAAACATATCTAATCATAAATTAACATTCTCCAATTTTTTAGATTTCTTTTTTGCCATGTCCCATTTTAATTTTGAAACACGGTCTTTCATAGTAATGCCAAGCAAGTGATCAAGTTCGTGTAGATAACATTTAGCACTATACCCTGTAATTTTTACAACACATTCTTTTAAATCTTCATCCCAAAATTTAGCAAGTATTTCTTTAGGACGTTTAATTTTAACAAACATATTTGGAAAACTTAAACAGCCCTCAATATCGTCTTGAGTTTCACTAGTATACTGTAATACTGTTGGATTAATACACATAGTAGAGTTTTCTAAACTGTCTCCCATAACAAATACTTTCATATCTATACCAACTTGACAAGCACTTAGGCCAATGCCGTTATTTTCTAACATGCACTTAACCATTTGCTCTTTTAGTTCTTTTGGATCAAAACCTGGATCTTCAAGATTAACATCTTTAAGCTCACGTTCTAATATTGGATCTGGATACTTTACAAGTTTCATTACAGCTTACCTTCTGCTCTTAATTTTTCTCTAATCTGCGTAGCACTGATATTATGTATTTCTTCACCTAGGTCATGTTGTGTAAATGTATACCCAACACCTCGGCCGTAACTAATGTCTACAATGTTTGGTACTTGCATTATAACATATTCTTTATCTAATGTAAAGCCATGATTTGCTAGACCTTGAATAATATTTTGAGTTACTTCTTCAAAGTGAAACGGATTATCATCTTGTGTTATTGTTCGTCCTGCACCTGCATCTTTGCCTACAATACCGCCAACATCACGGATCATAATACAAACTTGTCCAATTTCCATAAGTGCTTTTTTAAATAGTGCTGTGTGGCCATCATGCCATGGTTGCCATCTGCCTAGCATCTGTGCTGTAGGTTTTTTCCAATCAAACATTTATATTATTCCGTTTAATGTATCGATCAAGAACCGCAACTAACTGTATATGCGTGTCAGTGAACCATTCTGATACATGGTAATCATATTCATCCTTGCTCAACGATTCATACATTGCGTTTGTATCTTCAAATCTGCCTTTTTTAATAGTATCCATCCATACAACATAGTCAGCGTCAAATTCTTGTCTAGCTTTCTTTGTAGGAGCAACAAAATCTGCTACTGCAACTTTTCCTGCTTTAACTACACCGTCTGATAGGTATCGCATACGTTGCGCTTGTCTAATGCGACCTTCGGGGCTAAAGTCCCAATCATCATATTCTTTCCTAACTTCATCTGCGTTTAAGTGTATAGCACCTATTAATTCAGCAAACGGTTTTGCCAGCGTAGTTTTACCACTACCTGGCAACCCACATATAAGGATTTTCATAATTTACTTTCTTTTACAACTTCTTTTACCAACTCAACATCAGCTGGATTTCTTTTAAATCTTAGAGCCCAATGCTCAGGATTTAAAACATGATAAACTAATCCTAACTGTTCATCATTAAATTTACTTAGCATGTCCTTGCCATCTTTACAGTTAAGCATGAGCCAGGGGCTAATTTTCCCGTCTTTAATATGCCAAACTGCTCTGTTTAAGCTTACGTGTCGAAAATAGTGATTCCATGGTGCTGGCTCATTTTCACTTGCCCATTCGAGCATGGTTTTAATTGATCTTTCTAGTGCAGTTGTTACATCTTCTTTCAGTATAAACTGTAGTGCATACTGTTCATACATTTCATCTCTGCACCAATGATCTAGTTTAACACCTGACTTTACAACGTAGTCTATGTATTTCTCAGGATATAAGGGCCTAACGTTACTGATAAAACTGCCAAACTTAACAAAAGCATTATAGTAAGGACTAGTACAGAATTCTTCATATGTTTTTTCCTTCTTAGCACCTGCGCTAAGTGTATAGAATCTCTGGAAAGCATAAAAACCATATCTAACCCTACGTTCGTCTTTTTGTAAAGCTCTACGTTTCTTTTCACACATGTGAACAGCAAGGGTACTTTCTTTAGTATACCCGTTACCGCAATATTCACATACGTATGGTTTAGAGTTTGATATTGTCAATGTTATGTTCTTCAGCCAGTTGTTTGAGTTCTTTTTTTGTAGATATTCTAGCAAGTGTCTCAACCTCATCCATTTTTATATTTGGATAAATTTCTTTAATTAATTTAACAGCAGCATCGCTACTTTCTTTTTTCTTAAAACCTATCCACGGGTGGAATTCAATCTTTCCTGTATTACCGCTTTGACACAATAATTGCCATTGCAACTTAGGATGCTTGGTTCCTAGCACATTCCAATTTTTATTATAATACTCATTTGTTTTAAACACGGCTAGCTCTTGCTTATCTCGGTTACCATTAACGCTACTAACGTATCGATTAAGCAACCAAAAACTTACCTGCTTTTTTTCTTCGTCTGATAGTTCATCCCAAACATTTTTAGCACCCATATCAACGGCAGCTAAAATGTCTTTTACTGGAAGTGTTTGTTGTGATGCCATGCGTCTACGTCCTCAGGTGTATTGATCTCTATACCATTAAATTGTACACTCGAACAGCCTATTTGCCAACCGTTTTTTAACCATCGCAGTTGTTCTAGTTTTTCAATACGTTCTTCTCTAGTAATTTTTAAATGTAGATATGCCATAAGTGCGTCTTTACGATAACCATATACTCCAAGGTGCCAATCACCGTACCCCTTCATGCCCCTTCCACACCAGAGCACATTGTCGTGTGCTTTTACTAGTTTAACACTGTTAGGATTGTCAAGCTGCTCATCGGGCATTTGGGTAATAACAGTCGTTACGGGGTAATGTTGCAGCATCCTTTCAGCTGCTTCGATCATTTCAACGGTAACGTCCGGCATATCACCTTGTACATTAATGAATTGATCGTAATCATTAAATTTACGACTAATAACAGCACCTGCACATCGTTCAGTACCGTTTTCGTATTCCTCTACGTCTATATAGACTTGGTGAGGTTCAAATTTATTAGCAATACGTACATCATCAGTTAACACGTATGTATCAAAGCCTGACTTTCTAGCTCGCTCGTACACCATACGAATCATAGGAATATTATTAAGTGTTACAAGTGGCTTACCTGGAAAGCGTGTGCTGCCATATCTAGCCGGTATAAGAATAGCGGTAGATGTCATCTATAACTCCTTCAAAATTTTCTAGTTTTAACATATTACGGCCATCACTTGGTGCATTATCTGGGTCGGGGTGAACTTCTATAAAAAAGTTCTTTACCCCCAAAGCAGATGCCGCACGAAGTAGGCCAGGAACATATTGACGATCACCGCCGCTAGAAGTACCTTGGGCTCCGGGTCTTTGTACCGCGTGAGTAGCGTCGAAGACAATAGGATAAGGATAGGTATTGAGCATATAGTCAATACCAGTGAAGTCAACAACCAAGTTATTATAACCAAAACTTGTTCCCCTTTCTGTAATCCAAACTTCCTTAGCACCTTCTGTTTTTGATAGAATACCTGCTACGTCCCATGGTGCCAAGAATTGACCTTTTTTGATATTTACAATAGCGCCTGTTTCGCAAGCTGCCTGTATTAAGTCTGTTTGTCTGCACAAGAACGCAGGAATTTGTATTACATCTACAATATCTTTTAACCAAATTAGTTGTTCACGTTCATGTACATCTGTAAGAATTTTTAAATTTGGAATTTCTTCCTTCATTGTAAGAAAATCACGTATAGTATCATGCAAGCCAACGCCACGTTTACCATTTATGCTTGTGCGATTTGCTTTATCAAAACTTGCTTTGAAGTAGTAAGCAATATCATACTTACTGCATACTCTTGCACACGTTTCTGCAATTTTAATGCTTTGTTCTAAGGATTCGTGTTGGCAGGGGCCTGCTATAACTCTCATTTGTCGTCCTTTACTGTGTAATACTAAGCAACTGCTGATCCCGATGTTCGACGTTTAATGTCATTGTGATTAAATTCTGCCCAATACAACTCGAACGCTACCCCGTCTTCTAGGCCTTCAAACTGATGAATCTTTCCAGGTTTAACTTGGGTAAACTCACCTGCAGAAAGAATGGTTTCGTCAACTAAACCTTCTTGGTCATCGCTTTGCCAGACACGCACTAGCATCTTACCTGACTCAACAAAAAAGCCATTCCATTTAAATTCATGTTCATGTTCAGAGCACTTGTAACCGGCTTTAAATTCAATACGGTGAAACTCAAGTACACCATTTGCGTGAATCAATTCTGTTGATCCCCAAATTTTTCCTGCTTTAATTCCCATTGTTAAAATGTTACTCTGTTACCTGATTTAAGATCTTTAGAAAATTCATATTGTTTAGCATATTTTTATTAAAATTTTAAGTTCTCACCTATAGGAATATTACTTGTTAATTTGTGATAATGATTAGTTGGTAGTGATATTGTTTGACAAGCTGCTACGGCATTACACGGATAACCAATTTCATCAAATTTTCTAGCTTCAAGTTTTTCAATTAATTGCCTTCTACTACTTGAATTATAAATTTCAAGAATAGAAGAATTGAGAACATTGCCCAAAACTAGATCATTATTATCGTCTAAACAACACGCATACCAATCTCCATTTGGAGCGATAAATGCTTCGCTTTTAACACGATCAATTAGTGGACAATTTAATTCCTCATTTGGTACAGGAAACTTCAATGTTCCATTAGCTACTAATTTTCTTTCTGACCATAGGCCTGATTTACTATGTCTAATTCTAACATTATCAGGAACAAACCTTCTTAATACCTGTTTAGTAGATTCAAATGTACTAAACGGAATAGTAGATCCGGGTTCGAGTCTGTCTGGTAAAACATGAAAAGATTGACTTACTGTAATAGCATATTCGGCTGCTGGCATTACATTAATACAAAAATCAAAATTAGGATCATATTTTTCTCTCATTTGCAAAAAGTATTTTACATTTTTAATAACACTTTTAAAACTAATTTCTTTTGCTGCTTTATAAGACCCTGCGTTATGTCCATCTATATTAACCTGTGCAGATGTTAATAATTTTTCTTTAAGTAATGTCTCAGATATTTCTGCTGTCATTAGTCCAAAGTTACTTAAAAAATTAATAGAAATGTCTGGTAATTTTTTCTTGATGTAGCGTAAAATTTTTAAAAAATCTTGATTATATAATGCTTCGCCATTTTCACTAACATGTATCATATCCACTTTAAATGGAAAGGTTGGATTTGATATTTCGTCAACAATTTTTACTACTATGTCGTAACTTAAATCAAAATTATTTTTTGTTCCTCGAGATTTCGGACACCATATACATTTAGCATTGCATCTATTACTCAAAGACAAGTTAATACATTTTAACATTATTATTGTTTTCTTTTTTTAAAATAAAAAATAAGTCTGTAAGCTTATTCAATTGTTTACGAAGAGTTACATTTTTGTTAGAGAGTTCTATTAGCTCTTGCCAGGTTGCATATCCTAATAATGGGTGCGAAGAATCTACAGGTCCACCAACAACCCAACGTGGTATTGAATTGTTTGGTGGATCTCTGTAACGTGCGTATACTGTTCCGCGATCGTCGC
>Ga0222713_10007720_pt1 | contig 10023 bp, 11 predicted proteins | sample C33_649DmetaG_FD_165061 | JGI IMG/M metagenome (GOLD analysis project Ga0222713, IMG submission 165061) | Estuarine water microbial communities from San Francisco Bay, California, United States - C33_649D | ecosystem: Environmental > Aquatic > Marine > Unclassified | place: USA: California... | reverse complement strand
TAGTAGGCCTGGCTGCCATCTTTAGTGGCGCATTCTTTTCTATTGTGCTGATGGGCTCTGCTCTAGAGCTTGGTAAGTTAGTTGCCGCCAGTTGGTTATATAGAAATTGGGGTGAAGCCCCTAAGCTAATCAAGTACTATCTAACAGTTGCAGTTGTTATTTTAATGTTTATTACATCGATGGGTATCTTTGGTTACTTATCAAAGGCTCACTTAGAAACATCCGCAACGATGACATCTGATATAAGTTCTGAATTACAGACTCTAAGTGATACAATTGAATCTAAGACAAATACAAAGGTTCTTGTTGAAAAGCAAATACAAAACATTGATAATACTCTAGTTAAGTATATCGAGCTTGGGTCTGTCACGAAGGGTCTTCAAGAGAAAAGAAAGTTGGATGGTGAACGTAGAGAGCTAGAGCAAGAACGTAAGGCTGTTGAGAAAGAGCTTGTAGAGCTTAAATCCAAGAAAAACAAACTTGAGTCGGAAGTCAGGAAGATCGAAGTTGAGGTTGGTCCGTTAAAGTACATTGCGGAGTTAGTTTATGGATCTGATGCCGAAAGCCACTTTGATAGCGCTGTACGCTTGGTTATTATTATCCTTATATTGGTTTTTGACCCTCTCGCTGTCATTCTTCTCATAGCAGCTAACTTCAAGTTAACCAAAGCTAATGAGGAAACAGATCGCAGAAAAAGAATTGAAGAGTTGAAAAAACTTAAGAAAAGTAGTATAGTAATAGATAAGAAATCTGTAATGAAAATGTAAAGTCAGAGGTGACTATGTCTAAATTTTTCCGTAATTTGATTGAAGAGATTAAAGATGAAGATACATCTATCGCGGAGGACGGTGCTGGCAGTGCTGAGTTCACAGGGAGCATTGATAGTGGTTCTTATTCCCTCAATGCTGCTCTTAGTGGGTCAATCTTTGGTGGCGTTCCTAATAACAAGATAACTGCTTTTGCTGGCGAGAGTGCTACTGGTAAGACTTTCTTTGTTCTTGGTATTGTAAAGAGCTTCCTAGATAGCAATCCAGATGCTGGTGTCATCTATTATGATACTGAGGCTGCTGTCACTAGAGATATGATGAAGTCTCGTGGTATTGATACAAAGCGAGTAATCATTGCCGAACCTGATACTATTCAGAAGTTTAGAGAACACGCTCTAAAGTTCTTAGAAGCATATGGCAAGACAGAAGAAAGTGACCGTCCTCCTATGATGATGGTTCTAGATTCTCTTGGTATGCTATCGACTTCTAAAGAAATGGCTGACTCGCTTGAGGGTAAAGATACTAGAGACATGACTAAGAGTCAGGTCATCAAGGCTGCATTTAGAGTCCTTACTTTGAAGTGTGCAAAGTATAAGGTACCAATGTTGGTAACTAACCATGTCTATGCTGTTGTTGGTTCTTATGTTCCAATGAATGAGATCTCTGGTGGTACTGGCTTGAAGTATGCTGCTTCTACTATTGCTATGTTATCAAAGAGAAAGGAAAAGGTTGATAACGAAGTGGTTGGTAACATTATTAAAGTCAAGATGTATAAGTCAAGACTCTCTAAGGAGAATGCTCAGGTAGAGTGTTTATTGACATATAGTTCTGGTCTTGATCGCTACTATGGTCTACTAGACCTAGCTGAGAAGTATGGTATCTTTAAGAAAGTATCTACTCGCTACGAGATGCCAGATGGATCTAAGGTGTTTGGTAAGAACATTCTAGAGAATCCAGAAAAGTTTTATACAGAAGATGTTTTGAAAGCTATTGATGAAGCTGCAAAGAAGGAGTTTAGTTATGGAGCATCCGGATCCGAAGAGTCACTTGAAGTGGAGCTTGGCGAAGAGTAGTCTTCGTATTCTAGCTGGTGCTGTTCTTATTGGGCAGTATGTTATACTAGCTGGTGTTTTGTTAGTGCTTGCTGAAATATTAGGTATTGCTGAAGAAGTTGTATGATTGAAAATTATATTTTGTCTGCATTGGTTCAAGAGGAAGAGTTTTCACGAAAGGCTCTCCCATTCTTGCGTAAAGAGTACTTTGCTGATGAGGGGCAGCAAGCTATCTTTCAATTAGTAAAGCAATTTGTAGACAAGTATAATAAGATTCCAAACAAGGCCGTCCTTAGTGTAGATCTTGATGAGCAAAAAGGCTTGAGTCAGACCACCTACGATCAAGCTAAGGAGTGTATCAAGCAGATAGGAACGAATCCAGCCGTTGACGAACAATGGCTATTAGACAATACAGAAAAGTTTTGTCAAGACAAGGCAATCTACAATGCCATTATGGATTCGATTAAAATCATGGATGATAAGAAGGAGCAACAGAGTAGAGGAACAATTCCAAAACTACTCTCGGATGCCCTGGCTGTGTCTTTCGATCAACATATCGGACATGACTTCCTAGAAGACTCTGCTTCTCGTTTCGAGAACTATCATAAGAAGGAGAAGAGAATTCCCTTCGATATTGATTTCTTGAACAAGATTACTAAGGGCGGCCTTCCTCGTAAGACTCTAAACATTATCCTTGCTGGTACTGGTGTTGGTAAGTCGTTGGCAATGTGCCATATGGCTGCCCACAATCTATCTTCAGGCCATAATGTTCTTTATATTACTATGGAAATGGCTGAAGAGAAGATTGCTGAAAGAATTGATGCTAATCTTCTAGATGTTACATTGGATGAGCTTGCTGTCCTTACTAAGGATGCCTATCAAAAGAAGATTGAAAGATTTAGAAATAAGACTACTGGTAAGTTGATTATTAAAGAATATCCTACTGCATCCGCCGGTAGTGCAAACTTTAGACACCTATTGAATGAATTGAGATTGAAGAGAAACTTCAAGCCCGATATCATTTATATTGATTACTTAAACATTTGTAGTTCATCTAGATTGAAGGCTGGTGCTAATGTCAATTCCTATACCTATGTTAAAGCTATTGCTGAAGAGCTGAGAGGCCTTGGGGTAGAGTTTGATGTCCCTATTGTCTCAGCTACTCAGACTAATAGAACAGGATTTACAAGTACTGATGTTGGACTAGAAGATACTTCAGAGTCGTTTGGTCTCCCTGCTACAGCCGATATTATGATTGCTCTTATTGCAACCGAGGAGTTGGATAAGCTGAGCCAGATCATGGTTAAGCAGTTAAAGAATCGTTATAGCGATCCAACGAAGTTCAAGCGATTTGTTATTGGTGTGGATAAGAGCAAGATGAAGCTCTATGATGTAGAAGGTAGTGCTCAGCAGAATATCATGGATGCTCCTGGTTCGCACTACAGCACCCAGTACGAACCTTCTGGTAACTCCGATAAGTTTGGTAAGTTCGATTTTAACTAAGTAAATCAACAAGTTACAGGTCCTTATAAATCAAGGAGTTATAACTTCCTGATTTTACCTGTTGCCTTTCCTGCGGATGTGCGTATAATACCCGTATATGTTGAACACTAAGCTTAACGAAAAGTCTGCTCTTGCACGACTGCTGGCGACCGAGAACTTATCTGTTCAGTACTCGGCTAAGTATCCAACCGCGTTCTTCGATCTGAAGAGCCGAACGATCCACATCCCTCTGATTAAAAATCTTGACGAAGATCTTCTTGATCTTTTCGAGGGTCATGAGGTCGGCCACGCTCGAGAGACTCCTGCTGAAGGATTCCACTCAGCAATTCAAGAGAACGGTGAGATCAACGAGACGTTGAAAACGTATCTCAACGTGATCGAAGATATTCGCATCGAGCGTAAGATCAAAGCTGAGTATCCTGGACTCCGCAAGTCGTTCGCCAAAGCATATAAGAAGCTTGTCAACATGAACTTCTTTGGTGAAGATCTCCAATCTCGAATCAAGGAGATGGACTTCATCGACAGACTGAATGTTGAGGCAAAGGTTGGTGCCTATATTCTTGTCGACTTCAATGACGAAGAGAAGGCTCTTGTTGAAGAGGCCTACTCGCTTGAGACCTGGGACGAAGTTGTTGCGTTTGCCAAGAAGCTGATCGGCAAGCAGGCCAAGAAGAACAAAGAGCAGCAAGGCCAGGCAAAGCAGGAAGGTGGCGTCAAGGGTATGGTCACTGGCGATAACCAGACTTCTGGAGATAACCAGGATCAATCCGAATCGCCAGAGAGTGGTGGACAGGCACAAGCTGCTGACGCAACAGGCAGCGAGGACGAGCAAGAAGACACAGATTCCTCCGAATCTGTTGCCCCTTCTCAAACCGACAGAACTTTCCGCAAGATGGAAAGCGAGATGTTCACTAAAGCCAAGTCAACTGAACGCCATCACCATGATGGTAATTCAGCTTCGATTACGATTGGCAAATATAAGCTCGATGAGTATGTTGTTTCTGCCAGTAAGCTGAGCCCTCTTATTGATGCTGGTGCTAGAGAGATGTTCAACAACTCAGTTGAGCTACATAGCAAAAACTTATACTCCTCAGACACCACTCCGTTTGCATCTTACGACGAGATGCTGAACCACATGCATGCTGAGTACCGTAACGACAATCAATCGTATATCAACTTTCTGATCAAGGAGTTTGAAATGCGTAAGAATGCTCGTATGTTGAATCGTGGTAAGATCTCGAAGACTGGTAAGATTGATGTCTCGCGTTTACACAAGTATCGTCTTTCGGATGATATCTTCAAGCGTGTAATGAGCTTCCCTGAAGGTAAGAACCATGGAATGATTATGTACATGGATCTATCTGGTTCGATGTCAGGTGTCATTAATGGTGTGTTCAACCAGATTCTTATTCTCTCTGAGTTCTGTAAGAAGGTTAACATTCCATTCCGCGTTTACGGGTTTACGGATGCATGTGTTTCTTTGGATTTTATCCGAAACAACATTGACCCTGAGTTTGGTACTATCCGCAGTGATATTAAGTTTGGTGCCTTTAAGATGAAGGCCAACTTCCACTTGAAGGAGTACATCTCGAGCGAGCTTAATGCTCGTGATTATAAGACTGCGTTCAACAACATTCTCATGCTGAAAGCCTTCTATGATGCAAATTGTATCCTTCATAGAAGTCGTTCGAAATCATCGCGTGAAGAATACCTGAAGTATAACCAAATATACTTCTCCATAGACATCAAGAAGATAGGTGAGCAGCTTTCTGCTACTCCGTTGAATGAAGCTGTTGTTCTATCTCAGCAGATCAGCAATGAGTTTGTCGCAAAGTACAACATCGAGAACATGGTCAACATCTTCTTAACTGATGGTGATGATGACCACTCCAATAACATTTTGTTCTGGATGGATCGTAGCACTTATGGCGGTATGAATGATGGTTATATCAACCGTGCTTGTAAAGTTCCGAGCTTAATCACTCATCATAGTGGTACTCGTTATATTATTAGACCTGGTGAGTGTAGTGCCGGCTTCTCGACCTACCATCTTCTGAAGATAGCTCGCAAGGTCACTGGTGCTCGGTACATTGGCTACTACTTGGCCGACAGTACTTCATTCCTCTACAATGCTACTTCACATGATGTAACATCTTATGGCAATCTTGATTGGAAGACACATCATAGCGCTTTGAAGTCGAAGTACCGTAAGAATAAGTTCCTACATTCGACGACGTATGGCTATAACGACTACTTCTACATCTCGAGCACTGGTACAATCAATGACACTGACGATGATGACCAGTGGTTTGATTCGTTGAGCAAACGTCATAACGGTAACGTGTCGGATAGGAATCTGACCAAGGGATTTATTGACAAGCAGACCAAGCGTCAGCTTAACCGAATTCTACTTGTTCACTTTGGTAAGGCTCTTGCTGAGGCAGCCTAACCTACTGATTTCAAAGGATCAATAACTTATTGATTTTAAACATGAAAAAACAATTGATAAATTTACTGATTTTTCTCGTTGCCTGTGCAATCGCTTTTGCGTATAATGTCTCTATGGTTAGAACTGAGGTTATTTAATTATGTCGAAGACTGGATTTTATGACGCTAACGCCAAGCGTCAGTTTGTGGATGATCTTACTACTCGGTTTGGTCAGACTGTTACACGCTCTCAAGTACTTGAACTTGCTAGCGAAAAAGTGTTCCCCATTCCTTACTGGTTCTTGAACGATAAGAGCCGAAATATTGGTCGAGGTATGTATTCGACCACTGCTGTTACCGTACGGCATCCTAAGGCTCATCTCAAAGCTGGACCAATCGATCTTGATCCATCGATGTTCACTAATACTCAGGCTGCGCCTGATCAAGATATTGCAATGGTTGCTACAGTCACTCCGATCAATCGTAAGCAGAACATGACTGCTCTTACTGAGAATCTTGTTCCATCTAAGGATGCGACCTACGTTGAGTTTGGTCCGTTCTCTCGTATTGCTAAGATCATCGACTCGAAGATCTTCTACCCTGTGTTCATTACTGGCTTGTCTGGTAACGGTAAGACATTATCGATTGAGCAGGCTTGTGCCAAACTGAAGCGAGAGTGTATCCGTGTTAACATTACGGAAGAGACTGACGAGGATGACCTTGTTGGTGGTAACACTCTTGTTGATGGATCTATTGTCTATCGTGAAGGTCCTGTCCTAACTGCGATGCGTCGCGGCGCCGTTCTAATCTTGGACGAAGTTGACCTTAACGCAACGAAGATTATGTGCTTGCAGTCGATCATGGAAGGCAAGCCATACCACATCAAGAAGACTGGTGAGAAGGTCTCCCCTGCTGTTGGGTTCAATATCTTCGCTACTGCTAATACCAAGGGTAAGGGTAGTGAAGATGGTCGCTTTATTGGTACGAAGGTAATGAACGAGGCGTTCCTTGAGCGCTTCCCGATCACGTTTGAGCAGGACTATCCGCCTGAGAAGGTTGAACTGAAGATCCTCAATCGCAACATGGATAAGTTCAATTGCATGGACGGGAAGTTCGCTGAGAACCTTGTCAAGTGGGCTAATGTGATTCGTAAGTCGTTTGCTGACGGTGCTACGAACGAAGTTATCTCTACTCGACGACTTGTTCATATTGTTAGCGCGTTTGCAATATTCCGTAACCGTATCGAAGCTGTTGAGCTTTGCTTGAACCGATTTGATACAGAGACTAAGGCCTCGTTCCTTGATCTCTATACTAAGGTAGATGCTGAGGTTGACCTCGACGCCACTAAGCAGGAGTCTGAGACCAACCCCGATCTGTATGCTGAGGACATCCCGTTCTAATAGGAGGCAATAATGGATACTTACTTTTTTGTTTTCATGGGTTTTCTTCTTGGTTGGACTGCAAGCGCTGTTTGGGATGCATTCTCAATGCTCCGAGAGAGCAAGGAGAAGGATAATGAGTAACGCTGCAGAGAAGTTAGATTGTCAAGACCAGGTCTTCGCTTTCCTTAACATGCTTCGCGACTCTGGTAAGGTCAATATGTTTGGCGCTGGTCCCTATGTCCAGGAAGCGTTTGATTTCAATAGGGCACAAGCGAAGCAGTATGTTCTTGCCTGGATGAAGAGCTATGATAATGTTCACTAGAGATAGTATAGAAGAGGCGCTAAAAGCAAACGTTGCTGAGGTTAGATTCACAAAGTCTGATGGTACAGAACGAATAATGAAGTGTACTCTAAGAGAAGATCTAGTCACAGTGTATCAAAAGAAAACTGATCGAGTGAAAGAGAAGAACCTAGACATCGTACCAGTCTTCGATGTCGAAAAGAATGAGTGGCGCTCATTCAGAGTTGACTCTGTACAATCGATTAGCGTCTGGGGCGGTCAGGAATGACCGCCCCTTCTTTATAGGAATGTAAAGATGGAAATTAAAGATTTAACTGACGAAGAACTTGATAAATATGACTCGGCATATGTTGCCATTGTCGAAAAAATCCGTATAATACATGCTCTAGGTCTTCATAGACAGCTATTGAAAGATCTGAATGATGATATTCCTCAACAACTAAACCTACTAATTGCACATGCAATGAGGATGAACATTGGACGAGAACAACTACGTAACATCTACTGGTAAGAGTGGAATCACAGCCAAGGTTATTCAAGACTCAGTCTGCTCTAGAACTGCAACAAGAGTAACAACTTTTGAGCTAGAATATCCAAGATTTATTCATAGCGAGTTTATGACTCACCGAATGCTCTCCAGGAACGCCGCTTCCTCGAGAGCAATTCCTATTTCTAAATTGGTAAAGTTGGTTGAAGAGAGGCCAGCAAGACCAGTAGAATGGGGTAAGAATATTAAGGGTATGCAGGCTACAGAGCAGCTTGATCTTCCAGAACTAATGGAAGCAAGTTCACTTTGGGATAACATTGCTAAGATTACTAGTAGTGTTGCCAGGAAGTTTGACAACCTCAAACTCCATAAGCAGATTTCAAATAGAATTCTTGAACCTTACCAGATGATTAAGGTAGTTTGTACGGCTACCACTTTTGATAATTTCTTCCATCTACGTAAGCATCCAGATGCACAGCCTGAAATTAAAGAGCTTGCTACCGTAATGTGGAATGTATATAAGAAGAGTAATCCAATTGGTCTAGCAGCAGGCGAATGGCATGTGCCATACATTCTCCGTGAAGATACAGAACATGGACTTCAGTATTATATTTGGGAAGAACAAGACAACCTAGAGAAGCAGATTGTGAAGAGATATTTGACAGCAGAACAAGCTGTTATGATTTCAGCTTCATGTTGTGCTCAAGTTTCCTATAGAATTCTTAACACAGACATTGAGAAGGCACGCGACATTTTCGAGCGACTGGTTGAATCTAAACCAGTCCACGCTTCGCCTTTGGAACACCAAGCAACTCCTATGAGCAACATTACTAATAGCTGTAATGATTGTGGTAGCTGGGAAAAGGGTGTTACTCATTCTGACAGAAATGGTGCTATGTGGTCTGGTAACTTTAAGTACTGGATTCAACATCGGCAACTTATTGAGGATCATGTTTGTTGGAAATTTGAGGAGTAGGAAATGCAACTTAGTCATGTAATTGAAATGAGTTTGATTGAAGCTGAGAATGATGGTCTTAATAAACAAGAAGCAATTGAATATGCAGCAAGAGCTAACAGCGTAAGCGTTGACGTTGTCAGAGATGTATATGAGAATCTTGTAGACCTTCAGAATAAGATTGCAGACAAATTAGGTATTAAACTATGATTCAAGATAGTGTGAAGTTAGATTATAGTGATGTATTGATAGTACCACGATTCTCTGACATCGATAGCAGAAAGAAAGTCAACATCGACTACAATCCTGTTATTGCATCTAACATGGATGGCGTTGGTACGTTTGAAATGGCAAAAGAGCTTGCCAAGATTGGAGCAATTACTACTATCGTTAAGCACTACACATTAGATGACTGGTCAAAGTTTTCTAAGACAGCTAGCGAAACGACTCTAAAGCATTTGTTTGTTTCAACAGGTATTTTGAAAGAAGACATTGAGCTAACAGAAAGTATTGTTAGTCTTCTATTTGACGATCATGGAATCTATGCTAACATCTGTGTTGATGTTGCAAATGGTTATATGACACAATTCTATGATACTGTATCGATGCTAAGAAAGAAGTGCCCTCATTCTAAGATCATGGCTGGCAGTGTGGTTACAGGAAAGGCTGTTCGAAGATTAGAGGATGCTGGTGCCGACTTAATTAAAGTCGGTATTGGTTCTGGTGCTGTATGTACTACCCGTATCAAGACTGGTATTGGTTATCCTCAATTCAGTGCTGTTATGGAATGTGCTCTAGAATCCAAGTATGGCGGTATCATTGCTGATGGTGGTATTACTTGTGTTGGTGATATCGCAAAGGCGATCGGCGCTGGTGCAAAGTATGTCAAGCTAGGTTCTATGCTAGCTGGCCACGATGAGGGTGGTGCCACGAATGTGGAAGGTGGCGTTGTATTCTATGGAATGAGCTCTAGGACTGCTCAAGAGAAGCATAAAGGCTACCTTGCTAACTATAGATCCTCTGAAGGTAGAACAATTAAGCTTCCATATAGAGGTGCTGTCAGCGGCACAATGGAAGACATTTTGGGTGGTTTAAGATCAACTTGCGCCTATGTTGGCGCACATAGACTCTCGCAATTGCATTTGTATA
>Ga0222713_10007719_pt1 | contig 10026 bp, 5 predicted proteins | sample C33_649DmetaG_FD_165061 | JGI IMG/M metagenome (GOLD analysis project Ga0222713, IMG submission 165061) | Estuarine water microbial communities from San Francisco Bay, California, United States - C33_649D | ecosystem: Environmental > Aquatic > Marine > Unclassified | place: USA: California... | reverse complement strand
GGGGGGGGGGGGGGGGGGGGGGGGGAAACGACGGGGAAAAAATCGTGTCGCGCGATGATGACGTTAAAACGTCGACGCGCGCGTCGCGTGGTCGCGAGCGCGCGCGATGCGAATGAGGTTGAGGTTTACGCGAGCGCGCGCGAGAGAGAGAACGAGAGAGCGAAGGGAAAGGGGCGCGCGCGCGCGGAAGGTCGACAGAGTATGGACTGACGAATGATCGCGCGCGTGTTGGGTAGATATTACGCGAGCGCGTGATTGAGTGTTATCGCGACGAAGGGGTGAACCATTTGGAGAATTGTAAGGCGACGGTGGAGAAGTATTTAGAGTCGATTAAAAACGTCGGCGCGCATAGGATTAACGCGGGGGAGCACGATAGATAACGCCCGTGATTTGGCGCGTAAGGCGATGTAAAATACATATGACAACATGAATGAATGGTATGGTACACGTCGGTTTGCGCGGAGAAAGGGGCGTGGGAATCGGACGCGAGACTCGGCGTACGGCCGTTGGGTCTCGCGTCGTCACGAACGTCGTCGACGAAATCGTCGACGACGCGACGCCGCTCGCTACGCGGGCACCGATCGAGAATTACGAAGATCACGAGAGACACGCCACTTTGCTGTGCTCCTCCGCGCTCGCGGGTGCGGCGTACGCCTCGGCGCCCGGTTGTTCTTCGTACGGGCGCTCGAGCACGCGCGCCAACTCGCGAACGGGTTCGTAATCTTCGCGTTCCGCGGCTACGATGGCGCGTTGAAGTAAATAATTCCTCGGAATGTAAAGCGGATTCGCCGAGTCTTGCGCCGCGCGAATCAGCTCCGGGTCACCGTTTTCGCTCAAAAGAATCTCGGCGTATCGCGCGCCGAATTCGGCGATTTGCACGGCGAGCGCGTCCGGCGTCGTTTCACCGCTTCGCCCTTGCGCTCGACGCACGCTCGCGAACATGTCTCGAGCTAGCGAAGGCGCCGTCGCGCTTTCGCCTCGCGCGAGCACCGCTGACGCGAACGCGCCCAGCGCGCGGTGCGACAGCGTGAAATCGTAAGCACCGCGCTGCAAAATGCGATGAAACGCTCGCACGATTTCGTACTCGTCGTCGTCGCGAATCCAGCACCCAAATTTCCTAGTAAACGTCGCGTACAACTCATTCGCGAAAGCTTCGTCAAAAGCCTCGAGCGCGCGAGCGCGGTCCCGTTTCGACGCGATTCTGTTGAACGCGTCGCACAGTCGCTCGACGTTCCAACGTCCCGCCTTGGGCTGATTCGCGTACGTATACATCCGCTCCCCTTGTAAATCAGACGCGTTCGGGGTATATCCCACGTCGAAACGTTCCATCCACCCAAACGGCCCGTAGTCGATGGTATCGCCGAGAATGGACATGTTATCCGTATTCATCACGCCGTGCACGAACCCGAGAGATTGCCACTTCGCCACGAGCGCGCCCGTGCGCGCGGCGACGGCGCACACGAACGCGCCGTACGTCCCATCACACTTCGGTCGAAACCGTTCGATTTCCCCATCCGCGAACGCGCTCGCCGCGTCGTCCGCCAACGATTGAACTAACGCGACGTCCCCGCGCGCGTTCGCGAGCTCAAAGCTCCCAAACCTTAAAAAACTTTCCGCGACGCGCACGACCACCCCCCCGGGCTCGTACCTCATCGCGTTCGCCGCCGTCATTCGCGCCACCCCCGCGTTAGTCGCGATCAACGCCAGCGCGCGCGTCGTGCGCGCGCCGAGCGCCCCCATGGCTTCGCTCGCGACGTACTCGCGAATCGACGACCGCAGCACCGCCCGACCGTCGCCTCCGCGACTGAACGGCGTCGGGCCCGATCCTTTGAGCTGCACGTCGAAGCCATTTTTCCTTCCCAAAGTGTGCGCGCGTCCGTCGCCCAAAGCGCCGGCCCATTCCCCGAACTGATGACCGCCGTACGCGCACGCCCGCGGTCGCGCGCTCGGCCATCGCGCGTTCCCACTCGCCATCGACGCGAACTCGCCGTCGTCCTCGACGTCGTTCGATGTCATCCCTAACGCCCTCATCACTCGCGCGCTCGTCAACACGCACACCGGATCGCCGTCGCACGGCGTCGGCGCGCTCGCGACGCACCACCCGTCGCGTTCGCGCGCGCCGTCGTCGTCGTCGAACCGCAGCGCCCCTCGCGCCGCTCGTCGTCGCCTCGGCGCCCTGGCGCGTGCGCGCGTGTGACCTAACGTCGATGCGTCGATGACGACGTCGCACGCGCGCGACATCGCGTTCGTTCGTGTCTCACGAACGATCGATCGATCGATCGATGGTTCGATCGATCGATGGGGCGCGGATGACGAGGACTGTGGAATATGAACCGTCACATTCCAGAGGTCGTTGTAGAAGTATGGTCATGAGATAGGACAAGGGAACACTTCGACGTGGGACTCGTTGAGTTAATGACTCATAGTGCCAGCTCTGGCAGTAGATCCCCCGCGGCGATCGCGATGCGGTGAATCAGTTTAAAGAAAGTCTAGCGACAGTTCGTTTCTTGTTATAAAGCATGTGCGTGTACTGGAAATCACCGAAAACGTCCAATCCTCGAGCGAGTTCACCCGAAGAGTCGCTCCTCCAGATCGTCGTCGTCGAGGTCTGATCGGTCGGTCGGTCGCCCCTCTGATCGGTCGGTCGGTCGCCCCTCCGATCGGTCGGGTGTTGCGTCGCCCGCCCTCCGTCGAGCGACGCCATCGCGCGTCGATCGCGCGCGCGCGCGAATCGATTCCATTTCCCCCGTCGCGCTCGAGTCGACGTAAGGGCGTTCGCGTCGCGACTCGCATCGCCCTGGGGGGCGAGCGGAGCGCGATCGTTCGTCGAGTGAACGCGTGAACGACGAGCGAACGGGCGAACGAACGAGCGATTGAGCGATTGCGCGATCGAGCGAACGGGCGAACGAACGCGCGAACGCGCGGGCGATGGCGAACGCGAACGATGACGTTGGAAAACGAATGAAACCAAACGCGAGCGAAAGCGAGAGCGAGATCGCGGAGCGTAAGGCGTTCGCGACGCGAACGCTGAGGATGAATGATGACGCCCCGGCGCGAGCGAACGCCGGCGTCGTGCGAGCGCCGTCGAGCGCGGGTGAGGGCGATACGGCGACGGAGAGTTCGTCGGATTCGGATTCAGATGACGATTCGTCGGAGGATTCCTCGGATTCGGATTCGTCAAGCGAAAGCAAAGGAAAGGTGAAGAGACGAGGGAAGGGTGGGGCGAACGGCGATAGCCAGGAGAAGTACGCGGTCCAAGGGAGGTTGCCGGCGCGCGAGAAGAAGAGCGAGGAGGCGGAGGCGACGTTCATGGCGAGATGTTATGATGAAAGCGCGAAGTTCTGCGGGCTGGGCGCTCTGTTGGAGGATAAACCGAGCGAGAGCTCGAGCGAGAGCTCGAGCGAGAGCGAGGAGAAGGAGAAGAAGAAGAAGAAGAAGAAAGATACTTCGAAGAAAAAGAAGTTGAAGCGGTATGACACCGTCGTCGTGAACGCCGCGAAAAATGGATCAGACAACGACTCGGGAATGGAAATTGACGATAAAACTATTTCAGCGCTCAAAGCTGAAGAGGAGGAGGATCTTTGGCCGTCGCCAACGCTCGTGGAGAGGGAATTTGAAAACATGAAGCGACGGTTGCAACGAAAGCGCGACCGAGACGAGATGAAACTCGAGGAAATAGAAGGAAATTACGAAAAGATAGTCGGGAAACGGGGGAAGTCTCGACCGCTGCCCGCGAGAATACATTCGGTGGTGGTTTCAATGCCTTTCCTGGTGTTCATGGCTATCTGTATCGTCTACTCTGCCGTCGTCTCCGGTATCGTCGCCGCGGAACCAGCGAAATTTTCGGGTTCAGATTTTGAGGACATTAGCTTCATCGTCTTGAACATTATCTTCGCCCTCGAAGTCGTGGTGAAGCTCGCGTCGAGCGGGATTACGATCGAGAAGGATGGCGTCTCGCATCTCGTTGTTTGGAAACCGCACTACTACTTCGCGGACTTTGTGAATTGTTTTGATTTCGTCGTCACGATTCTGGCGTTCCTGGAGTACGTTCCTGGGTTAAGAGCGCTGAATGCGGTACGTAACTTGCGGCTTATTCGTTTGTTGCGACTGCTGAAACTGGTGGAGGACATGAGAATCATCCTCGAAGGCGTCATACAAGGTATCTTAAGCATCATTTGGATCTTGATATTGCTCAGCGTCGTCGTATACATCTACGCCGTTTTTGGGGTAATTCTGTTCAAAGATAACGACCCGCGTAACTTTAGAAGCCTAGGCGCTGCGTCGATGACCGTCATTTCAGTTTGTACGATGTCGGACTGGATAGATTTCTTCTACATCAATTATTACGGCTGCGCCGAGTATGGGTACCACTCGGCGCTCGACTCGGACTACTGCACCGCTTCCAAAGCTATGCCATGGGTAACGACTACATACATGGTGACCATGATTTTGATTCTCGGCAACATCATGATGAGCTTGTTCATCGGGGTCATCACGAACAAGATGGAGGAGGCGGCGATGAACGTGAAAGAAGGCAAGGATAAAACCGCAGCGCGAAATGAAGAGGCGATTGCGAACGATTTATGGGGCGACGTTGACATGTTGCCGGTGAAACTCGGAGCAGAGACATACGAGCAGCTTATGTATCACTTAAACTTGCTTTCGGGAGTGCGACGCGAAGGCGAAACTCGTCCGCTGCCGAAACTGCCTCTGTGGAGACGAGCGCAAATACACCTCCAACACTTCGTGCACCATCCAGCGTTTGAGTACAGCGTCCTCGTCGTCATCATCACGGCGGGCGTCATGTCAGGTGTCACAGCAAACAAAGACGGTAACGCGCAATGGCTCAAAATTTCGGAACTTGTCTTTCTCTCTATTTTCGCATCTGAACTTGTTATCAAGTTTATCGCCGCTTTGGATAAAAAGCTGTCCTTTTACACGGGACCTGAAAAGTGGTGGAACATTTTTGATACGTTTGTCGTGCTCTTCGGGCTGATTCCGAATACTCTCAACGGCATCGCCACGGCAGTGCGTCTGTTCCGTCTCCTCCGAGTGCTCCGTTTGGTTCGCATTGTCAAGCCGCTGCAAGTCGTAGTCATCTCTTTGGTTGCCGGTTTGAGCGCCATCGCGTACGTCGCCTTGATGATGCTTCTCGTCTTCTTTGTCTACGCCGTTGCGGGTGTTACTTTGTTCGCAGCAAACGATCCTTTCCATTTTGGCAGTCTTGGCACCGCGGGTGTCACGCTCTTCACTGTATCTTTCCTCGAACACTGGCGAGCGGTGTATGATGTGAACTATTTTGGTTGCGATGTAAACGCGTTCGGCGACAATGACGGCGGGTTGTATTACGCGGACCTCATAGGTTCGAGCTACAACGGAACGTCCAACAGCCTAGTCCCAAATCCATGCGTGGCACCGAACGCTCAAGAGTTCACGACGTTTGGGTTCTTTTCGACTTTCATATTGATCAGCGCCATGGTGCTCGTTTCCGCGTTGGTTGGTATCATCGTGACTAGCATGCAGAACGCGCAAGAGATCGTGCGCGTGCGAATGGATATGGAACGACGATCGAATGAAACTTCCGAGTACTTCAAGTTCAAAGAACAATCCATCGAACACACGATCAAGGTGTTCAGACTACTAGACGCCGGTTTCGTCGGCGAGCTCACGCCGCAAGTGATGCTCGAGAAGATGAAACTCCTGGGCGTGCCCACGAACCCCGCGTTCTTACAACGCGCATACGCCACCGCAAATAAAATGACCGACAAACCGTTCGACCGTGCGGATTTCCTCCTCCTCGTCGGCCTTGCCGAGCGCGCGGTCATGCTTCAGGATCAGTTCGAAGCCGAAAACGACGGCGAAAAGGACGACGACCAATCGGACCAAAGCAGCCTCTCCGGCGCCCGCGTCGCCTTGGGCGTCCCCGCGGGCAAATAGCGTCGCAAAGCGCGCTGAAACCCACAGTAATAACACATATTTATTAGCCACTTTCGCGCCGCCGCCTCGATTTATCCTCACTCCTCTCGCCGCGAATGACGAAACGTTCGGTACGTCGCCAGCCCTCGCCCTCGCGCGTTCGCGTCAATCGCTGCGCGACATCTTTCCATCGATGCGTCGCGTCCCATGCCCTCGCTCGACCGCGCGCACGCGGTGTCCACGTTCAATCAGCGGATGATGAAGTTGATCCAGAGCGCGCGGCGCGACGATCGCGATCGCGACGTTGACGATGCACTGACTTTGCACGCGCGCTGGTGTTCGTCACGCGCGCACAGAAAGATGTGGAGGAGGACGTCCCGCGCCGTCGCGGTCGCGCGACGGTGGAGCTGCCGCCAGGCGTGGAGCTGCCGCTGGAGGTCGGGACCAAGGTACACTGCCGCTGGCGAGGAAAGGATGAGTATTACCAAGCGCGAGTGATTGAAAAACGCCCTGGGGGGAAGAGTAAGAGCGAAGAGGAGTATGAGTACTACGTGCACTACGAACAGTTTAACCGACGGATGGATTCGTGGGTGACGCTCGGGGAGATGGATTTGTCGACGCTGGTGCAGGTTGAGAAGACGGAGGATGGGAAGAAGAAGAAGGTGGAACACGAAGTGGATGCGGAACACGCGGATTTCGACCCAAAAGCTCTTCAAGAACATGAGGAGTTCACCAAGGTGAGGAACATTTTGCAGATTGAGCTCGGGAAGCACGAGATGGATACGTGGTACTTTTCGCCGTTTCCACCCGAATACAACAACTGTCAAAAACTGTTCTTTTGCGAATACACCCTGCAGTTCTTCAAAAGAAAAGAGCAACTGCAACGTCACTTGAAGAAGAACGAAATGCGCCACCCGCCCGGGGATGAGATTTACCGAAAAGGCAACTTGAGTTTCTTCGAAATTGACGGCAAGAAGCACAAACTCTTTTGCCAAAATTTGTGCTACTTGGCAAAACTGTTCTTGGATCACAAAACCTTGTACTACGACGTCGACTTGTTTTTGTTCTACGTTTTAATGGAGTGCGACGAACGCGGGTACCACATCGTGGGTTACTTCTCCAAGGAGAAATGTTCGGAGGAAGGGTACAACTTGGCGTGCATCTTGACGCTGCCGCCGTACCAACGCAAGGGTTACGGGAAGCTTCTCATCTCGTTCTCCTACGAGCTTTCCAAGATTGAAGGCAAAGTAGGGACCCCTGAACGACCGCTGTCGGATTTAGGATTAGTTTCGTACCGCGGCTACTGGACACGCGAGCTCCTGCATATTCTCAAGGATGAAAGCAAGCAGTTTGTGTCCATCAAAGACTTGAGCGAGTTGACGATGATTAAAACCGAAGACATCATCTCCACTCTGCAGCACCTCGGATTACTAGCCTACACCAAGGGCGCATACGTGATTTGCGCCTCCCCCGAGCTCATCGACAAGCACTTGAAAGCCGCCGGTGGACCGGGTCGCGTGTGCGATCCCACGTGCATCGTCTGGTCGCCGTACAATCCCGAGCGCGAGTTCCGGGAGTTCCGAGGCTAAGCCTCCCCGCTCACGTCGCGCTGTACGAACCTTGCGAGTATCGTACGAAGCGACTTCATGTTGCAGCTAGCGCGAGCCGCCTCCTTGTATACCACACGCCTCGGCGTTTAATAGTTGAACCAAGACTGTAGCCGTTATAACCAACCCATCCTCAGACGTCGTCTCTCGAACCTTCAACCGGGCGATCGTCTCATTCGTCGCCATGCGGGACGATAAATTCACGATTCATCTCATCACTCCCGGTCTGTCGCCGGCTCAGACGCACGCACAGGCGCTGGAGCTCCTTCGCGAGCTTGAAGCGCTCGTGGACCGCGTCTCCGGCGCCGTCGTCCAACGCGCGCGCGCGCACCGCGCCCGTCTCCACGATCTTCATCGTCGCATAGGCGACTTAGACGATAAAGTGAAGCACTTGAGCGCGAGCAAGAGTGCGAGAACGATGCTGTCGAGCGCGACGTATCCAAAGATTGATGAACTGGAAAACTACGAAATCTACGGCGACGTGGCAACGACGAGGCTGGTTGAACATCTCGCGAGCGTGAAAACCCTCGAGGCGTGCGCTCGCACTAGCGTGATGGAGTTAGAATTGATTGCTCGCCAAGCCGTATTTCGCGAGGACACGGCCGCGATGTTTTGGGAAGCCGCCGCGAGAGACGCGAGCGGCGGACGGGCGTTGTCGAGCGGGCGGGACGGTTTAGGAACACTTCCTGCGAGTTTAGAGAGCTTGAACGAATGTTTACTGTTTAATTCTGACGTAAACCCGTACGTGGAGTACGCGCTGGTGGATAACTTGATGGATGGCGACGAGGAAGATGACGAGGACGGCGAAGCGAAGGATGAAGACGAGGACGAATACGACGATTGGAAGAATTTAGCAGACGCGCCGACGTCGATGTCCAACGCGTACGACTCCATGCAGGCATCGCAGTTTGGGTTCAGGCCAACCGCAGGGACGCTTCCGGAGCTGAAATTACCCAGGTCTCTGCCATCGCTGCAAAACGCGGCGGATATTAGTTGGTCAGGGTCCACGCGAGCGACGTCCATCGCGCCTTCGTCGACGGCGACGGCACTTCCGGACGTCGTCCTCGCTGCACCGACGTCGCGCGCGTCAGCTCCACCGCCGCCACCACCACCGCCACCACCGATGCCCACGCGCGGTGGTGCGCCTCCTCCTCCACCGCTACCACCGCCGCCGCCGCCGTCCACATCTTTTGCTGAAGCGCCGCTTGGCGGCGCTCCGTCGCATTCACCGCCGAGCGCGCCGCCGACCGATGGCGGTCGAAGCGCGCTCATGGAGGCGATTCGAAACAAAGACGCGCGCAATCGACTTCGAAAACGAGGTCACGGAGGTGCACCGTCGACGCCACCCCGGCCCGCGCCGTCGAACGCGCCGGCTGAGCCGGATTTACGTGGCGCGCTCATGGATGCCATTCGCGGCAAGCCGACGTTAAATTCCGTCTCTGGCGCGGCGCCAGCCGCGCCCGTGGCCAAGGCCGCGGCGCCGCGGCAAATGTCCATGATGGAGGAGCTCGCAAATAGCCTAGGTCGTCGCAGATCCGCCATCGTCGCCTCGGGCGACGTCGATGTGCGAGAGAAAATCGGGAAATCGAGCGTCGGAGCCGTCGTCGGTCTCACCGATTTCATTAAATCCAAAGCGCGCGGCGCTCGCGACGGAAACGACAAACACGACGACGGCGACGACGACGACGACGACACATTCAGCGACGAGAGCTGGGACGAATAGCATCACAGATCTACGCTACGGCACGACTCAAAGCTTACTCCTCCGTCGCCGCCCGTACGCCTCGAATCGCGCCGTCGCCTCCTCGCGATACTGCTCGAACGCCCGCGACCGCTCCTTCGCGCGCTTCGCCCCTAAATCCATCCCTTCATCGATGCACCGCTTCGACACCACCGACCCATTCTCCGCGTTCGCCTTCACTCGCTCCATCATCTCCACGCACCGCCCGAACGCCTCCTCCTTCGTTCGCTCGCACCGCCACGCCAGCCCGATCGCCGCCGCGCGCGTCCCGCTCACCACCTCCCCGAACGCGCTCATCGCCTTCGCATTCATCACACCCACGTTATTCGGCAAATTCACACTCAATCCCCAGCTCGGGGCGATCCCAATCGCGCTGTGTGTGTCCTCGAACGACGCGCACGCCGACGCGACGACGACGTCGCACGCCAACGCGAGCTCCAACCCGGCGTTGATCGCCTTTCCGTGCGCCACGCACGCGATCGGTCGTTGAAACTCCGCGATCGCCATCGACGGGTCTCTGACGTCGCGTTCGTCGTTCGCCATCGCGAACACGTCCGCGGCGTGGCGTAAATCGATCCCAGTACAAAACGAATCGCTCGCGAAATCGCCTTTCAAAATGACCCCCACGACGTTCGTTGGGCATTCATCGAACGCGCGCGCGAGTTCAGCGATCATGTTTTTCGTCAACGCGTTCCCTCGAGAGGGGTTGGAGATCGCTACGACGCGCACGCGATCGATCGACGCGTCGTCGACGACGATGGA
>Ga0222713_10007715_pt1 | contig 10027 bp, 7 predicted proteins | sample C33_649DmetaG_FD_165061 | JGI IMG/M metagenome (GOLD analysis project Ga0222713, IMG submission 165061) | Estuarine water microbial communities from San Francisco Bay, California, United States - C33_649D | ecosystem: Environmental > Aquatic > Marine > Unclassified | place: USA: California... | reverse complement strand
GGTGGCCAAAGCGAGGCGCCTGCCGCTTCGCGATGAAATTGACACTATTAGCCGCCTCAGCCACCAACTCGCAGCGGGCAAGTCGGCCGCAGAATGGTCCGCGACCGTCGAAGAACTTGAAGTACGCACCGCGGAGTGGATCGCCACCCCTCGAGTGCAGGACCGCTTCCCCAACGCTCCCGCGACGCTGAAGAGCTTAGGCGCATGGGGAGGGGACTTTGCCCTCGCCATCTGCCCCGACCCCAAAGATTTGGCGTATTTTTCACGAAAGGGATTGTATACCCTGCCATGGTCCGACTGCGTACACTTACCGTAGCACTGCTGCTCCTTTGGGGGCTCGCAGCTCAGGCTGCCCACCTTGTGGGGGGTGAGCTGACGTATACCTGCATAGGCAACAACCAGTACCAAATCAAGTTGGTGGTCTACCGCGACTGCAATTCCACGGGTGCCCAACTCGACCCCACCGTATCGATCGGAATTTACGACGGCATCCAAAACCTGCTACTCCACAACCTTCAAGTCAACAAGGGCGCCACGATTGGGGTTCCTGCAAACACGGGCAATCCATGCCTTCAGGCTCCGCCCAACATTTGCACGGAGTATGCGACCTACACGACGGTGATTCAGCTTCCGCAGCGTACGAACGGCTACGTCATCACCTGGCAGCGCTGCTGCCGCAACGCGACGATTAGCAACATCCCCACTCCGGACGACTGGGGCTCGACGCTGACGACGCGGATTCCGCCCATGGACCAGTGCAACAACAGCCCGCAATGGAACACCTTGCCGCCCATCGTACTGTGCAACCAGGAGAACCTTCGGATTCCGACCACGGCCACTGATCCCGACGGCGACTCGCTGTACTACCGACTCGTCAACCCGCTGCACGGGGGCGGAAAGAACAACGGAGCAGGGTTCAACACCCCTGCGCCCAGTCCCCCTGCTCCTCCGCCTTACGTTTCCATTACTTTTTTGAACCCGTCGACAGCCGCAAATCCGATACCTGGAACGCCTGCATTGAGCATTGCAGGCACCACGGGACTGCTTACAGGTTTTCTCAATGTCACCGGACAGTTCGTACTGGCCATCGAGGTAGAGGAATGGCGCAGTGGGGCACTTTTGAATACGGTCCGCCGCGACTACCAATTCAATGTGACTTCATGCCAAGCGTTCATCAAGGCAGACATCGTTTCAGAAGTAGACGATCCCGAGCAGATTTGCATTGGGGCGACGGTTCCGTTTTTTCACGAGTCCATTAACGCGTCGACGTTTTGGTGGGATTTTGGCGATCCGAGCCGGAGTGACGATACGTCGCGTTTGGCTTTTCCGACCTGGACCTTCAGCGATACCGGCGAGTACTGGGTAACGCTTGTGGCCAATCCAGGCTGGCCCTGTGCCGACACCGACCGCGTCAAGTTTCATATTTACCCGCCCATCAATCCAAGCTTTACGCACGACGGCGGCCCCTGCTTTGACCAGCAGCCCGTCACGTTTACTGCATTCGGAACCTGGTTTGACGGCGCACAGTTTGATTGGACGTTTGGCGCTCCGGGCGACGCTTCGCTGGCAAATTGGTCGGGAGAATTCCCGCCACCGATTCAATTTTTGCAGCCCGGAACCTACCCCGTCACCCTGCGCATTCAGTCTAAGTCCTGCGACGAAACCTACCTCGATTCAGTGGTGGTCGACCCGCGGCCACGCCTTGACAGCACCATTGGGCCGTGGGTAGGTTGCGAGCCCTACACCGTCGTGTTTGATGCCGGAGCCTTTTCGCGGCGCACACACTTTATGGAATGGGACTTCGGAGACGGCTTTGGCGACAGTGTGGACGTGCCGGTGCATACCTACACGATCCCGGGACTCTACGACGTTCGGGTGCGGATGTGGACCGAAACCGGCTGCCGCGATACAGTCGAAAAGGTGTTCCCGGGAGCCATTCGGGTCAACCCCCGACCTATACTGGGTATGACGATTGCGCCCAAGACGGTGTCGATTTACCAGCCTTTGGTTCAGGTGCGTGCTGATTCAGTGGACGCCGACGAGCAGTTCTGGTTTGACATGGGTGATTCGTCTCTGTACGCCCAAGAGGCCTTTGTCGTACACCTCTACCGCGATACCGGAACCTTTGTGGTGCGCCGCATCGCCGTAAATCAGTTTGGGTGCTGGGACACTCTGGTGGACTCGGTTCGCGTCAACCCCATCTATAATGTGTGGTCACCCACCGCGTTTACTCCGAACGGAGATGGGGGCAACGAGGGCTTTCGTCCCGTGGCAACAGGCATCACACAGTACCGCCTTCACATTATGGACCGCTGGGGCAACGTGGTCTTTCGGTCCGAAGATGCACTTGAGGAATGGAACGGACGCGTACATAACGTCGGAGCCGAATGCCCCGAGGGCGCCTATGTCTGGTCGCTGTTTACGCTTGATTTTGGGGATTCCCCCGTCGAGCAGCAGGGCGTCGTACTACTTGTTCGCTAAGGCGTAGGCTGCGGCGGCAGCGCCGATACTCAGCACCAACGTTGCGGTGAGGTACCCTAGAGCCATCAGCCACGAGCCTGTTTTGGCCCACTGTAGGGCTTCCCAACTAAAGGTGCTCATGGTGCTGAATCCGCCGCACAGCCCCGTGGCGAGAGCAAGCTGAATCCGTGCGTCGGGGTGGGGCCGAGCCATGAGGTAGCCAAGTAATGCTGCCGCTGCGACGTTGGCCACTAGGGTGGCGGCAGATGCGGTGAGTAGTGGAGCCTCTGCGCGCTTGAGCAGGACCGTCAGGGACCAGCGAAGAAGGCTTCCCAAGGCTCCGCCGAGGGCTACAGCAAACGGATTCATTGTCCCGAAGTTAGGGGACGAAGGCGAAGGACGAGGCGACCGATTGCGATTCCGAGAAGTGCCCCGGCAAGCACGTCGCCCGGGTAGTGCACCCCGAGGTATACGCGTGAAAATGGGACCGCCAACGCCCACACCACGGCCAACGCCGTGAGCCATCGTGCGGGACGCGACGCCATGTACACGGTAAGTAAGGCCCACGTGGTCGCCGCATGACCTGAAACAAAGCCGAAGGCTCCGCGGCACGTGGCCACGGCGCGAAATTCACCTTCGAGGGCCCAGCACGGCCGAGGGCGTTCGATGCTGTTTTTGAGAAGGGTCGCGACCCAGTCAGTAGCGGCAAAGGCCGCCACAAGAGTGATCAATAGCCAAAACCAGGCGCTCAGTGAGAATTTGGGGCGCTGTGCCGCCCAAAAGAGGAGCCATACGGCGAGGGCGACCCAAATGTTTGAAACTGCAGTAAAGGCATAGTCTGCCCAGGGTCCACCATGGCCCGCGACGCCGAGAAAGGCCGAGCGGTCTAGTCGATCGAGCGATTCAATGAATCCCACAGCAAATCTTTGAGTTGGTCCAACCCTTGACCCGTTACACTGCTAAATGTGGTAAGCGCCAAGTCCTTGGGGAGGCGTGGAAGCACGCCATCCAGCAGCTGACCGAGAAGGTCTTCGTCGAGCATGTCGGTCTTTGAAATGGCCAGCACGCGGCGCTTCGTGAGCAACTCTGGGTTGAATCGCTCTAGTTCGCCGAGCAAAATGTGGTACTGCTCGACGACGTCGGGGGCATCGCACGGAACCAAAAACAAGAGCAAGGCATTGCGTTCAATGTGCTTCAAGAAGCGGTGTCCAAGACCACGGCCTTCGGCGGCTCCCTCGATGAGTCCCGGAATGTCGGCCATTACAAACGACGTGTAGTCGCGGTGGGCGACGACACCGAGGTTGGGCACGAGGGTCGTGAACGGGTAGTCGGCGATCTCTGGCTTGGCGGCACTCACGGCGCTGAGAAGGGTGGATTTACCTGCGTTCGGGAATCCGACTAGACCTACGTCCGCGAGGACCTTGAGCTCGAGAAGGAACCAGCCTTCGCGGCCTTCTTCACCGGGCTGGGCGTGCTCTGGAGCTTGGTTGACTGAATTTTTGAAGAAGGCGTTTCCGCGGCCACCGCGGCCTCCGGGCAAGAACACGCGGCGCTCTCCAGGTTCGGTGAGCTCGCAGAGCACTTCAAGGGTTTCGGCATCTTTGACGACGGTTCCGAGCGGAACCTGCAGAACGATGTCTTCACCACTGCCGCCAATGCGCTGGTTGCGGCTACCGTTGACGCCGGGCTCGGCCTTGATGTGCTTGCGGTACTTGAGGTGAATCAAGGTCCACATTTGGGGATTTGCCTCTAAAATGATGTGGCCACCGCGGCCTCCATCGCCACCGTCGGGACCACCTTTTGGCAGGCCCTTGGCACGAAAGAAGTGGCGGCTTCCTCCGCCCCCGTGGCCGGACTGCAAGAAGACCTTGACGTAGTCAATAAAATTAGAATCTGCCACGGGTACGTAAGTTATAGAGATTGAATAAGGCTGCGCAATTCGTCCGTAATGGACTCAATGCTGCCCACGCCATTGAGGCCGCGGTACTTGCCCTGGGCCTCGTAGTAGGACTGAACCGGAGCGGTTTCGCGGGTGTACACCGCAAGGCGCTGGCGAATCACATCTTCGTTGGCGTCATCTGCACGGCCTGAGGTAGCGCCGCGTGCCAAAAGACGAGTGACAAGCTCTTCGTCGTCAACTTCGAGACCGATCATCGCGGTGACGCCAGTACCCGCATCCGCAAGGATTTCGTCAAGGGCCGCAGCCTGTGCCGAAGTGCGTGGGAATCCGTCAAAAATGAACCCGGCCGCATCAGGATGCTTGGTCCATTCGTCCTTAAGCATGGCAATGGTCACGTCGTCCGGAACCAATTGCCCCTGGTCCATAAATGACTTAGCCCACCGACCTAACTCGGTCGCCTCGCGAATGTTGCGGCGAAAAATGTCACCCGTAGAGAGGTGAACTAGTGCAAATTCATCGACGAGCAGGGCACTTTGCGTGCCTTTACCTGCCCCTGGAGGGCCAAAGAGTACAATGTTCTTCATGCGGATGGTGCGTAAATGACCGAAAACGATCAAGGCGGCAAAGGTACGACCTCAGGGACTTCCCTACCTTTGCGGCCTAACCCCACTGGGCAATGGAACACAATTACGCCGTAATCATGGCAGGCGGAGTCGGTTCGCGCTTTTGGCCAACCTCTACTTCGCGAACACCCAAGCAGTTTCTCGACATTCTCGGGACGGGCGAAACCCTACTTCAGCAGACGTTTCGACGCATGAAGTCTGTCGTTCCGGCCGACCATATTTATGTGGTGACCCACGTAGACTATGCGGACGCGTGCCTGGAGCAACTTCCGGAACTCAATCGCCAGCGGATTTTAACCGAACCAGCCCGACGCAACACTGCTCCGTGCGTGGCCTATGCGGCATTTGTCTTGAAAAAGCGCGATCCACTCGCCAACTTCGTCGTGACACCCGCCGACCATTTGGTCACCAACGAAGCGGAATTCACCGCACGCCTCACCTCTGCCCTCGCCACCACCGGAACCCACAACGTACTCATGACACTCGGCATGAATCCCGTACGTCCTGAAACCGGCTACGGATACATTCAGTTCCGCCCCGAAAAGTCAGAGTACGCGAATGACGTTCACCCTGTTAAAACGTTTACCGAAAAGCCCAACCGAGAGATGGCCGAGCAGTTTATCGCCACGGGAGAGTTTTTGTGGAACGCCGGAATTTTTGTGTGGAACTCGAATGCCATACTGAGCGCATTTGAAAAGCACATGCCTGAGATGTACGCTGGATTTAGTGCGGGTTGGGAGCACTACGGAACCACGACAGAGGCTGAGTTCATTCGCTCGATGTACGGCGAGTGCCCCAACGAATCCATCGACTACGGAATCCTTGAAAAAGCAAAGCAGGTTCTAGTGATGCCTGCAGAATTCGGATGGTCTGACCTGGGAAGCTGGGGTGCGGTGCACGAGCAGCGGGCGGCAGACATGCATGGAAACACCGGAGGAGGCACCCACGTGCTGTCGTACGATGCGACCGGAAACACCTACCACATTCCAGAGGACATGGTTGCCGTGGTCGACGGACTGCAGGACTACATTGTGATTTTGAGTGAAAACCGCCTCTTGATTTGCCCGCGCAGTAAAGAGCAAGAAATCAAGCAGTTCGTGAACGACGTCAAGATGCGCCGTGGCGAAGATTTTGTGTAGTCGGTAACTGAGTTCACAAAAAAAGGCGCCCGATGGGCGCCTTTTTTGTTGGTTTAGTGCGAAGTCTAGCGCTTCGCCCCCTCGAGCCACTTGTAGATGCGCTCGGGCATTACGCGCTCCAAACCGATCAAGGTCAGCCAGTAGCCCACGAACAAGGCGAGAAAGACGAGCATGCTGAATCCGGTCAGGATGATCATGATGGCGAGGAGGAATCCGAGGAATTTCATAGTGCGCTGCGTTGAAGGGTACGTTGAATTCGTAGTGGGGCAAAGATAAGTGACACTGAGCAATTCTTTGCGCCCCGTGTCGGGTGTAATTTTGCCCCATGAGCACACAAACCCGCATTGAACGCGACACGATGGGCGAAGTCCACGTTCCCGCAACCGCCTACTGGGGCGCCCAGACCGAGCGCTCGCGCACCAACTTTAAAATCGGCCCTGAAGGCAGCATGCCCAAAGAGATTGTGCACGCCTTTGCCTACCTCAAAAAAGCGGCGGCTTTGACCAACCGCGACTTGGGCGTTTTGTCCGCCGAAAAGGCCGAGCTCATTGGCAAAGTCTGCGACGAAATCCTCACGGGCCAGCACGACGCAGAGTTTCCGTTGGTCATTTGGCAGACCGGTTCCGGAACCCAAAGCAACATGAACGTCAACGAGGTCATTGCCTACCGCGGGCACGTGCTGAGCGGCGGCAGCCTGCTGGACGCGAACAAGGTGCTTCACCCCAACGACGACGTCAACAAGTCGCAGTCCTCGAACGACACCTTCCCGACGGCGATGCACATTGCGGCCTACCTTCAGACGGTGCGCACTACGGTTCCCGGAATTCGCCACCTGCGCAACGCACTGGCTGCCAAAGCAGACGCCTTTAAAAATGTGGTCAAGACCGGCCGCACCCACTTCATGGACGCCACTCCCCTGACCCTTGGCCAGGAGTTCAGCGGCTACGTGCAGCAGCTTGACAACGGAATCCGCGCTATCAACAACGCGCTCGAAATGGTCGCCGAGTTGGCCTTGGGCGGAACCGCCGTGGGCACCGGCCTCAACACTCCCAAGGGATACGACGTGGCGGTCGCTGCACAAATTGCTGAGCTCACGGGTATGCCGTTCACAACGGCTCCAAATAAGTTTGAGGCCTTGGCCGCGCACGACGCCATGGTCGAGCTCAGTGGAGCGTTCAAGCGTGTGGCGGTTTCGCTTATGAAAATTGGCAACGACGTGCGCATGCTGTCGTCGGGGCCACGCTCGGGGATTGGTGAAATCATTATTCCAGACAACGAGCCCGGATCGAGCATCATGCCCGGCAAAGTCAACCCGACCCAACCCGAGGCCCTCACAATGGTCGCTGCTCAGGTGATCGGAAACGACGTGGCCGTTTCGCTTGGCGGAGCCACCGGACACTTTGAACTCAACGTGTTCAAGCCCTTGATTGCGGCCAACGTGCTGCAGAGCGCGCGTCTCATCGGCGACGCTTGCGTATCGTTTACCGACAAGTGCGCAGCTGGAATCGAGCCCAACTACCCCATCATTCAGCGCCACCTCGAGAATTCGCTGATGCTAGTCACCGCGCTCAATACCCACATTGGGTACGACAAGGCGGCCAAAATCGCCAAAACGGCCCACGCCGAAGGAAGCACACTCAAAGAAGCCGCCCTCAAACTGGGCTATGTCACCGCTGAGGAATTCGACGCTTGGGTTCGCCCCGAAGACATGGTCGGGCACTAAGCCCAGCCAGCCAGCTACATCAAGCCACCCGCATAGGGTGGCTTTTTTATTGGTTGAGCGTGACTGGTCCGTGCTGGTCGCCGGACGTGCCGCACTGGCTCTGCCACGTGAGGTGGTAGAGGTAGACCCCTGGCGAAAGCATCCGACCCTGGTAGCGTCCGTCCCACGCAAAAAGGGGGTCGTTGGTTCGAAAGACTTCTTGGCCCCAGCGGCTGTACACCACTAGGTTGATCTGGGCGAGCGCGCTGGCCTCGGTTCCGCGCAAATGAAACGCGTCATTGATGCCGTCCTCGTTAGGCGTAAACACGTTGGGGACTTGAAGACTGTCGATGTCTGCGCCAAAAATTTGGTAGGTGACTTGGACGGAATCTTTGGTTCCGCAGACTGTGTCAGCCACTACGAACCACGCAGTGAGGTTGCCGGCCTGCGTCGCCGGCCACTGAACGTTGGGGCCCTGAACGGTTCCGCCGCCGGGAATGCGCCAGTAGGAATTGGTCGAATTGCCCCGCTGGCCCTGCCCCCGCACCGGCTGTCCGTCCAAGCAGAACGGCGCCGTGACGCTAGCGATTGGTACCGTGAGCGCCGGGCGAAATTCCGCAATGAGTTGAAGGCTGTCGCGCTGCCCGCAGACGTTGTCGTAGGCCACCAGCCAAGCCGAGTAGGAATCCACCAGGGACGTTCCGGACCACGCAAAGGGCGATGCCACTGAATCGATCGAGCCGTTGGCATCGTACAGCACGAGCCACTCCGCGCTGACATTAGGTCCGGGACTCAAGGTAATGCTCCGCGAAGGGTCGCAGGGATCAAAACTCAGTTGCGCATCTGCGCGGACCGCAGACCCCGGTAGCACCCACAGATTAAGCGTTTGAACCGCTTGGGTCAGGCAAATGGTGTCAAGTGCGGTCAGCGTCAGAGCATAGGGTCCGGGCACAGCGTAGCTGTGCCCAGGAAGCGGATTGGGCGCGCCCGTCCATGTAGCACCATCGCCCCACGCCACGGTGAGGATGTCGGTGCGGCTGGTGGTTCCGGTAAGGTAGAGGCTGTCGCCCGCACAAATGGTATCGACGCTGAGGTCGAGCTGGGCCACAGCAGCCAAGAGTTCAAACGCAATCTGAACGCCTGCCATGTTGCAGTTGGGCGAGTTGTTGGTCGCAGAGTGGGCGTTGGACGGAAAAATCGGGAGGTTGTCGGTGCCCCCACAGCCCGCACAAATGGCCTGGTGAATCACGCCATTGGGGTCGAAGCGCGAGGTTCCGCCGTCGACGTGCTCGTCTGCCCCGTTGCCGCCGAAGTAGCTGGCGTACTCTGGGTTGCCGTAGCGGTCCAAGGCCAAGAAGTAAAAGTCCTTGCCGTCGGTAGTGGACTGGTAGGCGTTGGGACTGGTGTACAGGTTGGTGATCAAGCCCCCATTTAGGTTGCCAAACCAGCCTGAGAAGTAGGCGGTTCCGCAGTCGTCCACCTGAAGGGCCGTCGGCGAAATGCGCCGGTTGAGTTGGCCGTTGCCGACGTACTGCGTGCGGTAAATGCTGTCGCCCTCGGCCTTGATCCACGTGAGGATTTGGGTTGAATTCGGATTTTGCCACAGCCCGGGCGTGGGCGCGAGCGGCCCAACGTAGGGGCCCGAACCCTGGCAGAGCGTACCCAATCCCAGCGAGAGCAGCACCGCGCTCGAATCGCCTACGGCGGCATACGCCCCGGCGGGGTTCTGCGCGGCTAAAAATCCATACGAAGTGCAGTACTGCGGCTCGAGGTAGGTCTGGCCAAGCATCTGGCCATTGGACGGATCAAACAGCGCGTAGTAGGCCTCAGCTTGGCCGTTAGGCACGGTGGTAATGCCCGAACCCGGAAGGTTGCCCATGCCCGAGGTCCAGCCGAGCACCGCAAGGTGGTTGCCCGTGGGGCCAGGGGTGGGAATCAGCGAGGTCAGTCCGTCCAAGCCGGGACCACCGACATAGGTTGCCCAGCGCAGCGTGTCAAGGTCGGGGCTGAAGTGCGCGAGGAGTCCGTCGGTGGTTCCGCCCCGAGACGTATCCAAGGGCCAAGTGGCCAAACCGCGGGACCGGCTGGCGGTAGCGATCCAGATTCCGCCCGAGTCGACCCACACATCACCGCGCGCCTCGTCGCCGTAGTGCGGCGTGCTCACGTCCTGAAGCCCATCGTACCCAAAGCGGCCGTAGTAGGT
>Ga0222713_10007712_pt1 | contig 10031 bp, 8 predicted proteins | sample C33_649DmetaG_FD_165061 | JGI IMG/M metagenome (GOLD analysis project Ga0222713, IMG submission 165061) | Estuarine water microbial communities from San Francisco Bay, California, United States - C33_649D | ecosystem: Environmental > Aquatic > Marine > Unclassified | place: USA: California... | reverse complement strand
GGCCGGATTCGACTGGACGAAGGTGCACGGCGGCGCCCACGAGCACGTGCACGCGGATGGGACTGAGACCCATTCGCACAGCCACGGGCATGAACCTCTCGGCGAGGTTTACGTCATCGGCGTGCGCCCGGAGTACCGCGGCACCGGCCTTGGCCGTGCGCTCCTCCTCGCGGGGCTCGAACATCTGAGGCGTGCAGGACTGACCCAGGCGATGCTCTACGTCGATGCCGCCAATGAGTCCGCGATTCACCTTTACGCCGACCTTGGCTTCACCCGCTGGGACACCGATGTCCTATACCGCCGGTCCGATCCTCGGAGTTTGCCCTTCGGCTAGGAGGGGTTCGTCGGCCTGTGAAACCATAGGCTCATGTCCACTGACGCACCGCAGGCAGACCTGCCCGTGGAGCAAATCGCCCGTGATGATTCGGCTGTCGCGGAGATCGCTGAAGCGGCCGGGCCCCTGCCCGACGACCGCTTCCTCGATCGCGAACTTTCCTGGCTGGCGTTCAACTCCCGCGTCCTGCAACTGTCCGAGGATGACCAACTGCCTCTTCTGGACCGCGCCAAGTTCATTGCCATCTTCGGCAGCAACCTCGACGAGTTCTTCATGGTCCGTGTTGCTGGACTCAAGCGCCGTATCGCGACGGGTATCGCCGTACGCGCGGCGAGCGGCCTGAACCCTCGCGAGGTCCTCGAGGCAATCTGGAGTCGTGCCCACCTTCTGCAACTCCAACAGGCCGTTCTCTTCCGCGACGAGGTGCGTCCCGCCCTGGCCGCCTGCGGTGTGGAGATCTTGTCGTGGGACTTGCTCACCGCTGATGAGCGCACCGAATTGGATGCTTTCTTCGATCAGCGTGTCTTTCCCGTACTCACCCCTCTGGCGGTGGATCCCAGTCATCCCTTCCCCTACATCAGCGGCCTGTCGCTCAACCTCGCCGTCGTCGTACGCAATCCACTGACCGGCAACGAACTCTTCGCCCGCGTCAAGGTGCCGCCGTCTCTCCCCCGGTTCGTACACGTCGACGATCAGCGCTTCGTGCCGCTCGAGGATGTGATCGCGGCACATCTCGACGAACTCTTCCCGGGCATGGAGATCCTCCAGCACCACGCCTTCCGCGTCACGCGCAATGAGGACGTCGAGGTCGAAGAAGACGACGCGGAAAACCTGCTCAAGGCACTCGAACGCGAACTCACGCGGCGTCGCTTCGGACCCGCGGTACGGCTCGAAGTTGAGAGCTCGATAGACCCCCATGTCCTCGAACTCCTCATGGATGAACTGGACGTCAGCGAACCCGAGGTCTTCCGGCTACCCGGGCCGCTCGACTTGACCGGACTGTGGTCCATCTACGCCGTGGACCGCGACGATCTGAAGCAGACGAGCTTCGTCCCGAAGACCAGTCGCCAACTCGCAGAAGTCGAGTCCGCATCGGCACCCGACGTCATCGCCGAGGTTCGCGAGAAGGACGTCCTCGTCCACCATCCCTACGACTCGTTCTCCACCAGCGTGCAGCTCTTCTTGGAGCAGGCGGCGGCTGACCCCAACGTCCTCGCCATTAAGCAGACGCTCTACCGCACCAGTGGCGACTCACCTATCGTCAAGGCTCTGATCGATGCGGCGCGCAACGGCAAGCAGGTCCTGGCCTTGGTAGAGATCAAGGCGCGCTTCGACGAGCAGAACAACATCGACTGGGGCAAGAAGCTCGAAGAGGCGGGCGTCCACGTCGTCTACGGTCTCGTCGGGCTGAAGACGCACTCGAAACTCTCGATGGTCGTGCGTGACGACGGCGATCGACTGCGCCGCTACTGCCATATCGGCACCGGCAATTACCACCCGAAGACGGCTCGTCTCTATGAGGACTTCGGGCTCTTCACCTGTGATGATCGCGTCGGTGAGGACGTTGCTGATCTGTTCAATGTCCTGTCCGGATACTCGATGAACACCGACTACCACCGAATGCTGGTGGCTCCGCACTCCATCCGCACCGGACTCATCGAACGTATCGATCGCGAGATCGACCACCACCTCGCGGGTCGCGAATCCGGAATCAGGTTCAAGGCCAACTCCATCGTGGACGAGCGAATCATCGACGCGCTTTATCGAGCATCGCAGGCCGGCGTACCGGTAAAGGTGTGGGTACGAGGTATCTGCGCCCTTCGGCCCGGAGTGCCCGGCCTGAGCGAGAACATCCAGGTCATCAGCATCCTGGGACGCTTCCTCGAGCACTCCCGAGTCTTCGAGTTCACCAATGGAGGGGACACCGAGGTGTGGATCGGCTCGGCCGACCTCATGCACCGCAACCTCGACCGCCGTGTGGAATCACTGGTGAGCCTGAAGAGTCCCGAGCACATTGCGCAAATTGACGCGCTCTTCGAGGAGGCGTTCGCGCCCACGACCATGGCGTGGGACCTCGGCTCCGACGGCGAGTGGACCTGGCGACATACGGCGCCCGATGGGACGCCACTCACCGATCTGCAGGAGATGCTCATCGAGATCTACCGCACGCGGGGCAAACTCGGGTGACCGACGCGCACCGGGAGATCGAGCGCAAGCTGCGAGTGGATGCGCTGTTCCGGCTGCCTCCACTCACCGAACTCGAGGGCGTGCAGAGCGTCGAAGCGCAGCCCACCGTCACCTTGCACAATCACTACTTCGATACTCCCGACCTGCGGCTCTTTCGGTGGGGGATCACGCTCCGCCGTCGTGAGGGAGGCGGCGACGAGGGTTGGCACCTGAAGATCCCCGTCGGTGACGCTGACTCGGGCGCCCGGGATGAGATTCGGGCACCACTACAGCCGGAACTCCCCGAGGAGTTGCGCGGGCTCATCACGGCCTTCGTGCGCGATGAGGAGCCCGTGCCCCTGGTGACGCTGCGCACCGAACGAACGCCGTATCTCTTGCACGACGAGTCGGGCGTGGTGCGGGGCGAACTCGTCGACGATTCGGTGACAGTTCTCGATGGGCATCGGACCGTCGCAATGTTTCGGGAACTCGAGGTTGAGGCCGTGCCTGACGTTGATGGCTTCCTCGACGAGGACTTCATCGACCACGTGGCCGAAGCCCTCGCCGAATGCGGCGCGGTGGCGAGCACCATGAGCAAGGCGGCTACGGCGCTCGGGCCCCGCACGCTCGCCCCGCCCGACATCCCGACACTTCCTTGGCCGCGCCGCCGCGATCCCGTCGGTGACACCGTGCACGTCTTCCTGGCCCAACACGTACGACGTCTCATCCTCGAAGACCTCAGGGTTCGCCGCGACCTGCCGGACGCCGTGCACCAGATGCGCGTCAACGCGCGACGACTCCGTAGTGGCCTGAAGGCCTTCCGAACTTTCATCGACCCGGAAGTCGCCGATCATTTGCGGGTCGAACTCGGCTGGATGGCTTCCGGCCTCGGGGAGGCGCGCGATGCCGAGGTCCTCGGCGAGCGCCTGGATCAGCACGCGCAGGAATTGCCCATGCCGCAGGCGCGTGAAGCCCAGGAGATCGTCGACGCGCACGTGCGACTTCGAGTCGCCGAAGGGGCGCTTGACGCGGGTGCCGTGTTGAACTCAGACCGCTATCGCGCCCTGCTGGTGGAATTGGTCGCGGTAGCACAGCGGCCTCCGCTGACCCATGCAGCCGAGCAACCCTCCGGCAAAGCACTCACGGCCGCCCTGACTAAGTCGACCACCCGCCTCGAGCACGCTGTGGCCGCGCTCTCTACGGACGGCCCCGCTGAACCGTGGCACGAGGCGCGAATCGTCGCCAAGCGGGCCCGCTACCTGGCAGAGGCGTGCGCGCCCGTCCTCGGCAAGCGGACGCGCACGTTAGCCGCCACACTCGCCGAGGTCACCGACGTCCTCGGGACGCACCACGATGCGCACATCGCCCAACTCACGCTGGCTGCTCTGGCACGGGAGGCCGACGGTGTCGGGGGATTCGCTCTTGGCATGCTCCAGCAGGTCGAGGTCTCCGCCGAGAGGGCGGATCGGCGCGAATTCGAGCGTCTGTGGCCCTCCGTCACGAGGGCCATTCGACGCACCCGGGAGTAGCGCCGCAGCGGTCCTCTTGCGCCCGGCGTAATCCCAGACCCCGCCCGTCGTTCACCTTCATGCGTCACACTGGCCCCATGAGTGACTCCTCGCCGGTGCGGGCTGCCGGCGTGGTCGTCCTGCGCCCCGGCCAGGAGGGCCCTGAGGTCCTCGTGATCCACCGCAACTTGCGCTCGGACTGGTCCCTACCCAAGGGCAAGGTTGAACCCGGTGAGCATCCGCTTGTCACCGCCGTGCGTGAGTGCGACGAAGAGAGCGGCGTCATCCCCGTTCTCGGACTGCCCCTCGAGCGCCAGGAGTACATCGCGCTCGGGGAGCCCAAGATCGTCGACTACTGGGCGGCGACGGTGGGCTCCGAGGAGGGTTTCGCGCCCGATGAGGAGGTCGACGACGTGGTGTGGCTGTCCCGCGAGGACGCCGCTGCTCGGATGACCTATCCGCGGGACAGTGATCTGATTCGGCAAGCCACCGCGGCGCTCCCCACAACGCCCCTCATCCTCCTGCGGCATACCCAGGCCATGAAGCGCGCCGACTTCAGCGGCAAACTCGATAGTGAGCGACCCCTGAGCGGAAAAGGTCGCTCCCAGGCCAAGGCACTCGTGCCCATGCTCGCCGCCTACGGCATTGAGGACGTGCACACGTCCGACGCGCAACGCTGTCGCGAGACGGTCAAGCGCTATGCCAAGTCCATCGACGCCGCGGCGGTCGCTGAGGCCTCGTTGAGCGAGGAAGCGCATGCGGAGCGCCCCAAGCGCGCAGGGCGGCGCACACGCGAGCTCCTTGCCGACCCGACCCCCCTCGTCGTGTGCACCCATCGACCCGTGCTGCCCACCCTCCTCGAGGCTGTCGCTGAGCTCCCCGGGGCCGACCCTTCGATGCTGGATCCGAGGTTGCCGCCCGGCGGATTTCTCGTGATTCACCGTCACTTCACCCCTGGGACGGACGAGGCGACTGTGGTGGCCGTGGAGAGGCATTCGGTCAGCCCTGAGTGATTCAGGGGATTGACCGATCACGTTCACCTTCTGTTAACCACGCGCCACCAATCGCGTCACCCAACCTCCTTACGTTCGTTCTGTCCGAAGACAGTGTTTGTGTTTCATCGAACAACAGGAGGACCAGGGTGACTCGCACCCGCTTGGCTGCTATCGCGGCCGCTACTTTCGCCGGAGCGCTTCTACTCAGCGCCTGCGGTGGCAGCGGCGACTCAGGTTCTGGAAGCGACTCCGGCGGCTCCAACGTCGTCGGCGACATCACCTGCGTGGATGGCAGCATCAAGGCCGCGGGCTCCAGCGCCCAGGCCAATGCGATTACGCAATGGATCACCGACTACCAGATCACCTGCGAGGGCGCGACCATCGACTACCAGCCCGTGGGCTCCGGCGCCGGCGTTGAGCAGTTCATCGCCGCCCAGACCTCGTTCGCCGGTACCGACTCGGCCATGAAGGACGAGGACCTCGTCGCCGCCAATGAGCGTTGCGGCGGTGGCCCGGCCATCAACCTGCCCATGGTCGGCGGCGCCATCGCCGTGGCCTACAACCTCGAGGGCGTCGACAGCCTCGTACTCAATCCCGACACCCTCGCTGGCATCTTCACGAGCACGATCACCAAGTGGAACGACCCGGCTATCACCGCACTCAACCCAGACGCGACCCTGCCGGACGCCACCATCGCGCAGTTCCACCGCTCGGATTCCTCCGGCACCACGGACAACTTCACCAAGTACCTGGCCACCACGGCACCGGGCGTGTGGACGTACGAGCCAGGCAAGGATTGGGTGGCCCCAGGTGGCCAGGGCTCGAAGGGCTCCGATCAGGTCATGGCGTCGGTCGACTCCACCCCCAACTCCATCGGCTACGTGGAACTCTCCTACGTCCTCTACTCACAGGTCGCCAAGGCCGCATCCATCGACAACGGTGGCGGCCCGGTCGAGGCCACGAGCGAGAACGCTGCGAACACGATCTCCGGCGCCGAGGTGGTCGGTGAGGGCAACAACCTCGCCCTCAAGATCGACTACGCGGTGAGCACCCCGGGCGCCTACCCGATCGTCCTGGTGACCTACGAGGGCGTCTGCCAGACCGGCCTCGCGGCCGATCAGAACCCAGCCCTGGTCAAGGCCTTCCTGCAGTACGCCGCCTCGGACGCCGCCCAGGGAGATCTGATCGAGGCGGGCTATGTGCCCATCACCGGCGACCTGCTCACCAAGGTCCGCGCCGCCGTGGAGGCAATGAGTTAGTGACGCACCACAGCCTGAACCCCGTTTGGGGCGGTCGGCCACGTCGGCTGACCGCCCCAAACGCATCGTGACCGCTACTGCAACCTGAGGGACTCATGGCGACGACCAGCCACGAACCAACGACGACCCGCGCTGATCCTGAGGGCATCTCCGGTGCCGCGGTTCGCCGCGGTGACCGCACCTTCCTCGGGCTGTCCACGGGCGCCGGATTGCTGGTCCTGGTCGTCATGGCCGCTATCGCGGTCTTCCTCGTCTGGAAGGCGATCCCCTCGATCCAAGCCGACTCCGCCAACTTCTTCACCGAGGGGCAATGGCTACCGGATTCTGACCCACCCGTCTTCGGCATCGCCGTCCTGCTCTTCGGCACGCTGTGGACGTCGATCATCGCCCTGGTCATCGCCGTACCGATCGGCTACGGCATCGCTCTCTTCATCGCTTTCTACGCCCAACGCCGTCTGGCGTCGACGCTTGCCTTCATCGTTGATCTCCTCGCCGCCGTCCCGTCGATCATCTTCGGGCTGTGGGGCCTGTACAACTTCATGCCGTACGTCGTGCCGTTCTCCCAGTGGCTGAGCGAGTACCTCGGCTTCATCCCGATCTTCGCGAACTCGCAGGAGTTGTGGACCAAGAGCATCCTCATGGCCGGACTCGTCCTGGCCATCATGATCCTGCCGACGGTGTCGGCCATCTCCCGCGAGGTATTCGTCCAGGTCCCCCGCATGCACGTGGAGGCAGCGCTGGCCCTAGGCGCGACCCGGTGGGAGATGATCCGCATGGCAGTCTTCCCCTTCTCCCGCCCCGGCATGATCTCTGCCGCGATGCTGGGCCTTGGCCGCGCCCTCGGTGAGACGATCGCCGTCGCCCTCATCCTCTCCGCCGCATTCGAGATCAACTGGGCCATCACCGAGCCCGGGGGCAACTCCTTCGCGGCCAACATCGCCCTGAAGTGGGGCGAGGCTGGCGAGGTGGGCAGGTCCGCTCTCATCGCCAGCGGCCTGGTGCTCTTCTTCATCACGCTCGTCGTGAACATGTCGGCTCGCTGGGTCATCGCCCGCCGCAAGGACTTCTCGGGGGCGAACTGATGACGGACCTCTCTGGACTGCGTAGCGGCGCTCCGGTGCCCGACACGACGCCACACAGCGGCCCGGTGACCTCGTCGGAGGCGCCACCTCCCAACGCCGGTGGTCGCCAAAATCGCGGGGACTCTGCCGATTCGCTGCATCTCACGGGCAACCGTCTCCCGCGGTGGGCCCCGTGGGTCATCGCCGCGGGAGCGATCATTCTCGGACTCCTGGTGCAGGTCACCGGGATCACCGTGGTCGGACTGGCCCCCGGCTTCGTGGCCGCCTTCGCCTTCCTCCTCGTGCAGACCGCGACCTCGTGGACGGTCGAGGGACGCCGCCACGCGACCGACCGCCTCGCCACCACGTTGATCTACACGACGTTCGTTCTTGCCCTCGTACCACTGCTCTGGATCCTCATCACGGTCATCGCTAAAGGCTTGAGCGTCTTCAGCCCCGAGTTCTTCACCTCGACCATGCGCAACGTAAACCCACGCGCAGAGGGTGGTGGCATCGCTCACGCATTCCTGGGCACGCTGGAGCAGGTCGGCATTGCCGCTCTCATCGCCGTACCGATCGGCGTCCTGGCCGCGGTCTACCTCGTCGAATTCGGCAAGGGTCGGTTTGCCTACTGGATCAGCTTCTTCGTCGACGTCATGACCGGTATCCCCTCCATCGTGGCCGGCCTTTTCATCTATACGGCGCTCATCCTGACCGGCGTCCTCGAGCAGTCCGGGCTGGCCGCGGGACTCGCGCTCGCGATCCTCATGCTGCCGGTCATCGTGCGGGCCACCGAGGAGATGCTGCGGATCGTCCCGAACGAGTTGCGTGAGGGTGCCCTGGCCCTCGGCGTCCCCAAGTGGAAGGTCATCCTGCGGATCGTCATTCCGACCGCGATCTCCGGGATCATCACCGGCGTCATGTTGGCCGTGGCCCGCGTCGCCGGCGAGACGGCCCCGCTGCTACTGGTCACCTTCCTTGCCCAGGACATGAACCCCAACCCCGCCACAGGGTCCCAAGCATCCCTTCCGACGTTCGTGTGGGATCAGATCAGCCGCGGCACACCCGCCTCCATCGATCGAGCATGGGGCGGCGCACTCGCCCTCATCCTGTTCGTCCTCGTCATGTACGCCGGCGCACGCATCATCGCCAAGATCTACTCCCCCAAGGCCCGCTAGACCCAACGCAGGAGACCATATGAGCAAGCAGATCGACCTCGTCGACCTCGATATCTACTACGGGGATTTCCTGGCCGTGGAAGGCGTCAACCTCACGGTCAAGGCGAACTCGGTGATGTCGTTCATCGGCCCCTCCGGATGCGGCAAGTCCACCGTCCTGCGGAGCATCAACCGCATGCACGAGGTGATCCCGGGTGCGCACGTCAAGGGTGCGGTAAACCTCGACGGAGAGAACCTCTACGGCCCCAACGTCGATCCCGTCCTCGTGCGTCGCACCATCGGCATGGTGTTCCAGCGCCCCAATCCCTTCCCGACAATGTCGATCGCGGAGAACGTCATCGCCGGCCTGAAACTCGAGAAGGACAAGAAGCGCAAGGAGTCGATGGACGAGATCGTCGAGAAGTCGTTGCGTGGTGCGAACCTCTGGGAAGAGGTCAAGGACCGCCTTAAGCGTCCGGGTGCCTCGCTGTCCGGCGGTCAGCAACAGCGACTGTGCATCGCGCGTGCCATCGCGGTGGAGCCGCAGGTCCTTCTCATGGACGAGCCCTGCTCGGCGCTCGACCCGATCTCGACACTCGCGATTGAGGACCTGATCCGCGAACTTAAGGACCGCTACACGATCATCATCGTGACGCACAACATGCAGCAGGCTGGCCGCGTCTCGGACGACACCGCGTTCTTCAACCTCTCCGGAATCGGCAAGCCCGGTCACCTCATCGAGGTCGGACCCACCGCACAGATCTTCAGCCATCCCGAGCACAAGCAGACCGAGGACTACATCGCCGGTCGCTTCGGCTGATCAGCGTTGTCGCCTCGACAGGCCGACTACGAACCCTCGGCGAGCGCGTAGCCGGCCTCATCGACGGCCTCGGCAACATCAGTGCGGTCCAGCGGGTTGTCGCTGGTGACTGTGACCGCACCGGACCCAAGATCAACATCAACGCGCTGCACACCCGGAAGCAGCAAAAGCTCACCGGTCACCGCGCGCACGCAGTGATCACACGTCATTCCTTCAACCTGGTAGGTCGTCGTCGTGTTCACGGGGCCTCCTTCAACTCCGGCCATCGTTGCACGCCCTATCGCCGCACCAAACGAGGGGCTAGCGCCCAAGACGCTGGCGTACGCGGTCCTGCCCGGCCCGACCCAGCCGCATGAAGACCGGAGCCAGCCTGAGGGCGACGTCGGGAATTGCACTGAAGATCCGGACCTGAGCACCACGCCAGTGGGGCACGCTGACCACTCGTCGGGGCTTTCTCACCATCGCCCACACCTCATCGGCGACCCGCTCGGGCGTCACCTGACGGAAGCCGGTGAACGTCATCGCGATCGCCGGGTCATCCAGGACATCGGTAATCATCGGCGTGAGCATGCCGTCCGGGCAGACAACACCGAGGTGGATCCCCTGGACGCCCTGGGACGTCAACTCGGCGGCCAGCCCGAGGGTGAAGGAGAGCACCCCCGCCTTCGTCGCGGCGTACACGCACTCCCCCGGCACCGGGACCCAGGACGCCAGCGAACCCACATTGATGA
>Ga0222713_10007711_pt1 | contig 10033 bp, 1 predicted proteins | sample C33_649DmetaG_FD_165061 | JGI IMG/M metagenome (GOLD analysis project Ga0222713, IMG submission 165061) | Estuarine water microbial communities from San Francisco Bay, California, United States - C33_649D | ecosystem: Environmental > Aquatic > Marine > Unclassified | place: USA: California... | reverse complement strand
CGCATCAGTGCGGACGAGAACCTGGCGTCTGATCACCAGGTGGTGATTGATACGATCGCGCCCAGGGCAACCCTCGCCTTTGAAGGCGTGGCGCAGACAGTCCGCTCGACCGGTGAGATTAAGTCTCAGGCGAGCTTTGTCGTACACTTTAGCGAAGTCATACATCCAGACGTTCTGTCAGTAACGGATTTGACTGCCCAACTTACGGGTAATCGCTGGCTTAATGGGGCGTCAGCTGTTGTCAATGAGCACGCTACCGTGACCTCGGCGGTACTGTCTTCCGACGGGCTGTCGGCCACGGTTACCGTTGATGTGTATGACGAATTCATCGGCGAGTTAAAACTGACGCTTGGGGCGAATACCGTAACGGATTGGGCGCAGAATTCCAATGCGAGCGTTAGTGCACTTACAGCGCCTGTGGATACGACTCCCTTCACTATCGATCTGATGGCGGCGGCTGGAGCCTTTTTATCGGCTTGCCCGGTCACCGTCTATGACAGCCAAGGACAGGTACTCGCAACAGACTATCGGCTGGATCCCGAAACGGGCGCTGTGTCGATTACCGTGTCCGCGTCCGAGGACTATCCGATGGGTTACCGGGGGCCGGTGTTGGTTGTCGTGAACGACAACGATCCGAACAGTGCCGATTACCGAGACGAATTTACCGGCGATCTAGTCAGCTTGTCGACAGACGTTTCGCCGACATTTCTGGCGTCGATGGCCAGTATTACCTCTGCGGGTAAGGTGCAAGTTACAGTCAGCCCATTGACTACCCTGGCGGCTTACAAGGCGGGTGTGCTGGTTGTCTCGGGTTCCGAACGTTTGATTAACTTGAACGCAAATCACTTATTGACCGCTGAAGATGTCAAGGCTTACAACGAGGGTGTAGGTAAGATTTTTGGTATCAAAGATGTTTCCGCGTCAAGAGTGGTGACCACCAACGGTGGTGAATTCAATACCGAAGATGGTCTGTCGGATGCAGAGGCTTATGGCCAAGCTTTGGCGATCCTCTCGGCCATGGACGCGTCTAGCGGATCGTTGGGGGCGACACTTGACGTTCTTGTGCCGCAAATCCAGGTCATAGAACTTGATCTTGGCGGTGGTCCAGAGAAAATCTTCGCGCTCAAGCAACAGGGTGCAGATCTTTTGGTGACTGCCCTGCAGGACATTGCAATCGCAGCGCAAGACCCCGACCGAACGGATCTTCAGGACAGTGGAATCGACACATCCTGGATCGATGCATTGCCCTATATCCCTGAAGCCAGTGACAGCGATGCTGGCGGTGGCCTAAATCTGCGCGACGCCGAAGTCACCGCTGTGCCGGCGGCTAACTTGCAGTTGGGTCAAAAAGCGTGGATCGCCTGGGGCGGGCAGGCACCATTTGCAGTGGTCGTGACGCAAGGCATGGTTGATGCTGGAAAAGTTCCAGTGCCCTTGGCGGTGATTCAAGCGGACTGGAGCGCTCGCCAAAGCAATGGCGGCGATCTTCCAACTCCTGTGCGGATTGCGCTGACTGCTGCTGATGCGGAGTTGGCGCCCACCAGCAATGATTTCTCTGCGGCGATCCTCTTTAACGTCAATCTTTCTGTGCCGGCACAAGCTGTTATTGGAACTGCCCATGGGGGAGACACCAATTTGTCGATGACCGAGGCGGTCAGCGGCTTGATTCAGGTTTCCGGTCAGGCTGGTAACACCATTGAAGTGAAGATCACCGGGGTCTCCGCTCAAACCAGTCAGCCGATCCACCTTTTCAAGACATTGGCTGCTACAGGAGAAAACCAAGCGGTTGCGCTAAGCCCGGAAGAGCTGGCCATTTTGGATGATGGTGTTTTAAGCATCACCGTGGTTCAGCGTAACGCCGCGGGTAACTCAAGTTCAGACAGCAGCTATGAGCTCTATCTCGATAAGACGCCACCTGCGCCGGTGATGGTCGGAACGGTTGCCACAGACGACATCATTAATGTGAGTGAGCGCGCTAACACGGTGACGGTGACTGGAACGAACGAGGCTGGCTCGACGGTGACTATAAATGGCCATGCCGCGACTGCTTTGACGGATACGACGTGGAGTTACGTACTGGGTGCGTCTGAGATCGATGCGTTCGGAGAGGGTTTGGAGGAACTTAACGTTGTCGCGACTGATGCCGCAGGTAACCAGACAAACACCACCAAGATTATCGCGATCGATACGACAGCGCCGAGCACACCGAGCCTGGCTGCGGTGGTAGATGCGCAAAGTGCGTCCTACGACCAGGGCTTCACGGTGACAGCGGGTGCTGCGGTGGTGGTGACGGTTGGCGGCGTAGCGCTGGATGCGACGGCGTTGGCGGCCAAGTTTGACAAGACCACGGCCGGTGGCGTGGATACCTACACAGCCAAGGCGAATGCATTTACCGGGGCCGAGACCGTCAAGGTGGATGCCACGGCGACGGATGCCGCGGGCAACGTCTCGCTTGGGGCGACGCAACTGACGTTGCGGGGGATCGATACGAAAGCGCCCTTGGATGCAACCATCACAGTGGCTGGCGAAACCAACGGACTGAACACGTCCGAGGCCACCAACGCGGTGGCGGTGACGGTCACGCCAGACACTGGCGCGAGCGTGGTGTCGGCCAAGATTGGAACGACCAATCTGACGGGCTCGAACGGCAACTACACCTTTGACGCCACAGGCTTGGCCCAAGGCGAACACACCATCACGGTGGTGACCCAGGACGCTGCGGGCAACCAGACAACCACGACCAAGACCATCACGATCGATACCGCAGCTCCGGCGGCGGCAACGATTGCAGTGGCAGGCGAAGCCAACGGGCTGAACGCCGCTGAGGCCACCAATGCGGTGGCGGTCACGATCACGCCAGACACTGGCGCGAGCGTGGTGTCGGCCAAGATTGGAACGACCAATCTGACGGGCTCGAACGGCAGCTACACCTTTGACGCCACAGGCTTGGCCCAAGGCGATCACACCATCACGGTGGTGAGCCAGGACGCAGCGGGCAACCAGACAACCACGACCAAGACCATCACGGTCGACACCGTGGCGCCGACGGTCTCGGCGGTGACGGATGGCACCAGTGCCAGCGTGACCAAAGACCCCATCAGCTTCACGGTGACCTTCACCGAAGCCTTGGCCACAGACGCCGCAGCGGCGAACTTCACCGCTAGCAATGGCAGCGTGACCTCGGTGACCAAAGTTGACAGCACCCACTACACGGTGGTGGTAACGCCCACAGCGAACACGGCCAGCGGCAACGTGAGCCTGAGCTTGGTGGGGGGCAGCCTGAAAGATGCCGCAGGCAATGCGGTGGTGAGCGCATCGCTGGCAGCGCTGGATGCGCAAGCCATTGACACCCTGGCTCCGTCTGCGCCTAGCGTGGCAGAGCAGGGCAGCACAGACCTCAGCGACAGCAAGATAAATGCTGCTGAGGCGATTACCACCACTTTCCGCGTGACGCTGCCCACCACGGGCACGACTGCGGTTGCAGGCGATGTGGTGGAGCTGACTTTGGGTGGGAACCCGTTTGGCACTGCCAAGACGGTCACCCTCAGCGCTTCGGACATCACTGCAGGCTTTGTTGACTTCACGGTGTTGGCGGCTGATTTGGGTGCCGACGGCAGCAAGTCGCTGAGCGCCAAGATCAGCGATGCTGTGGGCAATGCTTCGGCGTTGGCTACCCCAGTGGCATTTACGCTGGACACCCAAGCTCCGTCTGCCCCTAGCGTGGCGGAGTCAGGCAGCACCGATCTTGGCGACAACCGAATGAACGCCGCCGAAGCGGTGACCACCACCTTCCGGGTAACCCTCGCCACCAGCGGCAGTGCCGCCGTGGCCGGCGATAAGGTCGAACTGCTGCTGGGCGGCAATGCGTTTGGCACTGCCAAGACCCACACCCTGACCAGTGCCGACATCACTGCGGGTTATGTCGACTTCACCGTGCTGGCGGCCAACCTGGGAGCCGATGGCAGCAAGTCGCTCAGCGCCAAGCTCACCGACGTCGCCGGCAATCAATCTAGCCTGGCCACCGCAGTCACCTTCGACCTGGATACCACTGCCCCATTGGCGGCTGCCACCGTCACAGCGCTGAGTGCTGACACTGGTAGCAGCGCCACTGACTTCATCACCCAAACTGCGGCTCAAACCGTCAGCGGCACCCACACCGGCACGCTCAATGCGGGCGAAACCATCCAGATCAGCACCAATGGCAGCACCTGGGTGGATGCCACTGCCTCTAATGGCACCTGGAGTGCAAGTAATGTCAGCCTGAGCGGCACCGGCACGCTCAGCGTGCGCACCGTGGATGCCGCCGGCAATGTCATGACCGGCACCGGCCACAGCTACACGTTGGACACTGCAGCGTCTGCGCCCACGGTGGCGCTGAGCAGCGACACGGGCAGCAGCAACACAGACAAGATCACCAAATTAGGCAACCTGAGCGTGACCGGCACGGAGTCAGGTGCGACGGTCGAGTACAGCACCGATGGGACCAACTGGACCTCCAGCTTCACGCCGGCCAGCGGTTCGAACACGGTGTACGTGCGCCAGACCGATGCGGCAGGTAACGTGTCTGGCGCGTCGACCGCGCTGACGTTCACGCTGGACACCGCAGCGTCTGCGCCCACGGTGGCGCTGAGCAGCGACACGGGCAGCAGCAACACAGACAAGATCACCAACGTAGGCACCCTGAGCGTGACCGGCACGGAGTCAGGTGCGACGGTCGAGTACAGCACCGATGGGACCACCTGGGCCTCCAGCTTCACGCCGGCCAGCGGTTCGAACACGGTGTACGTGCGCCAGACCGATGCGGCAGGTAACGTGTCTAGCGCATCAACCGCACTGACGTTCACGTTGGATACCCAAGCACCAGTCTTGCCAACTGTGACTACGGCCACGAGCTTGACCAATGACAACACCCCAACCATTTCGGGGGCTACCGAAGGCGGCGCAACGGTGGCGGTTTATGCGGATGGTGCTACCACGGCACTAGGGACCACCACAGCAGCGTCTGATGGCACCTGGAGCTTCGCACCCTCGACGCCTTTGCCTGATGGTGTGCATACATTCACAGCAACAGCCCAGGACGCCGCGGGTAACACAGCAGTTGGCACCTACCAGAGGGTTAGTTTGTCGGGTGCATCTGGGTCTCTGCCCGATATCGAACCTCAAATTACCGCCATTGGAAGCGCTGGCGAATTTGCTGTTGTTTGGAGCGGACAAGAAGCCAGCAATGGCGATTACAGTATCTTTATCCAAAAATTCAAGGCTGATGGAACAGCTGCATGGGCTAACTCTGAAAAATTGGAGGGCGCGGCGGCAGCTGGTGGTGTTTACACGAGCGGTACCGACTGGAAACCGCAAGTGACAGCTCTTGGCGCTTCAGGCGCGTTTGCAGTGACCTGGAGTGGCTATGACAGCAGTGGCGACTACAGTGTCAACGTCCAAGTCTTTAACGCGGACGGCACAAAGGCACTCGCGGCTCCTGCAAAGCTGGAAGGCCTGGGCTCCACGGGCAATGACTTGGTCCCGCAAATTGCCGCCGTCGGTAATGCCGGAGATTTTGTTGTCACTTGGGCCGGCGCTGACACAAATAGCAATGACGAAAAGACCAAAATATTTGCCCAGAAATTCAGCGCCAGTGGTGTACCCGTAGGGTCGATGATTTCATTGACCGCACTACAAACCGACACCTACTCAGAAAAAACTCCACAAGTGAGCGCCGTTGGGTCAAGCGGAGATTTTGTTTTGACTTGGAGTGGCATGAACAACGCCGCTCCCGCAGACCGAACGGTTTATGTCCAAAAATTCAATGCATCTGGTGTTGGTGGCACAAAAGTGTCTTTGGGTGCGTTGGGCGAGGATGGTGACCCGCAAGTTACGGCAGTGGGCAGCAATGGAGCTTATGTCGTCGTTTGGAGAGGGTTACAAAATGGCTACAGCACCAAAGTACAGCTTTTTAATGCTGATGGCACCATCAACGGATCACCGGTCGTATTGGATGCAATTGGTTACTCCGGTGGTTGGGATGTGACCCCACAAGTCACTGCTCTGGGTTCCAGCGGCGAATACGTTGTTACTTGGTCGGGTCAGAAATTGGGGGGTGGATACAACATTTACGTACAAAAGTTCAATAGTAACGGAACGACCACTGGTAATACGCCCGTTAGTTTGGAAGCTGACGGTGTGGCTACAGGGTGGGACGTAACGCCTCAAATCACGGCTGTGGGCAGCAATGGCGCCTACGTGGTGGTGTGGTCAGGTGAAGAAGCTCCTAATGTTAATGATCCCGGCCAGGGAGAAACCAGTATTTTCGTGCAACGTTTCAACGCAAACGGCACCACCAACGGCAACCAAATAAAACTGGAAGCCACTGGCGTCACCAATGGGAAAGACGTCACCCCTCAAATTACCGCAATTGGTAGTCAGGGTGAGTTCGCGGTAACTTGGTCTGGCACGGATGGCAACACGAACATTTATGTCCAGAAGTTCTTTGCCGATGGAACTTACGAAACCGCGCCTGTTACTGTTGCGGTTGACACCACGGCGCCAACCGCCTCGTTGACCACGGCATCCATCACCAACGCCGACAACGTAACAGTTACCAGCACCGAAGCTGGCACAGCCTATCTGGTCAAGAGCGACATCACAGTCACCGATTTGGCCAGTATCACGAGTGCAGCAGATGCCAAGTGGAATTCAGTGGCAATCACCGCTGCCAACACGAACACCACCTTGGCGGCAACGGGCTTGCAGGCAGGCACTTACAAGGCCTACACCATGGATGCTGCGGGGAACATCAGTGCTGCGTCGACCAACACGGTGACCGTAGCCAGTGGTTCAACGGTGAATCTCAGGTACACGATAAGCGTCGCCGGTGAAACGGCGTCTAACAACATCTATTCAGCCGATGTCGGTGATCGGGTGTCCATCGTTGTGGCCCCGGTCGCTGGCAGCTATGACGCCAATGCCAATAGCGGGCTGGTCGTGCAGTTGAGCAACGGGCAAACTGTGAATGCGGTATACGGGCCCACAGGGATGGGGTTCAATGCCATGGTGGCAACCTATACGGTTGCTTTGGCAGATAACAATACCGACAACCTGACCGTGACCGGCGTGTCAGCTCGCTCAGGCTACGATTTACCGACAGTATCGGGTAATTCAGTGAATATCGCAGTTGCGCCCACGAAGGCCACGCCTCAGGTGGTAGCGGTGACTGACAACATACCGCCCAAATTGAATGCCCCGGTATTGGATGCAGATACAGGCCTTTTTGTAGACGACTTGGTGACCAGCGCTGTCAAGCAATACGACAACGAAACGGTCATCGATGCGGCTACGGGTGGCATCACCTCCACTTTTGCCGTGGCACCTGATGTGAATGCTGCACAGTTTGTCGAGTTTTCCGTACAGGGAGGCAATTACACCGTTGGCTCGAATCCCAGGAACAGCCTGTTCACGTTCCAAACGCCCTCGGGCACTTTGTATTCTCAAGCCGATGAAGCGGTTTGGCTCACCCAGCGAAGCAGTTTGAGGCTTTACATGGGACAAATCACAAATGCCACCCCGTTTGCCCCGGAAGTCACGATCACCATCACGGTGGACGGGCAGAGCCCTGTCAGCGTCACGGTTCCAGCAGGTACCGGAAACTACCAGCAGGCGATCACCGCCTTGACGACGGGCGCCAATGCAACCTGGACAAACTTGGGCTTTATCACGCTGACCACCAACCCTAACACCGGCGGGACACCGTTCGTGGAGTTTTTCCGGCCTGATGGCAAATTGTTCAATATCACCTTCTCCAGCAGCGCTGTTGATTTGACCTTGTCGGTGGAGAAGAAGGTGGGGGCCACCACGACCAACACGCCGGTGACCAGTAGCGCCTTGACCTTTGCATCAGAGTCATACACCAACGCCACTGGGTCCATCATTTCTGCCATCAAAGAGGGTTTTTATGCGACCGTGCAAACCGAGGGTGGCAGCGGATCGGCAGAAGTTCATTCAGGGACTTTCAAGTACGGTAGCAATGGCCAAGCTAAGGGTCAATTGCGAATGGGCAGTGATGTGGTTGAACTTTCATTTCCGATAGGCGGGAGCACCACCACGACCGATATCAAAAATCTCATCGATCAGTATATGGATGATCGGTTTGGTGCTGGCTACGCCAACGTCAACAAGCCCACCGTGGCGGTGACCAGCCTCGATACAAGCGCCCAGACCTTTAACTTCACCTTGACCTGGGCGGGTAACAGCAACGCGAACGTTGATTTCAAGACCATCGTGGTGGACGACACGGTGAAAACGATCAGCAATCTGACCAGTGCCTTCGAGCTGGACCAGACGGCGGCGCACCAGCCGGTGCTGAGCGCGGCAAGCTCCCATGCCCTCACCGCAGCCGAGAATTCGTCGGTGGCGGTTAAAGGCGTGGTGGGCAGTGAGTACTTGTACTTTGTCAAAGATTCCGCTTTCGCCAGTTTGGACGCGGCCACGCCAATCGCCAGTAACCCCCAGGGTTTCATGAAGGCCATGTTTGACTTGGCGCCCGACCAATGGTCGCGTTACCTTGTTCCCACCGGAACCACCGAAACCACCGATGTCAGTCTCAAAATTGAAGGTATGGCCAACGGCAGTTACAAACTGCTGTCCATGGACCTGGCCGGCAACTTTGGACCGGTCTCTGCTGATGTGTTGACAGTCACGGGCAGCACTGCATCCGCGTCGGGCCTGGATGTCGATCTGATCAGTGTGGCTGACGATACCTCCGACACCGATGGCTCGACCGTGGTGTTGGACTTGGACATCAATGAAGCCGTAGCCGGTGACAGAGTGGAGATCTACGTGGACGGCCACAAGCTGATGGACTACAAAATCACCCTAGCGGATGTAACCGCCGCCGCGGCCGGCACGCATAAGCTACTCAACGTGGATCTGGATGCGAATGGTGCAGATGGGAACTCAGTGGATACTGGCACGCTCAAAGACGTCACGGTTCAACTTGCGGTGTTGCATGGCTCCTACGTCACGCAAACCAAGCTTGAGGACACGACCGGAACAAACACCCACTACACCTGGTCATGATGGAAAAGGGAGTGCCGGGCTTTTCAAAGAGCCCGGCCTTTGAAACGGCCGATGGCGCTCGGTGATTGGCTCAATCGGCCCGCTAGCCCACCCCTTGGCTAGCGCTGTGAGCCCTGCACTTGTTTGAACAGGGCTTTCAGTTCCGCGTCATCTACCAGTTTTTTGATAAAACCAGCTGCGCCGTCAGCCAGCGCAGCCGTTTGGGCTTCAGCGTTGGCGGACATGCCGATGACCACCGGGCGATCTTCGCTGGGCAGCGCCTGGATCTGGGCCAACACCGCGACCCCGCTTTGGTCAGGCAGACGCATGTCCCGTGATGTTGGGCTCGCCAATCCCCCTCCAATCTTATTGCGGGGGAAATGGCCCCACTCGCCATAAATGCTGCGCCGATACCCCGGAATCAGCCATCTTCAAGAGGCTGATCAGTCGCTGGCTCTTAAAACGCTCCTTCCGCTCCTTCTTTTCGTCCTATCTCTCGGCTGAGTCGCAATCCTTGCCGGTAATTAGATAGATACTCACCAGGCCAGCCAGCGTAGGGAATGGGGCTAAATTTAATAATAAATTCAATTACATAAGGAATTATTGCTATTTTTGGCTGGATTTGAAAAAGTGTCTTTTTAAGATGCAGTTACATCATAAAAATTCAAAAATGATAAAAATGACAATTTATTCTATAAGATGTCATAAATATCATTCTGGAGCTCAAGGGTCGTGTAAAGTTGTGTCAAATCGAGGTTTAGTGTTTTTAAGGTTTCTAGCATTTGATGATGTATCAGGTCTGACGCTACGCACCTTTTACCGAAAGCTCGAGCTTTTGGATGGTGGTGACGAGTAACACGTAAGTATCTGTTTTATTTGTTTATTTATTAATAATTGAGTGGCTGACGATGGTCGGCCATTAGCCATTGGCTATTGGAGTGAAACATGCGAGCAACGATTACGCGCTTTGACAGTGACCGCGCCA
>Ga0222713_10007709_pt1 | contig 10036 bp, 2 predicted proteins | sample C33_649DmetaG_FD_165061 | JGI IMG/M metagenome (GOLD analysis project Ga0222713, IMG submission 165061) | Estuarine water microbial communities from San Francisco Bay, California, United States - C33_649D | ecosystem: Environmental > Aquatic > Marine > Unclassified | place: USA: California... | reverse complement strand
AAAAGGAGATTTAAATTTACATGCAGATAATAATATTAATATAAATGCAAAAAAACAATTTAATTTATTTGCAGAAGAAATTAATGTTAATAGTGATAAGAAAACAAATATTAGAACCGGAGATAATTTTTCTCAACAAACATTAGGAGATTATCTTGTAAAGGTTGAAAAGGGAATGAGTTTTTCTTCTAAAAACGCTGCGTCATTTAAAAGCGATTCTACTACTTATGTTAACGGCAGTAGAATTAATTTAAATACCGGAACATCATCCTTACAACCTATTCAATTAAAACCTATTCCTATCGTTCAACATTCTGATACTTTGTTTGATAGTAACGCAGGTTGGGTTCCAGCTCCAAGCAAGCTTCCTAGTATAAATTCAAGAGTACCAACTCATACTCCATGGACTGATGCTAATAAAGGAGTTGATGTTAAAATTGATGAAAGTGCTGCAGGCAATTTTCCTTCAGAACCTAGCAATCAAGTTCAACAGTTAAACGCAGGAGCAGGAACAGTAGGCACAACACCTGTAACAACTGCTGCTTATGCATCAACTGTAAAAAATGTAGGATCTGTTAAAGGAAATTTTGATACTAACACTAGCTCAGCTTTAATATCGCAAACTGCTGTTTCAGCAGCGTATGATCCTGCAATTAAAGAGGCGGTTAGCCAAGGTGGAGGATTTAATGCTGCAGGAAATAACGTAGTTTTAGGAAAATTAGGCCATACGCCTGCTCAGTTAGAAAGAGCAGGATATACTAAACCAGGATCTAGCGTTTTGACTGGCATAGCATCCAGTGATGCTACGTATGTAAGCCAAGCAATGCCCCCAAACATTTTTACAGGTAAAGATGGTGTAAATTCTGTAACAGCCTTTAATAGAAATATAAACGCCCAAACAAACACTCAAATTAATTTAATGAACAGTGGATTTACAGACCTAAAAAATAATGGTTTAATTACTGGAAATGAGAGCCCCACGCAAATAGGTGGCCTAGTTAGCGTAGCGGCCAAATACCCAGCCTATGTTCCACAAATTGCATCAAACACACTTGGCGAATCAAATCCAATTGGAACAGTTGATGCTCAAAAAACAATTTCAACTGGTAATTACGCTACTAACATGGCTGAAAGAACAACAAGTCCAGCTGGATCAGTGCTTTCATCCGTGTCAAATATAGCCAATGCAGCAATTGGTACAGTTGCAGGTGCAGCAGCCAGTGTTTTCAATGCAATTAAGGGAAGTTATACAAAGTTAACATCAGGGACACCTCAAAATTTAACTGCCTTAAATGCACAAAATACTGCTTCAAATGGAGGACCATTGGGTGGATTATCAGGAGGAAGCGCAGCATTTACAAATGCTGTGTCTGCTGCAGGCAACAATCTAGTGCCTACTGCTAATTCGGCACTATCAACTACTATAACTCAAGCAATTCAAAATACTCTAAATTTAGGACAATCCGGGATAAGTTTACAGTCACTTGATAATTTAAATTTAAGTAGTTTTGCAAAAAATGGTTTGAATCCAGCACAAATTTCTTCATTAAACAGTGCAAGTAAAGCAGTTTCATCTAATGGGCCTAGTTCTATTTCTATGCCAACTGTGGCAGAGAACACAGTTAATAGATCAAATATTAAATCTGCAACAAGAGCAATATACGGGGATAGCAGAATACCATCACCAAATAGTGATAGTTTTGAGGAAGATTTGCCATCAGAGCAAAATATAGCAGCGTTTGAAAACATACAAATACGTCTGCAAAGCAAAACAGATCAAAAATTTGAAGCTAGAAATAGATGGTTATTGCTTAAAGAACAATATGGATCCGATTCTTCAGTAACACAACAGGCTTATCAAGAATATATACAACTTTTAAATGAAGTGAATAGTCTAACTGCCGAAGCGGAAATAGCTGAGGGGAACTTATTTGCTTAAGGAGATTTTATAATGGTAATTTATAGAGGATTTAGTACACAATTTAATAATTTACCCAAACCAACATTAGAACCATCAGGAATAGATGGGGGACAGGGCACAATTACTAAACCTGTTATACCGGTTAAGAAGTTTAGTTTATATGACAATCAATTAGTAATTGTAGACTTTTTAAATGCTTTGAATATCCCCCAAGGGCAAAAACCAGGAAACCCAGCTTATGGTACTTCTATCTGGTCCTTTATTTTTGAACCTAATATTCCTGAAGTGCAAATTCAAATTGAGAATGAAATTAGACGTATAGCAAGACAGGATCCTAGGATAATTCTTAATTTAGTGGTAATTTACCCCTACGATAACGGATTTTTAGTTGAGATTGAATTTGCGGTATCACCGGAGAATAAGGTTCAACAATTACAGTTAAATTTTGATAGAAATTCAGGAGTTGTAACAGTATCGTAATACAGCAAAAATGCTGTTTTTTGAATTGATAAATATATAAAGAGAAAATTTTATGGCTACAAGTTCACGACAGTCTGCAATTTTTGGTGTAAACGACTGGAAAACAGTTTATAAAACCTATAGTCAGGCTAATTTTAGAAGTTATGATTACGAAACTTTAAGAAAAAGTTTTGTAGATTACCTGCGTTTATATTACCCAGAATCTTTTAATGACTACGTTGAAAGTAGCGAATATGTTGCCCTATTAGATGTAATCGCATTTATGGGTCAAGCAGTAGCCTTCAGAGATGATTTAAACACAAGAGAAAATTTTATTGACACTGCGGAACGCCGAGACAGTGTGATAAAACTAGCTAATTTAGTAAACTATGATCCAAAAAGAAATAACGCTGCACAGGGATTCTTAAAGGTCGTAAGTATAGCAACTACTGAAAATGTATTTGATGTTAATGGTTTTAACTTAACTGGTATACCAGTTTTTTGGAATGACCCGGCAAACTCAAACTGGCAAGAACAATTTAACTCAATTATTAACGCAACATTGGTTACAACTCAAAGAATTGGAAAACCAGGTAATACTCAGGAAATAGCAAATATTAAAACAGAAGAATACACTTTGCGTATTCCAAACACTGTTTCACCAGTAATACCTTTTACTTCAACAGTAGGAGGGGTTACTATGAATTTTGAGTGTGCTAGTGTAACAAGTATAAACGAAAATTATATTTACGAGTTGCCACCTAATCCTAAGGGCACATTTAATATATTATACAGAAATGATAAATTAGGATTCGCTAGTCCAAATAACGGTTTCTTTTTGTATTTTAAACAGGGGTCGCTAATTAATTATGATTTTTCTTTAAATCAACAAATAGCTAATCAAGTCATTCCAATAGGTGATATTAATGGTATTAATGAAACTGATACTTGGCTATTTAAAATTGATCCTACTACAGGAGATTTATCTAGTTGGACACAAGTAGAAAACTTATTTTCTAATACATATCTAAGGACAGAAGATTCTAGAAAAACAGTTTTTTCAGTAACATCAAGATTTAACGATCAAGTTAATTATGTATTTGGTGATGGTGTTTTTAGTGAAATTCCAGTAGGATCATTTAGAGCTTTCGTAAGAACAAGCAATGCATTACAGTATACTATTGACCCTATTGAAATGCAAGGGATTACACTGAATTTAAGCTACGTAAGTAAAAAAAATAAAGTTGAAACATTGACACTAACATTGTCGTTAACTCAACCTGTAAATAATGCGTCTGCAAGAGAATCTTTAAGTGCTATTAAAGCGAAAGCGCCAATACATTTTTATTCTCAAAATCGTATGGTGAACGGTGAAGATTACAATAATTTTCCATACACTTTGTTTAACAACATCATTAAAACTAAAGCCTTAAATATATCATCTGTAGGAATTACTAGAAATTTTGATCTTTTAGATCCAACTGGAAAATATTCCAATACTACTAGTTTTAGTGAAGATGGTGTTTTATACGTAACAACTGATGATAAGTTTTATGATTTTAACGCATCTGAAATTTCGGGATCTGTCTCTAGATTATTATCAAATCAAATTTTAGAAATACTTTCAAATATTAATTTGTACCAATATTACGTTGTTAATGCTACAAGATATTCAGTCAACGTGGCGTCTGGGGACGGTATTACAACATGGAATCAAACTAATTATGATGGTACTTTAGTTACAGGGTATTTTAGTAATTCTTTAGGTCCTGTTAATGTTGGCATATTTAATGCCTTTAATTTAAAATATTGCACATCTGGAGCTTTGTTAAAATTTGTTGCACCTACTGGATATTATTTTAGAAACAATCGTTTAGTTTCAGGAATAGCCCCATCTATAAATGACACTTATTTTTGGGTAAATGTATTAAATGTTATTGAAGATGGTAGTAATGGAGGTAATGGAAACTTGTATAATGGATCAGGACCAATTTCTCTAAATAAATTTGTTCCTACAGGTGCAATATTAAATGAAATTATTCCTGTGTTCACTAATACTTTATCCACAGCTACAATACAATTGATTTTATCTTATTTGGCAAACTTTCAAAATTTCTCACTATATTATATAAATAATTTACCAATTAATGTTAATAGATGGTTCATAGGAGACGTAAACAGAGCAGATGCATTAGTAAAGTTTATAAGTTTGGGCAATGGAGCTTATAGAATAACTAGCAAGGCTCTGACGTATTATTTTGGTAGCGTTAAAAATACAAGATTTATCTTTGCAGATGATAGAATAATTTTCAATCCACTTACTGGTAATTTAGCAGTGGATAATATAAAAGTAATAAAATCAAATTTAGCTCCAAATAATATGACTGTTTTAGGACAAGACTTTAAACTTTCTGTTTTGGGACAAGTTATACAGCCAGATGGTTATCCTGATAATTATGCTGTTCAAGTAGGGAGTTTTGATGAGGTGAATCCTAATTATATAGATAATCCAGATTTTTTTCAAACTATCACAGGTTATGAAATAGGGACTAATAATACTTTATACTTTGTGTTTCTTGAAACTTCAACTGACGTAAATAATTTTACTCAAAAAACTATAACAGAACCTAACATAATTAATTACAATTATGGATTTAAAACAAATATTGAGTCAGTAAAATATGAATATGTTATAGGACAAGTGTTTTATGCTTATTTTGAAAATAAATTTTATAAGTCTGTTCAGCCAGTCAGTTCATCTAACAATTTAATTTTAGAAGAGGTTTTTAATTTCACAGCCTATTCAGGAAAGCAGAATATTTCGTTTTATTACGAACACATAAGCAATAATTCTACGAGAGTGGATCCAGGTACAACTAACATAATAGATTTGTATATAGTAACACAGGCTTATTACAATTCTTATGTAAACTGGATACAGGATGTTTCTGGTACATTAATAGAACCTTCTAAACCAACTTTGACAGAGCTATCTCAAAATTATAATCTTATTAATGATTATAAAATGTTAAGCGACACTGTTGTTTTAAATAGCGTAACATTTAAACCTTTATTTGGTGCAAAAGCAATTCCAGAATTAAGAGCAACAATTAAAGTAATTAAATCAAGTAACACAACGGCAAGTGATAGCGAAATAAAGAGTGCAGTATTAGGAGCAATGAATGATTATTTTACAATTGATAATTGGGATTTTGGTGATACTTTTTATTTTTCCGAACTAAGCGCATACTTACATTCACAACTAGATGGTTTAATTAGTTCAGCCGTTTTAGTACCAAAAGACCCTTCTTTAAGTTTTGGTGATTTATATGAAATAAGATGTTCACCTTATGAAATTTTTGTAAATGGTGCTCAAGCAACTGACATAGTTATTATAGCAGCGATAACTCCTGAACAATTACAACCTTAATGAGATTATTAATATGGTAGCAAAAATTAGAACAATAGATTTTCTTCCTGATATATTTAAAACTACTCCAAATAGTAATTTTTTATCAGCCACGTTGGATCAACTTGTACAACAACCAGACTTAGAAAAAATTCAAGGCTACGTGGGAAGAAGGTATGAGTATGGTCTTACTTCAGACTCATATTATGTTCCTGAAATAACAAAAACAAGAAATAACTACCAGTTAGAACCAGCAGTTGTAATTAAAAAAAGCGATACAAATAAAGCTGTAGATTTTATTACCTATCCAGAACTTTTAGATGCCTTAAAAATAGAAGGGGCTCCTACAAAAAATAATTCTTTATTATTTGAAAATCAATTTTATAGCTGGGATAGTTTTGTAAACTTAGATAAGTTAAGTAATTTTAGCCAATACTATTGGCTACCAAATGGCCCAGATCCAATTCAAGTTGAACCATTGCAAGTTAACTTTACTTCTTTTATTGATGTAGTAAGTGAAACTAATAATTTTCAATTTATTAGAGACAATAGTTATATAGAGGGACTTAACCCAACCATTTATTTATTAAGAGGCGGAGTTTATTACTTTAATGTAAATCAAAATTCTAAATTTTATATTCAAACATTACCTGGTACCGATGGAGTAGATCCAACTAGAAATAATGTAACAACAAGAGACATTTTTGGTTTAGACTTTAACGGCATATCTGCCGGCACAATGAAATTTGAAGTTCCTTTATCAGATGCTCAAGAAAATCAACAATATCAAGGAAACGTTAATGTAGATTTAGTTACAACTCAACCATTTGATCTTATACATGGTCAACGTTTGAGTTCCGTTGGAAGCATTGATAATATAACTAATTTACAAGATAAAACTTTGTTATTTTATGAAAATTCTCCAACCTCAACTGGTAAATTAAGTACCTTTTTTGATGACAGAGGCTTTGACAGCACAGACTTTGATAATAATGTTCTATCATATGACCAATTTACTGAAGTTTTCGTAAATAAAACATTTTTTACAATTAAATTAATAGAAACCGACACCCCTGGTGATCCAATAATAAGTTTAGATGTTGCCAGTGAAATACCAATTAATACTAACATTAATGTGTTAACCGGATTTGAGTACATCAATAAAAAATTTGTTAAAACTATTGAAGGAGTCATTGAACCAGTTGCTGAGATCACAGCACCGTTAGATACTTTGTACTATCAAGATAGCCAAAATCCTTTAAAGTTTGGTGAAATAAAAATATTAGATTCAAGTCAGGCAAATTTTATAGATGTAGAAGCTGACATCTTAGGGAAAGTAAATTACCTTTCACCAAATAAGGTGAATTTTGTTAACGGAATAAAAGTTTTCTTTACTGGAAATATAATTCCTGAATTTTACAGAAATAAAGAATATTATGTTGAAGGAGTAGGGGAATCAATAAGCTTAATTCCAACTGAATTATTTATAAGTCCAGAAAAATTTAGCTTAAGCGTGTACAATGGATATGATGTTTACCCATATGATTCAACCGAATTCTCTGAAATTTTAAATCAAACTGTTTATCCTGACTACATAACCATTTCTAGAAATTCTAACTGCTTAGATGCCTGGTCAAGAAGTAATAAATGGTTTCATAGTAGAGTATTAGAAGAAACTATAAAACATACTTCAAGTCCAACTCTGCAAAATTTAATGAATAGTAGTTCTTCAAGAGCAAGACGCCCTATAATAGAATTTTATCCAAATTTAAAATTATTTAATTCAGGTACAGAATTTAAAGGGATGGTTGATTATTTTGACACTACAGTGACAGATGCATTTTCTCAGGTAGCAGGAAAAATTCAATATTATCCTGATGGTAATTCTTTTGGTTTATTTGATAATTGTAAAATCATATTTTCAAACGACAGCAATAAATCTATAAAAAATAAAATTTACAATGTAAACTTTGTATCGTTAAATCCTGAATTAAATTTTCAGCAAGTCGTAAGTAATGCTTCATCATCTAACAACAGATTGACTGTTCAAGATTCAACTTTGTTTCAAATTGGAGCACTAGTCTCTCTGTCAGAAGATTATGGTGGTTTACAAAAGGAAACACAATATTACGTTTATGATAAACCAACTTCAACAACAATTAGATTAAGTGATAATAAAAATCTATCTTCAGTTGTTACCTTAACTAATGATACAACTAATACCCTCATAACACAATCTCCGCCTATTATTGTCTTAAGTGAAAGTCCGCTCGGAGAAGTGTCATATTTGCACCAAGTTGTCATATTATTAGGGGAAACACAAGCCGGTAATAGTTATTATTTTGATGGTCTTGACTACATTCTAGCGCAACAAAAAACTGGAATAAATCAACCTCCGTTGTTTGATATATTTGATAATAACAATTTAAGTCTAAGTGATTCTGATTATTATGAAAGTAGCAATTTTATTGGAACCACATTATTTCAATTCGGAGTTGGTACTGGACCTGACGATCCTATTTTAGGATTTCCTTTAAAGTATAGTTCTGTAAATAACATAGGTGATATTTCTTTTGAAGTTACATATAATTTAGATTCATTTTCTTATCTTTTGAATGGTATTTCTACAGTACAAAAAATAAATTTAGGTTATCCTGTAATATTTTCAGATAGAGTTAATTTTAAGAAACAATTAGGCTGGCAAACAGCAGAATCTAATAGTATACAATACCAAACATTTGAATTTAATTATAGTATTCTTGACGAACCAATTTTTGTTTGTGATGTAGTTGCAGCTAATCAGGATGAAATAGTTTGGCCTGTTGTTAAAGTTTTTATAAATGATAGATTTTTATTAGCTGATGAGTTTACATTTGCTGTTGACAACAATACTACAATTGTGCAAATATTAATTAAACCAGAAATTGACACAAAATTACAAATATTGGTTTATAGTTTTTCTGTAAGTCAATCTTCTTTTTACACAATTCCTACAAATTTAGAAAATAATATCTTTAATGGTGAAATATCAAATTTAAATTTAGGAGACATTAAAAATCAGTATTTAAGTATTTGTGTAAACTCAAATTTAATTCAAGGACAAATATTTGGTTCTAATAATTTTAATGATTTACCAAATCTAGTTAAATTCGGAGATAAAATTATACAAAACAGCGCACCTATGGCATTGTGTGGTGCACTACTAAAAAATAGAAATTATAATTTAATAGAAGCTCTTACTTATAATTCAGATGAATATATAAAGTTTAAAAATTTATTAGTTGACACAGTAGAGAAAACTGAATATGAAATTTCCGCAACACCAGCTAATATTTTAGACGATGTTTTAAACACTATATCAACATATAAAAACGAAACCAACGCATTTTTTTGGTCTGATATGATACCAAATAGAAGTGTGTACAAAACATCTTCTTATACATTTGGCATAGACGTATTTTTTTCTACTTTTACTTTAAGCACTGTTTATGATTTTTCCAAAGCAAACTATAAGGGGCTATTAATATATTTAAGAAGAATTATTGATGGAGTATCCGTTGAAAGACAATTGATAAAAGATGTTGATTATATTGTTAGCACAGACGAACCTAAAGTAAATGTAGAATTAGATTTACAACAAAATGATGTAATTATTATAAAAGAATATAATCAAACTTATGGAAGCTTTGTACCAAACACACCAACAAAATTAGGATTTTATTCAAAAACTATTCCCGAAATAGTATTTGACGATAGCTATTTATACCCTACATATTTTATAAAGGGGCACGACGGATCATTAAATGTGCTTTATGGACAATATGTTGACGGACAATTAGTTGATTTTCGTGATAAAGTTTTATTTGAATTTGAATGCAGAGTTTATAATAATTTAAAAGTAGCAAATTCTATACCTATATCAAGCGACGAAGTTTTATCTGGGCAATTTAGAAATACAGAATATAATTACGATGAAGTATCTAATTTATATTCTTTATCTTTTTTAAATTGGGTCGGAAAAAATCGCATAGATTACAAAAAAAATTATTTTGTACAAAATGATGTTTATACTTATAATTATATAAATTCCACAAATCGGTTAGATAACACAATATTAAAACAAGGAAATTGGAGAGGTATATATAATTGGTTCTTTGATACGGTAACTCCTAATTCAACACCATGGGAAATGATAGGTTATAGTAATAAACCTAATTGGTGGGACACGTATTATGGTTCAGCCCCAT
>Ga0222713_10007704_pt1 | contig 10042 bp, 13 predicted proteins | sample C33_649DmetaG_FD_165061 | JGI IMG/M metagenome (GOLD analysis project Ga0222713, IMG submission 165061) | Estuarine water microbial communities from San Francisco Bay, California, United States - C33_649D | ecosystem: Environmental > Aquatic > Marine > Unclassified | place: USA: California... | reverse complement strand
GTAGTGGGCGGCGAGGGCGATGGGTTGACGCCTGCGGAGGCCTCGCGCTGGCTCGCCGCTCAGCTGCCCTCAGCCAGACTGGCGCTGCTGGCCGGCGCTGGACACACCGGCGCGCTCCGGCGCGCCGAGGAAGTGGCAGCACTGGTCGATCGGAGCCTCGTGGCAGGACCTGCCGGGGTGGCGGCATGACCCGGGCGCAGCCAGCGCTGGACCCGCGGGAGATTCGGCGCAGCTTCGATGAGGCCGCCGCCCGTTACGACACCCACGCGGTGCTTCAGGCAGAAGTCAGGCAAAGACTGCTGGAACGGCTCGACTTCACGCGGCTCGAGCCTGCCGTGGTCGTGGACCTCGGCTGCGGTACGGGCGGGGCCCTGGAGGCCCTGCAGCAGCGCTATCCAGCGGCACAGGTGCTGGCCCTGGACATCGCCGAGGGCATGCTCAGACGGGCGCGGGAGCGCTCGATCGGCCAATGCATTGCGGGCGATGTCCAGCGGCTGCCGCTGGCCGATGCCAGCGTCGACCTGGTCTTCTCCAGCCTGACCTTGCAATGGTGTACCGACCTCGGGGCCGCGCTGGCAGAGTGTCGGCGGGTGCTGCGCCCCGGTGGGCTGCTGAATTTCACCACCTTGGGACCGCAGACCCTCGGCGAGTTGCGCGCTGCCTGGGCAGCCGTGGATGACGGCGTACACGTGAACGACTTCGTCGAACTGCACGAGCTGGGCGACGGCCTGGTCGGGGCCGGCCTGGCCGAGCCGGTGCTCGACATCGAGCACCTGACCCTGACCTATCGCGAGGTTGGCGGACTGATGCGTGACCTGAAGGCAATCGGTGCCCGCAATGCGTCAGTGCACCGGTCGCGCGGACTGACTGGCCGGGGCCGTCACCGGCGCCTGGCCGAGGCCTACGAGGGATTCCGCCGCGAGGGGGTCCTGCCGGCCACTTACGAGGTCATCTTTGCCCAGGCCTGGGGACCGACCGGGCAGGTCGAGCGCGGCCGCCGCAGCGGGGAATTCGCAGTCCCGGTGACCGAACTCACCCGGCGCGCGGGGGCCTTGGAATGAGCGCACGCCGCGACCTGTTCGTGGCCGGAACCGATACCGGCGTGGGCAAGACGGTGGTCAGCGCCGCCCTGCTGCGGGCACTCCGGGGCCGTGGACTCAGGGTGGCCGGGATGAAGCCAGTGGCCTCCGGCTCCGAGGCCACCCCCGCGGGCCTGCGCAACGAAGACGCCCTGCTGCTGCAGGCCGAATGTTCCCGTCCCTGGCCTTATGAGGTAATCAACCCGTTGGCCTTCGAGCCGGCCATTGCCCCGCATATCGCCGCCTGGGAATCCGGGCGGGGCATCACCGCCCCTCCGATCCTGGCAGCCCTGAGTCAGTTGCGCGCCGACAGCGACCTGGTGGTGGTCGAGGGCGTGGGCGGCTTCCTGGTACCCCTCGGCGATGGTCTGTCAGGCGCCGACCTGCCCGGGTTGCTGCGCCTGGACGTCGTGCTGGTGGTCGGCCTGCGCCTCGGCTGCCTCAACCACGCCCTGCTGAGCCAGGAAGCCATTGCCCAACGGGGGGTCAGGCTGGTGGGCTGGGTAGGCAGCCTTATCGACCCGGCTTTCGAGCGCCTGACCGACAACCTGGACTTCCTGCGCCGACACCTCCACGCCCCCTGCCTCGGCGTCCTGCCCCGCCTGCCGGTCAAGCGGCGGATCGAGCGGGCCGCCCAGCGCCTGACCCTGCCCGAACTGTTCCCCTCGGACCGCTGAAGGCCGCTTCGCGAAGCCCGGTACAGGCTTCGTCCAAGACAGCCGATACGGCACGTATCTATTGGGCAAAAAAGGGATTTTCGTATTGCGGGCCGGTCGGCGGTCGCTTAGGATTCACCCCCTTGGAATCGGTGTGAGACGCTGAGCGTGGACGGTGACGCCCGGAACCCTTCGTTGCATCGCAAAATTGCGATCGAGATCGTTCCGAACTGTTCCCTGTCCCCTCGCCAGGCGCTGTTTTTCTTTGCATCGATCAGCGTAGTGTCCCTGGTCATTGCCGGGATCTTCGCCCTCCAGGGCTTCTGGCCCATCCTGCCGTTCGCAGGGCTGGAGCTGGGACTCCTGGGCTGGGCGCTTCGGGCTTCGATGAGGCGCCGTCACTACCTGCAGACCATCCGCGTCAGCGAGGCGGAGGTCGAGGTGGTGACCCGGGACCTGCGCGGCTCATATGAGGAGCGGTTTCCGCGCCTGTGGGCGAGGGTCCGCCTGATGCGTGCCCAAGGCTGGCATCCCAGCCGGCTGGTGATCGAGTCGCACGGGCGGGCCTGCGAGGTCGGGAGCGTCCTGACCGAGGAAGAGCGCCGCGGCCTGCATGGCCGCTTGCGTGCGCTGGTAGGTTCGGTAAGTGAACTGCCCCAACTGGGGGCAGTGGCTTGAGGAGTCTGGTGATGGCAAACGAGGGGTCGATGGGCAACTTCAAGAAATACTCTGCGGCAGCCATCGGCGCCGCCCTGGCCGCGGCCAGCCTGCCGGCGTCGGCAGACTGGAGCCTGCTGAACATGCCGGTGGGCGTCAGCGAGCTGTCTCGCGAGATCTACGACATGCACATGCTGATGCTGTGGATCTGCGTCGCCATCGCGGTGGTCACCTTCGGTGCCATGATCCTGGCCATGGTCAAGTTCCGGAAGTCGAAAGGTGCGGTGGCCGATACCGGTTTCCTGCACTCCACGCGGATGGAAATTGCCTGGACTGTCGTGCCGGTGTTCATCCTGATCGGCATGGCGATCCCCTCGGTGGACAAGCTGATCAAGATCGAGGACACCTCGGGTTCGGAACTCACCATCAAGGTCACGGGCTACCAGTGGTTCTGGCAGTACGAGTACGTCGGCGAGGACGTCTCTTTCTTCAGTCGCCTTGCGCAGTCCAGCAATGAAGCCCGCCAGCTCGACTCAGGGATCGACCCTAACGGCGTCGACAACTACCTGCTGGACGTCGACAAGCCGCTGGTCATCCCCACCGGCACCAAGATCCGCGTGCTGCTTACCGCCAACGACGTCATCCACGCCTGGTGGGTGCCGGACTTCGGCATGAAGCGCGACGCGATCCCGGGCTTCATCAACGAGCTGTGGATCTCGGTGGACGAGGACAAGCCGGGAACCTACCGTGGGCAATGCACCGAATTATGCGGGCGCGACCACGGCTTCATGCCGGTGGTCGTCAAGGCACTGCCCAAGGCCGAGTTCGCGGCATGGCTGGAAGGACAGAAGCCGGGGCTGCAGACAGCCTCGGAAGTAACGCTGGCACAGGCGGAGTAAGACAATGGCACATCACGAACACACGGCAGATCACGCCCACGAAGACCACAAGCCGAGCGGCATCAAGCGCTGGCTGACCACCACCAACCACAAGGACATCGGGACCATGTACCTGGTGTTCTCGCTGGCCATGTTCCTGATCGGCGGTGCGATGGCCCTGGTCATTCGCGCTGAACTGTTCCAGCCGGGCCTTCAGTTCGTCGACCCGGGTTTCTTCAACCAGATGACCACCATGCATGCGCTGGTGATGATCTTCGGCGCCGTCATGCCCGCCACCGTTGGCCTGGCCAACTGGATGATCCCCATGCAGATCGGCGCCCCGGACATGGCACTGCCGCGCATGAACCTGCTGAGCTTCTGGCTCCTGGTCGCGGCCTTCACGCTGCTCTTGTCCACGCTGTTCCTGCCGGGCGGTGCGCCAGCCGGTGGCTGGACGCTCTACCCACCGCTGGTGCTGCAGACCGGCGATGCCTTCCCGGTGGCGGTGTTTGCCATCCACATTGCCGGCGCCTCCTCGATCATGGGTGCCATCAACATCATCGTGACCATCATGAACATGCGGGCGCCGGGCATGACCCTGCTCAAGATGCCGCTGTTCTCGTGGTCCTGGCTGATCACCGCTTACCTGCTGATCCTGGTGATGCCGGTGCTGGCGGGCGCGGTCACCATGCTGCTGACCGACCACTTTTTCGCCACCAGCTTCTTCAACCCAGCCGGTGGTGGTGACCCGGTGCTTTTCCAGCACATCTTCTGGTTCTTCGGGCACCCCGAGGTCTACATCCTGATCCTGCCAGCCTTCGGCATCGTCTCGGAGATCATCCAGACCTTCTCGCGCAAGCCCACCTTCGGCTACGACACCATGGTCTACGCCATTGCCTCGATCGGCTTCCTGTCCTTCATCGTGTGGGCCCACCACATGTTCACCGTGGGCATGCCGCTGGCGGGTCAGCTGTTCTTCACCCTGTCCACGATGCTGATCGCCATCCCAACCGGCGTGAAGGTGTTCAACTGGACAGCGACGATGTGGAGGGGATCGATCAGTTTTGAGACCCCGATGCTGTTCGCCATCGCCTTCCTGTTCCTGTTCACCATCGGCGGCTTCTCGGGTTTGATGCTGGCCATCGCCCCGGCCGACTTCCAGTACCACGACACCTACTTCGTGGTGGCGCACTTCCACTACGTGCTGGTTCCCGGGGCTATCTTCGCCATCATGGCGGCGGTGTACTACTGGCTGCCCAAGTGGACCGGACGCATGTATGACGAGAAGCTGGGCACTGTCCACTTCTGGATGTCCACCATCTTCGTCAACGTGCTGTTCTTCCCTCAGCATTTCCTGGGCCTCGCCGGCATGCCCCGGCGCATTCCCGACTATGCCACCCAGTTCACTGACTGGAACATGGTGTCCTCGATCGGCGCCTTCGGCTTTGGCCTGTCCCAACTGCTGTTCGTATACATCGTCCTGAAGGCCACTCGCACCGGCCAGCAGGCGACGGCCGAGGTGTGGGACAACCCGCCGGGACTGGAGTGGACGGTGCCCTCGCCGGCCCCCTACCACACCTTCGACACCGCGCCCGAGGTGAAGTGACTTGGTGCAGGGTGAGCACGAGCAGGCGGATCTGGGCCGGCGCAATCGGCGCCTGGCGCTGACGCTGGGCGGGCTTGCGCTGGCCGTCTACGTCGCCTTCCTGCTGCTCAAGGCCGTCACGAACTGAAGCCATGGAAAAGGGGAACCCGGCATCGCCATCACGCAAGCAGGCCAACCTGGGGTTGGCCGGCAGGCTGGTGGTCATGGCCGCCGGGAGCTTCGCCTTCGGCTACGCGCTGGTGCCCCTCTACGACGTGTTCTGCGAGGTCACCGGCATCGGTTCCCGCGAGCGCCTGCTGCAGTCGGCGGCCATCGCCGAGACCGGCGAGGACCAGACGCGCACCATCGTGGTGGAGTTTGTCTCCTCCACGCCGGGCACCGGCCAGTGGGAGTTCAGGCCCAATACGGCGAGCATGGAAGTCCATCCCGGCAGGCTCTACGAGACCACCTTCCATGCAGTGAACCTGAGCGGTCGAGAGGTAACCGGGCAGGCCGTGCCCAGCGTGTCGCCCGCGCGGGCCTCTCGTCACTTCCAGAAGACCGAGTGCTTCTGTTTCACTCCGCAGCATTTCACAGCGGGGGAAGTGAAGGACATGCCGGTGCGCTTCGTGATTTCACGCGACCTGCCACCCGAGGTGGATCGGGTCACGCTCTCCTATTCTTTCTTCGACTCCACCGCAATTGAACAACCGGCGGCGCAGACCGCCTTCCAGGGGTAACAGAGATGTCGACCGCAGCCCATGCCCACGATTCGGACAAGTACTACATCCCGCACGGGAGCAACCTGCCCTTCTTCGGGTCCATCGCATTATTCGTACTGATGATCGGCGCGGCCATGACCCTCCTGGGGGCAGGCGGCGGCAACCTGGTGCTGACCGCGGGCTTCCTGCTGTTGTTTACGATGTTCTTCCTCTGGTTCGGCAAGGTCATCGAAGAGAACCAGGCGGGCATCTACAACATGCAGGTCGATCGCTCGTTCAGGATGGGCATGACCTGGTTCATCATTTCCGAAGTCATGTTTTTCGCTGCTTTCTTCGGCGCCCTGTTCTACGTACGGCAACTCTCGCTACCGTGGATCGGCGGAGAGGGCGCCAAGGGAGTCACCGGGCTGCTCTACCCGAACTACGACTTCAGCTGGCCCATGACCGCCAACGGCCCCGCCGCGCTCGGTCCGCTGGAGGGCGGCGAATTCGAGATCATGCACCCCTGGGGGTTGCCAGCGATCAACACGGCCCTGCTGCTTACCTCTGGCGTGACGCTCACCATCGCCCACCACGCCCTGAAGGACGGCAAGCGCGGCGTGCTCAACCTGTTCCTGGCGCTGACTTTCCTGCTGGGCTTCATCTTCCTGGGCGTTCAGGCTTTCGAGTATCACCACGCCTATGCCGAGCTCGGCCTGCAGCTGGGCACCGGCGTTTACGGCTCCACCTTCTTCATGCTCACCGGCTTCCACGGTCTCCACGTCACGGTCGGCGCCATCATGCTGGTGGTCATCTGGTTGCGCTGCCTGAAAGGGCACTTCACGCCGGAGCGCCACTTCGCCTTCGAGGCAGTGGCCTGGTACTGGCACTTCGTGGACGTGGTCTGGCTGGGCCTGTTCGTCTTCGTCTACTGGCTCTGACCACCTCCCGCGTGACGCGCGGGAAATACATCGCCATCGCCGGCAATATCGGCGCCGGCAAGACGGAACTCACCGAGTTCCTCTGCCGGCGCTATGGGCTCGAGCCCTTTTACGAACCGAACGAGGCCAATCCCTACCTGGCCGACTTCTACGCCGACATGCGCGCCTGGGCGCTGCAGTCGCAGCTGTTTTTCCTGGCCCACAAGTTCCGCCTGCATCAGCAGTTGCAGGAGCAGGACAAGGCGGTGATCCAGGACCGCACGATTTACGAGGACGCCGAGATCTTCGCCCGCAACCTGCACCTGCAGCGCCTGATCCCCAAGCGCGACTTCGAGACCTACTGGACGCTTTATGAGGGCCTGCGCCAGGCCCTGCGACCACCCGACCTGATGATCCAGTTGCGCTGCCCGGTGCGCACCTTGCGCCAGCGCATCCGCCAGCGCGGCCGCGGCTACGAGCAGGACATGCCGGCCCGCTACCTCTCGCGGTTGAACCGCCTCTACGAAGACTGGTTCCAGCGCTACGACCTGTCGCCCGTGCTCGTACTGGACACCGACCGGCTGGACTACCTCACCGATCTGGTGGATCGAGTCGATCTCTTCGAGCGCATCGAGGAGCACCTTGGCGGGTAGAATTGCCCCATGGCCGAGCCCCTCACACCTTACCCGCCCGCTGGGGCAGACCTGCTGATCTCCGCCGAGGCGATCCAGGCGGCCCTCGAGCGCATCGCTGCAGCCATCACGGCCGACCTCGGCGACCGCAACCCGGTGGTCATCACCGTCATGACCGGCGGACTGGTCTTTGCCGGGCAGTTACTGCCCAGGTTGCCCTTCCCGTTGGAGTGCGACTACGTGCACGTCAGGCGCTACGGTCGCGGCACGCAAGGCGGCGAACTGCAGTGGCTGGCGGGTCCGCACGCCGAGCTCTCCGGACGCAGCGTGCTGCTGCTCGACGACATCCTCGACGAGGGGCAAACCCTTGCCGCCGTGCGCAAGGCCTTGCTCGAGAGAGGCGCCCGGGAGGTGCGCATCGCCGCCCTCACTCGCAAGGAACGGTCGAGCCCGCCCACGGTCGAAGCGGACTACGTCGGCGTCGCGGTACCCGACCGTTTTGTGTTCGGGTTCGGGATGGACGTGGACGGCGCGTTTCGCAACCTGCCCGCGATCTACGCGATGGGTCGGTAGCAGCCGGGCTGGCTCAGGGCCGCAGGCCGTGAGGCTGGATCCAGCCCGCGGCGTAGGCGATGAACAGCAGGACGAACAGCGCTACCGACAGGCTGATGCGCACGGTGAGCGCCCGCACCATGCTCTTGGTCTCGCCCTTGCGGTCGGTGACCAGATGGAACAGCGCAGAGACCAGGCTCAAGACGATGCCCGCGAGGATGAGGATGACCAGGATCTTGAACGGCTGCAACGACGCACTCCGGTGGGACGCCGGCAGAGTATAGCGTGACGCTTGCGCTCGCCCACCGTCGCTTCGCACCGCGCTGGCACTGGACCCTGCTGGCCGCTGCCGGCCTGGTGGCGTGCGTCCAGCTTGGTCAATGGCAGCTGCGGCGGGCCGACGAGAAGCAGTCGATGCTGACAGCCTTCGAGGAAGGTGCCGGCTCGGTCGTACCCCTGCCTGCCGTCGGCGAGCTCCCCCGCTACCAGCGGGTCGTGGTCAGCGGTCGTTATGATCCGGCGCATCAGTTCCTGCTGGAAAACGTCAGTCACGAAGGCCGTCCCGGCGTACGTATCCTGACTCCGCTGCGGCGCGAGGCAGGCACCACCGTCCTGGTCGATCGCGGCTTCATCGCCACCTCCGGCGACCGGAGCGAGGCGCCCCCCGTGGCGGTAGACGCCGCGCCTCGCCAGCTGACCGCGAGGGTATCCGCACTACCCCGGCCTGCCGTGGAGCTGGTGGCAGAAGCGGGCAGTGGCTGGCCGCGGCGGGTCAGCTTTCCGACCATGGACGAGCTGGCCGAGGCGCTCGGCGAGGGCCTGCATCCACAACTGCTGTTGCTCGAGGACAGCGAGCCAGACGGTTTCCTGCGCGAGTGGCGGCCCGATGGCCTGGGACCTGAGCGACATCTCGGCTACGCCGTGCAGTGGTTCGGCCTGGCGGCCACCGTATTCATCACCTGGCTCGTGCTGAGCCTGAAGCCTCGACGGAGCACCTCCAAATGAACGATCCCAATCCTCCCAACAGGCGGGGCAGGCTGGCCCTCATCGGCCTGGCGGCACTGTTCTTCGTACCACTCGCCGTGTCCTTCTACCTGTACTTCCACACCGACTGGCGGCCCTCCGGTGGCGCCCAGAAGGGCGAGCTGATCTCGCCGCCTCAGCCGCTGCCTCCCGGCTTGCCTGCCGGCGACTGGCTGATCGTCCACCTGGGCGAAGGCCCCTGTGACGAGGCCTGCCGCGAGGTGCTGATCAAGACCCGCCAGGTCCGGCTCGCCCTGGACAAGGACGTCAACCGGGTCAGCCGGGTGTTCCTGCGCAGCGCGGTGCCGCCCATTGAACCGACGCTGGGCGACGAACATCCCGACCTGCTTGTGCGGCGGGCGGAGGACGACGAGGGCAAGGCGCTGCTGGCTGCCTTCCCGGATCCTCCCTCAAGCGGCCGAATATATATTGTCGACCCGCTGGGCAACCTGCTGATGGCTTACCCGGCCGAGGCCCCTCCGCGCTCGATCCTCACCGACCTGGAAAGGCTCCTCAAGCTCTCGCACATTGGCTGAATCATGAACTCCAATCGCAGGTTGAATTGGTTTCGCTGGCTGGCCCGGACCGCCAGCGCCCTGGCGCTGGTGGTGATCGTGGTAGGCGCATGGGTGCGCCTGACCGACGCTGGCCTCGGCTGCCCGGACTGGCCGGGCTGCTACGGGCACGTGCACCCGGCGCAGCTCGTGGATCAGGTGGACACCCTCAACGAGGCGCATCCGGATCGGCCCTTCGACTACACGAAGGCGCTCAACGAGATGATCCACCGCTACATCGCCAGCAGCCTGGGGCTCCTGATCATCGCGCTGGCGGTGCTGTCGGTGGTCAACCGCCTCGACCCACGCCAGCCGCGGGTGTTGCCCTGGGTACTGCTGGGCGTGGTCCTGATGCAGGGGCTGCTGGGCATGTGGACCGTCACCCTGTTGCTGAAACCCCTGGTGGTCACCCTGCACCTGCTGGGCGGGCTCACCACCCTGTCGCTGCTCTGGTGGTTGTCACTGAACCCCGAGCGACGCGAGCGCACGCGCGGCGAACGCCGCCTGCTGGCGCCCGCCAGCGCGGTGGCGGCCCTGGTCGTCTTCCAGATCGCCCTCGGTGGCTGGACCAGCACCAACTATGCGGCGGCCGCCTGCAGCGACTTTCCCACCTGCCAGGGCGGCTTCTGGCCCGACATGGACTTCCACGACGCCTTCGTCCTGTGGCGTGGCCTCGGGATCGACTATGAGGGTGGCGTGCTGGACGCTCCCGCCCGGGTGGCCATCCATTATGTGCACCGGATCGGCGCGCTGGCCGTCACGCTCGCCCTGCTGGCGCTGGTGATAGCGGCCTGGCGCGCGGCCG
>Ga0222713_10007696_pt1 | contig 10052 bp, 10 predicted proteins | sample C33_649DmetaG_FD_165061 | JGI IMG/M metagenome (GOLD analysis project Ga0222713, IMG submission 165061) | Estuarine water microbial communities from San Francisco Bay, California, United States - C33_649D | ecosystem: Environmental > Aquatic > Marine > Unclassified | place: USA: California... | reverse complement strand
AGGCATCACCTTTGCCACAGCACGAACCCTGGCTGAAGATGAGCGAGCCGAAGAGATTGCCCGCATGCTGTCGGGAAGCCTGGCTGTGGAATCGGCCGTGGAACATGCCAAGAATCTGCTGAAAACCCGGCAGAAGACACCCCCGCCCCGCAGGTAACGGTAGGCTGACCTTCCGTCAAGGTTGATTCTGGCGGCACCCCGTTCAGATGATGATGACGGGAGGCAAGAAGTGGCAAAGCATGTGTTCGTCACAGGCGGTGTAGCCAGCGCTCTCGGCAAAGGTCTCACTGCTTCGTCACTCGGTCGCTTGCTCAAGATGCGTGGCTTGCGTGTCACGATGCAAAAACTGGATCCGTATATCAACATCGACCCGGGCACGATGAACCCGTTCGAACACGGCGAAGTGTTCGTCACCGATGACGGTGGTGAAACCGATTTAGATCTTGGCCACTATGAGCGGTTCATTGATGAAAATCTCACTAGGGCGTCAAACGCCACAACGGGTTCGATTTATCAGGCTGTTCTGGCCGCCGAACGCCGCGGGGATTACCTCGGGCGCACGGTGCAAGTCATTCCGCATGTCACTGACGAGATCAAACGTCGAATTCAGCGCATTACCACCGAAGATGTTGATGTCATCATCACCGAAGTCGGTGGCACCGTGGGTGACATCGAGATTTTGCCGTTCTTGGAGGCCATTCGTCAATGGCGCAACGAAGTGGGTCGTGACAATGTGTGCTACATCCACGTCACCTTGGTGCCGTTCATCGGCCCGAGTGGTGAGCAAAAAACCAAGCCCACTCAACACAGCGTCACCGAACTACGCAGTCGCGGTATTCAACCCGACGTAATCGTGTGTCGCAGTGACCAGCCGCTGTCGGATGGATTGAAGCGAAAGATTTCAGGTCAGTGCGACGTGCCGATACGCAATGTGATCAATGCCGCCGACGTGGGCAACATCTATGAGTTGCCGCTGATCTTGCACGATGAGGGTCTTGACACCGTGGTGTGCGAGACCTTGCGCATCGAGCGCGAGCTTGACTTGTCGCCCTGGCAAGCGTTGGTCGCACGCGTTGAAGCAGCCACATCGCCCTTACGCATCGGCCTGATCGGCAAGTACGTCGATTTGCACGATGCGTATTTGTCGGTTGCCGAGTCGCTGCGTCATGCCGGGTTCCATCACGGGGCAAAAGTAGAAATTGAATGGATACAGGCCGAAGAAGTCGAAGGCCTGCTCGCTGATGATCGCATGACCAGTTTGGATGGGATTGTGATTCCGGGTGGCTTCGGGCCGCGTGGTGTCGAAGGCAAAATTCGGGCTGCTGGATACGCGCGTGAACACGGTGTGCCGTGCCTGGGGCTATGTCTTGGCATGCAGGTAATGACCGTGGAGTTCGCACGTAACGTGCTCGGGCTGGATGATGCCAACTCCACCGAGTTCAATCCGGCTACACCGCATCCGGTTATCGACTTGATGAATGACCAACGAGAAGTCACTGACAAAGGTGGCACGATGCGACTCGGGGCGTATTACGCCGTGTTGCAACCAGGATCGAAAGTGTCCAAGGCTTACAACGAGCCGGTGGTGAGCGAGCGGCACCGCCATCGCTATGAGTTCAACTCCGCCTACCGCGCGCGCTTCGAAGAAGCCGGATTCTTGTGCAGTGGCACTTCGCCTGACAAACGCTTGGTCGAATTCATCGAACTTGAGGAGCATCCATTTTGGGTCGGTACGCAGGCGCATCCTGAGTTCAAGAGTCGCCCTGATCGAGCCCATCCGTTGTTTCGCGACTTGATTGGGGCTGCGCTTGAATACCGAACTCACCGCTTGGGTGTTAATCAGGTGAATGCTCAAAGCGGGGCAGTGGAGCACGCGCGCTGAGTCGCGCCGCGATGCCCAAACGCCCCAGCGGCCCCGTCGGGGGCTTCGTCACTGAGTCGATCAAGGGCATCCATGACTGGGCTTTGTGGTCGTTGGTGCAAGGCAAGTTCACCGGGCCAGACGGCGCGACATTTACTCGCAGCTTTGTGACCTCGCCCGGGGCAGTCGGTGTTGTCGCGTTGCAGGAACTCAATGCTGCACAGGCCCCACGCGTGGTGCTCGTGCGCCAGTATCGCCCGGCCTTGCATCGCCTCACGCTCGAGCTGCCAGCGGGTATGCGTGACCAGCCAGAAGAACCCGCACTCGAAACCGCCCAACGTGAACTGCGCGAAGAAGTCGGCTTGACGGCCCGCGACTGGACACGTCTCGGGTGTCACGTGTCGGCACCAGGTATTTCCAACTCGCAGGTGGAGCTATTTTTGGCCCGCTCACTCGAGCAGGTGGAGGTGGATCGACACGGCCCCGAGGAGCAACACATGACGATTGAAGAAGTTGCCCTGCCTGACGCGTTGGCAATGGTGGCAGATGGCGTCATTGACGACGCCAAAACAGTGATTGGGTTGCTACTCACCGAGCAGCTCCTGCGCCGAGGATAACGCGACGTGGCGCTCGAGGCAGCCGAACGATTCTTGGCGTGGCTACAAATCGAACAAGGTCGAGCTGAAAAAACTATCGAGGCCTATCGGCGTGATCTGCGCGACTATGAAGACTGGTTGGCCACCCGTCGCGTTTCGTCACTGACCGCCCAGAGTCGAGATGTTGAAGCCTTCGTGGCCTACCTACGCAAACACGGCAAGGCGGCTCGTTCGGTAGCCCGCCAATTTGCAGCCGTGCGAATGTTGCACAAGTACCTAGTGGTGGAAGGCGAGCGCGACGACGACCCGGCTGCGTTGGTCGACGGCGTGAAAGTGCCGAGCGGTCTGCCCAAGCCGTTGCGCGAAGACGACGTGACGCTGTTGATTGCCGCAATCACTGGTGATGATTCGTTTGCCCGACGTGATCGTGCCTTGGTGGAGTTTTTGTATGCAACGGGTGCCCGCATCTCTGAAGCGTGCGGGCTGTCATTGGGTGACATTGACATGCAGGATTCACTCGTGCGGCTGTTGGGCAAAGGCAACAAAGAGCGCATCGTGCCATTCGGGCGCAGCGCCCACGCGGCCCTGAGCGATTGGTTCGACGAAGGTGGGCGCGCAATGCGTGTGCCCAAACGATGGAGGTCACGCGACAACTCTGATGCCGTGTTCTTGGGGGTGCACGGCACGCGCTTGACGCGCCAGGCAGCGTTTCACATCGTGCGCAAATACGCAGCCCTTGCCGGAATCAAAGAAGAGGTATCACCGCATTCACTTCGCCATTCGTGCGCCACGCACATGTTGGTGCACGGAGCCGACCTACGAATTGTGCAGGAGCTGTTGGGTCACGCTTCGGTGAGCACCACGCAGATTTACACCAAGGTCGATGACGAGTTGTTGGTCAGCGTGTATCGCGAGTCGCACCCGCGCGCGGTGCGACGATGACATCACCCTGGCATTTGACCAAGCGCCTGGTGGGTGCAGCCGTTGCTCAGCCGCTGCGAAGTGCTGAGCTGAACGAAGTAGCAGCAATCCTGACCCCGACCGAGTCGCAGATGTTCAGAGAACTCAGCACACCTGATCAGCGACACGCACTGCACGTGCTCAGGCGCTTTGATGCCTTTGTTGCCGAGGCATTGCATGTGGCGCCACCAGTTGCTGCTCGGCGGGCTGCACTGTTGCATGACATCGGCAAAGCACAGACTCCGTTAAGCACAGTCATGCGAGTAGTGGCAACAATTGTCGGCCCGCGCACGCCAGCGTTTCGTCGCTATCACGAGCACGAGACAATTGGCGTTGCAATGCTGGAACAAGCAGGTAGTGACCCCACAACAGTGATGCTGCTGCGAGGTCAAGGCGATGCGCAGCTAGTGGCTGCATTGCGGCGCGCTGACGCGATATAAAGGCAGCGTTAGCGCGGCAACATGCCGATGGCGCTGTGGGCGCGCGCCAGAGTGGCGGCGGCCACGAGTTCGGCGCGGGCATCGCCTTGTCGCACAAGTCGTGCCAGTTCGCCGCGATCGTTCATAAGTTCGTGGTACCGCAGGCGAATTGGTGTGAGCATCTCGGCGACTGCTGCGCCAGTGGCTGCTTTGAGCGCACCATATTGCGTGTATGAAGCTGCGGTTGCCTCGGGCGTGCTGCCCGTGGCGGCGGCTAAAATTTCGAGCAGGTTTGCTACACCAGGTTTGGTGGCGCGGTCGTAGACCACTTCGTTGCCACTATCGGTAACTGCACGCTTAAACTTCTTTTCAATAGCAGCTGGGTCATCAAGCAGATACACGATGCCGGCGTCGCCACTTGCTGATTTTGACATCTTGGCTTCGGGGTTTTGCAAATCCATCACGCGGGCACCGGCTTTGGGGGTGACGGCTTTGGGCAAAACGAATGTGTCACCAAAACGATGATTGAAGCGAATAGCGATATCGCGGGTGATCTCGATGTGCTGTCGTTGATCATCGCCGACTGGCACCTCGTTGGCGTCGTACAGCAAAATGTCGGCGGCCTGTAGCGCCGGATATGTGAAGAGGCCAGCCGAGACGAAATCTGCCTCGCGTTTGGCTGCCTTGTCTTTGAACTGCGTCATGCGACTGAGTTCGCCGTATGACACCGTGCATTCCATGATCCAGGCCAACTGTGAATGCTGTGGAAGGTGGCTCTGCACGAATACTGTTGCCACATCGGGGTCGAGACCCACCGCAAAAAGCATCGCGGCCAACGACAGCGTTTGATCGCCCAGTACACCGGGCCCTTCGGTGACGGTGAGTGCGTGCAGGTCAACGATGCCGTGAAACACATCGTTCTCGTGCTGGCCCGACACCCAGTTGCGCAGCGCACCCAGATAGTTGCCAAGGTGCACATGACCAGTGGGTTGGATGCACGACAGGACTCGAGCCACAATCCCAAGTTACTCGTGCGTGCAGCGGTACTCTCGTATAAATGCCGTACGCGGTGTCTACTCCGGTCTTCGAGGGCCCTTTCGACCTACTCTTGCATCTGATTTTGCAGCAAGAAGTGGATATCCACGAGGTGTCGCTCAGTCGCATCGTAGAGGCGTACCTCATCGAATTGGACAAAATGGAATCGCTCGACCTCGAAGTGGCGACCGAATTTTTGCTCATTGCAGCCACCCTGATCGACCTCAAGACCAGGCGACTGTTGCCGACGGTCGACGACGGGGATCTTGACGAAGAACTTGCACTCTGGGAAGAACGCGACATCCTGCTGGCGCGTCTACTCGATTGCAAAACGTTCAAAGACGTAGCTGCAGTGATGCAACACCTCATTGAGCGCGCCGAGTTGTCGCAACCACGCTTGGCTGGCCCTGACGAGCGTTTCGAGTCGCTAATGCCCGACATGCTCGAAGGTGTCACGCCACTGCGGTTGCAGCGCGCGTATTTGCGAGCCACCGAGCCCAAGGCTCCGGTGTCAATTGATTTGTTTCACGTAGCTCCGATTCGTGCCAGCGTGGCCGATGCACTTGAGGAGTTGCTGCTGTCGTTGCCCACGAGTGGGCCGACCTCGTTTCGCACCATCGTGCAGGGCATCACCGATCGGATCGAGGTCGTGGTGCGGTTTCTGGCATTGCTTGAACTCTTTAAACAGGGGCGAGTGGATTTGGTGCAAGCCGAACGTTTCGGCGACATCGCAGTGGTGTGGAACGCTGATGCAACGTTCGATGACATGGGAGCAATTGATAACTATGACGGCTGAGAGGTAAACGATGACCCGTGTGACAGAGGGCGATATCGATCCCGAGATCGTAAAAGCGCTCGAAGCGATTCTGCTGGTGGCGGTCGAACCCGTGACGGTCAAGTTGTTGGCGCAGGTGTTGGAGCAACCCACCGCGACAGTCGAAGTGTTGTGCAATCGTCTGGCCGCGGCCTACGACGAAGCCGGGCATGGCTTTGCTCTGGTCAGCGTGGCTGGCGGATTTCGATTGCAGAGTCGCGCCGAGGTGTCGTCGTATGTCGAGCGCTTTATCCTCGATGGGCAACAAGCGCGCATTTCGGCTGCGGCGCTTGAGACGCTGGCAATCATTGCGTACAAGCAGCCGATTTCGCGAACTCAGATTTCGGCAATTCGTGGTGTCGACCCCGAGTCGGTGTTGCGCACCCTGCAAGCTCGTGGCTACATCACCGAGTTGGAGCGCGACGACGGCCCAGGTTTGGCCGTGATGTATGGAACCACCCCGTTGTTCTTGGAAAGACTCGGTGTCAATGCCTTAGAGAACTTGCCACCGATCAGTGACTTCGTGCCAGATGCCAACGTCGTCGAGGCGTTGGAGGCAGGTCTTCGTGTGGTGCCTGATACCACGCCGTGAACCCAGAACCAGTCGACGGAGAGCGCCTACAAAAAGTGTTGGCCCAGCGCGGCTTTGGCAGTCGTCGCGTGTGTGAAGAGTTGATTGAACAGGGTCGGGTGACTGTCAACGGTGAGCCTGCTCAACTCGGCAGGCGAGTGGACGTGCAACGCGATGCAGTGGCCGTTGACGGAGTGGCCGTTGGTGTGCGACCAGACCTCGTGTACTACTTGTTGCACAAGCCATACAACGTGATCACCACGGTGAAAGACACCCACGACCGCGTGACCGTGGTGGAGTTGGTGCCAAGCGAGCCTCGGGTGTTTCCGGTCGGTCGTTTGGATCTGGATTCCGAAGGGCTCATCATCTTGACCAATGATGGTGAGCTCACTCATCACCTCACGCACCCAAGTTTCGGTGTGGAGAAAGAATATTTGGTGCATGTTCGCTGTGGGCCAGATGGAGTGCCTGAAACTGCGCTCAACAAGTTGCGTCGCGGTGTGGAGTTGGATGACGGCATCACCTCGCCAGCAAAGGTGGGCCAAGTGCAGCCGGGGGTATTGCGCATCGTGATCCACGAAGGGCGTCATCGACAAGTGCGCCGCATGTGTGATGCGGTCGGGCACGAAGTAAATCGGCTGGTGCGCACCCGCATCGGCACTCTGGTGGATGCAACATTGAAACCCGGCGAATGGCGGCTACTTACCACCCAAGAGGTGCGTTCGCTAGCCGTACGCTGAAATGTCGTGACGAGGCGAGCAAATGTCCTTGGGCTAGGCCTCATTGGGGGTTCGGTTGCGGCTGGTCTGCGCGCGTTGGGTTGGCATGTTTCGGGTATCGATGCCGGCAGTGGGCGTGAAGCCGAAGCACTTTCGCGTGGCATCATCGACAGTTGTGGCGTAGACGCCAACGCCGAGATTTCGTTCGTGGCGACACCGGTGTCGCAAGTCGTCGACGGTGTGCGGGCCATGTTGCACAGCACAGCCGGGGTTGTTACCGACGTGGGCTCGGTGAAGTTGCCAGTCGTTTCAGCAATCACGGACTCGCGATTTGTGGGCGGGCACCCCATGGCCGGCAGTGAACTGCAGGGTTTAGATGGCGCCGATGCCGAAATGTTCCGTGGTGCGGTGTGGGTGCTCACACCCAGTTCCACCACCAGTGATGACACGTTTGCCTTGGTTGCTGGTGTTGTGCGCGAGTTGGGTGGCGACATGTTGGCTCTACCGGCATCACGTCACGATCAATTAGTGGCAGTCACCAGCCACCTGCCACATCTGGCGGCTGCCACGCTGCTGACCTTGGCGCGGTCGCGTGCCGACGACCATGCAGCCGTGATGCGCCTGGCGGCTGGCGGGTTTCGCGACATGACGCGTGTGGCTAGCGGTCATCCTGCTATTTGGTTGGACATTTGTCGAGAGAATCAAACGGCGATCGTGGAGGCCATTGATGGCATGATCACCGGGCTGGGCGAAATGCGCCGCATGATCGACGAAACCAACTCGCCAGCGTTGCTAGCCAGGCTGACAGATGCACGCGCTGTGCGCGCGAATCTGCCCGGGCGAGCGCGCGAACTGGTGGACGTTGCCGAAGTGCGGATTCCAATTCCTGACCGCCCAGGTGCTGCAGCCGAGGTGTTCACGCTTGCTGCTGAACTCGGGGTGAATACTGCCAACTTCGAAGTGAGTCACTCTGTCGAAGGTGACCGCGGTGTGCTCATCATGGTGGTGGATGCTGCGAGTGCCGAGCTGTTTCGTGGCGGTCTGATGGCGCGTGGATTCAAACCCGCTGTGGCTCGGGTCGGCTGAGTGGTGTCGAGCGAGTCGTTTGCACCGGTCGCCGCACCGCTGCATGGTGTGGTGCGGGTACCGGGCTCAAAATCGGTGAGTAATCGGGCCCTGGTGTGTGCAGCGCTGGCGCCAGGCGAGAGCCGCCTGACAGGGGTGGCCAGTGGTGACGACACCATTCGCATGGTTGCTGGGTTGCAACAACTCGGTGCCGATATCGAAGTGGGTGGTGACACGGTGCAAGTGCGGCGAGCCATTGAGCGAGCGAGCCGTGACGCCGTGGTGATTGACGCTGGTCTTGCTGGCACCACATCGCGATTTCTTAGTGCGGTGGCTGCGCTGCGGGTGGGGGCGTCGACCATTACCGGCGACGCTGGTTTGTTGCGGCGCCCGATGGGTGAGCTGCATCGCTTGCTGCGCGATCTTGGCGCCAGCATCACGAGCGAGCGCGAAGGGTTTTTGCCAGTGACTATTGCTGGTGCACCCGAACGCAGTGCAGGCCCAACGGCGGAGATCACCGCTCGCGGGGATGTATCGAGTCAATTTATTTCAGCACTCATGATGATCGCGCCACTGCTCGGAGGGTTGCGCATCAACGTGTCGGGTGCGGTGGTGTCGCGCGGATACCTGGCGATGACCGCCGACGTGATGGCATCGTTCGGTGTCGCGGTGCAGTTGGCTGACGAAGTAATTTTCGTGCCAGCGGGGCCGTATCGCGCCGATGCATTCCATGTGGATGCAGATTGGTCGTCGGCAAGTTATCCATTCGCCGCTGTCGCCATCGCAGGGGGCGACGTTACCGTGCCGGGTTTGCGTAGCGATTCGGCCCAACCCGAGGCCGGGTTCGTGGATGTTTTGGCGCGCATGGGATGCACCGTGAGTGAGGATGCCACTGGGGTGATGGTGTCACGCGATGTGCAACGACCGTTGATCGGGGTGGATGTGGATATGGCTGAGATGAGCGACTTGGTGCCGACGTTGGCAACAATCGCCGCATGCGCCACCAGCCTGACTCGAATTCGTGGGGTGGGTTTTATTCGGGCCAAAGAAAGTGATCGGCTGGGAGACTTGGCTAGCGAACTTGGTGCGTGTGGCGCACTCGTCGAAGTGCACGACGATGGATTAGCGATCACTCCGCGTGCCTTGCGGAGTGCTGTGGTCAACCCGCACGATGACCATCGATTGGCAATGTCGTTGGCGCTACTGGGCATCCGTCAGGCCGGCATCGTCGTGAGCGATGCACCAGTGGTTGCAAAATCGTGGCCGTCGTTCTGGTCGGCCATGCGTCAAGGGCTGGGCCTGCTGTAAATTTGGGCCTGCTGTAACGCTCGGCTAGAGCCGCGCGATGTTCAGTAGCCGACGCTTGGGCGCAAAGTGCGGGGCCGTGAGCCCGGCTTTTTCGAGCACTCGCACTACGAGCCAACGGGTGCCCGCGTAAGCGGCCAACGTGTCGAGCATGTCGTCGTCGGTGCCGCGCGCCTTGCCAGTGAGGGCATGGGCAACGGTGTTTTTTACGTGAAAGTCTCCGACGGGTAGTGCGTCGGGGTCGCCGTGCGACACGCCGATAGTCACCGCTGCGGTCCAAACGCCGATGCCCGGTAGCGCCATGAGGGCGGTGCGTGCTGCTGCGCCATCAAGATCACGCGTGCGATCGATGAAGGCTGCATGACGCGCTGCAACGAGCAAGGTGGAGGCCCGTTGACGTTCGATACCGAGCCGATGAAATTCCCACGAGGTAACACGGGCCAAGCGAGCCGGCGCTGGTGGCAGCCGCAACCCGAGCGGCCCAGGAGCAACCTCGCCGAACTGCTCGCACAAAGCAGCCCACTGCGACATCGCTTGGGCAGCGGTAATACGTTGACCAAGAATCGCGGGCAGCACTTCGTGATACGGCGTGTCGGTGGCCGGCAGCTGCAGATGGCCCACGTGGCGCATGGCGCGCTCGAGCGTTGGGTGTTGTGCTGCGATTCGTGGTGTGGCGGTGGCACGGGCTGTAAGGCGCTGGTGGCGGT
>Ga0222713_10007691_pt1 | contig 10059 bp, 6 predicted proteins | sample C33_649DmetaG_FD_165061 | JGI IMG/M metagenome (GOLD analysis project Ga0222713, IMG submission 165061) | Estuarine water microbial communities from San Francisco Bay, California, United States - C33_649D | ecosystem: Environmental > Aquatic > Marine > Unclassified | place: USA: California... | reverse complement strand
GGCGGCGTTCTCGACGGTGGTCGCGATGCCCGGGTCCACCGCCCAGCAGCCGAGGTCGATGGACAGCGCGGCACTCAGGCCGCGCACCGGTGGTTCCGCTCGAGTCAAGGCGGGATGAACCGCGTAAGGATCGGAAAGGGACGGGCCTTGTGTCGCCAACAGGAACTCCCACGCGTCGTCCACCGTTCGAGCGAGTGGACCATGGTGCGACAAGAGGTCGAACAGTCCGGGCAAGGCGGTCATGGGGATGCGGCCGAGGGACGGCTTCAGTCCCACGATGCCGCACCACGCCGCGGGGATGCGCACCGATCCACCCATGTCGCTGCCCTCGGCGAGGGCGACGCAACCACTGGCCACTGCCGCGGCCGATCCTCCGCTGGATCCGCCCGGTGTGCGCGACGGGTCGTGGGGATTGCGCGTGACGCCCCACAGCGGATTGTCGGTGATGCCGGCGTGAGCGAACTCGGGTGTGTTGGTGCTGCCGACGATGATCGCGCCGGCGTCGAGCAACGACTGCACCACCGCGTCGGTGCGTCGGGCGATGTTGTCGCGCAACGTGACCGAGCCGGCGGTGGACAGGTGTCCCTCCCATGACGACGTGTCCTTGATGGCCACCGGGATTCCGGCCAATCCGCCACGCGTGACGTCGACGTGTCGCGCGCGATCCAACGCCTCGTCAGCCCACACCGTCACGAAGCAGTTCAATTCCGGTTGAACTTCGTCGATGCGGCGAAGACACGACTCCACCAGCTCGGCGGCCGTCGCCTCACCAGTGCGCAACAGATCGCGTTGGAGAGCGACCGTCGGCCCGATCGACCCGGTCATGCGTCAGCCGTTGATGAGGTCGGCGTAGAAGGGCAACACCTGGGCCGGTCCGCTGACGAGGAACGTGGTGATGCAGGTTTCCTTCCACATGGCCAGTTCGTCTTTGATCTTGGCCGGCGGGCCGACGAGAGCCACATCCTCGACCATCTTCAACGGAATGGCCGCGGCCGCTTCGGCCTTCTTGCCATCGAGGTACAACTCCTGCACCTTGGTGGCCACGTCCTCGTATCCCATGCGGGCGAACACCTCGAAGTGGAAGTTCGCACCCTTGGCGCCCATGCCGCCGGCGTACAACGCGAGGAACGGACGCACCATGTCGGCGCACTTCTCGGCGTCGTCGCCCGGAATCATCATCACGGTCGAGGCCACCTCGAAACGATCGGCCTTTCCGGTCTCGCCCGACTTGGCGAAGCCCTCGTTCAGACACGTGCGGTAGAAGGCGTCCTCCTTCGGTGCGAAGAACAGTGGCAACCAACCGTCGCAGATCTCGGCCGACAGAGCGACGTTCTTCGGACCCTCGGCCGCGAGGAAGATGGGGATGTCGCGGCGCAACGGATGCACCGTGGGCTTCAACGCCTTGCCCAGCCCGGCGCCGTCGGTGCCCGTGTAGGGCAGGTCATAGAACGCACCGTGCTTCTCGACCGGCTTCTCGCGGGCCAGCACCTGTCGCACGATGTCGATGTACTCGCGCGTGCGGGCCAAGGGCTTGCCGTAGGCCTGGCCGTACCAACCTTCGACCACCTGCGGGCCACTCGCGCCGAGGCCCAGGATGAATCGACCGTTGGAGAGATGGTCGAGGGTGATGGCCGCCATCGCCGCGGCCGTCGGTGTGCGCGCGCTCATCTGCATGATGGCGGTGCCCAGCCGGACGTTGGTGGTGTTGGCACCCCACCACGCCAAAGGAGTGAGCGCGTCGCTGCCGTACGCCTCGGCCGTCCAGATGGAGTCGAAGCCGAGGCGATCGGCCTCTTGAACCGCCTCGAGGGCTCCGGCCGGCGGACCCGCCGACCAGTATCCGGTGTTGTAGCCCAACTTCATGGTCTTGTTCGCGCTCATGGGGACATCGTGGCACTCATTCAGTGATCGAGAACAATCGAAGCGGCGCTAGAGGAATACTTGTTGCCAATATTCGAGCCGTTCGAGATAGAAGCGCACAAGATCGGCAGCCAATGGGTTATTGAGCATCTTGCGAATCGATGAATCTCGCCCGATTGATTGGATCTTGGTGAAGTGGTAGAGCACCAATGGTTGGCCGTTGACGAGGTAAGTGCCATCGTCGGAGAGTGTGATAAATCGATTGTGCAGATTCCAGGACGCCACGTTGACTCCGGCATCCAAATGAAGGCGAGTTTCTGGGAAATAGACGGGCGCAAGGTCCATCCACTTTTGGTCGGTGAACAGACCACGAGAGGAATCGTCGAGACAGTGGCGCTCGAGACGTAAATCCCACCAACGGGCGAAGTCCTTGCCTTGTTGCGTCGGCCGAACTCCCAACATGCCGAGGTTGTACACACCGAAGAGAAGGGAATCCATCTCGTCGTGGATTCCCTCATCGACTTCGATGGAAAATGCGACCTGGTGGGGCGTGAGCAGAATTGAGCACGTATCTAATTGCGTCCGAAAGTTGTCGAGCGGAGAGAAAAGCATTGTGTCGGGGTCGAGGTATACGACCGGTTGCTCACGCTCGAGAAGATGTCTCAGTGCTCGGCCCTTGACCGAGGTACAAGCCTCGACCACGTTGTATCGATTCATCCACTCTCGGTGATCCTTGCCGAGCAAGTCCTGTGATGTGATCACCTCATCGAAGAGTGCCCGGAGTTGGCCAATCTTCTTGTCCTCGAGATCCGAGTTGACCAGGAGAAGTGAAACGTGCGCCGCTGGTTCGTGCAGTCTGATCGACTCCAGGAGTGTCGCACACTGTGCCGAGTATGCCAGGTTGGCCGAGGTGTACACATTGAGGGTCACAGCCTCACCTCGCCGAACAGTGCCGCGGTGGTCCCTGCGTAACGGAACTCACCATGCGCGACTTTCCGGCCGATCGCACGTCGAATGCGTTCGTTGAACGAGTCGTCGGAGATCAACTCATCCTCGTCCGTGTACAGGATGGAGCGACCGAGGGTCGTTGCAGACATAGCGATGTTTCCGGAGACCGTGGGACAGATGATGTGACAACCTGCGGCGATCGCCTCCTGCGTGACGATGTTGAAGGTCTCTCGATGTGTCGACCAGACTACGACTGCGTCGACTTGCTCCTGCTTGAGAAGTCTCGTGGTCAAACCCAAGGTTTCGATGGTTTGGCGGGTTTGGACGAATCCGATATGAGGGTGCGGTGCGGGTGTTGCACCGAAGTGCAGAAAGTCGATCGGATCACCCCTCCGTTTGCTCGCATCCACCAGCCGGCAGAAGACATGCCAACCCTTTGGCCCATTCGGATGACCAACGAATCCGATGCGAAGTCGCTCATCGGACGAAGAGTGCACGGCGCGCTCGCTATCGAATGTCACGCATCCGTGCGGAATCACCCGCGGGGCGTGGTCGAGGGCTGTGTGTCCAGAAGTCACGATCTCGGCGGCGGCCTGAGAAGGTGTGAGAAACTCCCAATCGAAAGATGCACGAAGTTGGCCAACTCGACGCAGCCACTCCGCGCGACGACCCCCGTAGGTGCACACAGCGCACAACTGCGATTCAGGAGGCGGGTCTCCACAGAATTTGCTGTCGTTGTGGGCGAGGAGATGGTTTTCGCAGTGAATCGAGTAGTCATGAATCCACCACACAAGGCGTTTCGGCTGGGAACGGGGAATCTCGGCGGCGATGGCCTCGGGCGAATGGCCGTACAGGGAGTGAATGACGACAGCTTCGGAATCACCCAACTGATCGAACAAGTCGGCGACAGTGGTTCGCGCTTGCAGCTCGACACCATTGAGGATGAACTCGACCAGGTACTCACTCGCCGGTGCCAGCGCGAGGCGGTGATGTGTCGGGTAGACATAGAGATAGTCGAAACCCAGCTGATCGAACATTCGTTGCTCGATACCTGCGACCATCTGGATGCCACCCACATGGCGCCGATAGTTGTCGTGACCGAATCCAATCACCAACCGTCGGACTGGTTCGCGATTGGCTCGCAGTAGGTTGCCGAGAGATTCTCCGGACATTTGCACGGGTCCGTCGGGAGCATTGAATCCGAGATTGAGCGGGTCAGGTTCGGAGCGTCGCGTGATGAGATCAACAAGACGAACTGCTTTGAGGTCCGCAGCCGGCCGTCTACCTTCCCGCCACCCATGGAGTAGATAGTGCTCGAAGGGGTCGATTCCGGCTTCGCGCACGTCGTCGTTGTTCTCTAGGTAATAGCGGGTGTCGAAGTACCGATTGGGATTGTGGAAACCGACCCACCCATGCTCGTGAAAATGAATCTCTGCCGACTCGCCCTCTTCGAGTTTCGAGGTTTGATTCTCACGATAGTAAGTCTCGTCCACGCGGCACAGATCTTCCAATGGTGTCGTCGGATAAAGCCGTTGGAGATGCTTCGAGAAACCGAAGATGTCAAATTCTGGGCGCATGCGAGCCGGTGTCCATCGGCCACGATCTCGCTGTCTTCGCAGGGTTGGGACTCGGTGCTCCCTCCAGCCGTGGATGAGGAAGTGCTCGAACGGATTTGCTCCGGATTCGGCGACATCTGCATAAGTACTCAAATATCTTTTGGTGTCGAACCAACCATGAGGATCTAATCCCATTCTCCATCCGATCTCCATGAAATGGCGCTCGGAAAGGTGTCGGTCGATGCGACGAGGTGTTCGGCGTGCGTAATAGACCTGATCCACACGACAAAACTCGCCAGGAGTTTCCACTCCGATCAATTCGAGATAGCGAGCAAGTCCATCGGCGTCGAAGTCCTTTCTTTGCGAAGGCACGACCAACTCCAAGGAGTGGTCGGGGTGCCACAGGTCGCGTTTGGGCAAGAATCTCGCCCTCAGTTTCTCGACGGAACTCATTCAGGATGGATCGTACGCGATCGGCAGTTTCTCGGGTCCGAAAATGGCGACGGTCGAGGGCTTCCACGTGACCGCGCCGTCTATCCGCAGATTCTTCATTCTCTGCGCCATCAACGGCAGAGCCTCCTGCTGCTCGGCCCGCGCCAAGGCGGCACCCAGGCAGTAGTGGATGCCCGAACCGAACGTCATCTGCGGTTGACCGGCGGGCTCACGCGTGATGTCGAAGGTGTCGGGTTCGGCGAACACGGATTCGTCTAGGTTGGCCATCGCGAGCGCCGGGGTCACCAAGGTTCCCTTCGGGAACAGGACACCTTTGTATTCGATGTCCTCGCTGGCGAATCTTCCCGTGGCCCGAACCGCGCCGAAGTACCGCATTGTTTCCTCGACGGCTTTGGGGGCCAACTCGGGTTGCTCGGCCAACAGCTTCCACTGTTCAGGATGCTCGGCGAACAGTGCCACCGAACAACCGAGTTGATTGCGCGTGGTGTCGGTGCCGCCCACGATGACGGCCTGAACCATCATCACCAGCTCGACCTCGCTCAATTTGTCGCCGGCTTCCTCGGCGGCGATGAGGCTGGTGATCAAGTCGTCGGCCGGTTTGTTGCGTCGGTCGGCGATGAGATCGAGCGTGTAGGCCTCCAGTTCGTCCTGGGCGGCGAAGATCTCGGTGAGCTGTTCGGTACTGGTGACGTTGAAGATGTTCAGCACTTGCTCGGCGAGACGACTGAACAACTGCCAATCCCCCTTCGGTGCCCCGAGCAGTTCGCAGATGATCGGGATGGGGTACGGATCGCACACGTCGCTGGCCAGGTCGCAACGTCCGGCGGGCACCACCGGATCCAGCAGCGAATTCATGACCTCGCGCATGAAGGGTCGCAGTCGGTCCGCTGAACGAGGGGAGAACGAAGGTGCCACCAGCCGGCGCAAGCGCGTGTGCACCTCTCCCTCGGCCGACAAGATGGACTCGCGACGACGTTCTTCGAGGCGCGGATCGTTCACCCCGAAAGCCGATGCGGCCAGAGCCGCCGCACTGTGCCAGCGCTTGTCGCGCAATATGGCCACGCAGTCCTCGTAGGTGAAGATCGGGTACGCGAACACCCCTTTGGCGATCCACGACTGCTTCGAGATGTCCCGCAACATCTGGCGGTGTTCCTGGGCGTCGGCGAAATCGAAAGAGACCGCGGGGATGTCCAGTTCGGAGATGGGGGTGGCCATGAGGGCAACCTAGTCCGTGGGGCTCGAAACGGCCCATCGGTGCTCGGCACTAAGGTTGACGGCATGAAGACGTTTCGCAATTTCATCGACGGCAAATATGTAGACGCGGCCGACGGCCGCACGCTCGGCGTGGTGAATCCGGCCACCGGCGAGCAATACGCGACGGCGCCGTTGTCGTCGGCCGCCGACGTGGACACGGCGATGAAGGCCGCGGCCACGGCCTTCGAGGGCTGGCGCGACTCCACTCCGAAGGATCGTTCGCTCGCCCTCTTCCGTATCGCCGATGCCATCGAGGCGCGGGCCGAGGAGTTCATCGCACTCGAATCCGAGAACTGCGGCAAGCCGATCGGGATCACGCGTTCCGAGGAGATTCCCCCGATGGTCGATCATGTTCGTTTCTTCGCCACGGCGGCCCGCCACCTGGAGGGCAAGAGCGCCGGCGAGTACGTGCCGAACATGACCAGCTACATCCGCCGCGAACCGATCGGCGTGTGCGCGCAGGTGGCCCCGTGGAACTATCCGATGATGATGGCGGTGTGGAAGTTCGCCCCGGCTATCGCGGCCGGCAACACCGTGGTGCTCAAGCCCTCGGACACCACACCGGTCACCACCACCTTGTTGGCCGAGATCTGCGCCGAATTCCTGCCGCCGGGCGTCATGAACGTGGTCTGCGGTGACCGCGACACCGGACGGGCCATGGTGGTGCACGACACCCCGTCGCTGGTGAGCGTCACCGGGTCGGTGCGCGCGGGAATGGAAGTGGCCGAGGCCGCGGCGAAGTCGCTGAAGCGGGTGCACCTGGAACTGGGCGGCAAGGCGCCGGTGGTGGTGTTCGAGGACGCCGACATCGCGGCCGCCGCCGAGGGCATCGCGATGGCGGGCTATTTCAACGCCGGACAGGACTGCACGGCGGCCACACGAGTGTTGTGCTCGGCCAAGGTCTACAAGGATTTCGTGGCCGCGCTCACCGAGCAGGCCAAGGCCACGCAGTGCGGCATGCCCGACGACGACGTGTTGTTCGGACCGGTGAACAACCCGAACCAGTTGACGCGGGTCTCGGGATTTTTCGATCGACTGCCTGCGCACGCCCAGGTGAACGCCGGCGGTTCGCGGCAGGGCACCAGCGGCTTCTTCTTCCCGCCCACGGTGGTGAGCGACCTGCGCCAGAACGACGAGATGATCCAGAGCGAGATCTTCGGCCCGGTCATCACGGTGCAGCAGTTCACCGACGAGGACGAAGCGGTGCGGTGGGCCAACGGCGTGGAGTACGGATTGGCGTCCAGCGTCTGGACCCGCGACTTCGGACGTGCGATGCGCATGACCAAGCGCCTCGACTTCGGATGCGTGTGGGTGAACACCCACATTCCCATGGTGGCCGAGATGCCGCACGGTGGTTTCAAGAAGTCCGGTTACGGCAAGGACCTGTCGGCGTACGCACTGGACGACTACACGCGCATCAAGCACGTGATGGCCAATCTCGACTGATCGAGCCTCGACCGAGTCTCCCGTGACTCCCGCGAGTCAACGGTGCGCGAAGGCCTCGGCGGTCTCGGTGATCGCCTCGGTGAGCACCTTCCCGATGAATCGCAACTCGTCGGGCCCGCACACCAAGGTGGGGGAGAGCACCAGCACCGGATCGGCGCGGTCGTCGGCTCGACAGATGAGCCCCTTGCCGTAGATGCGCGGCGACAACTGGTCACGCAACAGCCAGTTACATTCTTCGTCGCTGAAGGTTTGCTTGCTGGTCTTGTCCTTGACCAGTTCCAACACTCGGAAATACCCGCATCCACGAATGTCTCCCACGAAGGGCAGATCGCGGAGTGATTCCATCACCTCGTCGAAGACGACTTCGTTGGCCAGCACGTTGCCGGGGACGTCCTCGCGCTCCATCACCTCGATGTTCGCCAACGCGACCGCACAACTGACGGGGTGACCTCCGAAGGTGAGACCGTGCAACAGAACCGAACCGTCATCTTCGAGGAAAGGCGCGGCGATGCGGTCGCTGGCGATGAAGCCGCCCAGCGGTGCGTAGCCACTGGTGACGCCCTTGGCGAAGATGATCATGTCGGGCTGGTAGCCGAATCGCTCGCAGGCGAAGAAGTGTACGAGACGACCGAACGCGCAGATGACCTCGTCGCTGACCAAGAGGATGCCGTACTTGTCGGCGATCTCGCGCATGCGCGCCCAGTAGCCCGCGGGAGGAACGAGTGCCCCGCCGGTGTTCTGGACCGGTTCCATCACGATCATCGCCACGGTCTCGGGTCCTTCGCGCAGGATGGTGCGCTCCACCTCGTCGGCACAGTCCAGGGTGCAGGTCTCCGACAAGGCACATGTTTCGCATCGGTAGCGGTTGGTGTTGGGCACCTTCACCGCCCACGGCAACAGGGGTTCGAACGGTTCGCGGATGGCCGGGATGCCCGTGATGCTGAGGGCCCCGAGGGTGGTTCCGTGGTAGGCGTAGTCGCGGCTGATGACTTTGCGTCGTTGCGGTTGCCCGATGGCCGCGAAGTACTGCACCGCCACCTTCCAAGCGGACTCGAGGGCCTCGCCGCCGCCCGACGTGAAGAAGACCCGATTGAGGTCCCCGGGCGCGAGCGCGGCCAGTTTGGTGGCGAGTCGGATGCCGGGCTCGTGGCCGAAACTCCAGAGCGGGAAGTAGCCGAGTTCACGGCTCTGTCGCTCCGCCGCGGCGGCGAGCTCCGGGCGCCCGTGTCCGACGTTCACGGTGAAGAGGCCCGACAGTCCGTCGAGGTAACGCTTGCCGGTGTGATCGAACACCCACGGCCCCTCGCCGCGCACGATGACGGGAAGACCCTGGCGTTGTACGGAGGACAGGTTCGTGAAGTGCCCCCAGAGATGACGCTGTCCGAGCGAGACGAGGTCGGACGGCTTGGTTGTGGGGGTGGTCACGCGATTCTCCGGGAGGAAGGTGACGTGATCCTAGCCCTCGACACACCGTGATGATTGGTGCTCCTCGGGGTCGTGGTGTCCTATAGTCGCAGGTGGCGGCAGCCGAATCTGCCGGAACGGTTGGGACAGCGAGAGACATCGTCGGATCGGGGGACATGCCAGGTGAGCGGGCAGCGTGGCGCAGTTGAACTAGAGAACGTCACCAAGCGCTTCGGCACCATGGTGGCCGTCGACTCGGTCAGCCTCTCGGTCCAACCGGGCGAGTTCCTCTCGTTGCTCGGTCCCAGTGGTTGTGGCAAGACCACGACCTTGCGGATGTTGGCCGGTTTCGAACAGCCCGACACCGGTCATATCCGTATCAGTGGTCAGTACGTGCAGGGCGTGCCACCGTACAAGCGCGACGTCAACACGGTCTTTCAGCACTACGCCTTGTTCCCGCACATGACCGTCAGCGAGAACGTCGCTTACGGACTGCGTCAGCAGGGCGTAGGCAAATCGGAGATCGCCGCCCGGGTGTCCGAGGCCCTCGACATGGTGCAGATGAGCAAGTTGGCCGACCGTAAGCCCCGTCAGATGTCGGGTGGTCAGCAACAGCGCGTCGCGGTCGCTCGCGCGTTGGTGAATCGTCCCAGTGTGCTGTTGCTCGACGAACCCCTCGGCGCTCTCGACCGCAAACTGCGCGAGGAGATGCAGATCGAGTTGAAGCTGCTGCAGAGTCGGCTGGGCATCACCTTCATCTTCGTCACGCACGATCAGGAGGAGGCGATGAGCATGAGCAATCGCATCGCCATCATGCTGGACGGACACATCGAGCAGTTGGGTGATCCCGAGACCGTGTACGAACACCCGGCATCGGCCTTCGTGGCCGGATTCATCGGCCGGAACAACTTCTGGCAGGGCGTGGCCACCGAGCACGGCAGTCGCGCCGATGACGGAACCGTGTTCGTGGCCAGTCGGCCCGAGGAGGACGTCCCGAACGACGAGCCCGCACTGTCGGCGGTCCGACCCGAGTGCATCCATCTCAGCGCCGAACGCCCGACCAACGACGTGAACATGACAAAGGGCACCGTGGCCGGAGTGTCCCACTTCGGAGACGTGTTGCAATACGTCGTCACGT
>Ga0222713_10007687_pt1 | contig 10060 bp, 8 predicted proteins | sample C33_649DmetaG_FD_165061 | JGI IMG/M metagenome (GOLD analysis project Ga0222713, IMG submission 165061) | Estuarine water microbial communities from San Francisco Bay, California, United States - C33_649D | ecosystem: Environmental > Aquatic > Marine > Unclassified | place: USA: California... | reverse complement strand
GTAAGGTCTATGGACTATCCCAACAGGAGGTGGCCGCCCGTCTCGGGATCGCGGTGAGCACGGTAGAGAAACACTTGGCAAAGGCCTTGATGCGCTGCTCCGAGCAACTGCAGTTCGAGGAGAGTACGGCCCCGGTCCGTCATGGGGTGCCGGACGGGCACAGAAAGCCGTCCCGATGAGCAACGTCCTGCCATTTCCAGACCGCGCGAAGATCCGGCAGGAGGCCGCCAACTGGCTTATCAGGATCGACCGTGGCGGCTTGTCGGATATGGAGCGCAAGGCGCTTTCCGACTGGCTTGCCAGCCATCCCTCCCGCCGTCCCTTGCTGGTAGAGCTCGCCAGGATTTGGGGCAGTCTGGATAGCCTTTCGGTTCTCGCGGAGCTGTTTCCAGATCCCGTCACTTCTCGTGTTGGCGTGGACACCGGAGGTTCAACCCGCAACAGGGTATTCGGCGCCTTGGCCATCGTATTACTGATGGTCCTGACGGCATTTATGGCCTGGCCTGTCACGCAGTTCTGGCAGGAATCCAGCGCCGATACCTATATAGCCAGGACCGGGCAGCAGTCCCGGGTCATCCTGCCGGATGGGTCCCGGATGATCCTCAATACCAGGAGTGAGGCTCGGGTGTTTTACGGTGCACGGGAGCGGCGCGTCGACTTGCTGAAGGGTGAGGCTTATTTCGAGGTCAGGCCAGACGCGCGCCGGTCTTTCACCGTCACGGCTGCAGCCGGCAGCGTTCGTGCGGTCGGCACTGCTTTCAGCGTGTTCCGTCAAGAGTCCAGCGTGCAGGTCCTGGTGTCTGAGGGGGTCGTGGAAGTGGCGCTCGAGCGCCAGCGCCACAGTCAAGGTACGGTCACCCTGGCCGATCAACAACGGTGGGTCGAGGCAGGTAGCAGGGTGCGCTATCAGGACGCGGTATCGGAGCCCGAGACGGTGTCCGCGGCCGAACTGGGCAGGCACTTGGCCTGGACCGAGGGCCGCTGGGAGTTCGAAGGCGAGACGCTGCTGGCCATCGTTGGCGAATTGCAGCGCTACACGGACCGTCGTATCGAAATCCGTGATCCGGAGATTGCCACCCTTCGCATCGGCGGCTATTTCGACGTCGGCGACGTCGAGGGTTTCCTGAGGGCCCTCGAGGAGGGCTTTGAGGTCCGCTCGGAAACCGATGAAGACGGGCTGATAGTTCTGACCAGGCAATCCAGCGACCGGGCCGATGAGGAGTAATTCCGGCAGTCGAAGGAATTGTCCGCCCGCAATGGCGGATTTCCCCGGCCCACCTGTCGAAAGGGGTGAGGGGTGCAGTATTGCGACGGGGGCACCACGTTATCGGATGCTGGTGGGTCTGGCGCTTGGGCTGGTGGTTGCCAGTGCCATGGCCGCGGTGGATGACCAGATTATTCGTTTCGACATTCCCCCGGCGAGTGCCGACAAGGTGCTCACGCAATTCGCCCGTCAGGCGGATGTGCAGCTGCTGTTTCCCTACGAAGTGGCCGCTGGGATCGAGTTACGGGGACTTTCGGGTGATTACACCGCAAGCGATGCCCTGCAAAAACTGATCTCTGGCACCTGCCTGCAGGCGAAGTTCAGCACCAATGGCGCAATCCAGCTGACAACGGGCAAGAAGAGGGGGTTCTGGTTCATGAAAAAGAATGAATGTGGGTCTTCGCAGGTGAGCCGCTCGGTACTCGCGGCTCTGCTGGGTAGTGTGGCGCTTGGTCCGGCAGCGGCCCAGACCGGTCCGGCCGTGATCAGCCTGGAGGAAGTGATCGTCACCGCGCGCAAGCGCGAGGAAAATCTCCAGGACATTCCAATTTCCATCGCGGCGCTGTCGGGAGACCTGATTGAACGGCAGGGCATCGACAACCTGCGCGACGTCGGCAACCTGATTCCCAACCTGAATCTTTCAGCGCGCACTGACGGCTACCCCAACGTCACCATCCGTGGGGTGGGGGGCTTTGGAAACACCCAGGGGGTAGGTTTTTACCTCGATGACGTGCAGTTGTTCTCGGACGCCTCCTCGCGTTTTGGCGACCTTGATCGTATTGAGGTCATCAAGGGCCCTCAGGGGACGCTGTACGGGGGTAGCAACATCGGCGGTGCCATCAAGTACGTGAGCAAGAGGCCGGACGCTTCGGGGGCCTCCGGCAGCCTTAAGCTCAAGGCGGGAGAGCGCAGCATCGTCGATATCGAGGGCAATTTCAATGCACCGCTCGGAGAAAACGGTTGGGCGGTGCGGGGTTTTGCCTTCGTGGCAGAGGATGACGGTTACCTGACCAACCAGAATCCGGCGCGAGTCAACGGAGTGCGGGGTACCAACGATCCGGATATTGGCTATGTCGACGAAGCCGGAGCCCGGCTGGCGATAGGTGGCCCCCTGGGAGACTCGCTTGAACTGTATGCCAGCGCTAGGTGGAACAAGCTTGAGGGCACGGGCAACACCTGGATCCGCGAGGTCAGCGACGATTTCCAGTACCTGCCGATTGCCAACTACAGCGCCAACCCGACCATCGACCGGGAAACGGTGGCCGCAACACTGGAGCTGGCGTGGGAGCTCAGCGGATTGTCGTTCCTATCGCTGAGCTCCTACACCGATACGGACAGCACGCGCTACAACGATATCGACGCTCGCGAGGAGTTCATTCTCGATTCCAACCAGCCGCAGAAGATGCAGGTGTTCACCCAGGAATTCCGTCTGTCGTCGAATTCTGACGGTCCGCTCAACTGGATTGCGGGTGCCTACTACTCGCTCTTCGAGGAACGCATGGACTCGGTGACCATCTGGTATGACGCCAGGGTAGACGAGGACGGCAACATTTCGGGTCCACTCGGTTGTGCCATTGGAATGCCCACTTGCTCGGGCGTATGGGCGGGCGAGGCGCCCACGCCAGCGCAGGAGGCCTCGATACTGGCGCTGCCCTTCGAAATCAGGACGCGTGACAAGTCCTCGGTTGCGTTCTTCGCCAACCTCAACTACGACTGGGGAGACTGGGAACTCGATGCCGGGGTGCGGGCGGACACCTGGCGTAACCGCACCAACAATATCGACCTAGGGATTGCCAGCGAAAAGGACGACCTCGAGGTGATGCCGAGGGTGTCCCTTTCCCGCAAGTGGGATGACGGCGGTATGCTGTATTTCACCTATGCCGAGGGTTTCGAGCCCGGCGGTTACAACATGACCAATTTCGCCGGTGACAATCAGCTGTCAGGTTTCGACATTGAAAAATCGACTAGCTTCGAGCTTGGGTTCAAGACCGAATTGCTGGACCGCAGGCTGCTGTTGAACGCGGCGGCATTCTGGATCGGCTACGATGATCGGCAGGTCGAGTACCAGACCCAGCGTGACAACCAGATTATCGAGGGTATCTTCAATCTCGGCGATTCCGAGCAGTATGGTGTGGAGTTGGACCTCCTGTTACGTGCCACCGAATTCCTGAGCCTATCGGCCAGTGCCGGATGGATCGACGCAGAGTGGGTGAGTGGCACCGAGATCGACATCCTGACCAGCGTGGTGGACCTGTCGGGCAAGACACCCCCCAACACCAGCGACTTCAGTTGGAGTCTGGCCCTCGACTATGAGCGACCACTGGCGGGTTGGGAGGGCATCAGCCTGTTCGGCGGCCTGCAGGTCAGTCGGACTGGCGAGTTCCTCGGCCTGCAGGTCTGGGACCCGGTCCGCAATCCGGCCTATACGGTGGTCAACCTCCAGGCTGGGCTGCGCAGCGACCGCTGGGAATTCGCACTGCAGGTGGAGAACCTCAGTGACGAGGACTACTACACTGACGTACAGCGGTTCCCCAACCTCTATGTGATCGATGGTCTGGAATCGGTCAACATCGGCACCCTGGCACCGCCGCGTACAGTTACTGCGAGCCTCAAATACAGCTTCTGAGATGCCGGGTCGCTGGGAGCCGGATTGCCCAGCGGCCCAGACTCCTTGCAGGAGTGCTTGAGTCAGGCGGGGCTCTGAGGATCGGGGCGCCAATATTGTAGAATAGGCCCATGGATCGTGAGCATGACCGGGCCCTGCGCGAGACCGGCTTCTGGGGTCGCCGGGGCGCTGGGTGCCTATTCCTGGCCCGCGATACCGGCCGCCTGTGCGTGGCTCACCGTTCCCGTTACGTTCAGAGTCCCAATACCTGGGGCACCTGGGGGGGCGCACTGGACGGGGCCGAGTCGCCCGAAGAGGCGGTGCTGCGTGAGTCCAGGGAGGAAAGCGGGTATCGCGGCCCGATCGAGCTCGAGCCGCTGTTTGTGTTCCGCCATCCAAGTGGCTTCGCGTACCACAATTTCCTGGCCAGGGTACCTGCCGAGTTCGAGCCGCGCCTGAACTGGGAGACGAGTGCCTTCGTGTGGACGGTGTGGGACCGGATTCCCGATCCGCGTCATGCCGGGCTCGAGGCGCTGCTGGCTGACACTGCCAGCCTGAACGCGATCCTGTTGGCTGCAGGATCGGGCATGGCCGAGACCGGCTAGGTTCCTGTCCATGCCGCGCAGGAAGCGAAGCCCTACGGACGGACCGCCCACGGAGCTCTCGAGAAGCGCGCTCGAGGGCTTCATTCGCTGCCCTTACTGCTTCTATCTGCACCGGCGCCTCGGTATCAAGCCTCCGGACCAGTTTCCGCTCACGCTGGCAACGGCGACAGATGCCCTGCTCAAGAATGAGTTTGATGCGGTGCGCCAAAGCGGTCACCGCCATCCGCTATGGGAGCGGGAGGGCCTGAAGGTCCGCGCCTTCGACCACCCGCAGCTAGACGTCTGGCGGCAGAACTTCAAGGGCATCCGTACGCTGCATGAACCGACGGGGACCACCATCTACGGCGCCGTGGACGACGTTTGGGAGAATCTCGACACCGGCCAGTTGCACATCGTCGACTACAAGTCCACATCCAAGCAGGGTGATCCCTCCCTCGAGGGTGGCTTTGGTGATGGTTATCGCCGCCAGATGGAAATCTACCAATGGCTGTTCCGGCAGGAGGGTTTCGACGTACACCCGGTTGGTTATTTTCTCTACGTGAATGGCAGCAAGCGTGGTGGCTTCTATGGCGAGGCACTGGCCGGACGCATGTTGTTCGATACCGTCCTGTTGGTGCACGAGGGTCAGGACGAATGGGTCGGTAGCGTGGTGACCCGGGCGGTAGAGTGTCTGCACGGTTCCTTGCCGGAGCCGTCTGTGAGCGGTTGTGACAGCTGTCGGTATTACCTGGAAAGATCCGCGGTGACGGAATGAAAAAGGCATCGTGGGCGATCGTCGTCCTGGGGCTCGCCTGGCTGATCGCTTCGCCCTGGTTCACCGTTGTCAGGATGCAGTCGGCGGCAGCCGAGCGGGATGCCGATGCACTGTCCACCTACATCGACTTCCCGGCGGTGCGGGAAGACCTGAAGGGTCAGGTCAATGCCTACGTGATGCAAACCATAGCTGTGGAAACCGACGGCAATCCATTTGCTGCACTGGGTGGACTGTTGGCCACGGTCCTGATCGACAAGCTAGTGGATGCCTTTGTCACCCCGTCTGGCCTGATCATGCTAATGGAGGGCGAGGCACCCGGGCTGGATTTTGGCCGACCGCGGGACCGGGCATCTTCGCGCAGGCCTCTTGATGGAGCGCAGTACCGTTATCTGGCCTGGGATCGCTTTGCCGTCATCATCCCCACGGAGAACGGAGCCGAGACGCGCTTTGTATTGGGACGCCAGGGTGTTGGCTGGCGTCTGGTGGCAATTCGCCTGCCGCTGGAGGGGTGACGGTCTAACCCTTTTTCCTGCAGGCAGCCGAGCAGTATTTCACCTGCTCCCACGTCCTGGCCCAGCGCTTGCGCCAGGTCATCTCCCGTCCGCAGGCAGCGCAGGTCTTGGTGGGCAGAAACTTCTTGTTGCCCTTGTAATGTTCGCCCCGCTCGGTCATCTTCATGCCACCGTCCAGGAGGTTCCGATGTCTCGCATCATCGTCTTTCTCGTCCTTGCCGTCACCTGCCTGCACGCCTCTGCCGATACGGTGGTCGTCACCGCCGCCCGCATGATCGACGTGCGTGCGGGCAAGGTCATCGCCGCCCCACGCGTGGTCATCACCGATGGCCGGATTGTCGAGGTTGGCTCTGGCCAGGCACCTATTCCGGATGGGACGCGGCACATCGACCTCCCAGGACATACGCTGATGCCAGGCTTCATCGACATGCATGTTCACCTCACCAGTGACCCCACCTTCGGCGGCTACAGCGGGCTTGAATACACCGATGCCTTCTGGACGGTGCTGGGCGTGCCCAATGCGAGGATCACGCTCGACGCCGGCTTTACCACCGTTCGCAACGTGGGGGCGGAGGGGTATGCAGACGTAGCACTCAAACAGGCGATCGACGGCGGGTATATCCCCGGTCCGCGCGTCGTGCCGGCAACTTATGCAATAGGAGCGACCGGCGGACACTGCGACTTCACCGAGTTCCCGCCGTCCGTCCAGGTCGAGACTCCTGCCATTGCCGATGGTCCGGAGGCCCTGCGCGCCGCGGTGCGCAAGCTGCGTAAATACGGCGCCGAAGCCATCAAGTTTTGCGCCACGGGCGGAGTGTTTTCCAAGACCACCACTGTCGGCGCCCAGCAGCTGACCCTGGACGAGATGACGGCGATCGTAGCCGAGGCCCATATGCTGGGCCTCAAGGTCGCGGCCCACGCCCATGGAACGAGTGGCATCAATACGGCCATCCGGGCCGGCGTGGACACGGTCGAGCACTGCAGCCTGGCGGATCAGGAGTCGTTCCGACTGGCGCGTGAGCACGGCACCTGGTTTTCGATGGACATCCACAACCACGACTACATCATGGCGGAGGGGCGCAGGAATGGTGTGTTCGAGGAATCCCTGAAGAAGGAAGAATTCATCGGCCTCAAGCAGCGCCAGGCCTTCCAGGCGGCGGTCAAGGCAGGCGTCAGCATGGTGTTCGGCTCGGATGCCGGCGTCTATCCCCATGGGGGCAATGGCCAGCAATTTGCCAAGATGGTGCAGTGGGGCATGACCCCGATGCAGGCCCTGCAGGCCGCCACCGTGAATGCCGCGCAGGCGCTGGGACGGGAGGCCGACGTTGGCGCCATCGAGCAGGGTCTGTTCGGCGATCTGGTAGCCGTAGAGGGCGACCCGCTTGCCGACATGAGCCTGCTGGCCAACATTCCCTTCGTCATGAAGGGGGGAGTGGTCTACAAGGGGAGTCAATCCCTGTCGAGGTAGCGCTCGAGGCCGGGCGGATAGCGCTCTCCGGCGACCGCTGCCGGGTTGAAGGCCGCAGACAGCGCAGAGAGTTCTTCGTCGGTCAGGGCCAGGGCTGCGGCCCCGACGTTTTCTGCCAGCCGGTCGGGGTTCTTGGTGCCAGGAATCGGGATGATGTCTTCGCCCTGCGCGAGGACCCAGGATAGCGCCACCTGCGGCACGCTGGCGCCATGGTTCCGAGCGACCGACTCGACCATGCCGAGCAATTGCCGATTCCGATCGAAGTTGTCACCCTGGAAACGCGGCATGCGGGCCCGGTAGTCGACAGCCACGTCGATCGCCTCCGCGCGGGGCACTTGCGGAGTGAGCAGCCCACGACCCAGCGGTGAATAGGGCACCAGCGCCACCCCCAGCCTGCGGCAGGTGTCCAGGATCCTGCCCTCCACGCTGCGTTCAAACAGCGAATACTCGGATTGCAATGCGGCAATGGGGTGGACGGCGTAGGCGCGGGCGAGTGTCGTGGCGCTCGCCTCTGACAGGCCGAGGTGACGGACCTTGCCCTCCCTGACCAGTTCCGCCATGGTTCCGACGGTGTCCTCGATGGGCACCTCTGGATCGACCCGGTGCTGGTAGAGCAGGTCGATATAGTCTGTTCCCAGCCTTTGCAGGGAGGCCTCGCAGGCCCTGCGGACATTGGCCGGCGAGCTGTCAACGCCTACCATCCGTCCGCCCTCGATACGGAAGCCGAACTTGGTTGCGATGACCACGTCTGGTCGGCGAGAACCGAGCACCCTGCCGAGCAAGCGCTCGTTTTCGTAAGGCCCGTAGACCTCTGCCGTGTCGAAGAAGTCGATGCCAAGCTCCAGTGCCTTGAGCAGTGTCTCCTCGCCACTGGAGGCGTCGCCAGGCCCGTAGGCCTGAGTCATGCTCATGCAGCCAAGCCCAAGGGCCGAGACGGCCGGACCCTGTCGCCCCAGAGTTCTCTTGTGCATGAACCGCTCCTCTTGTGCCAGGCCAGAGTATAAGGAATGCAGGACCCCTGTACGGGCATACAGGTCACCCCTTGGGCCAGCCCGGGGGGCATACTCTGCCCATGAACGAAATCATTCTGGTTGGCTCGGTGGTCGTCGCCTTGGCGGCAGGGCTAGGCATTGGCCTCAGCTGGGGTCGCAGTCGCGGCGCCGCCGAACAGCAGCAGCAGGCTGCGGAGGCGCAGGCCGAAATTTCCCGGCTGAAGGAGGCCATAGGGGCTGCGACGGCCCGCGCCGAGGCCTTCAATTTGGCGGAGGCCCGCCTCAAGGACAGCTTTGGCGCGCTGGCCGCCCAGACCCTGCAGGCCAACACCCAGCAACTGCTGGAGCTGGCCAAGACGCAGCTGGTTAACGCCCAGGCGGAGGCGCGAGGAGACCTTGAGAAGCGTCAACAGGGCATTGCGGAATTGGTCAGGCCGGTCCGTGAATCGCTCGACAAGGTCGACCAGCGCATTCGCGAGCTGGAGACCAAGCGGGAGGGCGCCTACGCGGCCATCTCGAAGGAGCTTGAACACCTGCGCGACAGTCAGCATCAGCTCAAGCACGAGACCGGCAACCTTGCCCGTGCCCTGCGGGCGCCGCAGGTGCGCGGTCGCTGGGGCGAGCTGCAGCTCAAGCGAGTGGTGGAGATGGCGGCCATGGAGGAGCATGTCGATTTCCAGACGCAGGCGTCGGTCTCTACCGAAGGGGGGCAACTCCGGCCCGATCTTCGCGTTCACCTGCCGGGCGGCAAGTCGGTCATCGTCGACGCCAAGGTCCCACTTATGGCCTACCTGGATTCGCTGGAGGCAGAGGATGAGTCCGCGCGTCAGGCCAAGCTCGCCGATCATGCCCGGCAGGTGAAGGATCATGTTCGCAAGCTGTCCCAGAAACAGTACTGGGATCAGTTCGAGGAAACTCCGGATTTCGTGGTGATGTTCATACCGGGCGAGGTGTTCTACAGCGCTGCGCTGCAGGCCGATCCGGAACTCATGGAGGAGGCAGTCATCCAGAAGGTCGTACTGGCGACTCCCACCACCTTGGTAGCGCTGCTGCGCACTGTTGCCTTTGGCTGGCGACAGGAGGCCCTGGCTCGTAACGCGCGGGATATCGCCGACCTGGGCAAAACCCTGTACGAGCGCGTCGGCAAGGTGGCCGAATACTGGTCCGGTGTGGGCGGCCACCTGCAGAAGGCAGTGGATACCTACAACAAGGCCACCTCTTCGCTCGAGAGTCGGGTGCTGGTGACGGCCAGGCGATTTCGCGACCTCAAGGTCGGGGTGGAGCGCGATGAAATCACCGAACTGAAGCAGGTGGGCTCGCTGATTAACAATCCTCAAAGCGAGGAGTTGCAAGCTGGCTCGCCCGCCTTGACCGGTCCTGTGGAAACTCCCGATGGCAGCGGAGGACGTGATGACTAGCATGCAGGAAACAACAGAAGGGAAGGACACCATGGAAACGCGCGCATCCCTTGCGCTGAGTGTCGTTATCTGCCTGGCGCTGATCCTGAGCGGTGGATGCAGTGTAGGGGGTGCGATGCCGAGGGAGGAAACGGTCAAACAGTACGATGCCGCGGGCATGGAGCTGGAGGACTTACGCGGCGTCGACCTCGCCTGGTTCCGGCCGACCACCGACTTTTCCCGCTATGACTCGGTCATCGTCGAGCCGGTCACGGTCAGGTTCCTGGAAGACTGGGACGTCAAGCGGCCGGGCTCGGCCTTCTCGGTCACCGACAAGGAAATCGAGAAGATGCAGTCCGACCTCGCAGAAACCGTGTACGACAAGTTCGTGCATGAAATCCAGCAGGGCAAGAAGTATCCCGTTGTCACCGAGCCAGCCGGGGGCGTGTTGCGCATCAAGCTG
>Ga0222713_10007680_pt1 | contig 10062 bp, 7 predicted proteins | sample C33_649DmetaG_FD_165061 | JGI IMG/M metagenome (GOLD analysis project Ga0222713, IMG submission 165061) | Estuarine water microbial communities from San Francisco Bay, California, United States - C33_649D | ecosystem: Environmental > Aquatic > Marine > Unclassified | place: USA: California... | reverse complement strand
CCTCTCCGCCAGCCGTTGTACGCTGCACATCGCAGATGCGCCCGTAGCTCAGTGGATAGAGCGTTAGGTTGCGGACCTAAAGGTCGTGGGTTCGAGTCCCGCCGGGCGCACCATTCCCTCTCCTCCCGTATCGTGCACCTATGAGTCGCGTTGCCGTTCTCGGGCTTGGCACCATGGGCGCCCCCATTGCTGGGCACCTCGCCGACGCTGGGCACAGCGTGCAGGCCTGGAATCGCGGCACGCACCGCACCGCACCGACAAGCACCACGCAACACACATCACTCACCGATGCGCTCACGGGCGCCGATGCCGTGGTGCTCTCAGTCTCTGACACGCCCGATGTTGAGGCGCTGCTGCTTGGCGCACCAGGCCAGCCTGGTGCTATTGACCTACTGAAGGCAGGTGCAATCGTCATTGACACCAGCACTATTGCTCCGCGCGCTACTCGCGAAATGGGCGAGCTCCTCGCCAAGAAGGGGATCCTGATGGTCGATGCGCCCGTGAGCGGTGGTAGCGAAGGTGCGCAGAAGGGGACCCTTACCGTCTTCCTCGGCGGCACCTCCGAAGCGGTTGCAATGGCACTCCCTTATATAGAGACGTTCGCGAAGACGATCACGCACCTTGGCCCACTCGGCTCCGGGCAAGTGGGGAAGGCGGTCAATCAGATCGTCATCTCGGGCACCTACCTCTCTCTCGCCGAGGGGATCCTCGTGGGGCAGAAGGCGGGCCTCGACCCGCAGACGCTCGTGACGGCACTGAGTGGTGGCTCGGCGCGCTCGTGGGCACTTGAGAATCGCTGGGAGCGCATGGCGAACGACACCTATCCGCTCGGCTTCAAGGTGTCGCTGCACCGCAAAGACCTCGGCATCGCCATCGGCCTTGCGGACGAGTTGAATGTGCCGGTGCCCACTGCGATGCTCGTGGCGCATCTGGAAGATGAACTGATCAAGACTGGTCACGGCGATGAGGATCTTTCGGCGCTCGCCCGACGACTGCGGGACATCGCCAACGAGATCGACCCGGCATGAGTGACCGCACGGCTGTCCTCACCGCACAGTACGTCGCCCTCACCACCTATCGCCGCGACGGCACCCCCGTCACCACCCCAGTGTGGGCGGCGGCAGAGGGGGAGAGCCTCTACCTCTTCACCAATGCGTCCGCTGGTAAGGTGAAGCGCCTGCGCAACAGTAGCCGCGCGGCGGTCGCGCCCTGCACGGCAAGCGGTAAGGTCACCGGCGCACAGCTGCCAGCCGAGGCATTCAACCTCGCCAGCGACCAGATGCCAAAGGTGTGGCGGCTCCTTATCAAGAAGTACGGCATCGCCGCGCGACTCTTTGCGACGTACGACCGCGTGCGTGGGCTCTTGCACATGCAGCCCAGCACTGGCATTGAGGTTCGGCTCACCCCTTAATCGGCTATCCTCCGCCGTGGAAAGGTGGCCGAGTGGTTGAAGGCACCGCTCTCGAAAAGCGGCAGGTTAATAGCCTCGTGGGTTCGAATCCCACCCTTTCCGCCACCGATTGATCGGAGCAGCGAGTACGGTCATCACGGAGAGGTCGCCTAGTGGTCTATGGCGCCGCATTGGAAATGCGGTTTGGGGGTAACTCCATCGAGGGTTCGAATCCCTCTCTCTCCGCCACACGTTGATTAAAGAACTACGCGGGATTGCACGTGTCGCAGCCCGCAGGTAGCATCCCCTCAGAACTCCTCCCGCCAGGGGATCGTGCCGGTGTGCGCCTGCCGCTCTGGGTCGCTGGGCGGAGCGCGGAGGGCGATATGCCTGTAAAGCCAATTTCTACCGCAGCTGCGCTGTTCGCAACATTGACTTTTGTCTTCGCTAGCGCTACCCCGGCACTTGCGGCTATCCCTGACAATCAGCAGCAGCTCACCACATTCGATCCGGCAGTCAACATCGACAGCTGCGCTGGAGTATCTGTCAACACGCACCCAGAAACTGGAAAAACATTAGTCACGTTCATTCAGCCCGATGCAGGAGAACAATTTGGAGGAATGCTCGTTGTTGGCCTACTTGACTCCACTGGAGCACTTGAGGGTAGCCTCGTTCAAGTGTCAACGACCATCCCGAGTATGGATACAGGCGACTGTGCGCCTCCATCGCTCGCCGCAGGCCCGGATGGAACGTGGCTCGTTCTGTGGTACGTGAACACCAATGATTCTGATGCTGCGATTGCCGGGCAGATCATCAGTTCAACTGGAACTCTGGTGGGAACGAACTTTAACATTGATGACGATCAGTACACCGACATTGAGTCAGTCTCCGGTGCGTGGTCAGCGACAGATGAGCGCTACCTCGTGACCTGGAAGGCTCGGGTCAATGGACGGTCGGTCAGCCTTGACGCCCTCAACGATCAGCAAGTTGTGGGTCAGTTTGTGGACGGCACGGGCTCGCTCATGGGCAGCAACTTCCTCGTTACAAACTTTGCAGGTGGGGTGAACAATAACCAAGACCTTGCCTTTGGCAGCGGGATCTGGATTGCAGTTTCAAGTGAGGGCGGCACTAGCCCAAAGGGGCAGATCATCACGGCAGCCGGGCTGCAGGGCGCGGCGTTTGACCTCTCCTCTGAAGCACAAAATTATGCAGGGCCCGGCATCGTCTATAACGCCGCCATTGGACAGTTTCTTGCAACGTTCTGGGAGAACACTGGAGAGGCCACCAAGCACCTTCGACTGCTAAGTGGCAGCGGGACGCCGCTCGGGAGCGACACGGTGTACGCGGCGGATGGCCCACGTCCTCGAGCCGTTTCTGTTGGAACTGGGGGTTACGTCTTGACGTGGCATGGGTGGGATGAGCCAAATATTCGCGCCCAGGCATTTGATGCGACGTTGAGCCCGGTAGGGGAGCAGTACCAAGTCAGCTCGGACGAGCTGACCTCTGCGTTCCGGCCAGAGATGGCGTGTGTCGCTGGCGGTATCGTCTTTGCCTACTGGGGCAGAGTTGCCCCAGATGGTGGCACCACTGCGACCAACGTCTATTCCAATAAGGTGGCAACTGAGTGTGACTCGTACCTTCTCCCAGAGACGAACCGTGATCGTTCGCTTTGGACTACGACGCTCGTGATCTTGGCTGGCCTGACCGCTGCGGCAGGCATCGGTCTCAGGGTTCGAGGTGCGAAGCGCGCCTAGCACCGATTTACGTACTCGCACTGATCACACCGCCTCCACCATTTGGTGGGGGCGGTGCTGTTTCTGAGTGGAGGTTTGGGTGGAGCCGCAGAAGCTCCAGGATTCCCTAGGATTCCTCGAAACACCTGCATCTGACCTCGGGACTCCCTACGAATCCCTCTGATCCCTCTTCGGGGTCCAATTGGAAATGCGGTTTGGGGGCAACCCCATCGAGGGTTCGAATCCCTCTCTCTCCGCCATCCTTTACGGAAACGCACTCATTCAATAGGATTCTCCCCAGGACTCCTCCCGCCAGGGAACCGCACAGGTATGCGCCTGTAGCTCTGGGACAACGGGACGGGAGCATGGAGATCCAAATGCCCGCCAAGCGAGTTTCCTCTGCAGCCGTGCTGCTCGTGGCGTTAACGCTTGTCTTTGCTAGCGCTGCCCCGGCACTTGCCGCCGTCCCCGACAATCAGCAACAGCTCACCACATTTGACCCGACAGTTGACATTAACCAGTGTGCTGGAACGTCCGTCAATACCCATCCAGGAACAGGGAAAACGCTGCTTGCCTTCATCCAGCCTGATGCAGATGCAACGTATGACGGCATGCTCGTCGTTGGACTTCTTACTAGCAGCGGGGCGCTTGCTGGCAGTCTCGTGGAAGTCTCGACCACGATTCCGAGCGCAGGCCCAGGTGACTGCGAAGTTCCGTCGCTCGCGGCTGGCCCTGATGGGTCGTGGCTCGTTGTCTGGTCACTTGATACTGAGGAACCCGATGCTGCGATTGCTGGACAGATCATCAGCAGCACAGGCGCACTTGAAGGTGCGAACTTCACCATTAGTGACGATTACTACGAAGATATTGAAACAGTCTCCGCCGCTTGGTCAGCGACTGATGCGCGCTACCTCGTGACTTGGAAAGCATGGGTGGGTGACCGAGTTGCCGACTTTGGGGAGCTCAGCGGCGAGCAAGTTGTGGGCCAGTTTGTGAGCAACACTGGCGCGCGGGTCGGCAGCAATTTCCTTGTCACAAACTTTGCAAATGGAGTGGACAACAACCAAGACCTTGCGTTCGGGAATGGGATTTGGATTGGAGTTTCAAGTGAGAATGGCTCCAACCCAAAGGGGCAGATCATCACGGCAGCCGGGCTGCAGGGCTCGGCGTTTGACCTCTCGTCTGATGCGCAAAATTATCAAGGGCCCGGCATCGTCTATAACGCTGCCATGGGACAGTTTCTTGCAACGTTCTGGGAGAGCGCTGGAGAGGACACGAAGCACCTTCGACTGCTAAGTGGCAGCGGGACGCCGCTCGGGAGCGACACGGTGTATGTAGCATCTGGCAGCCGCCCGCGCATCGGCGTGGCCGGAACTGGTGGATACGTTATGACGTGGCAGGAAAGCAATAAGATCCTCGCACAGGCATTTGATGCGACGTTGCAGGTTGTTGGCGAGCAGTATCAGGTGAGCTCCGATGCGCTGACATCTGCATTCAGATCAGAGTTGGCGTGTATGGAAGATGGCTTTGTGTTTACGTATTGGGGCGAAGTTAGTAGCGTTTCAAACATCTACTCAAATCTTGTAGCCGGAGATTGTGGCTACGTGCTTCCAGCGACGAATCGCACAAGCTCGTTCTGGACTATGACGCTTGTGATTCTCGCAAGCCTCACCGCCGGGGCCGGAATCAGCCTCAGATTGCGTGGTGCGAAGAGCGCCTAACCTTCAAGGAGGCACGAAGATCACTCCGCCTCCACCATTTGGTGGGGGCGGAGTTGTTTCTGGGTGGAAGTTCGGGTGAAACCGCAGATGCCCTGCAATGCCTCAGGACTCCTCGAAACACCTGCATCTGACCTCGGGACTCCCTTGGAGTCCCTCTGTTGAGGCTGAAAGCTGATAACCAAAGCGGGATAGCAAAGCAGGATCAATCGCACTCAGCTGATTTCGCTTCTGCACGCACTGCGTAGACTGTGCGCATGAAGGGAAAAAGATCTGGCAAGAAATCTGATGGTGGCCGGTCTCGCACGCTCCCCAGCGCCCTGCGCGTCGTAAGCCAGGTCGGGCTCGGCCTCTTCCTCACCTCTGCGGGCTACAGCCACCTCACGGTGAATCGCCTGGAGTTCCAGGCGCAGGTGCCCACCTGGCTCCCGCTTGATCCCGACTTTGTGGTGCTCGCATCTGGGGTCGTTGAGATCCTGCTTGGGCTCTCACTCCTGACGCTCTGGCGTGTTCGGGCACATGTGGGGCTGATTGCCGCACTCTTTTTTGTGGCGATTTTCCCCGGAAACATCAATCAGTTCGTGAACGGAATCGATGCCTTTGGCCTGAACACCGACCTTGCGAGGGGAGTGCGCCTCCTATTTCAGCCCGTGCTGGTGCTGTGGGCGCTCTGGTCGACGGGCGCACGAGGGCTGAAGCGCGGCTCCTAAAATCTTTTAACTGCCACGCCCGGCGGTGCTCCGATAGTATTTGCGAACTGGGCCTCGTAGCCCGCTGTCGTAGGTAAGGAGTACCCCATGCCCGCCAAGCACCCAAGACTAGCCGTTGCGATTGCCCTCGCTCTCGCCCTCATGACGTCCGCGCCGGCGGCAGCCTTGCAGGCGCCGGACCTGCGCACCGTAGACCTAAACCCTGGGAGCGAAAGTTCTTACGCGCGCGGATTTACGCGCTGGAATGGCTGGGACTATTTCATCGCTGGCGGCACCGGCAACGTGTATGCGACCGAATTGTGGCGCACGAATGGCGGTACGACTGAGCTTCTTGCCGACGGATTGCGAATCTATTTTGATGGGTATTTCAACGGAAAGCCAACCTCTGACAGGGTTTTCGCGCAACTTGGTAGCTACTTATATTTTTGGGGTGAGGATGATGTTCGCGGCGAGGAGATCTGGCGGACCAACGGTCTCGACACTACGCCAGTGACGAATGTGTGCGCTGCGGACTGCGACGGGGTCAGCTCTGTACCGTTCACATTCGGAAGCTATGTCTATTTCCAAGGGGACAATGGGTCAACAGGGACGGAGCTATATCGAACCAACGGAACCACGACCTCGCTTGTAAAAGACCTGAATCCGGGAAGTAGCGGTTCATTCCCTGGAGATTTCACCACCTACGGTGGGAAGCTCTATTTCTCGTATAGCAATGTTGCAAATGGTTGGGAGCTTGGACGCACCGATGGAACATCCACAGGGACTGAACTTTTTGACCTTGTACCAGGCGTCGAAAACTCAGCCCCATCGGATTTCACGCCCTTCGCAGATCGTCTATTTTTTGGTGCGAATTCGCAGCTATGGTCACTGACGAGCAGTGAGGACCCAACGCAGTTCTACGCTCCAAATAGCGGTGGAGAATCCTATGTCAGCTTCCTGACGGTTGTAGGGACGCAGTTGTACTTTGCAGCGACCGATGGCGTGCACGGTCGAGAGCTTTGGATGACCACGGGTGATCCAACTGATCCCGACGCAACTAATTTAGTTGAAGATATTTCTTCTGGCGCTGGTGACGGAAATCCACAATGGCTCACGGCTTTTGGATCACGAGTGTATTTTGCGGCAACTAATGGAACTAGCGGCGTAGAGCTATGGAGTAGTAACGGAAGCGCTACTTCCCAAGTTGCTGACATAAACGACGGTGCTGGGAGCTCTGATCCAAACGATCTAGTGGGGTTTGCCAGCGCCCTGTATCTCTACGCAAACGGTGGTGAGCTCTGGCGCGTCACCGATTCAATTACCGCCACACGCCACAGCATGATTCCGCTCTGGGACTATGACGGTTCATCCATGGACGTTGCGTTTAAGGTGGGCATGTCAATTGCTGGAGACAAGCTCTATCTGCATACGAACGTTGCGGGGGCAGGGCGGGAATACTCGTGGATGCAAGCCCCAGCAGCACCGGTATCAGTTGTTGCACCTACGATCACGGGCACCGCGAAGGTTGGCCGGGTGCTCACGGGAGCACGTGGCAGCTGGTCGGGGGTCCCTTCGGCCATCACCAGTGCGCAGTGGTACCGCTGCACGAGTGCCGGCACCACCACGCCGTCAACGAGCAACCTGTCGCCTTGCGTGGCGATCAGCGGAGCAACCAAGCCGACGTACAAGGCGGTAACGGCCGATAAGGGTAAGTACCTGCGCCTTCGTGTGAAGGCACAGAACGAGTCGGGAACGGTCTATCGCTGGAGCAAGGCGACAGGCAAGATCGCGCCGTAAGGGCCAACGCTTCGGATACAGAGAGAGCCCTCGCCGTCTGGCTGGGGTTCTCTTGTGTCGTCGGCTCGGTGGCTACCGAGGCGGAAGGTTGGCAATCACCTGCGAGAGCGCTGCCCCGAGCGGGGTGGCGAGGTACTTCGCCATGGTGGTCGTGAGGTGATGGTGGTCGTGATAGACCACGCGGCCGTCAATAATCGGTGCGCACTTCGTCCCTGGGCAGAGGGCGGCGGTGAAGTCAAAGATTGGTAGCCCGCGCTGCTCAGCAACCAGCAGGTCGCGCGCATGTCCACGATTGCCATACGCAGCGGCTCGGGTGACCACGCACTTCGCCACGTTACTCCGGTTGCGGGCAAGACAGGTGGGGATGTTGTTTTGGCCGAATGGCGTGTCCGAGAAGATAAGGGTGGGGAACGGGATCTTATCGAGCATGCGGCCAACGGCGTCAGCGTAGTATTGCGGGCGCAACTCGTTCGGCTTCCCCTCCTCGCGATACCAGGTGTGCGAGAGGATCACCAGCGCCGGGCTCAGTTGGGCAATTTTCGTAACTACGTTGGCACGCCACTTGGTACATGAGGTATACGACTTGCCAAGGCGATAGGCGTAGAGTTTTACATCCATGAATGCGCAGTTGACCTTGGCAATTGGAATGATTTCGTAGTTATACGCCTTGCCGATCGCGTCCAGGGCGGGCATCCAGTGCAGGGCGTGGCTATCACCGAGCAGCACGATGCGCGTGCCACCCTTTGTGCCGTAGTAGCAGACGGGCACGGTCTCGCCGTAGTGATCGCGGCTGCAACCCTTATTGAGGATGTTGTCGGCATCACCGGCGGCGCGACCGAGGGTTGGCTTGATGTCTGCTGGTACGGCGCCAGTCAGCTGATGCACCACGGTGCCGCCAATTGAGATTGGCGCCCATGGGGTGGGGGAGGGGCTCACGAGTGGCGTACTTGGGCTCGGTGATGGGCTGATGATGCTGACACCCGGATCGTCGCTGGCACCTGGTTCAGCAGAGGCTACATCCGGCGCAATGCCAACGCCTGCGAGTGCGAGCACCAGGCTCGCCAACACTGCACCGCCGCGACGAAGGACGGTGCCCGGCACTTGGCTCAACGCAAACCCCTTGCGGAACGGCTGCTCAACAAAGCGATACATCAGCGCTGCAGTGAGCACGCTGGCAACCACGGCAATCGTTTTGGCTGCTTCGTTCATGGTGATGCCGAAATACGTGGGCAGAATTAAGATCGGCCAGTGGACTAAATAGAGGCTGTAGCTAATGCGCCCAATGACGCGGAGCGGCGCGATGGAGAAGAGAGCGCGCATCGCCTTCCCACCCGTTGCACTGACCGTGCCGCGCAAGCCGATTGAGGCCATGCCACCAACCAGTGCCACCGAGGCAACGCCCGAGAGCGGGCCAGCGATGCCCGGGTAGCCCTTTTCGCCCGGAAGCAGCAGCGTGAGCGCCACGATCATCACGAGGCCGATCGGCGCGAGCGGAATGCGTCGAAGCGCGTTGCTTGCGAGCGCGCGCGTTTCGAGCAGCGCGAGCAGGCCGCCCGCCGCAAGGCCATAGGCGCGTGTTGGCAACAGGTAGTACGCCCAGATCGGCTCGGTTGGCGTGAGCAGCACGGCTGCGACGGACGATCCGATAGCGATGGCGGCAAGCGTAATCAGAATTGCGCGACGCTGACCGATCTTCCAAGCGATGCCGAGGAGTAGTGGTACCAACAGATAGAATTGCTCCTCAACGCCAATCGACCAAAGCGGAAGCAGCGGTGATGGCTCGGTGCTGCTGAAGTAGTCGACTGCCTGTAGTCCGAAGGTGATGTTCGCGGCACCCGCAAGTGCGGCGGCACCATCCTTCGCGGTGCGTGCCAACGTCGTCGGGTCGTTCAGTAGGGCAACGACGCCCACGGTCAGTAGGATCGTTGCGGCAAGGGCTGGGGCGATTCGTCGAATACGCCGCGCATAGAAGTCGCGGAAGCTGATTCCGTTTCCAGCCTCCAAGCCACGGAGTAGGATGCCAACGATCAGGTAGCCCGAGAGGACGAAGAAGATGTCGGGTCCGAGGGCAGCGCCAGGAATCTGTAGGCCCGCGTGCGCCGCCACGACCAGTCCTACCGCAAGTCCGCGTAGTCCTTCGATCTCGGGGCGAAAGGGGGTCTCGCTCGCCTGGCGGGGGGTGCTCTTCATTCATGCAGTATGCCCCACGGGGGTAGCCATAGGTGCGCTAAGGTTCGCGCATGAGCACGTCTGGCAAGCGCCCCACAATGATCGTTGACTGCGACCCAGGACATGACGACGTCTTCGCGCTGGTCGTCGCAAATCACTTCGCCAACTTGATCGGTATCACCGCCGTTCACGGCAATGCACCCCTCTCACGCACCCTGCCAAACACGCTCATCGCCTGCGACGTCTTCGGCATTAACGCCCCAATCTTTGCTGGTGCCGACCGACCGCTCGTCGCGCCGCCACGCAACGCCCCGCACATTCACGGCGAGTCCGGACTCGGTGGGCCAGAGCTGCCCCCAGTTCGTCGCACCGCTGAGAAGATGGGCGCAGTCGAAGCCATCATTGAACTCGTCCGCAAGCATGAAGGCGACGGGGTTTGGCTTGCGCCGCTTGGACCGCTCACAAACATAGCTCTCGCCTTACGCGCTGCCCCGGACCTCGGCAAGCGCATCGCTGGAATCTCGTTGATGGGCGGTGGCACCCTGCACGGAAATCGTGCGCCACAC
>Ga0222713_10007678_pt1 | contig 10063 bp, 5 predicted proteins | sample C33_649DmetaG_FD_165061 | JGI IMG/M metagenome (GOLD analysis project Ga0222713, IMG submission 165061) | Estuarine water microbial communities from San Francisco Bay, California, United States - C33_649D | ecosystem: Environmental > Aquatic > Marine > Unclassified | place: USA: California... | reverse complement strand
TACCGAGGACGGCGGGCTTCGCCTGGTTGCCACCAACCTCGACATTGCGATCACCCACTGGGTGCCAGCAAAGGTTGAAGAGAAAGGCTCCACAACAATTCCAGCCCGGTTGCTTGCCGACGTGGTGAACGGTCTTCCAAACGAGAAGATCGACTTCTCGCTCCTTGCTGACGGGCGCGCGCAGATTAAGTGCGGCCGGAACGCCTCACACCTTCGCGCCACACCAGCTGACGATTACCCGCCAGTTGGGGCCGCCGGTGAGCGACCAACCGCGCGAATCACGCAGAAAGCGCTGATGGCCGCACTTGAGTCGACCGTGTTCGCCGCCGCAGGCGATGAAGCGCGGCCGATCCTCACAGGCGTGCTCACAAAGTTCACCGGCGAGAAGGCAACATTCGCCGCCGCCGACAATTACCGAATCGCCGTCGCTGGCGCGCCGCTCGCAGAGGCCGCACCAGAGACAAGTTTGATCGTGCCAGCTCGGTCGTACGCCGAACTGCTCCGCCTCCTCTCTGATGTGGAAGACCTGGTTGAGATCACCTTCACGCCAACAAAGAATCAGCTGCAGTTCAAACTTGGCGACACCATGCTGGTGAGCCGATTGATCGAAGGACAGTTCCCGAACTTCCAGCAAGTGGTGCCAACAAGCCACACCACGAAGGTGACACTTGATCGCGACAGCTTCCTTTCAGCAGTGAAGTTGGCGCAGGTTGTAGCAGATGCGTCAGCACACATCGTGCGTTTCGCAATCACCACCGACGGGGGTGGCGCAATTGACATCACTGCGGCGGCCGACGTAGGCGACCACGCGGCGCACATTGAGGCAAAAGTTGAAGGCGAAGGAACAACCATCGCCTTCAATGCGAAGTATCTCGTCGACGTGCTCTCTCGCGTTGAGGCTGATCAGTTCTCACTCGAGCTCACCGGCCCAGTCGCACCAGGGTTGCTTCGCCCGCTTGACGGTCGCGACTACCTGCACGTTGTGATGCCGGTGCGCACGCCGTCCTGACCCCAGCAGCTCGCGAACGCGCGGCGCGTCAATGATTGAGAGCGTGCGGCTTCACCAGGTGCGCAGTTGGGCTGAGGGCTCTGTCGCGCTGACACCAGGGGCCCACATCTTCTGGGGCGAGAACGGCGCAGGCAAGACCACCATTCTTGAGGCGTGCATCATTGCGGCAACTGGCCGCTCGCACCGCGCCGGTGCGCTGCGCGAGGTGATCGCCGGCGACGACGACCAAGCCTCGATTGCGGTGACGGTCCGCGACGAGAGCGCTGATCCGGCTGACACACTCGCGCGCTCCACACTCGGTGTAGAAATCTTCCGCGCTGGGCGCGCGAAACATCTACTAAACGGAACCCCGCGCACCTCTGCAGCGCTCGGGCAGCGGCTGCGTGTTGCGGCATTTGTTCCAGAAGAGACCGGACTCGTAGTTGGCGCGCCGTCGGTGCGCCGCGGGCTGCTGGACCGCGTTGCGTCGCAGTGGCAGCGAGGGTATGAGGCAACCCTGACGCGGTACGAGCGAGCGCTCCGCCAGCGAAACCGCCTGCTGAAAGACGCGCTTGAGGTTGATGGCGCTGCGCGGCGAGCCATCGCGGGCGAAATGCGGCCGTGGACAGAGATGTTGATCACTACAGGGTCGGAGGTTGTAGCCGGCCGCCTCGCGCTGCTCGCGGCGCTCGCCCCCGTCTTGTCTGCGACACACAACGAAGTCGCGCCAAGTGAGGCGGATCTCACCACGCACTACCTATCGCGCGAGGAGTATCGCGCGGACGAGTCGGCGAGCGAGTGCGCCACGCGACTCGCTCAGTCGTTCGACCAGACCGCGGAAACAGAGGGGTATCAGGGGTACACACTGGTGGGGCCACACCGCGACGACATCGCCTTTCATGTTGGTGGGAGCGACATCGCCCCAACTGCATCCCGCGGTCAGCAGCGCAGCCTGCTCCTGGCGCTACTTTTCGCCGAGATCACACTGCTCACCGACGAGCATGGCCACCCACCTGTTTTACTCCTTGACGACGCGTTCTCTGAGCTTGACCCGCAGCGAAGGGAGCACCTCGTTGCGCGCATTACCGCGCTGCCGCAAAGCATCATTACCGCCACCGCGCTTGAAGACCTCGCGCCTGGCTTGGTCGCACGCGCAACAACACGTGAGATTCAGCGCGGTCCGCGCGGCAGTGCGGTGGCGGCATGAGCACCAAGCGCACACGAAAGGGGCGCCCAGAGGGCCTCGCCGGGCTGCTGCCTGAAGCGGCACGCGCCCTCGGCTTCGAAGAGGAGTTGCGGTTTGCTCGAACAATGGGCGCCTTCAGCGACCTACTGCGCGAGGTGGCGCCACACCTTGCACCGGTCAGCCACCTTGTCGCCATTGAACGCAGCCGCTTGATTGTTGAAGCGCGGAACCCGGTCGCCGCACAAGAGCTGCACCTGCGTGGAGCCGAGCTTGCCCGTGCGTTCGGCGAGCGTCCTGGGGGCGAGCGCTCCATCGGTCTAACCGTGCGGATCGCTAGCCCTGGCAGCGAACACGACTGAGCGTATTCTCAACACATGGACCACACCGAACAAACCATCCACCCCGCAGTCCTTACCGCGGCTGAGCCAGCATTTGGCGAAGGCTGGTTGCTACTCGCGCGCACACCAAAGGGGCCATCGGAAGAGCGCCTCCTCGGCACACGCACCGTACTAATCGCCCTTACAGGGGCATCTGCCGACCAGCTCCAACGGGCGGCAAACGAGACACTCAACCTCTTCGACAAAGATGCGTCGGCAAGCCCAGCGGAGCGAGCGCGTCGAGCGTTGACCGTCGCGCAGAAGATTCTCGGAGAGAGGGTCGCAGTGGGCTTCGTCGCACTCTCGCGCAACGAGGTACTTGCTGCGCGAACAAGCGGCGTAGCGATTGCCGCGCGCCGTACAACAGATGGGCGAACGGTGACCATCATGCTTCCTGAGGACGCGCCGGGTGCCGCATCACGAACCTTGGAGCGCGGCGGAATTTCGGCGACGCGCCTCTCCATGGCGCCTGAAGACCGAGTCGCGATGGCCAAAACAGCGGAAGATGCAAAGCGCACGGTAAAAGCACGCACGCCGGCGAGCGGGGTGTTTGCGCCACTCACCTACGCAGCAGTACTACTCGAAGTACTCCCCCCAGTGCGAAAAACAATCGAACGCCCCACAACAGAACCCGAAACCTTGATCGATGTGCCAACCGACCCAGTTGCCGTAGCGAAGATCAACGCTCGCGCGCGATGGGAGGAGGGGAACCTCGAGCGCGAGGCACGCATCGCCGCGGCAAAGCCAGCTGCACCAAAGGCTGATCCACATCGACCAGACGCACATACACAACCGTACGAGCCAATTGATACCGCTGCACAGGCGGTCATTGACGCACGGCGCCCCAGCACTCGAAGCGGAGTAGAGCCACGCGCTCGCGGAAAGAGCCAGCCACCACCACCACGCGACCAGCGAACGAGCGAGGCGGTGCGAGCGGCGCAGGAGGCTGCCCGAGCGGAGGCGCGGCTGCGCGCCGAGCATCGCATCGCAGCAGAGCCGCAAGTCGAACGTTCGTGGCGTGAACGCGCTGCAACATCTACGTCGTTCTGGCAGCGAGCGGCGGCGCGAATCGCCACGGCGATTGAGCGCCGAGCACCCTGGCTCACGATCACCCCATCTGCGCCAACACTGCGTGCGGAGACAGGTAGCGAAGAACAGGCCGAACATGAAGTGCAGCACACGCGGCGTCGCCGTTCCGCCGCAATTCTCCTCGCTGCCGTTCTCGTTGCGGGCGTCGGTGGAGCAACCGCACTGGTGTTGAACGGATCTACACCTGAGCTCGACGCGGCGGCTAAGGCCCGCGAGGCGCTCCGCAATGCTGAGATCAGCATTAGTGAAGCGCTTGATCCCCAAACCAACCTTCTTGTAAATGACCCCGCACGCGTAAAAACGCTGCTCCTCGCTGCCGTTACCAACCTCAATCTTGCGGAGAGTGGTGGCGGGCCACTGAGTCAAATCACAGCACTTCGAGGCCAAGCAACAGAGACGCTGAACAAAATCTTCCTTGTGAACAACACAGCACCCATCGAACTCTTCAACTTTGAAGCGGCAGGGGCGTCAGTGGAGATCCAGGCGATTGTGCAAGGCCCCGACGGCCTGCCGTATGTGATCGACAAAGTCACCGGCGCGGTCTATCGCATCGATGCGGAGCGCGGGCGGGCAACCGTGGTGTATCAGCCAGGATTTGATCTCTATGGCACGCGCACTGGGCGCGCCCTCCTCCTTGCCGCCTCGGGACCAGACCTCGTGGTGTTTGACGCCTCGTCCAACCTCTGGCGCTGGCGACCCTCTGACGGCTCCGGGAAGGGAACGCTGGTCAAGCTCCGCGTTCGAGACGGCGAGCTTTGGGGGAGCGACATCAAGGCGATTGTGGGCTTCGCAGCCGACCCGGGAACGGGGCTCTATCGCCTCTATGTGGTCGACCCATCGGCGCGTCAAATCTTGCGCTACCAGCCAGCACCCGACGGCACAGGGTACCCAGCCACACCGACGGCATATCTCATCAACCCTATGGGGCTCGGCACGATGACTAGCATCGCCATTGACGGCGACGTGTACATGACGAGCGATGGCGAACTGCGACGCTACTCTGCCGGAGCCGCTGACGACTGGAGCCCCGCAGAGATCGGCGACGAACTCCTGCGCCCCCTCCTGACACCAACACTGGTGATGTCCGCAGGGGCCAGTCGAACCGGAATCATTTATGTTTGGGATAGCAGTGCGCGAAGAGTGATTGCGTACAGCAAGGCGTCGTCAGGCGCGATGCTCGCGCAGTACGTGATCAGCGACCAGGCGAATCCCCTCGGAGAGATTCTTGGCGGCTACATCCTCCCCGCAGCCGACGGTGGCGCGCCAACGTTTGTCTGGGCCGAAGCGGGACGCGTTCGTAGCGCAGTGCTTGGAACACCGGTGACCCAAGAGCCAGGGGCGAGCGTTGGGCCAACGCCTGACCCTGTGATCGAAACACCGATCCCTACGCCGTAGCGTGCGATCATAGGGCGATGGAACTTCGACGAGCGGTGGTGGACGGCGTGCGCATCCAGATGATCTCTGGGACACACGTGCTGCTGCTCCGCGATGCCGATGAGGCGCGCTACTTGCCAATCCCGATCGGGCCCAATGAGGCCAGCGCCATCGCGTATCACCTTCAGGGCGTGACTCCAGAGCGCCCACTGACGCACGACACAGCACTCCAAGCCATCCGCGCGCTTGGGGCAACGTTGCGTGAGGTGCGCATCACAGAGGTGCGCGAAGAGACGTTTCGCGCGCGCATGGTGATGGTCGACCTCAGCGGCGAAGAGGCGGAACTGGACGCGCGCCCGAGCGACGCAGTTGCACTGGCGCTTCGCGCCGAAGCCCCCATCTTTATTTCAGCCGACCTGCTCTCAACAGAAGGAATTGTTCCGGAAGCTGCTGAAGAGGAGCGACTCTCACTCTTTCGCGACTTTGTTAACTCGCTCGACGGTGAGGAGCCACCGGCCACACGCTAATCACCGAGCAGCGCGCGACCCCGCGAAAGTGCGCGAGAGCGATTCACCCAGAGCCGTAATCGCAACGACCAAAAGTCGCGAACCGCCCGTGTGATCACGGAGAGGCGCGCCCCCGTTGGAGAGCCGGCGGTGCGTGGATAATGCGGCACACCAACCTCGCGGATGGCTACCCCCGCGAGGCGTAATCGAATAAGAAGTTCAGCGGAGAAGAACGCACCATCTGAGTGCACACGAATGTCACGCAGTGCATCGCGACGAAAAAGCTTCGCAGCGCAGTCAACGTCGCGAACCTTGAGTCCGAACCAAATGCGATTTGCGACTCGGTAGAGCGTTGCGTATATGAGGCGTAGCGGCGGATCAGCGCGCTGCAGCCGATACCCAATGACAACGGGTGCACCTGTGGCCTCTGCACCTTCAACAAGGCGCGCGAGATCGGCGACGCGGAACTGCCGGTCACCGTCGGTGTAGGCAAGGTGGTCATACCGCGCTGTGGCAAAGCCTGAACGAAGGGCGCCGCCATACCCGCGATTTACGTCGTGGCGCACCAACCGCACGATGCCGCCGTGCTGCTGAACAAGACGCTCAGCGACGTTGACCGTGTCATCACGGGAACCGTCATCAACAAGAATGACCTCATAGACCGTGGCAAGGGCGGGGAGTGCCGCAAGCGCATCGGCGACTAGCGCCTCGAGGTTCTCCGCCTCGTTATGGCAGGGGAAGAAGAGTGAGAGCGCTTGCAGTGGCACCTTCCGCAACTCCCTTCACGGCTACACTCGGCAAATGACTTCTCAGACGGCACGTCGACCAACCGAGCAGGTCAGCCTCCGCACACTTGCGTTGATTGCTGCACTTGGGATTCTCTTGCGGCTGATCATCGCATACGTAGCACTCCCTCCAGACGCCGGATTCGCTGCCGACCTCAACGCATTCCGATCGTGGGCGTCTGAATTAGGAACCCGTGGGCCATGGGGTTTCTACGCGCGTGGAATCTTTGTCGACTATCTCCCTGGCTACATGTGGATCCTTTGGGCGCTCGGCTCACTCGGCGCACTCATCACCGGCAGCACTGATCCTGGCGCACTCATCAAGCTCCCAGCAATCCTCGCTGACGGTCTGCTCATAGTGGCCACCGCCCGGCTCGCGGCCGAACTCGGCGCCCCACGCCGTGGCCAACTTCTTGCCGCTGTTGCCATTGCCGCTGGGCCAATGGTTTGGCTCGACTCTGCCGTGTGGGGGCAGGTCGACGCTGTTGGAACCGCTGCGTTGCTCTTCTCACTGTCAGCTCTGATCCGCGGCAACACCGTGCGCGGCGCAATCCTTGCTGCGCTCGCCGCCGTGCTGAAGCCACAGTTCGGCATCCTGATTCCCATCGTTGCCGTGCTCGCCTTTGTTCGAGCGCGCTCAGCGCGCGACCCATGGGCATTTGTTGTGTCGGGCCTTGCTGGCGCAGCCACCATCGCGCTCGCCGCACTGCCGTTTGGGCTCACGCTGCCCGACGTGCTCGCCAAAGTTGCAGAGGCAGCTGGCGGCTACCCGTACCTGTCGGTAAACGCCTGGAACCCCTGGGCGCTCATCTCTATCAACGGGCGGGCGGTGGTCGATGCAACCGGCTGGGCCTCCGACATCGACCCACTCCCACTCATTGGCATCCCTGGAGTTGCACTCGGCAGTGCAGCGATCGCCGCCGCCGTACTTCTTGCGATGCGTTACGTGCGACGCGACACAGCAATTCGAACCGTCACTGCGGTTGCCATCCTCGCGATCGCCTTTTTCGTTCTCCCCACGCGCGTGCATGAGCGGTATCTCTTCCCCGCCATTCCGCTCACGATCGCGCTCGCCGCCGCGCGGCCTGCGTGGCGCTGGGTTGCGATTGCAATTTCGGTTACGTTCTTCGCGAATAGTTGGGGCGTGCTGACCATCTCGTACTTTCAGAACCCCGGCCTGCCAAACCTGGGCGCCGTGACCGATGCGCTGCATACGCCCATCGCTATCACAATCGTTGCCATTGCCGTTACCGCAACGCTCGTCGCAGCGATGTGGCTTGCGGGGAAATCAGAGAACCACGCCGGTGCGCGCCCAGCATCACCACAGCGGAAGCGCGTGGACGCAGTGCCAAAACGGGCGGTACTCGCTAAGCCAGAACCCCGCCGAACCCTAACGCGCATCGACCTCTGGCTCCTCGTTCTTGTTGCCGTAAGTGCACTGTCGCTCAGAGGCTGGCGCGTTGGTGAACCTACACACTTTCAGTTTGATGAGGTGTATCACGTACGAACCGCAACAGAGTTCATGCAGGACTGGAAATACGGAGAGCCGCATGCGATCTACGAGTACACCCACCCCCACCTCGCGAAGTACCTGATCGCACTCGGAATTGAAACGTTTGGCGCACCACGTGTAGATGCGCGCACGACGTACCCCACCACAATTGGTGCAGTAACCGCGCGACCGGAAGACGCGCTCAGCACAGGAAGGTTGTGGATCGCAGGACCAGATGAGATCAGCGTCATTGACGCCGCGACGCGCACGGTGCTCGGCGCGATCCCTCTGCGCAACGTGTCATACCTCTTCGCTGCCAGTGACGGATCCCTCTGGGGTGCCACAAAAAACGGCACACTTTTTTCGGCTGACCGTGCCACTGCGGATCAAGGCGGCGCGAGCGGCCTGCGCACATGGGCGCTCAACGGCGAAGCGATTCTTGGCATTGCGCCGCTAGCCGACGGCAGTGTTGCGCTTGTGCAGCAAGACCAGATAGCCATCGTGCGCGACGGGACGGTAGCAACAAGCGCACCGCTGGTGCGCGGTACAGCGGTACTCGCCCGGTCAATTGATGGCGAGGAGCGAGTCTTTGTGACGAGCGCGAGCGGCCTCACGAGCTATGTGGCGGCCGATTTGTCGAACACGCGATCCTCGCCGATTGATGGCGGGGCAACTACCGTTTCGGCGATTGATTGGTTTGATACCCCGCGGCTGTATGTGGCGGGTCGTGACGGCGTACGGGTGTACAACGTGAAGAACGAGAGCGCAACACTGTTGGCGCAGATCACCATTCCGAATGCCACCGCGATCGTGCCCAACGATGCGAGCCGTATGGTGCACGTGGTGGCGCCTGGGCCTGACGGTTCAGGCGCATCGTTGTGGACGATTGAGCCGAACGGAAACGCTCGGTTTGCCGATGTTGCAGTCGGCCCCGATGCGCTAGCGCTCGGTGTAAGCGCGGCGGCGCTTGATGCTTCTGCGGAGCGCGCAGATGGTGGTAGTGGAGCGCTACTCCTTGCGGCCCCATCTGGTTCGATCACGCAGGTGAGCGTGGGCGAACTCGCCGCTGGCTGGCGCTGGCCTGGGGTAATCGCTGGCGCTCTGGCCGCAGCCCTCCTGGTGCTCTTGGCTCGACTGCTGACGGAACGACGCGACGTCGCCGCCCTCGTCGGCGTCCTCGCCCTACTCGACGGAGCTGGGTTCGTGCAGAGCCGCATCGGCATGAATGACGTTTACCTGCTGGCCCTTCTGCTTGGCGGCGCAGTCGCCTTTGTCGCATGGCTCCAGGACCGCGTTCGCGGCGCGCTCCCTGGCGGGCTCCTCTTGATTGTTGCTGGTCTCCTCCTGGGTGGCGCACTCGCCAGCAAGTGGGTCGCCCTGTACGGCATCTTCGGCCTCGGCATCATTTGGCTGGCGCGCACGGCACCTGGACGCCTACTGGTCGCCGGCGGGCTCGCACTCCTCGGCGCTGCACTACTTCCGCCAGCACTCGCCGTCGCCGACGGCTCCACCCGCATCCCGAACCTCCCGTTTGCCGCGGTGTTGGTTCTACTTCTTGCGGCGACGGGGGCCGCCATCTATCGCGCGGGCGGTATTTCGCGGCGCGACGCAACTCCGCGCTCACTCCTCGGACTCCTCTCGTTACCAGGAGAGGCGACGCTTGTCTTCTTCACGCTCGCCACACTGCCGCTCGGTGTGTACATCGTGAGCTATCTGCCGTGGGCGGCGCTCGGCAACCAGTTGATTGCAGGTTGGCCTGTCGAAAACACGGGGCAGACCCTCACCGATCTCACTGCATCGATGTATCGCTACCACGACACGCTGCGCGTCGCGCACGCCGCATCGTCACCGTGGTGGGCGTGGCCTCTCGACTTAAAGCCCGTCTGGCTCTTCCAATCAAGCTTTACCGCGGGTGGCAGTGCGCTCACCGCCGCGGTGTACGACGGCGGCAATGTGCTCTCGCGCATCCTTAGCATCGGCGGCGCACTCTGGCTCGCAGCGGAGGCATGGCGCCGACGAAGCTGGGGACTTGCTTCCGTTCTCGTTCTTGGTCTCGCGCTGTGGCTACCATGGGCGCGTATTGATCGTGCCGCATTTCAATACCACTACTACCCAACGTCACAGATCGCGTTAATCGGTCTCGCACTGCTGTTGGCAGATCTTCGTGCCGGATCACTGCGTGCCGCGCGGATTCTGCGCATCGGTGGTGCATGTGCCGTGCTTGCCGCACCAGTGCTCTGGATGGCGACCGGTGCACTCTGCACAC
>Ga0222713_10007673_pt1 | contig 10064 bp, 6 predicted proteins | sample C33_649DmetaG_FD_165061 | JGI IMG/M metagenome (GOLD analysis project Ga0222713, IMG submission 165061) | Estuarine water microbial communities from San Francisco Bay, California, United States - C33_649D | ecosystem: Environmental > Aquatic > Marine > Unclassified | place: USA: California... | reverse complement strand
TTAATTGGAAGTGGTGGATTTGGTAAAATTAACTTAACTATTGGAGATGATAAATTAGAATTTGCAACTAAATTTTTTGAGATAAACGCTTTTAATACCAAAGAAATAGAAATAAGTAAATTCTTATCAAATATTGCTTTAAAAAATAAAAATCCACATTTTTTAATCGTGTATAAATCTCTAACGTGTCATCTTCCTATAGATGGATATTTATATCCATATTTTTTTAATTATTATATGATGTTAATAGAACTTGTAGATGGTAGTATAGATAAAATTATATATAATAATTTAGATATTACTAATAATATTTTATATCAAACATTATTAATAATATTATCATTTCATACTACATTATATAATAATAAAAAAATGTTTCATAATGATACTTATACAAGAAATTTTTTATATAAAAAAATAAAACCAGGTGGATATTTTAAATACATTATTAATGGTAAAGATTATTATATAGAAAACATGGGATATTTAGTAATTTTATGGGATTATGCCGGAGTAGTTACAGATATAAATATATATGATAATTATTCAACAGTACCTCATACTGGTGAAAAAATCTATTATATAAAAGATTATTTATTATTATTAAAAGATTTAAAAAAATTAGTACAAAAACCAGAATTTAAACCTAAAATAAAAAAATATATTAATTTATTTGAAAGTTATAAATATAAATCAGAATATAATCTATGGATTTCAAATATTTTAAATGAATTTACAGATACTGTTAATCCAAGTGATACTATAATTACAGAAATAATTATAAATATTCCAGATGAGATTAAAACATTTTCTGAATTAAAAAATCCAAATATGAATTTAGAAAAAATAATTGGTAAAGCTAATTCAATTTTTTTAAATAACTTAAAAAAAGTAAGAGCTAATATTAAAGAACGAAAAAATCTATTTATTGACGATGAACATAGAAAAATGTGTGAGAAATTATCAAGAATATATGATGAAAATATTAATAAATCAAAATATTCAGATGATACAAAAACACAATTAGAAAAATATTTAGAAATTGAAAAAGATATTATGAAAGAACTAAATATAAAACAAAAAGATTTAGAAATTACTTATGGATATTTTAAATTTAGTATTGACAAACTTGAAAAAGAATATATTATAAAAAATTATATTTTTAAATTAAATTATAATAATTATAATAAAAAATTTTTTAATAATTTAAATCATAATTTTAATAGTAATGTTATTACTAATTTTATACAAATACAAAATAAATTTTTAACGGAATTAGATTTAAGAGAAAAATTAGTTTTAAGAGATTATGTTTATGGTTATACATTCTTTGATGTAATTTCTAAATATGAAATAGGTAATTTTACATATAAAGATATGATTACGAAATTTGATATAAGAAGAAATGAACAAAATATTTTTCCTTTTATATATCAATTGCAACAAGTTTTAATAGAAGATCATTTATTAAATATTTTTAATAAAGAAATAGTTATTACTGACGAAAGTGTATTAGACCCTAAATTAATTGAAATATTAATGGATATTAAAGAATTAAAAAAGATAAATTATAATATATGGATAAAAGTTTTAAAATTATATATGAAAGACTTGTCTAATATTTTTGATAAAGCACCTAAAACAACGGATGAGATTGTTTTATATAGAGGCTCTGGAACAGATTATATTGGACCTTCTTCTAAAAAAGGTTATTATTCTTTAAATAGATTTACATCAGCAAGTTTAGATTCTAATATTGCTTTAAATTATGCTGATAAATATGATAGAAAGAAAGCATTAATATATAGAATAACAATATCAAAAGGGATTCCTTTGATTTTTGTTGAACCTTTTAATGAAAATTTAAAAAATTTAGTAGAAGTTTTAATACCTAAAAATTGTATTTTTTATATTGAAAGAGGTATTAAATTAATAAATACTTTTGATAAAAATAATAATATATGTCCTTATAATAAACGTACAATAAAGGTATTAGATATAAAACTTATTTCATATGAAAAACCTAAAGTATAAATAAAAATTGATCTAATGTTATATTTTATATATTATGTTTCTTTTGAACAAAATTAAATACAATGCTGACAAAAATTATGATGTTTATGAGGAAAAAATAGCTAAATATTATAATTCTAAAAATTATAAAAATGTAAAAAATCTCGAAGATTATATTTATTCATTCTATATTCAATCTCATATTGCTATTATATTTATAAATAATTTAGATAATATATTTACATATATAGAAAATTTATATTTAGAATATTATTATTTTTATATAAAGAATATAATAAATGATGGGAGAACATATATTTTAACTCAAGAAATTATTGATAAATTTTTGAAAGTAAATTATTATAAACAACATAAAACTTATAATTGGATTAAAAATAACAGTATAATAAATGTTCCTTTAGATAATTATATAAAATCTATATTTATTAAAAAAAATAATTTACCATTACATCAATATTATGGCGAGATTGATAGAAATGATTTATATGTCTTTATGGCAAAAATGTTAGATTTTATTATTCTTGACAATATGGATAAAATTATATTATCAATTGCTTTAGGAAATATATAAAACTATATTACATAAATTTACTATCATATATATCAATTAATTTATAATAACATTTACGACAGAGTTCGGTATCAGATAATGCTCGATGTTCTTGTTTAATAGGCTCATTAAAAAGATTTTCATATAATTCTGTTAATTTAGGATATTTTTTAGTTTTTAAATAAACCTTACCGATTTCCATAGTACATTTTTTATTTTTATTAATAAATTTATAAAGAAATTCTTTTATTTTATTTTCATACATAATATCACTTGTATTATGTATTATTCTATATATTTCTGATAGTAGGATATTATAATCAAAAGTAATATTATGAGAAATAATATTATCATATAAATCAATTGTATCAATTAATTCATCTAATATTTCTTTAAAATCCTTGCCTTTTTTATTACAATCATCATCTGTAATTCCGTGAATAAAAGTATTTTTAATAGTAAAATTATCTAAATTGAGAAGTGATGAATAAGATTTAATATTATTGCGATTATCATCATAAATCATAAATCCAATTTCAATAATTCTTGCATTATCATAATATTGGAGATTTTCATATTTGGAAGGATCATAATAATTGTAATAATCTTTTTTTTCAGGAAATCCAATTGTTTCAATATCAATAAAAAGATTTTTGTTTCCAATAGACATTTTAAATAAATAATATAATTATTTTATATTATAATATCATTTTTTATTTATATAAGGTTAAATTTTTTATATTTTCTTAAATACACACCATCTATTTAGAAAACTGAATTTTTTTTGTACATCATCTTTATCTAAAGCCATAACATCTTTATGAAGTTGGTCTGTAATATTATCAATATCAGGAATAGTTGCTTTAATTTTATTAAAAGTTTCTTCAAACATTTCTGTTTCTTCTATTTCCAGATTAAATTCTTTGCATTTTTCTACAAGAAAATCAAAATGTACTATATATTCAGGAATAAAACGATTTGTAGATTCAATAAATACATCAATCTTTTTATCATACATTGATTCATATTCTTCATTATATCTTCTAATAATAGCCCATGTAGGTTGTGTATATTTATTTTGCGTATCTTGATATAGATTCTTTTTTCCTTCAACAATATCTCCACCTGTAGAATATAAAGCATTTTCTACTGATTTACCATCCATAAAGGTACAGAAGAATACACCATCTTTTTTTAATAATGAACTAACATTTCTTAAAAATCCATTTAATGTATCTTCGGATTTAAAGAAATAATGGGTACTGAACATACAAGAACATGCGTCGAATTTTTTTAATCCCATACCAGCTATATGTGAATAATATTTCTGTTCTCCATTATTCTTTTTATTAAATATAATTTTAAGCAAATTAACACTTTCTTTATCATCTGAATAATTACCATCGCCGCTTTTAATAATATTTTTAGAACAATCTCCTGTAATAATACTTTTAGAACAATCGCCTACAGCAAATACCATATCAGTAAATTCAAGTTTATCACTATTTTCAACTTTCTTTACAAAATTATTACGCCCATTAAGCATTCTGCTATATGCACCAGATCTTGGATTATATATATTATTTTGCACTAAATCAATTCCTAATACAAATTTATATCCATTGCTAAACCACCGAGACATATCACCGCCTTGTCCACAAGCCAGTTCAACTAAACTTCCTTTAATTTTAGGTTTTGAATATAACATACTTTTAATTCCTTGATTATGAAATTGATGCATATGATACGATAATAGTGCTTCTCTTGGAATATTTCTTGAATAATAAATATCTTCAGCTTCTAATAGTCTTTCTTCATCTCTAATTTCTTTATCATCACTAAATACAGGCTCATTACCAATAATCATAGCTTCTGTTACAGGATTATGAATAGAACGCCAAATATTAATAGCAACCCCTAAATCATTTGCTGTTTTTGAAAGTTCTCCTTGATTATAAATACGTGTTTTATCTTCTCTTACTCTTAATGGTTTCCATCTCATAGAAACAGGCTGAATAGATTCATCTAAAATATATTTGAATTCAACAATACTATTTCCTTCTAATTTAGAACCATCTTCGCATACGATTTCACCATTTGCTCTTAGTTTAATATAAGCTCTTTCTATACCATTTGAATAATAAATTGTAGGTTTAAATAATTTAGGTATATAATTCTTTTTACGATCTCTTTTCTTATCTTTCTTAGCGTTTCTATATTCTTTATCATATCTTGTGCGGATAGCATCATCAATTGTATAATCTTCCCATTGCTCAGCATTATATCCTACATATAATAAAATTTCTTTATATTTTTGTCCTTCGATATTTAATGTTCTTCCTTCTTTTGTTAAGAAATCAATAGTATTTTGTTCGGCGGGTTTCCATTTAAATACTCTATCCCATTTCATATTGTCAGTAATTTGAACTGGTCGATTTGCATAATATCCATATACTGCTAATTTTGCAGGTGTAAATATGAGACCATCTATATCATATAAATATGGTGTGTTTTTATTTAAAATTTTTTTACAATTCTTTAATATATCTTCTCCGTTTTTATTATATAAATGTTTTTTAACAATATAATCAATTGATCCAATACTGGATTTTATTAATTTATCTGTTTGTAATAGGTATTCGTATCTTGATTCTGTATCATTCATTAAAGGTAATTGTGTGACTTTTTTTCCACCAAAATAATATATATCAAAAGCAGCATATAAACCAGTAGAACTATTATCTTTTCTTGATTTACAAGAAATATATTCACCATCAATGAGACTATTATAAAGTTCCTTTGATGCAATTAAACCAGTATCATCTACGCGATAACTATTATTAATCAAATATACTTTTCCCATAGAATTAACGAATATTAGAATTCTTTCACCATCTGCTTTTTCAGTAACTGTATATTCTGATAAAATACTAATTACACCATATTCGTCTGGATTTTCCATATTTTCTTTTTCTAAGGTAACCGGCTTAGGTGTCAAAAGAGGAGGTTTATTAGGATTAAGATTAAACGGTCTTACATAAATATCGTTTTTAACAAGACTATAATAATCATCTATAATTTTTTTTTGTTGAGGTTTAGTTAAAATAAAAGTTGATAAATAAATGGCTTGTTCCATTTTAATTATGGCAGGTAATATATTTTCTTTAGAAGTATTTGTAATATCAATATAAAATTCGTAACGTTGATATGATTTAATGATACCAGAGTTTTTAAGACTATAAAAAGATTCGTTATTATCATTTTGTTTACATATATTAACTACAAATTTTGTATTTGTTTTATCAGTATATGATATTTTTTTATTAATTTTAAATGTTTTTCTAATATCATTCCAATTTTGATGAGGTGTTGGTGATAAAGTATTATTGCTAATATTAAACTCTAAAGTTGAATTAAATAAATTATCCACTACATCATTTGTTATATTTTTTTTGTTATTCCAAATAATATTGGATTGTTTTAAATTATTAGAAATACAATATTTAATAATATTATTATAACCATTAATACACATCGATTTATCATCACTTGAAACTTCTAAATATTCTTTTTCAATTTCTTCAGAAAATCCAGATGATCTCATTACATTAATAAAATTATTGTATTCTGCTTCAGTCCAAATAGAATTATTATTTTTAAAATTAATACACCATTTATTATCTTCAATCATATTAGATTGTTTATCAATGATATTAAATATTATATTACTTTTTGATAATTCCATTATCCCTTGTTTATCTAATAGATAGATATATATATTTATATATCATTTTTTACATATTATGAATAAAAAATGATAATATTATATTAAGAATAAGTATAATATAATTAACAATGGAAAAAGAATCTTCATCTACTTTAGATATGCAATCTTCTACATCATCTAATATTTTTATACCTATTAAGTTTACTACAATGGTTCAATTAAATTCAAAAGAGTTAAATAAGAATTTTGAAAATACTATTAATATAAAACTTAAAAATAATTTAGAAAATATTTGTACTAAATATGGTTTTATTAAAAAAGGTAGTATAAAAATTATTAAAAGATCAGTTGGTTATTTTAAAGAACAGCATTTTAATGGAGATATTGCTTTTAATCTGCAATGTATTGCTGAAATTTGCAATCCTTCTCAAGATTCAATTATTAAATGTCGTGTAAAAGCTAAAAATTCTTTAGGTATTCTTGCTGAAGGTCTACATGATAATACAGCTATTTTAGAAATTATTGTACCTAAAATATCTTCTGGAATCAAATCTGAAATTGATATTGATAGTATTCAAATAGGAGATGATATTAATATCCAAGTATGTGGTAAAAAATTCATGTTATATGATAAACATATTTCTATTATTGGAAGAGCTATTAAAGATAAGGACGAAAATATTATTATTGAAAATATATTAAATGATAATGAAGAAACAGAACAAGAAGAAGAAGAAAATTTAGATATTGATATTAATGAAACAGAAGATGAATATGAAGAAGATGAAGAAGACGATGATGATATGAGTATTAAGAAAATTATAATTAAAAAAGATAATGTAGTTGACGAAGAAGAAGAAGATGAAGATGAAGAAGATGAAGAAGATGAAATCTTTGATGATGAATTTGACGAAGAGTTTGAAGATGAATTTGATGATATAGAAGATTTTGAAGGACACGATATTGATTAAAAGATTTTATTATATAAAAAGCAATTAACTACTATATATATTGTAAATGAATAAAATAGAATTGTGTAAAAATATAAAAGATAATATAGGAAAATTATCTAATAATGAAATATTAGAAATTTTTAAAATTATTAATAATAATAATACCAAATATACCAGAAATAATAATGGTATTTTTATTAATTTAAAATGGATTGAAGATGATATTTTAAATAAAATCAATGATTATATATCTTTTTCTATTAAATCCCAAGATGAAATGATAAAATATGAAAAAATAAAAAATAGTCTTACAGATAGTATAAATTTTAAAGATAAAACATGTGATGATAATAATGATATAGTTAGTAATATAACTACAACTAATATTTTACAATTAAATAGGTCTAAAATATCATCAAGTATGAAATTTTATTTATTAAAAAAGAAATTTATGAAACCTATTTTATCACAAAATATTATTATCGATAATGTTCTTACATATGAAGAATATTTGATAGATAAATAAAAAATGATATAATGAATTAAATATAAAGTATACTAATGTCTGATACTATTATAGATTTATGTTCTCATTTAAGTTCTTCAAGTAATAATAAATTATTATGGTCATATAGCGAAAATTTAGATTTATATAATAAACATACTCAATATATTACAGTTTTAGATAATATACCATCACCTATATCTATTAAAGTATTACAAAAACCATTATATGATATAGAAGAAGAACCTAAAATATGTGAATCACCTAAAGATATTAATTCTAATGGGTTATTGCGACAACCATTATCAGTATTATTAAATGAAGAGAAGAAATATATTAAAAAAAAGAAAGAATTAAAAGAAGTTATTACACCATTAGAATTAATTATGAGAGAATGCGATTCTCCAGATATTAGCAAAGATTATATTAAAGAAACTATTATTAATTTAATATCACGTAATGAATATATCAAGGTATTTGGGCAAAAAAAATCGGCTGATACAATGTCGGCTTTTATTAATAATAAATGGAATAAATCAATGGTTTTCTTTATATCATTCTTATTTGATAAAAAAATAATTTATAATAAAAACGAAATTATTTATGAAAAAAACGAAGGTATAATTACTATTTAGGTTTATACATAGGCAATAGTGTTAAACGTCCTTTATTTAAAAGTTCCTTAGCTATTATATTACAATTATCTGATTTTTTACCATCTGCGTCTGGTACATTTAATTGTTCTAAAATAGTTTTTTGTAATTCTTTTTTTAATGAAGTACAGTCTATACCTGTTTTTTTACCTACGCCTTTACCGATTGTATATATCTTAAATACATTCATTATAATATCGGTTTTAGTTAGTTTCTTAGGATAATATATTCCCCACGGAAGACTTTCTTCTGACATATCAGGTATATTTATAGATGAACGTCTATTATTTTTTAATTCTGCTATTTCTCTATCAGTACAATCTCTATATTTATTTTCTTGATTAATATATAAAATAGCATCTAATGATGTTTCTAAATTAGAATTTAAATTAAAAATATTAACATATCCAATATATTTATTATTATTTTTTGTTTTAATTTCATTTTTACCTATTAAAACTCCTTGTAAATATAAACATTTTGCAATATATTCATCGCGATCATTTAATATTTCATTTTCTAATATATTTTTAACAATTGATATTAAAGTATTATTATCTAATGATGAATATAATGCTATAAATGTATTATTAATATTATTAATGTCAATATTAACAGTTGTTTCTTTTTTCTTTAATATAGTAGGTTCTAAAATACTTTTAACTTTATTTTGTTCTTCTTTTATTGTTTGTTTCTTTGTTTCATCTAATATTATTTTAATTTTATTAGGTATATTTTTTTGTATTTTTATAATATGGATTCCATCTTCGTGAGGAATTAAAGTATAATCTTCTATTAAAATATTAGGATATATAATCTTTCTTATGCTTTCCATAATAATTTTTTCATCAAAATCTATAGCATCTAATATAGTTTTATAATTAATAAAGAATGAATTATTATCTATACATTCAATGATTAAGTTTTTTAATATATTAATTATATTTCCAGTAATATGTCTATATGTTTCTTTTCTAAAACCTCTATTATCTATATTATTTTTTATATTACATTTTGGTTCTATTAATTCACTATCACCATATTCATAGTTAATAGTAACACCTTGAGATGTAACTATAGGAACATTTCCTAATTTAAATAATGATTTAGGAAAATAATTCATATTTTTCATTAGATAGCAATCAAGAGAATTATTATTAATTATATTATCAATATCATTACTAATTTTAAATTTTCTTGTAGATATTCTAAAAGCATGTAAATCTATGGATTCTTTTGAATTATCATTTTCAACAGATGCATGCATAAAGACGGTTGTATTTTTATATTCTAATGGTAATTTTTGATGTCTGCAGTTACGAATACCTCTTCCAATAATTTGAACACTTTTATTAAAATGATACCAGGGTTCTATTAAATGTATTTCGCGAGTATTATAGAAACTTAAGCCTTCACTTGCAACTGGTGTTATTAATATTACTTTTATTTTTGATCCATTTATATTTTTAGGATCATTAATAACTTTGAGTAATTTATCAATAGTTGTAGTACCCATTATTTCTTTATTATCACTTGTCAATATACAATATTTAGGATTCTTAATATTTTCGTATATTGGTTGATTATCAATAATCGCAGATTTATCTAATATATTATTAGTTCCTTCTCTTGAAAAACCCAT
>Ga0222713_10007671_pt1 | contig 10065 bp, 1 predicted proteins | sample C33_649DmetaG_FD_165061 | JGI IMG/M metagenome (GOLD analysis project Ga0222713, IMG submission 165061) | Estuarine water microbial communities from San Francisco Bay, California, United States - C33_649D | ecosystem: Environmental > Aquatic > Marine > Unclassified | place: USA: California... | reverse complement strand
CATCGGGACCAATACCTACTTTTATCGCTTTACCTGTCCCCGTAATAGCACCAGTATTAGTCGCTGTAGCAGAGTCTTGGACGCCGTTTACATATATTTTGAACGAACTACCATTACGTACAACTGCTACATGGCTCCATGTATTTGCAACTATCGTAGTAGATGTTCCAGTAATAGTAGTTTGTGCTGAAGTAACAAACGCAAACTCTGGTCTATCTGATGCAGTCTTACGTAGAAAGAATTGACCGCCAGTGGTCCAATTCTGTATCATTCCTACTTGCGTCCCCGATGTTGTTGGGTATACCCAGCACTCTATCGTAAAATCATTAGTGCTTAGAGTAAATGCGGTACTCCAAGCAACAGTTAAATAATCCCCAGTACCATCAAAGTACCCACTACCATAATTTGCAACGGTGTTAGGCGGGGTGAATGGTTGAAAATATGCTAAGGCAGCATATGCAGATGTTGTAGTTAGCGCAAAATTATTCACGCTTTTGTCTATAAATCTATTATCTTGCAGTGTTAACAGTTGACATGTGCCAGTAATAGACGAATATGAAGTTCCTCCGTTAGTCGTGTATGTATTATTTGTTAATGGTGCAATATCCGGAGTAAAGTTAGATGTATATAATTGTTGGCCGGATACAAATCTAAAGTTGCTCATGTAACCATTTAAACCGGACCAATCAGCACCATTTACATTATTTCTACCAATATTAAAAGCTGCTGTAGTACCTGTCCATTGTGTATATACCGTAGGTCCGGCGGACAATACACCATTAATCCAAATTCTACCGTTGGTGTTGCCTGTTTCTGTTGTCAGCGCAATATGGTACCATCTATTTAAAGTGATAGCACCGGAAGCAGTAGTTACCCCAGTGCCTGCGGTTGGACGGCCAAAAGATACTGCGCCGGTACTTAAATAGTTAATACGCATTACGGTACTATCACCGTTTGCCCCGGTATCAAAAAGTGCATTATTTGTGTTCCAAGAATTTACATAAAGCCAAAACTCTATTGTCCAATTACCTTGGTCTAGTCTAAGATTTGCACTTGTTGGAGTTGACACAAGTGTTGTTAAGTTGGCTGCAGGAACAGTTCCTAGCAAAGAGTAATACCCCTCTTGATAAGGATTAAACCTATCAGGTTTTGCATCACCGTTGATGGCAATGTTGAAGTTGTTGGTAGAGGCATCTGCGTTAAAGGGAAGAACCGCCGGATTACCATTACCTTTTAATAATAAAGTTGTATATTTACTGTTTATATAATCGAACACCAATGAAAACGAACTAACTGTTGTGGTGATATTTGTTCCATCACTTACAGAAAATGTTAGACCAAATGTGCCTGCATAATCAGCATTTGTACTTGGAGTAATAGTAAAGACATTATTATTTTGTGATACCGTAGCAGTTGTACCACCACCATTTGTTAATGACCCACTTGTAACTTGATATCCCCAAGTCAATGGGAATCCTTCTGGATCACTAGATACCAATGTAATTACAAGAGGTGTTCCTTCATTATTTAATATATAATTGCTTTCTGATCCATAGATACTGGTTGGTGATAGGTTGATTGTCGCAATGTGTGACCAAGTAGAATTCACCCACACATATAGGAATTGTGTCGATTCAACTACAGCTAAAGATCCGATAATATTATTAGTCAACGGCAAATCATTAATAGTATTATATATCGCAACTCCAGTTGCGCCTGTTGTCCATTTGTTTGTATTTGCATCATATACTAATGCTTTTCCGTTTTGAGGATTTGCCGGTAAATTAACATCACTAACATCGGTTGAAAGATTTATTTTTGTTCTCATATTTTTTACAATTTAGGAAAATGAAACCACAAACCAGCCAGAGTTTATCCATACATAAAGTATTCCTGTGGATGATACTATAGCCATGGTGCCGGTTGAAACGCCACTTAATGGCAAATCACCTATATTGGAATAAACAAAAACTCCAGGAAATGCTGATATCCATTTGTTTGTTGATGCATTATATACTAAACTATGTCCGTCTGCAATTGGATTTGCCAGTGCAACATCTTCTACATCGTTAAGCAAACTTATTTTTGTTGTCATTTTTAATTTATTGGTTTTGTTTTTTTATTTATTTCATTTAAATTAACATGGCCATAAAGTTTTTGCTTTGTTGATCTTCTGCCGGTGGTGCAGTAAATGTCCAACCTGTTACTGGAACTGTACCAAGAGTTGAGTTTGTTCCTGCATACCAAGATCCATCACCTGTTGCTGTACTTCTATTGATTGTCAAATAATTTGCACTAACTCTGCGAGATGATATTTTGCTCAAAATGTATGCTGTTGTGGAACTTGCATTTAGTGTTAATAACCTACTTGATTCTCCGGAAGCATTCCAATTGTGAAAATAATAAGTTGCACCCGAAGTAAATGTTATAGAAGAAGCTCCTGTCGATGAATAACTATTTGTTAAATTGTAGAATGTTGTTGGTGCAGTTGTTCCAGTGGAAATGGTTAAAGCTCCTGCGCCAGCTTTGTCTAAAGTACATAAAAATACTGAGCCTCCACAAACAATTGTAGATGCTGATCCGCTTGTGAATTTTATTATTCCTGGTCCTCTTGGTCCGGATGTTGTTGTAAATCCGGTGGGGTTACCATTGCTAAATGCAGATCCAGAACCAGAAATAATTAAAGTTCCACCGTTAAATGTTATATTTTTTGTGCCTGGATCGGTTACAAATGTTCCTGTAGTTAATGTTTTTCCATTCAAATCTATTGTGCCGTTGGTTAAAGTCAATGTTCTACTTGTATTGCCAGCAACAACATTTGAAATGTTTAAATCACTAACTAATTTTAGTGTGCCAGAACCGTTCTTAGTTATTGGAACATTTAATAAATTTCCATTCATATCTATTGTTTGTGTTCCGCTACCAATAATATAAAAAACTCCGGCTGAACTGAGCAATGGACCTGATATGTATTTTAAATTACCGTATAAGTATAAATTTCCAGAAGTTATAGTAGTAAAACTTCCATTTATGATTACGTCTTTAAAATTTGTATTACCGGCTAATGTTACTCCACCAGATGTACTTTCCAAATAAAAATTCATTGATTGTGATTCATTTGGTGTTCCTGGACTGACAGTTTGTGTGCCGCCAACGCTTTTTACCACAATTTTACTTGTGCCGGTGTATGTAAACAAAGATATTGATGACATGTTGAATATTGTTGAGGTCACATTATTTACAAGTTCAATTTTTCCTGTGTCACCAAATGCAATTGATCTTGCTTGAGTCGCAGTACTGGTAAATGTTTTCGCAGTTAATGTGTGATTGTTTAAATCTAACACCGCAGAACTTAATGTTAAATCGTTCAATGAAGTTAAATCAGCATTTAATACTATTCCTGATCCTCCGCTAGCTGTTCCTACTGTTATTGGTGCCAATAAATTGATTGTGTTTCCACCACTATTGTTTAAATAACACATACTTGTTTGTGTATTAAAACCAGCAGCTGCGGTTAAAGTATAATTGTTAAAATCTAATGTTCCTCCTGTCATTGTAAATGATCTGGAACTTTGTAGTGTCAATGCATCATTCAATTTTAATGTGTTTGCACCGGATTTTATTATTGGCCAATTTATTGTGATTCCGTTGGTGGTTATTGTTTGTGTTTTTGTTGAATTTGTACCATCAAGTGTTAATATATTGGTACCAGTAGTTAAAGTTGCTGTTCCTCCTATCGTAAAATTTTCATATACCTTCATTGTTGTGTTGTTTAAAGATCCAGCTGTAATGTTTAAGTTTTTACATATAAAGTAACCAGAACTAAATGCATATGTTGAAGAAGATTCAAAATACCAATTTAGTGCTTGCGATTCGTTTATAGCAGTACTTAAATTCAGAGTTTTTAAGTCTGTGCCTGTTACTGTTATTTTGCTTGTGCCTTTGTAACTAAAATTGGTCACATTACTAAAATTGGCTTCATATGTTGGCGTCCAAGTTGATGATGTAGTAATTATAATTTCACCAGTATTTCCAAAATTAATACTTTTAAAATTGCTGGATGAAAGTGAAAAAGCTTCTGTTGTTAATGTGTGATTGTTTAAACATAAATTTCCTTCATCTAACTCAAAATTTGCAATAACTAATGGTTTGTTTAAATGAAAATCTGTTTGACCTGTCTTTTTTAAATGAACGGAACTTGGTAGTTTGTTATTGTTATCATATATTGTTTGGTTTCTTAAAGAAGATGCAAATGTGAAAAATTTGTTTGAAGCTGTAGTTGAACCCGGGGCCATTGATGTTACATTATCAATAGTGAGATCACCATATATAAATGGAGCCACAAATGGAACATAATTAAAATTACCATTCATGTATACATTTTTAAAATAATCTCTATTTCCTGTATATGTTGAACCGGAACACAACAAATACCAATTCATGGCTTGATTTTCGGTCATTCCTGCATTGGGCCAATTAAATGTTTTTTGAGCAGCGGAGGTATCTGTTACTACCATTTTACTGTTGCCAGTATAACCAAAATTTGTTCCTGTTAATACATACCATATAGTGCCTGAACCTGTTAATGTAACTTGACCTATGGAACCAAAAGCGATTGTTCTAGTATTTGAGTTTGATGTACTAAATGATGGTGTTGTAAATGTGTAATCATTTAAATCAAGTGTTCCTTGAGTCAGAGTAAATCCGTAAATGCCTGTTGTCCATGCACCACTTAGTTGTAATGTTCCAGATCCATCTTTAATAAATGGACATGAAAACCTTTGGATGTTACTTTCGTGACCGTTACTAATTTGTTTTGTTATTCCAGAATCAATATTTAAAGTTAATGTGGATGATCCTGCATTTATTGTTCCACCACTACTGGGTATAGTCCAGTTTCCATATATTGTTTTTGATGTGTTTGATAAAACTGTTGTTAGTCCCGTAAGATCGAAATTATTAAAAGAACCACTTAATTGTAAAAATGTACACTCTTGATTTGTGACAAAGAAACCGGATTGTCCGCTTCCATTTACAAAATCACCAAATTGGAAATTTAAAGCGGCCGCCTTGGTTGCAACTGAACTTCCATTATCTATGTTTTTTCCGGCCGGCGCACCTCCATTAGATGTTGATGCTAAAATCACAGGTGTTCCTGTGTAACTTAATCCTGTGGTGTCTGAGCACAACCATATCGCGCCAAAACCCGATGTCATTAAATTGATTTTGCCTTGACTTCTAAAATCAATTTCTCTCATATTCGTGTAGTTGCTGGTGAACTGGCCAACATTTATTGTATGATTATTTAAATCTAGTTTACCTTGTATTAAATTAAAATAGTGATTATAACCAGGAGCAATTATTGTTATATCATCATTCAATTGCAATGTTCCATTACCTGTTTTGGAAAGATGTGGTACAATACTAATGCCATTGGTAGTTAATTCTTGTATTCCTGAAGTAGCGCCAAATGTCCATGTGGTGCCATTACCATTATTCAATGTACATGAATTTAATATGCAATTACCATATATTGTTATAGAAATGGTATGTGTTGATATTCCAAATGTTCCATTAATTATCAAATCTTTAAATGCATTACTGTTAGTAAAAGATATGTTAGTGCCGGACGTGTATTGTAAATACCAATTCAATGCCTGTGCTTCGGTCATTGTACCAGTATTGATAATTTGACCATTTGCTGTGCCTGTTGTTACGATTTTACTTGTACCGGTTGTACTCCAATTAGTTAATGTCGCTGTATTCCATATTGTTGATGCGGTGGATGAGGTGAGTGTGATTTGTCCAGTAGTACCAAACACAATTGATCTGACATTACTATTACTACTGGAGAATAGTCCAGTACTTAAAGTGTAGTTGTTTAGGTCAAGAGTGCCAGCAGTTAATGTGTAAGTATAAACACTTGATAAATTTAAATTATTTATTAATGTAACTGTTCCACCGGTCTGTGTTATTGGGCCAATTAATACACCATTACCTATATTAGTAGTTCCATCAACACTAATACCTGTTACTGCTGTTAATGTATAACCATTCAAATCGAATGAACCTGTATATGTAAATGTTCTAGTTGAACCTAGTGTCAATGCACTAGTTAATTGTAGTGTACCAGCACCAGTTTTAGTTATTGGGAAATCTAATGTTCTACCATTGGAATTAAGTTGTCTTGTTCCTGATGGGACTGTTATGGTTGTTATGTCTGCACCACCAGTTAATGTTCCGCCAGCGCTAGGTATAATGAAATTTTCATATATTGTTCGTGTTGCACTACCAAATGTTGTAGTTAATCCAGTAAGATCGAAGTTAATAAATTCACCACGCATCGTCAATGAGGTAGATGTTTGATCTGTTATAAAGAAACCGGTACCAGTTGAACCGTTACCGAATTGGAAGTTTAATGCATTAGTTAAATTATTTGCGAATGATCCATTATCAATAGTTCTCGCAGAACTTGTTGTGTTTGTGGCTATTACTTTTGGGGTTCCGGCATAACTTAAATTAGTAGCCGTTGCACAACTCCATATTGTACCTGTTCCAGATAATATAATTTGTCCAGTAGTACCAAACAGAATTGATCTGGTATTACTATTATCACTAGAAAACAATCCTATACTTAAAGTATAATTGTTTAAATCTAATATGCCTCCGCTTAGTGTAAATGTTCTAGTCGAAACTAATGTCAATGCACCAGATAATTGTAGTGTACCAGCACCAGTTTTAGTTATTGGGAAGTCATGTGTCAATCCATTACTGGTTAATGTCTGCGTACCACTTGTAGCACCAAATGTCCAAGCATTAGTTCCTGCGGTTAATGCAGTGGCGGTTGTATATGTGTAGTTACCATATATTGTTATGGCTATATTGGTTAATGTAAATGTTCCATTAATTGTTAAATGTTTAACGGCATTAGAGGCAATAAATGTTATTGTGCCTGCTGTGTTTTGTAAATCCCAACTCAATGCTTGTGCTTCGGACATTGCGCCAGTATTAATGGTTTTTGTTGTCGCACCGCCACCAGTAGTTACAACTTTACTTGTGCCAGTATAACTGAAATTAGTTGTTGTTGCTGTATTCCAAATGGTTGATGAGGTGTCAGCAGTAATTGTGATTTGTCCAGTAGTACCAAACACAATTGATCTGGTAGTACTATTATCACTAGAGAATAATCCGGTACTTAAAGTATAATTGTTTAGATTAAGTGTACCTTGAGTTAATGTAAATGTTCTAGTTGAACCTAATGTTAACACATCAAGTAGTTGTAGTGTACCAGCACCAGTTTTAGTTATAGGGAAGTCGTGTGTTGCAACACCACCATTTATTGTTTGTGTTCCTGATGTTGCACCAAATGTCCATGTATTGGTACCAACAGTTAATGTGCCTGCTGTGCGTGTGTAGTTACCATATATGTACAATATTGTGTTGGTTAATGTAAATGCTCCATTAAGAATTAAATCTTTAACGGAAGCACTTGCGGTAAAATCTACAGTAGTACCAGTTGTGTTTTGTAGATACCAATTTAATGCTTGTGCTTCAGTTGTTGCAGAACCTATGTTTATAGTTTGTGTTCCTGCTACTCCACCAACACTTACAATTTTACTTGTGCCGGTATAACTAAAATTAGTTGTTGTCGATGTGTCCCATATTTGAGATGCTGTGTTACAAGTAAGAGTGATTTGACCATTAGTACTAAAATCAATTGATCTAGTACTGCTATTACTACTTGAGAATATTCCTGTACTTAATGTATAGTTGTTCAGAACAAGTGATCCGGATGTTAATGTGTAAGTATAAGTGCTTGGTATGGTTAAATTATTTAATAATGTTAATGTTCCACTGGACTGCGTAAATGGGCCAGTTAATGTTCCATTACCTATACTACCTCCAGTAGTAGTAAGACCTGTTGTCGCTGTTAATGTATAACCATTTAAATCTAAACCACCACTTAAAGTAAATGTTCTAGTTGAACCTAGTGTCAATGCACTAGTTAATTGTAGTGTACCAGCACCAGTTTTAGTTATTGGGAAGTCATGTGTATAACCACTACCATTTATTGTTTGTGTTCCACTAGTAGCAGCAAATGTCCATGTATTGGTACCAGCAGCTAATGTGCCTGCTGTATATGTGTAGTTACCATATATTGTTATGGCTATATTGGTTAATGTAAATGTTCCATTAATTGTTAAATGTTTAACGGCATTAGAGGCAATAAATGTTATTGTGCCTGCTGTGTTTTGTAAATCCCAACTCAATGCCTGGGCTTCAGTCATTGTGCCAGTATTGACGGTTCTTGTTACTCCAGCGGCCCCAGCGGTTACTATTTTACTTGTACCTGTATAACTAAAATTAGTTGGTGTTCCTGTATCCCAAATAGTTGAGGTTACTGTGCTAGTAAGTGTAATTTGCCCTGTAGTACCAAACGCAATTGATCTGGTGTTACTATTGTTACTTGAAAATAATCCAGTACTTAAAGTGTAGTTGTTTAAATTAAGTGTTCCTTCGGTTGATGTAAATGTTCTAGTTGAACCTAATGTTAATACATCAAGTAGTTGTAGTGTACCAGCACCAGTTTTAGTTATTGGGAAGTCATGTGTCAATCCATTACTGGTTAATGTTTGTGTTCCACTAGTAGCAGCAAATGTCCATGTATTGGTACCAGCAGCTAATGTGCCTGAGGTATAAGTATAATTACCATAAAGTGAAAGTGTCGAATTATTCACAGTACAACTTGCATCTGCATTAATTGTTAAATCTTTAACAACACCCGATATACTTACATTTCCGGCTGAACTTAGTATAAACCAATTTGCTGCCTGGCTAATTGATCTCGTTCCAGTATTGCCGGGTTCAATTGTTTTTGTGGTCGCACCACCACCGGTTACTACAAACTTACTGTTTCCTGTAACAGTCCAATTGAAGGCGTCATAACTACTGCCATTCCAGGCTGTAACAGCAAATAATGTTGTAGCTGCACTAGAAGTAAGAGTGACTTGACCGGTATTACCGAAATCTATTCCTCTAACAGCAGTGTTGTATCCTGAATTATCGGCTCTAAGTGTTCCGCAAGAGAGTGTATAATTATTTAAATTTAAGGTACCGCTATATAAAGTAAACTGACCGGTTGTTGGAATTGTAAGTGCATCGGTTAGTGTTAATGTTCCTGCACCTTCTTTTAACATGCCAGGTAATATATTACCATTTGTTGTAACTGTTGAATTTGATTGGTTTTGAAAATAAGGACTGGCTGTAGATGTTCCTGCAATGTGTGTATAGTTGCCTGTAAGATAAAAACCTCCTGACACTGTTCCTGGTGTATTGATTGTAACATTTTTGGCGGTCGTTTGAGAGTTCGTGGTATCCCAGTTGAAATCACCTTGTGTGTGTTGGATAATCCAATCCATACCCGCAGCATAAGACACTGGTCGAATTTTTTTCTGTCCAGCGCCACCACCAGATACAATTACTGTGGCTGAACCTGTATAAGCAAACCATGGACCAGTAAAGTTATAAGTGTCAAATATAAAGGTTGTTGTTGAGGGCGATGCGGTCAATTCGATTTGTCCAGAAGTACCAAAATTCAACGTTCTAGTAGCACTAGAAGTTGAAATAAATGAACCGACAGTTAATTTGTAGTTATTTAAATTAAGTGTACCAGAAGTGAATGTAAAATTGTATGCACTTCCTGTAGCAGTTAAGTTGCCAATTAGATTTATTGTTCCGCCATTGTGAGTGAATGGTCCTGTAATGATGCCGTTTCCTATGTTAACTGATGTGGTTATAGTTATTACAGCAGTTGTGTTTAATGTATAATTGTTTAGATCAAGTGTACCTGCTGTTAATGTAAATGTTCTGGTGGCACCTAATATTACATTACCGGTTAATTGTAGTGTACCAGCACCAGTTTTAGTTATAGGGAAGTCGTGTGTTGCAACACCACCATTTATTGTTTGTGTTCCACTAGTAGCAGCAAATGTCCATGTATTGGTACTAGCAGATAATGTGCCTGCTGTATATGTGTAGTTACCATATATTGTTATGCCTATATTG